>Ga0075017_100000777_pt1 | contig 18506 bp, 18 predicted proteins | sample AleBraG_ABR_2012_FD_71475 | JGI IMG/M metagenome (GOLD analysis project Ga0075017, IMG submission 71475) | Freshwater sediment microbial communities in response to fracking from Pennsylvania, USA - Alex Branch Run_MetaG_ABR_2012 | ecosystem: Environmental > Aquatic > Freshwater > Creek >... | reverse complement strand
GTTCCCGTACATCGGCGGCCACCACGCGCCCTGGCAGGTGGGGAAGTCCGGGCAGGCCGTGGCGGCGTAGTGGCTGCTGGTCCAGCCGCCCAGCATGATCTGCAGCGCCAGGGCAAGCAGCGCAATCAAGGCCAATCGCTGCGTACCGGGGAGACTGGATCCGACGAAGGGCGTCGCTCCCCGCCACACCTGGGCGTGCCGCCGGCTGATGGTCAGCACCAGCCACCACAGGGTGGCCAAGGTGCTCATGCCCAGCACCAGGTGCGCCGTCACTATCCACGGCGCGAGCTTCTGCGTCACGGTCAGCATGCCGAGCAGCGCCTGCGCGAAAACCAACCCCAGCAAGCCCGCCGCGTAAGGTACGGCCACCAAGGGCTTGCGCCTGGTTTGTATCGCCAAAGTTGCAATAGCTACCAATAGCAGGACTAATGTACCTGCTGCGTAACGGTGGATCATCTCACGCCAACCCTTACCCACGTCCACCAGCACCCCGTCCACGCTGACCGCAGGCGGCGTCAAATGGCCATAGCACCCCGGCCAATCCGGGCAGCCCAAGCCCGCTGCGGACAGGCGCACATAGGCGCCCAGCACCACCACCACAAGACACAGTCCGAAAGCGGTGATGACCAGCGAGCGCAGAAGGGGGTTGGAATTTCTCATCACGTGTGGCGGAGCTACCCGATATGGGACAGGTCCAGCAGCTTCTTCAGATCCTCGCGCAGACCCTTCGGGTCCGACCGCGCATCGTAGCGCATCATCAAATTGCCCAGCGGATCGACGATGTAAATGAAGTGCGCGCTGGGTAGCGGGAAGGCTTGCAGCACAAGCGCGCCCTCCGGCGAGGCACCCGCCACCGTCAGCAGTCCCGCGTGTTCGCGTTGCAGGTACGCGACGTCGCAGCACCCTGCGCCGCCCACCAGCACGCGCTGCGCGCGCGGCACGAACTTACCCAGCGACAACCAGGTCTGGCGGGCGTACACCAGGTTCTCCTGACAGGTGGCATCACACCCGGCAGGCCCCGCTCCGAGCACCACCAGCGACCACTTGCCGGCGAGCAGGGTCGCACTCGCCCCACCCGTACCGCCAACCAGCGGCAGGGACACCCGCGGGAGCGGGCGAGCGGGATCTATCAGTTCGCCGTGATTGGTACGCAGCAGGGGTCGCCAGCTCGAACCGTAATACAGCCAAAAGGCGAAGCTTAAGGGCGCCAGGAACAACACCCCCAGCCACAACAGCGGGAGCCGTCCGCCGCCCCGCGCGGCCGCTCGGAGCTCCGATCCCACCGTTGGATGACTCATGTCCGACGCCGCTCCACGTTCAAAAACAAAAACAGGAACAAACTCAGCGCGCCCAATCCCCACCACTGCACCGCGTAGGAGATGTGTCGCTCGGGCCCAAACCCTGAGCTTACCGGTTGCCAGTCGCGCACATACCCGTCGGGCGCGTCGGCCGACAGCAGCAGCTGGCGCTGTTCCAGTCCAAGGGCTTTGGCGCTGCCCAGCGCCAGCCCCAACTGCTGGTAGGTCGGAAAACTGGTGCGCTTGGGCCAATTAGGACCCGTGTCCGGCGGTACCGTGCCGGAGGCCAGCCCCGCGACGGGCAAGGCATCGAGTCGACCGGTGATTTCGACGGCGGCAGCGCCGAGCTTGAGCGCCACGTCCGGCAGTCGGTCGCGTCGCCCCTGCGGCAGAGGTACCCAGCCGCGATCCACGAGTAACGTGCGCCCGTCCGCCAGGCGCAGCGGCGTCAATACGGCATAGCCGGGAGCGCCACCATGGGTGATGTTATCCAGCAGGAACTGATGCTCCCCATTGTACCTCCCGCTCACGCGCACCTGCGCGTAGCGCGCCAGGGCGGTGGTGGCGCGCGAGCCCAGCGGCGTAACTTCGGCTGTGCCCGCGACAAACGCGGCCGCGTTGGCTCGTTTCAGCTCGGCCCGATGCCATTGCCAGCGACCAAGCTGCGCAAACAGCACCACGCCGAACAAGGTCAGCGCCGCCATCCACCAGGAGGCGCGCAGCGTTAGGGACCACAGCCTGATGCGCAGCACGGACAGCACTCGATGAGAAACGGGGCGGCATTGTGCCGGCCGCCGGGCCGTGAGTACAGGCGGGGTCGTGGTTACCGTCGGGTGAGGCGCCGCAGTGCCGCCGCAGCCTATACTGGGCCGCCCTCTGCCGCCGTACAGGATCGATCATGGAACTGCTCAAACCGGCCATATTCTTGGTGCTGGCCGCCATCGTCGTGAGTTTGGGCGTGGCCCTCTACCAGTTGGCCACCGACCGAGGGGATTCCAACAAGATGGTCCGTTCGCTCACGGTGCGTGTCGCGTTGTCCGTACTGCTGTTCATGCTATTGATGGTGGCGTGGCGGATGGGCTTGATCCGACCCCACGGTCTGGTGCCGTAACAGCGCGTGGTGCGAGGGCGGTCCACTGGGATGGTGTGTGCCGTGTTCGGTGCGGCGGGCTTCTCGCTCAAAGCCGTGTTCGTCAAGGGCGCTTACCGGTACGGCGTCGATGCCGAGACGCTCCTGGCGCTGCGCATGCTGTATTCGCTGCCCTTATTTCTGGTGATGGCGGCGGTGGCGGCGCGGGCGGCTGCCGTGCCCATTCGAGGGACGGATTGGGGCGAGTTGGTGGTGCTCGGCGTGCTGGGCTATTACGCCTCCAGCTACCTGGATTTTCTGGGGCTCCGACATATTTCGGCCGCGCTCGAGCGTGTCATCCTGTTCACCTATCCAACCATTGTAGTGCTGTTTTCTGCCTGGCGCGTGCGCCAGATGCCGTCACGCTCGCTGTGGCTGGCCTTAGGTGTGTGCTACGCAGGGATCGCCACGGCGATGGTGAGCGATTTGCGCCACAGTTCCGGCCAGGTGTGGTGGGGCGGATTGCTGGTGCTCGGCAGCGCGGTGGCGTATGCGGCGTATTTGCTGCGCGTGGGTCGGCTGCTGCCGCGCCTGGGCTCGCAACGCGTGAGTGCGTGGGCTACCGCCGTGGCCTGCCTGCTGGCCATCATGCAATTCGTAGCGCTGCGCCCGTTGGCCACGCTGGTGCAGCAGCCCTGGCAGGTGCAGGCCCTGTCGGCGGCCATGGCGATATTTTCCACCGTGCTGCCCATCTGGTTGGTCTCCGAGGCCATCCGGCGCATCGGCGCCGGACCCACCGCCATCATCGGCTCCCTGGGACCTGTGCTGACCATGCTGCTGGCGTGGGCTTTGCTCGGTGATCACCTGAGTGGTCTGCAGATACTGGGGGGCGCGCTGGTGATTGCCGGTGTGCGTTTGGCCGCGACGTGACGGATGCGCGGAAGACGGCGGTAGCCGTGGCGCTGGCGCTGCTGTGGGGCGTGGGATTGTTCGCGCGGAACTATTGGACCCCGGATGAGCCGCGCGAGGCGGCGCTGGCCTCCTCCATGAGCGCGCACTACGCCCCGCTCCCGCAGTTGGCGGGCGTGACCTTCGCGGAGAAGCCGCCCCTCACCTACTGGATGGCCGGCGCTTCGCGCCAGCTCCTGGGCGACTCGCCGGCGGCGGTGCGATTGCCGCAATTGCTGCTGGCGCTGCTGGCCGCGCTGAGTGTGGCGGCGTTGGCGCGTGCGCTGGCCGGCGCAGGTGCGGCTTGGGGAGCGGCTCTCATCTTTGCGGGCAGCGAGCTGGTTTACCAGGTGCAGATCTGGCTGGACACCGACGCGCTCCTGTTGGCGGGCGTGTGCGTGGCACTCAGCGGCATGTACGCAGGACTCCGCGCCGCGCGCGGTGCGCCGCGGCTGCGCGCGTACGTGCTGATGCATGTGGGCTTGACGCTGGCGTTCTTCGCCAAGAATTTCGCCGCCTGGCTGGTACCGGTGCTGGCATTCATCTGCTTCGTGGCGTGGGAGCGGCGTTGGCGCGAACTCGTGCGCTGGGAACTGTACCTGGGCGCGGTGCTGCCCGGACTGTGCATCGCTTTTTGGGTGCACGCCGTGGCCACGATGCACGATGGGACGCAGAGTCTGCGCATTCTGTTCTGGAACAACCTGGTGGGACGCGCATTGCCGGTGGCCGCGCAGGCGCAGTACGACTACGCCAATGCGCATCGCAATTGGCCGGGGAAGTACCTGGTGGAGGCGTTGCTGTACCTGGTGCCGTGGACGCTGGTGGCGCTTGCGGCGCTGCGCGCCGCGTGGCCCGCGGTGCGGGCGCAAGCGGGCACTGAGTGGGCGATGCCATGGCGCTTTGCGCTATGCACGGCGGTGCCGGGCATGGCGGTGCTGTCGCTGGCGGCGACCGCGCGCGGCATCTATGCGGCGCCGTGCATGGTGGGGTTTGTGATGCTGATTGCGCTGTGGGCGGCGGCCCAGGCTACCCGCGCCGGCGCGTCGCGACCGCTCCCAGTGACGGCGACGGCGGCGCTGATTTTTTTGCTGAGCCTGGCACTGCTGGTCGCTGTGGTGGGGTTGCAGCTGTCGGCGGAACGATCGGGCGTCCTGCTGTTCATGTGCAGCGTGCTGTGCTGTGTGGGTGCGGCGGTAAGCTGCTGGCAGATGATGCGGCCTCCTGCTTCCCAGGCCGCGCCGCGCCTAGCGTCGGCGGCCCCGGCGACCCCGGCGACCCCGGCGCTTGCGTCGCTCGAGCGGATGGGCGTGGCCTGGGCGCTGCTGCTGGCTGTGGGCGTACTGCCGCTCTACAAGACCATGAATCATGCTCAAGACTTGCGGGATCTGGCGGTGCGGCTCCACGCGGTGACGGGAAATCGCGCGCTGCTGCTGTGGGACCCGGACGAGACCACACTGGCTTGGCAGGAGCTGTACGGGACTGCCGGCCGCTGGAGTGCCGTGGGCGCAGCGGCGGGCACGTCGGCACTGAGCCGACAACTGACGGAGCATCCGGACGCCGTGATCGTCAGCGCGTCGCATCAACCTGGTTGGTCGCGAACGCAGTGGTTGGCGTACCTGCGCGAAGGAGACGAGGTAGTGCGCAATGAAATCCAGCCGGGTGCCGAGGCCCGCGCCAATCCGGCGTTGACCGCTGCCGGACTGACAATGATAGGTTACGTGGGTCGTCCCGGTGGACGGGGCTACACGCTGTGGTCAACCACGTGGAACAGGATTGGAATTCAACCATGAGCAGGGTCGAGATCGTCAAATTGAAGGTACACGCGGATGCGCGCGGCGCGGTCTTCGAACCCTTGGAGCCCGAGTTGCTGGCGGGTTGGCAGAACGTACACGCGGTGATCAGCGAGCCGGGCGCGGTGCGGGGCAATCACGCCCACCGGCGCGGCACCGAGATCAGCGCAGTAGTCGGACCCACCTTGGTGCGCTACCGCGAATCGGCTGCGGCGGCGGGCGCGACGGGAGGTGCCGCGAGTGACGGAGCGGTGCGCGAGGTGCTGGTGCCGGCGGGCGAAGTGTGGCGGTTTCGATTTCCGCCGGGCGTCGCGCACGCTTTCAAGAATACGGGGCCGGGTCCGGTGCTATTGGTCTCGTTCAACACCATGCGGCATGATCCGGCGGCGCCGGATGTGGAGCGGGTGGAATTGATTTAGCGGCCCGCGTCAGAGCCGCTGAACCCTGGCGCTGAACCCTACGCGGTGGCCCCGCCGTCCGCTATACCCAATAGACAAAAATAAACAGGCCCAACCACACCACGTCGACGAAATGCCAGTACCACGCCACCGCCTCAAAGCCGAAATGGCGCGACGGCGTGAAGTGTCCACGCATGGTGCGCAGCCAGATGATAGTCAGCATGATTGCGCCGATGGTCACATGCAAGCCGTGGAATCCGGTCAGCATGAAGAACGTCGAACCGTAGATGCCGGTGCTCAGCTGCAGGCCCTTGTTGAGGTACGCCTCGCCATATTCGCGCGCCTGGAGCGACACGAACAGAAATCCCAGCACGAAAGTCAGTGCCAGGAACACTTTCAGCACGCCGCGATTGCCCGCTCGGAGAGCATGGTGCGCAATCGTGATGGTCACGCCGGAACTCAACAGGATCAGCGTGTTCAGGGCCGGTACGCCGAAGGCCGGGATGACTTCAAAGCTGCCATCAGCCCGCGGACCCAACTTCGCCGGGCCATTGGTGGGCCAGCCTGCATCGTAGTTCGGCCACAGGAAAATATGATTGAAGATTTTCACGCCCTCACCGCCAATCCACGGTACCGAGAGCTGGCGGGCATAGAACAGCGCGCCGAAGAACGCCGAGAAGAACATCACCTCGGAGATGATGAACCAGATCATGCCCATGCGAAACGAGCGATCCACCGCCAGATTGAAAGTCCCGGCTTCGCTCTCGTTGATGACGGTGCGAAACCAGCCAATGAACATGACGGCCAACAGGCATAACCCCAGGGCGAACAGCCCGGGTCCGAACCACTGGTTGAGCATGCACACCACGCCCAACATGGTGGTGAACAGCGCCACCGAACCGATGATGGGCCACTGCGTGCCGTGCGGGATGTAGTACTTGGAAGTATCGGCGGGAGTCTGTGGCTGAGACATACGGTTTCCTGGAAAAGAGCGTTGCCCTTAGCGGGCCGCGACGCGGTTGGACAAATCGTAGAAAGTGTAGCTTAGGGTGACCCGATCGAGATTGATGGGCAGCGCGCTATCGACAAAGAACCGCACCGGTAGCACGCGCTCCTGGTCCTTCTTGAACGACTGCGGCGAGAAGCAAAAACATTCGGTTTTGTGAAACCAGGCCGCCGCCTCGCTCGGCGCCACGCTCGGCATGGCCTGCGCCACCGTGTCATGTCCGGTGAGATTGCGCGCTACGAACGTGGCTTCATAGAGCTTGCCAGGCTGCACCTGCATGGAATCATGGCTGGGCCTGAACTGCCAGTTGCCCACGGTGGGCAGGCTGGCCACGAACTCCACGGTGACCAGTCGTGCGGGCGCGGTAACTGCCGCGCTCGCCATTCCCGTCGCGCCCGTCGCGCCCGTCGTCGCCGCGGGTGACTGAGCTGGTGGGGCCGCCACCGCCGATCGCAGCGACCTCTGATCCCCGATCCCTGTCACCTGACACAGCACTCGATACAGTGGCACCAGTGCATAGCCGAAGCCGAAGCTGCCCAGCACGAACAACGTCAGCGTCGTGGTCAAGTTTCGATTCGCCCGCTGCAAGCGGCCCGCTTCGATCATTTGCCCGCCCTGTGCACGGACATCCAGATGAAGCCGGCATAGATGACCAGAGCGATGATCGCCAATACCATCGCCGTGCGCCGTGCGCGCCGGCGCTGCTCAATCGTGTCGGTATTGATCATCCGGACTCCCGCGCGCCTCAGTGCTCCGCGCCGTGGGCAATCTGCGCCACCGTCGGCGCCTCCTGCCAGGTGTGATACGGCGCCGGTGAGGGCAGCTCCCACTCCAGGCCATGGGCACCCTCCCAAACCTGGCCCGTGGCCCGCTCGCCGCCGCGGATGCATTTCCAGATCAGGTACGGGAACAGCAGTTGCGAGAGCCCGAAGCCGAAGCCGCCGAGCGAGGAGACCATGTTCCAGTCGGCAAACTGCGTGGCGTAATCCGGGATGCGCCGCGGCATGCCCGCCAGCCCCAAAAAGTGCTGCGGAAAGAACAGCACGTTGACGAAAATCGTTGACAGCCAGAAATGCCATTTACCCAGCGTCATGTCGTACATGTGCCCGGTCCACTTCGGCAGCCAGTAATAAACGCCCGCCATGATGGCGAAGATCGCGCCCGGCACCAACACGTAGTGGAAATGCGCCACCACGAAGTAGGTGTCCTGGTACTGAAAATCGGCCGGCGCGATGGCCAGCATCAAGCCGGAGAACCCGCCAATTGAAAACAGGAACAAAAATGAGAGTGCAAACAACATCGGCGGCTCGAAGGTCAACGAGCCCCGCCACATGGTCGACACCCAATTGAATACCTTCACGCCCGTCGGGATCGAAATCAGCATGGTCGAGAGCATGAAGAACATCTCGCCGGCCAGCGGCATGCCCACCGTGAACATGTGGTGGGCCCAGACGATGAAGGACAGGAAGGCGATCGATGCGGTGGCGTACACCATCGCCTCATAGCCGAACAGGGGCTTGCGTGAAAAGGTGGGTATCACTTCCGAGACGATGCCGAAGGCCGGCAGAATCAGGATGTACACCTCCGGATGACCGAAGAACCAGAAAATGTGCTGGAACATCACCGGATCGCCGCCCCCGGACGCGCTAAAGAAACTGGTCCCGAAGAAGTGGTCGGTGAGCAGCATGGTCACCGCTCCGGCCAGCACCGGCATCACCAGGATCAGCAGGTACGCCGTAATCAACCAGGTCCACACGAACAGCGGCATACGGAGCAGAGTCATGCCCGGTGCGCGCATGTTCATGATGGTCACGATCACGTTGATGGCGCCCATGATCGATGAAGCCCCCATCAGATGGATGGCAAAGATGGCCATCGGAAAACTGTCGCCGCCCTGCAGAACCAGCGGCGGGTACAACGTCCAACCGCCGGCCGGCGCGCCGCCGGGTACGAAGAATCCAATCAGCAGCAGCGTGAAGGCGAAGGGCAGCAGCCAGAAGCTGAAATTGTTCATGCGCGGCAAAGCCATGTCGGGCGCACCGATCTGGAGCGGTATCATCCAGTTGGCCAATCCCACCCAGGCGGGCATTACCGCACCGAAAATCATGGCCAGGGCATGCACGGTGGTGAGCGAGTTGAAAAACGCCGGATCAAAAAACTGCAGGCCGGGTTTGAACAGCTCCAGTCGTATGGCCATCGCCATAGCGCCGCCGACGAAGAACATCACTCCGGCGAAAATCAGGTACAGCGTGCCGATGTCCTTGTGATTGGTGGTAGACACCCAACGCCATAGCCCGCTGGGCGGATGGTCGTGGTGATCATGGTCGGTGTGGGCGTGGTCAGCGGCGTGTTCGGTGTAGGCCATGATGGATACTCGCGCGAAGATCGTTATGAAATGGAGTGGGCGGGTGCGGGCTTCAGCCGGCGACCGGCGTACTTGTGGTGACCTGCGCCGTGGGTGCTGTTGCGGCCGCTGGCGCGGCCGGAACCGCTGGTGCAGCCGGTTGCTGAAGTGCCCGCTGAGTACGCAGCCAGTCGGCAAAGTCGGCCTTCGAGCGCACGTCGATCACGATGGGCATGAAGCCGTGATCACGGCCGCACAGCTCGGCGCATTGGCCGCGATAGAGACCCGTCTTATCGGTATCAATCTTGAACCAGGCTTCATTCAAGAAGCCGGGAATCGCGTCTTTCTTGATGGCCAGTGCCGGCACCCACCAGCTGTGGATGACATCCTGCGCGGTCAACAGCAGGCGTACTTTGGTGCCGGCGGGCACCACCAGCGGATTGTCCACATTCAACAGGTAGTTGGGCACGCTGTTCGGATCGATGCCGGAGCCCAGCTGACGCGCCGCGTTGCTGTCCCGATCCAGAGTGGAGAACAGCGTTACGCCGCTGCCCACGTACTGATAGCCCCATTTCCACTGGTACCCCGTGACCCGTATGGTCAGCTCCGTGCCGGTGGCGTCGTCGGTGTCGATCAACGTGCGCGTGGCCGGCACCGCCATGCCGATGAGGATCAGCACCGGCAGTACAGTCCAGATGATCTCCGCCTTGGTACTGTGCACCAGCTTCGTGTCGGGCACCGCGCCCTGCGATTTGCGAAAGCGCACGATGGAATAAATCATCCATCCGAATACCACCACCGCGATGGCCACGCACCACCAATACATCAGCATGTGCAGCGAATACACCTTGCGCGAGATCTCGGAGATGCCCGGCGTCATGTTCAGAGTCCAGGCGGCATGCGCCGGCAAAGGCAGCAGAGCCAGCACTGCCGCGCTCATTGAGCCGACGCTTATCCGAGTGAAGAGCAATCCAAGTTTTTTCATCGTCATTTCAGGCCTTAAAATTTGCAGGCTTAACCCACCCGAGGCGGGCACTCATACGCCGCGCGGACCGTGCGACCGTGCAGTACGATCATACTAATGGCAATTTCGGACCTTTTGGGCTGGCGGCGCGGCGCAGTTTACCCTGTGAGTCGCGCCGCGGAAACACACCGCGGCCGAAAACTTCTCGCCGGCACTCACCGCGCCAGTAATTTGGCCGCGGCGCTGTGCAGCTCCAGAGCATCGCCGGCGGTATCCGCCCGATGCGCCAGCGTCGCCAACGGGCGGCGCCCCAGGAGCTGCTCCAAGCTGGCGACATTTTCCGTCGCCGCAGCGAAATGGGCGTCAACGTGGTTGGCTATCCAGCCGTAGAACTCGGCGCCATCCCGCGTGATTGCCCGCATGGTCAGCAGCGCGTGATTCAAGCAGCCGAGCCGCAGCCCCACCACCAACAACACCCTAGCCCCAAGCGCCAGGCACACCTGCGACATCGTGGCGGATTCGGATATCGGCGCATACCAGCCCCCCGATCCCTCCATAAGGAGTAACTCGTGACCCGCGGCCAGCACTTCCCCCGCCGCCACGATCTTGCCCACGTCGATCTGCACACCGGCACGACGGGCTGCGATATGGGGCGAGAGCGGCTCGGCCAGAAGGTATGGATTCAGCAGCTCATAGGGCGTGAGTTGGCCAGAACTACGAGCGATATAGAGGGCATCATCGCTGAACATGCGCCCATCTATCGAAATCGCCCCGGCGGCTACTGGTTTCATGCCAGCGACCCGGTGACCCTGGGCTCGGGCGGCCGCCAAAAGCCCGCCGGTTACTCGTGTTTTGCCCACACCGGTGTCCGTGCCGGCGATGAAGTAGCGCTTGCTAGGCGAAGTGATGTTCATCGGATGTTCATCGCCGGAACTGGCATCACCGCCGGGCGGGTCGAATGGCGGAGACCGGCACGTGGATCTCGCCTCGGCGGTCCTGGCCCGACAGATCGGTGTAATGGGCAGCCGCAGCGGGAGCAAACGCCGCGCCGTATATCAATTCCCAGCTCACCGGTAACCCGGCCGGTGCGCGCCCGCGTTCGTAGGCCTCCACCATGCGCGTCAGTCGGCCCCGACCCGTGAGTGTACGGCGTCGGTCGGCCGCGGCGTTGGTGGCACCAATCGAGCGCAGGGCCGCCATCAGGCTCGCTACGTTGGGGTAGTAGTGAGTCTGCAGATCGCGATCCATCACCGGCTCGCTTAAGCCCGCACTCATCAGGGCCGAGCCCAGCTGGGGCATGTTGGCGAACGCGCTGACATGGGGCGCGCCATCGACGATGCGCCAGGCCTCGCGCAGTTCCTGGAGGGTCTCCGGCCCGAAGGTGCTGAATAGCAGCAATCCGCCGGGCCGCAGTGCGCGCCGCAATTCCGTAAATACGGCCACGGGATCGTCGCACCATTGGAGCATCAGGTTGCTGTAGATCAAATCGACGGACTGCGAGGCCAGCGGCAAAGCGCGAGCATCGGCGCACACGCGCGTCACACTCTGCCACGGCCACACCCGCCGACGCACGGCGCGCAACATGTCCGGGGCAATGTCCACGGCCAGCACCTGCGCACCGCGGTAGCGCGAGCGGAGCGAGCGCGCCGCCCACCCTGTGCCGCACCCCAGGTCGACAATCACCCGTGGTTGGAGCGGGAAGAACTCCAACCGAGCCAGCAGTTCAGCGCGCACCGTTCCCTGCAACTGTGCGGCGGCATCGTACTGAGCGCTGGCGCGGCCAAACGAGCGCGCCACCGCCTGCCCGTCCAACCGAAAGCGATCCGTGGGCGGCTGCTCGCTCGTCATTGCCCCATCCTCGCGATTGCAACACCAGCCGCAATCGCAGTTGCAGTCGCAGTCGCAGTCGCAGCCGGCACAGGCGCTGCGCCGTTTGCAGCCAAGAATTCGCGCAGCGTCGCCAGAATTTCTTCCGGGTGCGACAGGAATGGCGCATGCGCCGCGCGCGCAAATTCCACATGCCGCGCAGCGGGCATGGCCGCCGCCAGCGCCGCGCCGGCGCCGGGAGTTGTAACGCGATCATATTGTCCGCTGATCACCAACGTGGGTTGGCTGACGGCCGGCAATTGGTCCCGCAAATCAGTATGCGCCAGCCATTCCAGACCAGCCGCGAGTGCCGCTGGCTGCGCCTCGCCTTGCGAGAGCAGCGCCGCGCGCAGCGCCGTCAGCAACTTTGCGCTCTGGCGACTGCCGCGCAGCTGCAGCTCGAGGAAATCGCTGAGCGTGCCGTGATAATCGCTCTCGAGGCGCTCACGCATTTGCGCGAGTACCACGGCCTCCACACCCAACGGCCAAGCCGTACGACGCACGAAACACGGTGTGGTGCCGATCAGCACCAGGCGCGCCACGCGCGTGGGTGCACGCAGCGCCGCATGCAGGGCCAGTTGGCCGCCCATTGACCAACCCACCAGCGTGCATGCATCGGGGAGTGTTGGCAGGAGCCGCGCCAGGAGGGCCTCTCCCGCCGCTTCGATGGCGCCGGACGCAGGCCACGTGCTTCGCCCGTGCCCCGGCAGATCCACCGCGAACGTGCGGTACTCATCGTCCATCGCACCGCGCAGTGCGTCGAACACCCGCAGGTTCATGCCCCAGCCATGCCAGAACACCACCGGCGCACCGCGCCCGCTGCTCTCCACGTGCAGGGGTATCTGCTCGGACGCCAGCACTTCCGCGCCTGGAACGCGGCTCATGTGCCCATCTCCTGCCGCCAAACTTCGGCGAGGGTGTCAAGGAGCGCGTCGATATCCGCCTCGCTGTGCGCCGCGGAGAGTGTGATCCGCAGTCGTGCGGTGCCCGCCGGAACGGTGGGTGGGCGAATGGCCCCGACCCAGTAGCCGCGGGCGAACAAGGCCTCGCTCAGCCGCAGTGCTCGCGCACTGTCGCCGGCAGCCCGGCCCATCAGCAGCGGCTGAATGGGGCTCAGCGAATTCGCCAGCGGCAGAGCCCGCTGCGCGGCGCCGCGGCGAAAGCGCGCGATCAGAGCGTGAAGATGCTCGCGACGCCAGCTCTCGCGCGCGACCAACACCAGTGCGGCGCGCGCCGCTGCAGCGATCCCCGGTGGCAGAGCGGTGGTGTAGATGAAACTGCGCGCATGCTGCACGAGCACTTCCACGACCTCGGCATCGCCGGCCACGAACGCGCCGAAACAACCCAGAGCTTTTCCCAGTGTGCCCATCAGGAGTGGCGCCGCCGCCGCGGTGCAACCGGCCGCCTCGAGCGACCCACGACCGTTAGCCCCCAACACACCCAACCCGTGCGCGTCATCGACCAGCAGCCACGCCTTATGGTCCGACGCGAGGCGTGAGAGCGCTGCGAGCGGCGCCACATCCCCGTCCATGCTGAACACACCGTCGGTGGCCAGCAGGGTGCAATGGGGGAGTGCCGCCCAGCGCCGCGCCGCATCCAGCGCGTCCGTATGCGCGTAACGCAGGAGCCGCGCCCCTGCCAGTCGCGCGCCGTCCAGCAAGGAGGCGTGGTTGAGGCGATCTTCGAGCACGCACTCCCCGCGCGCCACGAAAGTGCTGAGCACGCCGAGATTGGCCATATAGCCAGTGGAAAACAACAGCGCACGCTCGCATCCCACAAAGGCCGCCAGCTCTTCCTCCAGAGCGTGATGCGGGTGGCAGTGGCCGCTGACCAAATGCGCCGCACCGCTCCCGACTCCGAACCCGGCCGCGCCACCTTGTTGCGCGGCGAGCAGGGCCGGATGATGCGCCAGGCCCAGGTAGTCGTTACTGCAAAAGACCCGCACCAGCGCGCCCGCCACCGTGGCGCGTGTGCCATCGCCTGCCACGGGATAGGCGTCGATGAGGCGCCGCTGCCTGCGCAGGTGCTGCGCTTCGAGCGCGGCGAGATCGGCGGATATGGCTTGCGGGTCCCTGTGCACGAAGTCGCGCAGCCGCTTAAGAGTGCGCGCCTGCCGGTTCGGGCTCCATCCCTAAGCGTTGCAGCAGCGCCTGGTCACGCGCCACGTCCGGATTGCCGGTGGTAAGCAATTTCTCGCCATAGAATATTGAATTGGCGCCGGCCAGAAAAGCCAGTGCCTGCAGCTCGTCGCTCATGCTCTCGCGTCCGGCCGAGAGCCGTACCTGGGCGCGCGGCAGCATGATGCGCGCCACGGCGATGGTGCGAATGAAGTCGAACGGGTCCACTGGCGCGGCATTGGCCAGCGGTGTGCCCGGCACGCGTACCAGCTGATTGATGGGCACGCTCTCGGGCTGCTCTGGCAGCTGCGCCAAGGTGACCAGCAGTTGCGCTCGGTCGCGCTGCGTCTCGCCCATTCCCACAATGCCGCCACAACACACCTTCATGCCGGCATCCCGCACCGCGGCCAGCGTGTCCAAGCGATCCTGGTAAGTGCGCGTGGTGATGACTTCCCCGTAGAACTCGGCCGACGTATCCAGGTTGTGATTGTAATAATCCAGTCCGGCGGCCTTGAGCTCCTGTGCCTGGTCGGGCTCGAGCATGCCGGCCGTCACGCAGGTCTCCATTCCCAGCGCGCGTACCGCGCGCACCATCGCGGCGATCTTGTCGACGTCGCGCTGCTTCGGGGCCCGGAATGCGGCGCCCATGCAAAATCGAGTCGCGCCGGCGGCGCGCGCCGCGCGCGCGCGCTCCATCACGGTTTCCAGCGGGAGCAGCGCTTCGGCCACGACGCCCGTTTCAAAGCGCACACTCTGTGGGCAGTAGGCGCAATCTTCCGGACAGGCGCCGGTTTTGATCGAAAGCAGCGTGCTCATCTGCACCTGGCGTGGATTGTGAAAGGCCTGGTGCACCTGCTGCGCCCGGTACATGAGCTGCGGAAAGGGCTGCTCAAACAAGCTCAGGGCCTGCGCCAGGGTCCAGGCGTGGCGCTCGCCGTTACCGGTCCGGTTGCCTGGAATGGGATGCGCGCCAGCTGTGGGGTCCGCCTGCATGGAAGAGATATTCCAGCCGCCGACTCCGTCTGTCAACCAAATTGACTCTCAAAGGTTGACAATCATGTGACCCCGATGCGGCGGCGCTCACCGGCTGTGGCGGCACGTCTTCAGTCGACGCTCCGTCAGGACTCGGGCAGACTCAGTACCGGATCACGGAGAGGAAATTGCGTTTCGGTGTCAAGGTGTGTGCCCTCGCGCTGTGCCTGACCACGGTCCAGGCGCATCACTCCGTGGCGGTGTTCGACCGCGAACACCCAACGACCTTGTCGGGCACGGTAAGGGAATTCAAGTACACCAACCCGCACACCTGGATTTACCTGTCGGTGCCCGACGGCAAGGGCGGCGAGACGGAGTGGTTTCTGGAGGGCAGCGGCGTAAACACAGTGATGCGCCAGGGCTGGACCAAGAGCACATTGCTGCCGGGGATGAAAGTGAAACTGCTGGTGGCGTTGCGCCGCGATGGCGCGAGCGGCGGGGCCGAATGGCTGCGCGTGTTGGAACTCAACGGCGTCGCGTTCCAACAAGGCGGTACCCCGTAGCACATTGCGTCAGTGCGCTTACCGCAGCAGAATGCGGCCCTGCGCCGTCCCGGTGCGGCAACACTGTCGGGAGGTGACTGGCCATGCGCAGCAAATGGATAGTGGGAGGCTTGTGGATAGGGTGCTCGGCTGCGGCCTGGGCGCAGGTTCCCGCCACTGATTTGAATCAGCCGCCCGCACAGGCGCGTCACTTCATCATCGAGTCCACCGGCGGCAAGCACGGCGATTCGTGGAGTTGGGTGGCGGCGGACGGCACCCGCTTGGGTCGCGAGAGCTTGAACCTTCGCGGCCAGGTTTGGGAAGTGGACTACACCGGCACGCCGGGGACCGATCAACTTCCGACGGCCATGACGATCCGTGGTGTCACACCCCAGGGCGATGCCGCCGAGTCCTTCAGCATTGCCCAGGGCGCAGCGCGTTGGCGCAGCCCCGTTGACGCCGGCACTGCCCCTTACAGCGGCCATTCCTTCTACCTGGCGCAAGGCGGACCGATCGATACGAATGCCTGGTTTCTCGAGCGCCTGCTCGCCAGTCCGGATCATTCTCTCGATTTGCTGCCGGGTGGACGGGCGCATGCCGTTAGATTGGCCACCCTTGAAGTGGGCCAAGGGGACGCCGCCCGACAGACGGTCAACCTCTGGGCGGTGACGGGCATAGGCAATTCCCCGCTCCCCATGTGGGCCGACGCGCACGATCAGTTCTTTGCCTTCACCAGCTCTATCGGCTGGCTGCCTGAAGCCTACGCCAACGAGCAGAAGAGCCTCGAAGCCGCGCAGACCGCTGCCATGGCCAAGCAGACGGCAGGGTTCGCCGCCTCACTGGGAATAGTGCCGGCGGGCCCCGTGGCATTCGTCGACGTGCGCATGTTCGACGCCGACGCGGTGCGCTACCTGGCTCACCAGACGGTGGTCGTGAACCGGGGCCTCATCACGGCGGTCGGGCCTGCGGCGTCGGTCAAGGTGCCGACCGGAGCACGGATCATTCCAGGACGCGGTATGACGTTGGTTCCTGGCTTGTGGGATTGCCACATGCACGTGGGCGATGATTACACGGGTCTGCAGGAGCTTTCGTTGGGCGTGACTTCGGTGCGCGATCCGGGGAACAACGACCAGCTGACCATTGACCGACGAACCCGCGCTGCTGCCGGGCAATTGCTGTTCCCGCACGTGTATCCGTCCTCGCTGATTGACGGCAAGGGCCCCTACACCGCGCAGGTGGCCAATGTGGCGACCAGCCAGGCGGAAGCCATCGCTTGGGTCGACAAGGCCAAGGCCAACGCTTTCACCGGCATAAAAATCTACGGCACGTTTGATCCCGCCTGGTTGCCCGCCACCATTGCCGAAGCGCACAAGCTGGGCTTGCACGTTCATGGCCATATCCCGGCGGGAATCCGCCCACTGGAGGCCATCAACGACGGCTACGACGAGGTCACGCACATCAACTGGATCATCATGCAGGCCATGCCCGACAGCGTGATTGCGGTGTCCAACGGCATCATGCGCTTTGAGGGACCGGGTCGTTACGCCAAGGACGTGGATCTGGACGGCGTGCCGATGAAGACCATAGTCGCCACCATGGCCAGCAAACACATCTTCAGTGATCCGACCATGGTGGCCTTCGAGGGTCTCTACGTACCCGACAATGGCGATCTATCGCCCTCGTATGCGCCGTTCGCGGGCACTCTGCCCCCGAGCACCGAACGGGGCTTCCGGAGCGGCGGCTTCGCTGTGCCCAAAGATCTGACGCGTGCCGATTACCGTGCCAGCTGGGCCAAGATGGTTGCGCTACTGACGCGGATGCACCAGGCGGGCATCCCCATCGTGGCCGGTACCGATGGGTCCGGAATTGAAATCATCCATGAGCTAGAGATTTACGCCCAGGCTGGCTTCAGCTCTGCGGAAGCACTGGCCGCTGCCACCATCGTACCGGCCCGCCTGGTCGGCATGGATCAGCGCACGGGCTCGATCAAGGTTGGGAAGAGCGCCGATCTCGCGCTGGTCGAAGGCGATCCGGCGTTGCACTTGAGCGATTTGCGCCAGACGCGTGTGGTCATGCTCGACGGCAAGCTGCTGGACGCGGATGCGCTGCGTACGGCCGCCGGATATTCTGGTCGCCCCAAATCGATACACGCCGACTGACGCCGTTGATCAGTCCTCGTCGCTGCCGATGGGCATGCCCGGCGGCGCTTCGATCGGCGCCGCCACCAGGAACTTCTCGGGACTCCGTTGCAGCTGTTCGATCCGCAGTGCAACGTAGGCGTCGATCGCCGACGAGCCATGGTTGGCCGCCTTGATGCCCGCCAGTTGCTCGAAGACGGCGGCACGCACGGCCGCGGCGCCCGTGGGATCGGCCGCGAGTGCCAGCAGCGCCTCGACCGTGCGCACATAAATCGCATCCTTGATCTCGCGAGCCAACGAGTCCGGCGCGCGGTCCGTCTCATTCGGAGCCGGACGCGTCTTAAGCAGCGTGCGCTCGAGCAGTTCCTTGAATGACAGGGATTGCGGGTCACGGGCGTGGTACTGTGTGAGTCTTGCGGCGCGCTGCGGATCGAGAAGACCCTTAAGGGTCAGATCTGCGGCGCATTCGGCCACCGCCACCGGATCGAATGTCAGCCCGGTCGAGGCCGGAAAGGACTCCCGGGTCCGCGCTAGGCCGGGCGGCCGTGGGGGCAGGATCTGCAGGAGCGATTCGGGCAGTGTCAGCGCTTCACTCGACAGTGTGTTCAAGACGGCACCCAACGCTTTACGCTGTTCCGCCGCCGCGACCACGCGCGGGCTCATCTGGCCGTCGCCGCGCAGTTGGTAGCGATAGTCCAAGCCGCCAATCTCCTTGATCGCCGCTTCCGTTTGATAGCGATGCAACAGGAAGAGCGGCACCAGCGTGTCTTCCAGCTGCGCCACCGGAGCACCCGGTCTGACCGCATTTGCGCCGAAACGCGCCAACGCCGCGGTACGCACAGCCATGATGCGATTGAGCTCATCGGCCGGATCGACGCCGTTGTCCCAAAGGTGCGCGTGCGGATGCGCTCCCCCCAACGGCCGGGCATCATCGTCAGTAATATACTCAAGTCCGGTCGCAGCCGCGGCCGCCAGGATATGCGCCAGCCCTGCCGACTCGTCGCTCTGCGGAGGAAATTCCCGGTAGCCAAAATCGATGGCCACCTTGTCCCAG
>Ga0075017_100000775_pt1 | contig 18530 bp, 16 predicted proteins | sample AleBraG_ABR_2012_FD_71475 | JGI IMG/M metagenome (GOLD analysis project Ga0075017, IMG submission 71475) | Freshwater sediment microbial communities in response to fracking from Pennsylvania, USA - Alex Branch Run_MetaG_ABR_2012 | ecosystem: Environmental > Aquatic > Freshwater > Creek >... | reverse complement strand
AGCATCCAGCGATGCGTCTCGTCAGGCGCAAGGCTCTTTTCCGGAGGTATCTCACAAAGCTCCAAAGAACACGGGATCCCGGCGTCTTCTAACGCCGCGCGAGCGTTCAAAGCAGCATCCGGCGCGTCCGCCGTCGAGGACTGGACCGGGAATGAGATTACTTCTGCGGCGTCTTCTAACGGTTCATCATCAACGTCCACCGGTTCATCCATCGGGTCCGGCTTCCCGGGCCGCGTATCGCGAAGTGGAGCCCGTTTTCGCTGGGCGACCTCATCGTCGAAAATCGTCCGGGCCATCGCCACCAGTTCACCGCGGTCCACCTCCGCGAGCGCCTCGTCCGACAGCGACGCGTAGTGTTCGCGTAAATACTCGGGATCAAGTTGCATTCAATCGCCTCAAGGCACGAGAATCACCAGTCTAACGCGCAGGGGCGCGCCGGGGGCATATCCCAATCTCGCTCGCATCTTGCGTGTGGGCCGACACCATGGACGCTCGCTGTCCTTGGCAGGTTCCGATTCGACCAGGCGAGTAACTTGTGATCCAGCGCGAGTTGCATCCCGCACCCGCTTCAATCCAGGTTCAACGACCGGGCTGCCAGCTAGGACCTGCCGGTTGGGCGCTACCATGAAAACGCTGCCTTGCAACCCCTTGCCTTCGGTCTGGATTTCGGTACCACCAACAGCTCCATAGCCGCGCTTTTGCCGGACGGAAGCATTCGCCTAGCGCGCTTTCCGCAGAGCGACGGTTTTACTGACGCGTTTCGGTCGCTGCTATATCTGGAACAAGTGGTCACCGCGGGGCGCAAGGCAACCAAGTCCTGGACCGGCCCTCGCGGCATCGAACGATACTTGGCTGCCGAGCACAAAGGCCGCTTGATCCAATCTCTGAAATCCTTTTTGAGCAGCCGAAGCTTGCAAAACACTGAGGTATTCGGGCGAAGAGTGGCGCTTGAGGATCTGATTGCCTTTGTTGCGCGAGACCTGCGTCTGGAAGCGGAAAAGCAATTTGGCGTGCCTATCCGGCGCATCACCAGTGGGCGGCCCGTGCGATTTGTAGGTTCCCAAAAACCCGAGGACGACGCGTATGCGCAGGCGCGCCTGGAGAGTTCGCTGCGCAAAGCCGGCTTTGAAGAAATCGCCTTCGAATTCGAGCCTATCGGCGCCGCCTATTTCTATGAATCGACGTTGGACCACGACGAGTTGATCCTCATCGGCGATTTCGGCGGCGGCACCAGCGATTTTTCGGTGCTGCGCGTAGGCCCCGAAGTCCGGTGCCATGGACGAAAACCCGAGCACCTTCTGGCCAATGAAGGCCTGGGCCTGGCCGGCGACTCTTTTGATGCAAAAATCGTCCGCCATCTGGTGGCGCCCGCCCTCGGCGCCGGCTCTTCCTTGAATTCCGCGGGAAAGATCCTTCCGGTCCCCAATTGGGTGTACTTCAAACTGGAGCGCTGGCACCATCTCTCTTTGTTGCGATCGAGCGAGACGCTGAACATGTTGCGCAGCGTGGAACGCCAGGCGCTGGAACCGGAGCGTATCGCCGCCCTGCTGTTTCTGGTCGAGAATGACCTGGGCTACCACCTGCATCGCTCCGTGCAGGATTTGAAGTGCGCGCTGTCGGAAAGGGAAGAGGCCATCTTCCGCTTTGAAGATGGCGATGTGTACATTGAGGCCCGCGTCAGGCGATCCGAATTTGAGGACTGGATTGCCGGCGAACTGGCCGCCATAGAAACGAGCGTCGATCGTGTGCTCGCCAACGCGCAAGTCCAGGCTCGCGATATCGACCGGGTATTCCTCACCGGGGGCTCGTCGTTTGTTCCGGCGGTGCGCCGCATCTTCGACACTCGCTTCGGCCGCGAGCGCATCAGTTCCGGAAACGAGTTTACCTCCGTTGCGCGCGGCTTGGCGCTGGCGGGGCATAATTTACGGTGAGAGTTGCTCCACGATCTGTATTCCGTAAGCATCCAGCCCCACCACTTTGCGTGGATGACTCGTCAGCAAACGAATCGTCCGCAGGCCCAGATCGGAGAGAATCTGCGCGCCGATTCCGTTCTCATGTTGCAGCGCGTGGTGGCCATCGGGCGAAGTTTGCAACCGATGATCGCGAAAGCCCGGACCGCTCTGGTGCAGATACACCAGCACGCCGGCGCCCACCTGCGCGATGCGCTCCAAGGAACGGCGCAGCGTTTCCGCGCACCCGCACTCCGTGGAACCAAACACGTCGCCATAAGTGCAGCGGGAATGCATCCGCACCAACACGTCCTCGCGTCCCGTCACATCGCCGTGCACCAGCGCCAGATGCATCTCCGGAAGAATGTTGCTCGAGTAAACGATTGAGCGAAAATCGCCAAACGCAGTCCGCAAACAGCTCTCCGACTGCCGCTGGATGAAGCGTTCATTCTGCAGGCGGTAGCGAATCAGGTCGGCCACCGAAATCAGCCGCAATCCATGCTGTGCGCAGAACTCTTCCAACTGCGGCACGCGCGCCATGGTGCCGTCGTCGTTCATGATTTCGCAGATCACTCCACCCGGCCGCAGGTCCGCCAGCCGCGCCAAATCCACGACAGCTTCCGTTTGTCCGGCGCGTACCAGGACGCCCCCTTCCTTGGCGCGCAGCGGGAACACGTGCCCCGGCCGCGCCAGGTCTCTGGATGTGGACCCAGGATTGATGGCCACACGGATGGTATGCGCGCGATCCGCCGCCGAAATCCCGGTGGTGACACCCTCCGCCGCTTCAATCGATTCGCAGAACGCGGTGCCAAACCGCGAGGTGTTGCGCGTCGACATCGGCGGCAGATGCAGCGCATCGCAAATCTCGGAACTCAGCGACAGACAGATCAACCCCCGCGCGTGCTTGGCCATCATGTTGATCACGTCCGGAGTGACGAACTGGGCGGCAATACATAGATCGCCTTCGTTCTCGCGATCTTCGTCGTCGGCGATCACCACCATGCGGCCCGCGCGGAAATCTTCAATCGCCTCGGGAATGGATGAGAAGGGCATGTAAATTCCAGGATACTGAATCCTGCTACAATGCGGACCTATGTTTTGTCCAGCCTGCGCCAGTGCGGTAGCCCCAGGCGCAACGGCGTGCCCCAATTGCGGAGAAGCGCTCCGGGTGATGCCGGTTGCATCCATGGCGTCATCGGCGTTCTCACGTTGACCGTAAACATCATTGCTCTGACGCAGAAAGATCATCAGAATCAAAACCATAGCTCTGGCGACGCACGATCCCGCCGAGAATATGAAACGCTCTTCCGTTATATATAGCAGGAGGAGTTCTATGGCTCCGCGTGCAGACATTGAGGCCCTCGCTGGTCGGCTCGCCAAGAGAGACCCGGCGGCGTTCCGTGAGTTCGACTCCACTTTCGGGCCGAAAATTTACAGATATCTCAGAAACAAGGGTTTACCTGATGCAGATGCCGATGACCTAACTGCAACTCTTATCACCGACATCGAGCTGAAAGCAGACAAATACCGCTTCTCGGGCAGTTTCAAGAACTGGGTGTTTCGGATCGTGCGCAATGCATGGTGCGACTGGAGTAGAGAAAACGGAACTCCGATCGCGACCCTGGACGAAGAGATCTCCACTGCCGACCTCTACGAAGGGGAGTTCGCCACGAATCCTGAGGTTGATCGGATCGTTCAGGCCGCAGAGGCGCGTCTGCCTCCCTTGGAGCGGGAGATTCTCCAATTGCGGTACCACGGAGTGGCGGACACGTTCGAGGAGATCGGACGGTATCTAGGCATGAATCCGGCAACCATCCGCACGAGGCATAGCCGGGCGCTGAAGAAGTTGGACCGGATGCTCAAGAACCATCCGCTAATACAGGCGCGAAACTCCTACCCGAAGCGAATTGAGGTTTCCAGAAATGAATAACAATATAAAGATCGACCACGCTGGAACAAGCCAGGACTTATCCGCCTCGGCTAACCAGCAAGATGATACAAACGAGGTTCACGAAAGGGGCTGGCTTGGCGAACTGCTGAATCGGTATTACAATTCGAGTGATCCCGACACTGAAGTTGACGGCGACATGGAAACGGGCACCGCCGAGGATGTGCTGCCGGATCGGTGGCGCGACGCTTCGCTGGCAGCGGAGTACATTTGCGCGATGCAGGAATTCGTTCCGCGACACCTAGAATCGCTTTCACGGACTCCATTCACCCGCTTCGTCCAGTATCTTTTCTCGGACGCGGGAGTGACCGGTCAGGGCCCTGTGTGGCGGTGGCTCGGCGTAAGCCAGAACTCGGAGCTTGACGTCGCGAGCGCGCGTGAGTTTGGGAAGCTAGCCGTCGCCTTGCGCGTGCCCATGGCTCTCGCGCTCTCCAGCATACAGTGCGAATTGGCAGAGCGATGGCACGTGCAGATTCCCAAGGCCGAATACGCCTTCGGTCGGAAGGGCGAAACCACTCAGGTTCCCGCACGCGGCGCGGGTTCGCGAGACTCGGACCAGTCTCGCTCGCTCGCTTTGGAAAGCGCAGCAGATCTCCAGCCCTTCCAGCTTATGGATCTTCGTCTAATTGCGGCGGAAGTCCGCGCCGCCTACGGCGACTTCGAATAGAACGATCTGTCTCCGATGAATGCCACCACTCGCTATGAGCGCTTAAGCGCAACGCTAATCCTCAGTCTTCAGGAACAGGTCTCGACCGGCAGCAACATCGTCATTCTGTCGCCTCGCTTTGGCGGAAAATCGCTCGCTTCGCGAAAGCTGGGCCGCGGGCTGAGTCGGGAGCATTCTGACCGCCTGATCGAGTGCTCACTCTTCTCCTTGCCTCGTATCTCGGATGATTCTGCGGCTGTAGACGCGATTCTCAAGCGGGCCCCGCCCGCTATGTGTCTGCAAGGCCCGGGCTTCGCGGAGCTTTTTTCGAGTATCCGTGATCATTCGCTTAGAATCGCTCGGCCTGTCATTCTGTTGGCGACCGATGCTGACGCGATGGAATATCAAGTACTCGCACGATTCCTCGATGCCACCCGCGCGCTGGTGGTCAGCAACCAACTCACCTTCGTCTTCACTGGCGAATCTACTCTGCTCGATCTCCTAGATGAGGTCTCAGAGGGGCTTGCCTTCGAAGAAATCGTTCTTGGGGGATACGAGAGGGCAGAATTCGATTTGCAGTTCAACCGCTGGCTGGAGCGAATGCAAGTCCATTTCGAGGATGTCGAAGACGCTCTGAAGTGCTGCTTTGAGCGGACTGGAGGCAATCTCACTCTGGGCATAGCTTTTCTCAAACTTGCGATTAACGATCAGGTTCGCGAGGATGGTGCGCCCAGTCCGCTGACTACAGACGATGTGCGAAGACACACTGACTCGCTCGCCTCTAGTGGGCCAAACGGATCACCCGTTTTCGTGCGTGCCGCCGCGATGGTCGCATCCGCGCCGGAATCCTGGCCGCAACTCGAGGGGTTATTGAGCCGGGGACGGGTGCTGCCCCTGCGCAAGGACGGCCGGCCAGAGGTTCTTGAATTCGCCGGCGTCGCTGTCCGGAGAGTCGAGGAGCTCGTGTTTGCCAGTCCGATGATGGAGATTTTCGCTCGAACGCATTTCGATTCACGCCGCTTCGGGGACTTTTGTGCGAGAGAGCTGAACTGGAATAAGGCAGTCGAATACTATCGGACCATCGACCCCGATCTCTGTGCCCGGCCCTCGGACCTAGACGACCGGACCGTGGCGGCCGCAGTGGTGAATGCGGCTGGCGCCCGATTCAACATCGACGCGGGGCACGGGTTGGGGTTGCTCAAAGTATATCTCGCGCAGGCGAGTACATGGCTGCTGGCTCTGTCGGAGGTGATTTTCTGGCACTGGAGCCAAGAGGGCGGATGGATTCCGGAAAGCCCAACTCCCGACGAAAGGACCGTGGAGGAGGCTAGGGCGCTCCTTCCGTTGCGCCCGCCGCCTAAGAGTGCACGCCACGACTACCCAATCCAGGGCCTATGTAGCGCTGGCACCCTTTTAGCGGGCATTGTGCCGGACTCGCTCGAGGCCGTAACCATAAGCGCGTTCGCCAGCGGCCGTCGCATCGGACCCAACCGCAGGAAACTGATTCGTACGCTGCTGAACCACTTTGCTGCCGCATACAAGATGGCTTCGTTGATCGCACGAGAGCGCGCCGAGGCCGCCCTACGCCTAGCCACTAGTGAGGCGATCACCAGCCTGTACGATCTGCTATTCTCTGGCCGTCCGCGCCTCCCCGAGGCCATAGCCAACGTGCGCGCCCGGCTGATAAAGCCGGAACCCGGTCTTTCCCGCTTCGTCGTTGTGCTGGCTGACCAGGACGATACGGACTTCCGTCCGGGGCCTGACGAAGCGGATTCGCCAACGGTCACTGCTTCCCGAGTACATGGAATCCACGAGAAGGTCCTTCAATCCGGCTCACCCGACCGGCTAGCAATTTCAATTCCCGGTGAGCCCACCGTGTGGCTCTGTTTGGTGCCGCTTGAGAAAAGACGGATTCTCCACTTTGAGCGGATCGACCGGCCATTCAGCGGCAACGAGATGCGGATACTTACCGACTTCGCAGCGAAGCTTGAGGTTGCGCTGGACCATGGCCAGAAGCGTTCGGTTCTCGAGGCTGCATTCGCCTCAATTCCTGAACCGCTGATTGTCTGCGATACGGGCCTGAAGGTGGTCTACGGAAATCACGCCGCGCATCTCAGCTTCGGCCTCACTGAAGGGTGGAATAGCGCCCCACACTCTCTAACGAGCTACGACGGTGCCGCCCGATTCGCCCCCCAGGTGGCGGAAACGCTGAGAAAACGGGTCCCGAGGCTGGAACTGTATGCCAGGATGCACTCCGCTCCGAAACACGCGCTGGCACTCACTGATCGTCTCGCGGATTGGCAGGACCGCGAAGTCGGGGCGCTCATCCACATACAGGACCAGACCTACTATCACGAGATGCTGGAAGCCTTTCAGAAAGTCTCTTCCGCTAACACAGTCAAGGAGGCGCTGGAAGCGACAATTGCCTCCTTTCGCCAACTGGGCCACGAATGGATCCGGTTTTACGAAATCGAGGGAGACGCGCTAGTTCCGCGCGCATGTGTGGATCCCAACCATCCGCGCGCGCGCGCCGCTTTCGAGGGGGGGGCGATAAAACTTCCACGACGGGGAGAAGCCGTTCTCTCTTGGCGCTGCATTTTCGAGAAAGGTCCAGTTGTGTTCGCGTATGTCACCCAGACCCCCCGAGGCGTACCCGTCGAGAACTGCGAAAAATTTTACACGGAGCTCGGCATAGAAGTGGTTGCGGACCAACAGCCGTTTTTCAAAGACGAGCTTGAGCGCGTTCCAGGCGATATGTGGCTGGACTGCCCACTCCTTCTTCCGGAACGCGAATTCGGGAAGTTCACGCTACACTGCACCGAGAAGCTGACTGGCGAGCGCCTCGCCATGTTGCGGGTGTTCTCGGGCATGCTCGCAAGCTCTATCGCGGTCATTCAGCAACACGAGCGGAGGGAGCATGAGGCCGAGGAAGTTGGTCAGGAAACCACCCTCGACGCCGTCACTCATAACCTTGGCAGCCGACTCACCACGCTGATCGGTTCTTTCGACGAATACCGAGATCTCGAAAAGAAAGTGCCTCAACTGACGCAACTCAACTCGAGATTCGAAGTCCAATTGCAACAGATCTTAAAACTACCGGGGCGCGCAAAGGACCTTGCTCGCGCAGAATTGGCGACCCTGCGGCCCTTTGATCTTGTTGGGCTCGTTCGCTCATTTCTGGACGCACGTCTCCCGGCAACCGCGTTTACGCTCCACGCCGAGCGCGAATTCCAGGTCCGTGCCGACGACGCGCGCATCACCGACTTGCTCTCGGAACTGCTGGCGAATTCCCAACATTTTGTGCAGCCGGCCGACAGAATGCACGTGACGGTGTCGATCAGCCTAAATCCGGATGGCAAGGTTTGTGTAGTTTATCGCGATAACGGCCCGGGCATTCCCGAGCACGACAAGGAACGGATATTTGAAACATTCTTCAGTCGGCGCGAGGGGAACGCCAGCACAGGGATAGGAATGAGCGTTGCGCGAAGCGTGGTTCGCGCACATGGTGGAACGATCGAAGAAACTGGCACTTTCGGAAGGGGAGCGGAATTTACTATAATTATGGACATTTCCACCACGCCGAACGGCAACACGGGAGGGTCATGTTCCGAATACTCGTCGTTGAGGACGCGATAGAGGTATTGATGACAATGCGCAGGCGAATCTCCGAAGAAGTCATCGGCTCTATCGTGGACACTGCGGAGACGGTATTGGAGGCCCGGGCGCTGATCGATCGCATGGACATACTGCAGGATCGATACGACTGTGCCGTCCTGGATTTCAACCTTCCCTTCGGCGATGGAAGCCAGAGTGTCGACAGCAGTCTTTGTTTACGACTCGGTCAAGGCATGAAGAATATCGGCGTGATTCATATCACCTCCCAGGCGCAAGCTTCTCGATCGATCCTTGATCACATACGCGACTACCACCTCGACCCCTCAGTGCGGGCCTGTGGCCTGGTGGACAAGGCGGACGTCAATTTCTATCGACGAACCTGCGAGGAGGTAAGGCGCTTCCTGTACTCCCGTCATCTTGAGGACGAGTTGGACCGCTTGTTCTCGACCTCGCCCTTTCCGATCGAGATCGCACAAAGCGCGACAACCGATCTGCAACGCTTCCAGCGAGATGCAGTGCAAATGTGGCCCGACTTGCCCGAAATCACCAGAGAGCGCATAAATGGCCGCTTCGAGGTTGACCCCAAAAGCACACCGGTGACAATCCGGCTCAGGTAGAAACGATGACACTCAGCGACGTCCGACAGCGGCTGACCGAGACTGGAAACAGCGAGCATTTCCTCCTCTTCTGGAGCAAGCCCAGGGGCATTCATCCTGGTAAGGTCGGCCGAGACCTCGCTTTCTGTTACGTGCAATGGCTGGAGGATGTGTATTCTCGTCTCCTGGGGCCGCCATTTCGCCGAACGCCTAGTGAAAGGCCGAAGATTCCTGTTTACATGCTCAACCCCGCGAAGCTTTTCCCTGCTTTTTCGGGGCCGGTGATGGATATTGACGAGAGCGGCCCCTGGCTGCTCCTGCCTGACGAAATCGAAGGTCAGGAAGAAGCCGATACAATCGCCGGTGTAGCCCGCGAAGTCACGCGGATGTTCAACGGATTCGAGCGCAACCCTAGACACCCGAGCACGGCGGCATGGGCATGGTTCGACGCTGCTTTTGCGGAGACGGTCGCCGATAGTGTGCGCTCAGGAGAACGCCGATCTCAGCCGATCCGTACGCCCTTCCTGGGGTCATTCGAGGCGCGCGGTGCCGAGGAATACGGTCGGGCGTTCGTCAACCGTCTGATGGACATTATTGGGCTACAGGGGCTCAACAAACTTTGGATGGAAGGAGCGCGAAATCCGGGGATGACACCCATGGAATTGCTCGAACGCGAGGCCTTGGTACCGCTCGAATATGTACTGCCCCGGTTCCATCAGGACTGGTACCTTCGGCACACTGTACTCACTCTGAACGAGGAGGAAAGCGATGGCCATTCTCTCGAAGTGCTGCCGGGCGGTAGCGTCAAAAGGGACGGCGCGCTGGACCACGGAGCCTGCCGCTGGTACCGCCTCCGCCTGCGCCACGATCTTGAATCAATCGATGTGGCGTTACAACTCCGTTCGACTGCCTCGCGTATTGTCGGACACGTTGGCGTCGTAGACGATGCCGGACAGTACCAGTCCATACGCAGGTTGGACTCGCACGGAGACGGCAGCCTCTCGACCCGACTGAGCGAGGTCGGCGCAGACCGCCACGTCACCTTGATTCTTAGCAATTGCGGAACCCGGGGGGTACGCCAGACGGGCATTAACCACGATGACCGCCAGTATTATTCATTGCTGATCGAAGCCATCACCTCCGCGGCTTCAGGCGCGTGACAAGGACAAGCTTCGCCTTCAGAGCGAAGACGCTCTCGACAGCCACTTTCTCGCGATCGACAATCCAGTGCAGGCAATGCGTGTTGGTGCAGGCGCATACATACACTGACTTTCGATTCTCGAGGATGGGCAGATCAGGATGATCGGGACCGCGCAGCTCAAGGAAGCGAATTATCCGAATCGCTTCATCCTGAACCTCTTCGGAAACCTCGTAAAGGTCCTTGTAGAATGTGCGCCGATCGATCCTGACCGGGACGTCGCTCATCAGCGCTCTTTGTGCCGCTTGTGTTTCAGATCCGCCACTACGTCGTCCACTGTGGCTAAATCGGACGGACGGATGCTCTCCAGGTTGGTTACAGCGTCGTTCACCTCGTCCTCGGAGAGAATTGGTTTCAGTCGCATGGGACGCACCATCACCCCGTCGGGGCGTAGCTCCCAAGAAGTGTATATGCCGCCAACCAGACCCAGTGCGTCGCGCACTTCGACTGGGATGGTGACCTGTCCTTTGCTAGTAATCTTTGCTTCCGGCATGTTCAGTATCCATTCCTTACTTTCCTATAGTATGCATTCCTTACTTCATTGTCAATAGTTATTTTTGACAAGTTCGTAGATTTCCAGCGCACGATGCAGTACCAGCAACATAAACCCAACAAAAATAAGGATGCAGCCTCGCCTGCCAAGACGCACCGCGTCACGGATCAAGACCATCTCCGGATCCTCGACTCCGACCAGGCTCCCTGCAGTACGCAGTTTGTTGACGAACCGGACGGCGGCCTCAAGAGTCTTGTGTTCACGTTCCCGTCCGAGAACGTCCCACGCGAGAACGAACGCACCTGCTGTGTTGAAGGCATCACCGGCGATAGCGAGCACATATGAAATCAAGCGCAGATCGGCCATTGCAGTAGTATAGCCGAGCCGGGCTATGCCTTCTGTGTGTGGAGAAGACCCCGCCCAAAAGGGAGGTAGCGACGAGGCTTGTCCCCTACTCAACGAAGGCAGACACCGCATCATCGGTTCGTTGGCTGTTCGGCGGCCCAGCTTTGTCCGAAACGACTCGTTTTTGAGTTTGAGGCCCTCTTGCAGTTGTTTGTCTCCGTCAGCAGCCGAAAGGTCTTTGCTCGGTCGTCTTTCGCCGTCGAAGGTGGATTAGCAACGTTCGGACGACCTGAACCTGTAAGTTATTGGCCCTCAGCCGTTGGATGAAGCGCTCGGTCTGCAGGCGGTAGCGAATCAGGTCGGCTACCGAGACCAGCCGCAATCCGTGCCGGGCGCAGAATTCCTCTAATTGCGGCACGCGCGCCATGGTGCCGTCGTCGTTCATGATTTCGCAAATCACTCCGCCCGGCCGCAGGCCCGCCAGGCGAGCCAAATCCACCACTGCTTCCGTTTGTCCGGCGCGTACCAGGACGCCGCCTTCCTTGGCGCGCAGCGGGAACACATGCCCCGGCCGCGCAAGGTCCCGGGATGTGGATGCCGGATCGATGGCCACGCGGATGGTATGCGCGCGGTCCGCGGCCGAAATTCCGGTGGTGACACCCTCGGCGGCCTCAATCGATTCGCAGAAGGCGGTGCCAAAGCGCGAGGTGTTGCGCGTCGACATGGGCGGCAGATGCAGCGCGTCGCAAATCTCAGAACTGAGCGAGAGACAAATCAACCCCCGCGCGTGCTTGGCCATCATGTTGATCACGTCCGGAGTTACGAACTGCGCGGCGATACAAAGATCGCCTTCGTTCTCCCGATCTTCGTCGTCGGCGATCACCACCATACGGCCCGCGCGGAAATCTTCAATCGCCTCGGGAATGGATGAGAAGGGCATGTAAATTCCAGGATACTGAATCTTGCTACAATGCGGACCTATGTTTTGTCCAGCCTGCGCCAGTGCGGTGGAAGCGGGAGCAACGGCGTGCCCCAATTGCGGAGAAGCGCTCCCGGTTATGCGGGCGCCGGTGGTGCTGGCTCAGTCAATGCCTGCCGCGGTCCGCAGAGCCGGAGTGCTCCTCTGGATCAGCGTGGGCATCGGCGTTCTCACGCTCGCAGTCAGCATCATCACGCTGATGGGCAGGTTGCGCTCGGTAGCGTTCGCGGCCCCCATTTTGCTCATGATGGCTCTGTGGATCGGGGCCATCGTGTTCACCATGCGCCGCAACAACATCGCGCGTTTTGTGATTTTCGCCTTGGTCGCATATACCGCCTTTAACCTGATTCGCTTCCAATTCCTGATTGCCCAGGCGAACCCGGGAGCCCTGGTGTCACTCCTTGAGCTCGCCCTGCGCCTTTACGCTTGCTACCTGCTACTGCGTCCGGAAAGCAACGCCTGGTTTGGGTCCAGGCAATCGGAGTAGCCGGGTAGTAATCGCGGGCGCCCGGGGTCTGACCCCTCTGCCCCCGATTGTTCTAGGCCTTCTTGAGTGCGGGCCGTACCAGCAGATTCACAACGATCATCGCGGCGGCAAAGGCCGGGATAATGAGCAAGGCGGTCCCGAGATGGGAATTGTCCGCCCCAGCGACGTACCCGATGATGGGCGAACTCACCGCCAAGCCGATCCATCCGCAGGTAATGACAATCCCCATGGCCGATGCCGTCATGTTGGGAAACGCATCGCCCACCAATGCCAACGTGGTGGGAAAGACCGGCGCCATGGCGAGGCCGGCGCAAAATACCGCGATCCAGGCGCCCGTTGCGCTGGTCGTACGCAGCATCGCGAATGTGGCGATAGCCATGCAGACAGCCGAAAATAGAGTGACGTTGATCGATGACACTCTCAGCAAGATGGGCGATACCACAATGCGCCCGATCAACAGCGCGAGAGCGAAACCAAGCGAGAGAATATTGCCCGCGGTTTTGGCATCGATGCTCTGGGTGATCAGATACTGCTTCAACCAATTCCACATACCTACTTCACAGGCCACATAGAAAAACAGCATCAGCGCCAGCAGGTACAGCGTCGGGCGCGCCAGCACCAACTTCGCTTCACTAGCCTTAAAGGTGACGGTGCCACTCGGCTTGGGCATCCGGGTCAGGATTTCTACCAGCAGCGTGATCGCAGCCAGGCCAGCGGCAAAGTAGAGGATGCTCACCCGATCGTCATTCAGTAGGTTGGCGGCGATCAGCGGAGTCAACATGCCTCCCAGGCCAAAGAACAGGTTAATGATGTTCAGCACCGGCGCCCGGCGCGCCGCGTCAATATCGTTGGCTAGCGCGTTGCCCGCGGTAACGATCATGCCGCCGCCAACACCCAACAGAAAAAACAGCCCGCCGACAGCGCCGAAAGTGTCCACTTGCGTGAGCAGCAGCAGCGACACAGTAGTCAAAGACAAGCCCAACACCAACGCGGTTTTCTTACCGCGCAAATCGATCAACGGCCCCGCCGCGATGGAGGAAACCACCAAGCCCAGCGCCTGCGCCAGCGCCACTGTGCCTTTCTGTTCCGCGCTCAGCGCGAATGTCGGCATAATGGTGCCGAGCATGGCTGCAATGATGCCGTAAACGAAGATCGAAAGTACCGCGGCCAGGGCAAGCATTAGCCTAGCTTACACGATAGCCAGAACAGGTCACGCCAGTGAGCTTGGTATACTGAAATCTCTCGGGCCGTGGCGCAGCCTGGTAGCGCGCTTGCTTGGGGTGCAAGAGGTCCCGAGTTCGAATCTCGGCGGCCCGACCAATTTTCCAAAGAGCTAGAGACCCCACTCTTCTCGGCCTTCAGGGTTACGGTCGACGCGCAGGCGAGCCGCAATCCCCGGGCGGCTGCGGAGATCACTCCATGAGCGACTTCGGCGAAAAGAACCTGGACGTGCTCCAGAATATCGAATTCGGCATCATTGAGGTGTACCGTGCCGATCCGTCTCTGCTCGACGAGACGCCAAGGACGCCATTGACGCCCTGGTGCGCCACTATCATGCGGAGGAAGAGCAGCGCACTCCGCCTCCGGCCAGACTCGGGGACCGCGCGCAGCGGGTGTTCCTCAATGTCCAGGGGATGTGCGAGTGGCGATTGGGCCGGTCTGGGCTTCCCGGCGCGCCGGCGGAGACCACATCGGGAATCCCGGTCGCCGATCTCGGCAAGTGCCTGCGCAAGATTCAGAAGTCAATTCCACGCTGGTCCGGGCAAGGCGGCCGCAAAGGATACCTCGATTTCATCAGCCAGTACTTGCCGTGAGCGGGTTAACCTCCGGCAATCGCCCCTACAACAAGAAAGGGCTCAGCTCCCGTCGCCACAGCCTCGGGCAACGCAGCGTCCGCTGACTGGTGCGACAGATCCTCCTGGCAAGCGAAGAATCTGACGAACGGGCGGCGTTGCCGGGTGACGTGATCGCGTAGCGTACCACTGAGCATTGGGTAACGGGCCTCCAGCGCATCCAGCACCGAATTCAGCGTGGCTTGGCCTTCAACTTCAAGTTGGACCTCGCCCTCCACCCGCGCCAGGTTTCGCAAATGCGCCGGTAGCTCCACGCGGATCATGAGAGCGTCTGCACCTCCACGGAAAGCACGGCGGGAAGGTCGCGCACGATGGGCGCCCAATGATCCCCGGCATCCGGGGACGCGTACACCTGCCCTCCGGTGGTGCCGAAATACACCCCGCAGGAGTCCAGCGAATCCACCGCCATCGCGTCGCGCAGAACGTTGACGTAGCAGTCGCGCTGCGGCAGACCTTTGGTCAGCGGCTCCCATTCGTTGCCGCCAGCCCGGCTGCGGTAGACGCGCAACGCTCCATCCGGCGGAAAGTGCTCCGAGTCGCTCTTGATGGGCACGACATAAATGGTGTTCGGCTCGTGCGCATGCACGTCGATCACGAAGCCGAAATCGGTGGGCAGATTGCCGCTCACCTCCTGCCAGTTGTCGCCGGCGTCATCGCTCCTCATCACGTCCCAGTGCTTCTGCATAAACAGCACGTTGGGGCGGGAGCGGTGCATGGCAATGTGGTGAACGCAGTGGCCCACTTCGGCCGTGGGCTCGGGGATTTGTGCCGAATGGAGTCCTCGATTGATCGGCTGCCACGTCTGGCCGGAGTCGTCGCTGCGAAACGCGCCCGCGGCCGAGATGGCGATGAAAATCCGAGCCGAGTTCTTGGGATCGAGAATTACTGTGTGCAAACACATTCCACCGGCTCCTGGCTGCCAGCGCGGCCCGGAGCCATGTCTGCGCAGTCCGGAGAGCTCCTGCCAACTCTTGCCGCCGTCGGCTGAACGAAACAAAGCGGCATCTTCCACGCCCGCGTAGACAGTATCGGGATCGGTTAGCGAGGGCTCCAAGTGCCACACTCGTTTGAATTCCCATGGATGCGGCGTGCCGTCATACCACTGATGAGTGCCGGCAACCCCGTCGTAGACAAATTTGTTGTCGACCGGCTCCCACGTCTTGCCGCCATCGTTGGAGCGCTGGATCAACTGTCCGAACCAGCCGGTGGATTGCGACGCATACAGGCGATTTGGGTCGACTGGCGATCCCTTGATGTGGTACATCTCCCAGCCCGCGAAATGCGGACCGCTGATGTTCCATTGCTCCCGCTTGCCATCTGACTCCAGGACGAACGCGCCCTTCCGCGTCCCCACCAGTACTCTCACCTTGCTCATCGATTGCTCCTTTTTTCCGTTCAGATCGAATCGTCAATAGATTAATACACCGGAGGCGCGAAAATCTAGACGCGCCACGCGGGAAGTCCGTGTCAGGTAGCGGAAGTGATCATCGTGAAATTCCTCCGTAGGGGATTCAACTCCCGCAGACGTTCCTCGCAAATACAATCCGGCCCAGAGGACCACGCCCATGTACGTGGGGAAACAAAGCATGGCTGAATAAGGGATCAGCGGCACGCACGTGAGTAACAACCGCGCCGCCAAGATAGCCGGTTAGCAAGATCGCTCCCAGAATCGCTGGGATTGACGTACAGGGTCGTGCAGCGCAATAAGATGATCCCGATCGGGACCAAGAGGCTCAGTGGCAATCCCAAGTGAGCGAACGCCTCGGCCACGGGAGCCGGCTTTATGAACTTCGTGATCGAGTCAACTGTGAGAAAAAGGATGACCAGGCCACTGAGAATCCGTCCGATCCATGCTCTTTTCGTTGTCGTGGTTTGCATTCGCTTCTCTTCTACTTTCCCAACTCTCTGGCGCGCTCAGCGAAAGAGCCCGGCTGTCAAGCCTGGATTGCGGCCTCTTGCCTGCTTCACGTGGTGGTTCGCCTTAACGATCATCATGAATTTCATTATCGTGTTTCCTTGAGTCTAAGGATGGGGCGACAAGTAAGGCCATCCGGCTTGGCCGCTGCGAACGCGATTCTGAATCTGGTAAGTTGTATTGTGTTTTGGAGAATAGCGGATGAAGTCAATCGTGACTCTGATCGATGCAATTCGCCGATGGTTTAGTCGCGAACCTGAGCCGGAGGAGCCGGGCCCCGGCGTCCGAGTGCCGATTCACAAGGGTCCCGGCGTAGCGCCTCGGCGGTAGCTGAGCTGCCGGAGTAAATTGCCCAGTTACATTCGCGGATGCATCGTGTGCCACTGCGTCGCTTGTTCGTAGGCACGCGCCACGCGCATGGGCGTGCCTTCCTGATACAGTTTTCCCGTGAAAACGATACTGGCCGGCAGCCCACCGCTGAAACCGCAGGGGACCACCTGCTGCGGATGTCCGGTGAGATTGGTCACCAGCAGCAAGTTCGTAAAGGACGGCGAGACCAGCACATCCCAGTCGGCCATAAAGCGGTCTACGTGCCGTGCCAGCAACGTGCGAGCACGTTGGGCGCGGATGTATTCGACCGCGGGAATTACGCGAGAACTGCGGAAGCTGTTGGGCCAGTCGCCGGCAGACTGCCCTTTGAGCAGATCGATGCCGCCTTCGCGGGTAAGATCGTCGAATGCGGCCGCACCCTCGGCGCTGAGAATCACGCGCAAAGGCCCGGCGTTAAAGTCGGGCAGTGTGACCGGAATCATTTTAGCCCCGGCGCGGGTGAGGTCGGCGATCGCCTGGTCATACAAGGGCTTGGTCTCCGCGGGAAGGCGCTCGAATTCCGCCTGCAGCAAGCCGATGCGCAACCCCTTGAGACCCAGCTTCGGCTGCCAATCGAGAGGAGCGTCGACGACGGAAAGATCTTTGCCATCGGATCCTTGAATGGCGCGCAGGACCAGGGCACAGTCCTCCACCGAGCGACAGATGGGTCCAATCTTGTCCATCGTCCAACTCAAGCCCATCGCTCCAAATCGGCTGACACGCCCGTAAGTCGGCCGCAATCCCGCGCAGCCGCAACGAGTGGCGGGAGAAATGATGGAGCCCAACGTTTCCGTGCCCAACGAGAAACCCACCAGTCCCGCAGCGGTGGCGGAGGCCGAACCGGCGGATGAGCCGCTGGAGGTCTGTTCGAGATTCCAGGGGGTCTTCGTCATGCCGCCGAACCACAAGCCACCTTGCGCCAACGCTCCCATAGAGAGCTTGGCCAGCAACACGGCGCCGGCTTGCTCCAGGCGATCGACCACCGTTGCGCTGTAGTCGAATACCTGATTTTGGTAGGGCTCGGCGCCCCACGTGGTGCGGATGCCTTTCACCGAGAACAGGTCTTTGGCGCCCCACGGAATGCCGTGCAACGGTCCCCGGTACTTTCCACGCCGGATCTCCTGGTCGGCGCGCACGGCTTGGTCCAGCGCCAGATCCTCGGTACAAGTGATCACACAAAGTAATTTTGGCGCGTGCTGTTTCAAACGCGCCAGGTACATTTTGGTCAGGCCGGTGGACGTGATGCGCCGGGCCTTGATCAACGGAGCCAGGTCCGTTACGGCTTCAAAAGCGAGCTGCTCGAGATCCTCAAAGCGCCTCGGCTTTCTGAGACTCGGCGTGAAGCGGGCAGACTTTGCAGGTTGCGGGCGCGTGGGAAAGAAGCGCGTGGCCGGCTCAGTATCCAGGGGAATATTGATCTTGCGCAGCTCTTCATAGTTGTTGAGCGCGCGGTTCACGTTGGGCAGCATCATGTCGATCTTGCCGTCTTCGAACTCGAGGCCGATCAGGTGCAGCGCGGTTTGAATCTGCTCCTTCGACACGCGCTGGGGCGCGGGCGGGGTCTGTGCGGGAGCCGTTGTAGCCGCCGCCAAAACTCCCAGCAATTTCATCCAGTCCCGACGATCCAGAGTCTGCATAGAAACCGCTATGGTAGCCGATGCTTGCGTGCTGAGTACGCCCGTTCGGAAGTTCGGCCTCGGATCGCGCAGGTTGCCTCGCTCGCGGTTGGGGGTTTAATTAATGGCGCGCCGCGACGCGGTTTTGGCTAATCGCCGTTACTTGACCAGGTAGGGCGAGTGAGTGACCAAGTGATACCCATAGTGGTTCGCCACGAAATAAGCGACTGTGCCGAGCACGATCAGCGTTCCGCCGACGGCCAGCAGCACCTTCTTCCACGGCAAGCGCCTCCCTTCGCGGTGCATCACCACCAACAGGCCGGCGAAAACGCCCACAAAATACAGGACGCACATCGGCACCGCGAATAGCATCAGGTTGAAGACGTCCGGAGTCGGCGTGATGATCGCCGCGGCGATCACGATGAACAGAATCGCGTAGCGCGAGTGACGCAGCAGAAAACGCGGCGACAGCAGACGCAGCAGCGTGAGCGAGAAAATCACGATCGGTAGTTCGAAGACCA
>Ga0075017_100000772_pt1 | contig 18542 bp, 15 predicted proteins | sample AleBraG_ABR_2012_FD_71475 | JGI IMG/M metagenome (GOLD analysis project Ga0075017, IMG submission 71475) | Freshwater sediment microbial communities in response to fracking from Pennsylvania, USA - Alex Branch Run_MetaG_ABR_2012 | ecosystem: Environmental > Aquatic > Freshwater > Creek >... | reverse complement strand
AAGGAGCGAAAGCGACTAATCGCAGAGAACGAAGATTTTCTGGCATTTGCTCCTTTTGCCTCGCGCTTCCCGTTTGAGATGGCGGTATTTCCCAAATCTCACCAGAGCGCGTTCAGCCGCGTCAGCCCGGGGCAAGTCGAGACTCTAGCCTTGATCCTGCGCGATGTCTTGCGGAAGCTGGACCGCACTCTGGGGGGGCCGCCGTACAGCCTATCGCTTCAGGACAGACCATTTCTGCGACCAAGAGCTGGGTACTGGAACACGATCGAAGACGACTTCCACTGGCACCTGGAGATCCTGCCCCAGATCGTGCGGATTAGCGGATTCGAGTGGGCGTCTGGGTTTTTCTACAATCCAGTACCGCCAGAAGTTGCGGCTCGATGCCTTTCGCCTCTTGCAGATGCTTAACGACCGAGGCTGAGCGGCGTCGCTATGTTTGGCCGATTCGTGGAGGTGAACAACGGCAGTACGTGTGGCACCGAGCAGGCTTGAAAGTGTTCCACGCGGGATGCCCCGCAGCAGTGGGTTTACCGGCCAGGCGAAGGTGGCGGGCACTGAGCGACTCAGCCCGATCGATTCGAGCTGCACGTAAACGCCCCCATCTTTTTATTCGAACCGCCAGTAGCTGTAGAGGCGCCAGAGATAGCCGTGCGCGTCGTCCACAGTCATCTCACGTTCATCTGCCTGGCCGGCGTTTTCCACCTCCGCGAGCCGCGTGGAATAGGAACGGCTCACCGCACGGTTCGTTCCTAACGGTTCGTAGTCAATGTCAAAGCTAGCATTTACAACGACAGTAACCAGCGATTTCTTGTAGAACTGGAGAAACACTCTGAAATGGTCGCCGTCACGCTTCAGCAGCTTAGAATTACGCACTTCGGGTTTGTAGATGTTCCAGTGATTGTCGTAGTCCTGGACGACGGCAAGGGTATGCGACAGCGACGCGTTCGGGATGAATAGCACGTCGATCCAGTCGTGAATCAGTCCGCGTGGAACTTCGATGGGATGGCTCTCTTCCTTCGTGTTTACCTGCTTAACGAGAACGTTTCCCTCGCGAAGTTGCGCGTAGGCTTCGACCCGACGCGTCTCTGGCAACTCGTCAATGAAGAGGAAAGGCCCGTTATGGAGTTCTAAACTGGTCCGTTTTTCGGACGCGCCAACATAGTGCTCAAACGCAGCAGCGGTCGCCTTTTTCAGTTCCGCAGCCTCGAGCGGCTGTGCAGCGAAGCGGACAAGTATCCCGAAGAGAAGAAGAGAAGCACAACCTCGGCGGTGCTCGAGTTTGCTCTATTCATTCAGGGGACAAGCCCGACATCTTTCGGGGCGGAGTATCTGCTCTTCGGACAGGTCAAGCTGACGTACCACTAACTTACCTGACTCCATTGCGTCCGGCCGGCCGGCATCGGCCAGGTAATCTCCCGCCAGAACAAACAGATTTAATGTCGGTGCTTGCCTTGGCCGATTTGTCCTACACTGTTTCCATGTCGCACGACACCGCCAGGAGAGCTATCGCAGACTGTCGGAGCGGATTAACCACCTCCCGCAAGGGGCTCCGTCGACCGATCTTCTGTTTGAAATCCTCGAGGTGCTGTTCACGCCGGCAGAGGCTGAACTCTGGAGAAATGGGGCACGAGGTTCTGCATTCCTTGCTCTCCTACACAACAGGGATGCGCCCGAGTGAGTACTTGGGGTTGAAGTGGCAGGACTCGACTGGGCACGGCAAACAGTCAGCGTAGTCCGGAGCATTCGGAGACTAACTGGGAGATGGTGCTTCTGCGATACAAAACGTTCGCGAGGCCGTCGGCCCATCAAATTGCAGCGTTGGATTTTTGTTCTTCTTCGTGACCTGCAGACGAAAGCGAGCGCGCACTATTTGTGTCCAGAAGGCCATGACTTGGTCTTCAGAACGCCTTCGGGAAAACCAATCAATTCGGATTATCTCGCCAAGCATTTCAGATCAATACTAGACCTCGTCGGTTTGCCACGAATCAGGCTCTACGATTTGTGCCACTCGGCGGCCACAATCGCCCTGGCAGCCGGAGTGTCGCCAAAAGTTGTTTCCGAGCAGCTCGGACATGCGAGCACGGCCTTCACGTTAGACACTTATGCTCACGTGCTACCGCACATGCAGGACGAGGCTGTAGCAAGGGTAGAGGCAATGCTCTTTGGATCGACGGCGTGACGACTAGCTGAGGAAGAAGGGCTCGGCACCCGATACGATCAACAGCAGGTACTAAGACTTGACGCATCGGGTGCCGGATTCGATCTGCAATCCGGTGGTTTCACCGGATCGCCTTTTCCGCTTCCGCATTACCCGCCCATCCTCACAGAACTTCCCACAAGCCCGTTTAGGGCCAACTTCCGGATTGCCGACATTCCGCTCGAAATAGGACCCCAAGAAGACAAATCCGAACGTGAGCCCCTGTAATCTCACGAGCTGCTAATTTCTCTGTCGTTTGCCCGCGTCGCCAATGCGACCATCAATTTCTCAAGACCGTTTCCTTCAAACAGATCGAGCCATTGCCATTTGCGAAGGCGATCAGGAACCTCACAAGGTTCTAATCTAACAGGTATTAGAAAGATACTTCCTTCAGGTTTCTCGTCTGCCGCGTCAAGTGCAATCCTGATTTCTTTCTGGACGAATCCCTCCTTCGTAACCGCGTTGCGCGACAAGCATACCAATACAATGTTACTTGAACGGACCGCTTTCGTGATAGCTGGCTGCCACTCTTGTCCTGCCAACAAATCGTACTCGTCGAGCCATGGTTTCAGGCCTCTTTTCTGCAGCCATTCGTAGAGATCACGAATAGACTTCTTGTCGGCGGATGAATGGCAAAGAAACACTCGAATCCCTGCAGCCGATCTAAATGGCACCCAACTCGTAAGGATTTTCGGCGGCAAGTCGTCAAGTCGAAGGGTTTGCCCCTTGGAGAAAATGAGGATGTGGTTCAGAGCACTGTGTAATTCTCGTACGTTGCCGGGCCAATAGTAGCCGACCATGGCATCCAGGCACTCTTTCGATAACGAAAAGTATTCAGGCGCCTTTCCATTTTCCTTGGCATGCTTCGCAATGAAAAATTCAATTAAGTCGGGGATGTCCTCTTTACGTTCCCGCAGAGGTGTCATTTGCAGAGTGACAGCGCTCAGGTGGTAGTAAAGGTCTTGCTGGAAACCACCCGACTTGCTCAGTTTTTCCAGGTCAACGTTGGTAGCTGAAAGAATGCGCACATTAAGCCGTCGTGGTGGATTAGTGCTAAAACAAGGCTGAAAACTTTGATCTTGCAACACTCGAAGCAATTGGAGTTGTGTTTCGCATGGCAGGCACTCCAATTCGTCGAGAAAGATCGTGCCTCCTTCCGCCAAGGCAAGCAATCCCAATTGAGGCCCACCAACAACTTCCTCTGAGACGCCGAATAGCGCCGGCCCAGCGGTCGCGGAGTGTACCGCTCCGCAGCTGAAAGCAACGAATTCGCCTTTGGAGCCGTGGATTAAACGGGCAACGATTTCCTTGCCGGTGCCAGTTTCGCCTTGCAAAAGAACGGGAGTATTTGAGATCTTCAGCTTTTCGATGACTTCCCGTAGGTGACTAATTTGCGGGGATCTGCCAACAAGTGCGAGGGCCATACAAGTCTTCCTCATTCATACGACGGAGCGGATCTCGCTTTTCACAATGGTAATTCGGTCTGGAGGCTAGGATTTCGCCATGGCCAATCTCGTCGAGATTATCCCACACCAGCCCAGCCCCTTGGGATTTGATCCCAGCTAGTCCAGATGTGACGTAGACGGGCCACTCGGAAGTTGAGCCACGCAGGACTTGATGCGCCATAAGTCAGCTTCGGGGAGATGGCCATAGATCTCCTCGAAGCTCGTTTGTTGATAGCTTCCGTGTTGCCGCCTACTTCGAGGGGTCGGTCCCGGTTCGACGAGGGTGTCGCCTGCTTCGGTGGATCTATTCTTCCTCACTGCGTTGCTTCTTCATTGAACCAGCGATAACCAGGCCGGGATCCGTGCTCACGAACTCAACTTCCCTTCCGCCATCGACAACGACTAAATCGCGGTGGATTATGCCGTTAGCGGCCGCATTGATGGTCAGGTTGCCAGTACAATTGGGCTTCACCGAATAGGTGCCCGTGAAGGTCACCGGAAAACTCGTGCCGCCGAAGTCGGCAGTGGAGGACCCAGAGATATTCCCGCCCCCGTCAAAGAGGAAATGGACAGCTTCTGCGAACGGCACAAAGGTACCTATCGTAATGTCATTGGGATTGCTGGAGCTGTTGATTAACCCCGTTGTACCGGCTCCGTAGCCGCCGCGTAGGATGGCGTTTGTGCATCCGTGCGATTCTGCGGCATGGAGGCTCAGTGTTTTGCTACGGCCTAGAGCTACGAAGCTGGCGATCACGAGCACCACTGAACCTGCTCGTTTTACATTGATTCTTGTCATTGAGTTTTGCCTCCCGAGTAGAGTCGATTCTGATTCGTCACCTAAGCGCAACAAATTTGAAGGAGTAACGGGAGGACAACGCTCGCCCTCCCGTTGTTTATTAAACCCAATCCTCACGGTGTAACCGTGAAGGTTCCGGAGCTGGTGACTGTTCCCCCCGTACTGGTGATGACAATCTTTCCGGTTATCGCTCTGGTCGGCACGGTTGCGGCTACCTGGGTATCGGATTTGACGGTGAAGGTGGTCGCCGCTACACCGCCGAAAGTGACTCCCGTTGTTTGGGTCAGTCCCGTACCAGTAATCGTAACGATGGTTCCGACCTTGCCAGAGGATGGCGAGAAGTTGCTGATGGTCGGCGTCACGTTAAACGTGCTGGAACTGGTGGCCGATCCTCCTGCTGTTGTGGCTGTGATTATTCCGGTCTTGGCGCCGCTGGGTACGGTGGCGGTTACCTTGCTGTCGGAATTGGCGGTGAACGTGGTAGCTTTCACTCCACCGAAAGTCACTTTCGTAGTCTGAGTGAGGCCGGTCCCGTTGATGGTCACGACGGTTCCAATCGGACCGCTGGTTGGGGCGATGCTGCTAATCGTTGGCGTCACTTTGAATTGCTGGACGCTCGTCAGGCTGCCGCTGGGGCGGACGACAGTGACCGTGCCGGTTTTCGCCCCGCTGGGGACGTTTGTGGTTAGGTAAGTATTCGACTTGATCGAAAAGGTCGTGGCGTTGACGCCGTTGAAAGAGACGGCGGTGGTCCCAGTAAAGCCCTGACCGAGGATGCTGACCGAAGTCCCGATTCTGCCGCTTGTGGATTGCAGCCTGGCGAATTCCGTCGCACCGATGTTCAAGCTGTAAAACACCCCGCCCCCGTGGGTGTCACCGGAGGTCGTGTCACCATACAGAATCCCATTCGTGTGCTGGAACAAGGTGACTTCCGGAGTTGCCCCGTGGGTGTTTTCAAAGTTGTAGAGAACCGAAAAAGTGCCCCTCGACGTGATTCTAAAAATAGTGCCGTAACCCAGGGTTCCTCCGGCCGATGCCACGCCGTAGAAGTTGCCGTCATTAGCTTGCACCAGGCCAGCATCTGGAGTCTGCCCATCGGTACCGTTGAAATTGTGCAGAATCGTCAGCACACCTGCTGACGTCACCTTGAATACGACACCGAAGCCGCTGGTCCCACCCTCGGATGTGGTGCCATAAAAATTGCCATCGCTGCCTTGAGTTACAGGACCAATCGGCCCCGCCCCGTCGGTCTTGTCGAACTCGTAGATGAATGTGACTTTGCCGGCCGGGGTCATTTTGAACACCGTTCCGCAAGTAGGAGAAGCAAAACGAACGACGCAGGTGGAGAGCGCGGTCTTGCCACCTAGGGTCGTGGTTCCATAGAAGTTGCCATCGGCGCCTTGGATCAAGGGAGCGTGGGGGTTGTAACCGGCGGAAAAGTCGAATGCATGAAGCGTCGTGAATTTGCCAGCCGGTGTCATCTTGTACACCACGCCGGTGTCCGTTCCATCGTTCGCGTTAGGCGTGGTTCCATAGTAATTTCCGTCCGCGAATTGCACCGGGGGCGCCTTGGGATATATGCCGTCCTTACACGGGTATTTGCACGTACCAAAGTTGTATAGCGGGGTCAGCGTTCCGCTTGCAGTCATCTTGAACAGCGTCCCCTCGTTGAAGGTGCCACCACTCGTTGTTGTGCCATACAAGCTGCCGTCGGTCCCTAGCGTCAGGCCACCAAAAGGTGTGTAGGGTGATCCCGGCGGTGTGACATTGAAGTAGTAACCAATTGTGAGCGCGCCCGAGGGTGTGATCTTGAACACCGAGCCGCAGAAAGAGCAAGGACCGGTTGGCGTCGCGGGGGTCGTAGTGTACAGCTCGCCGTCGCGACCCTGAGCGATCATGCCCGTATATTGCGGACTCGCCGGATCTCCGGTTTTGCCTCCAAATTCGTAAAGGGCGGAATAGGTTTGAGCACGCGCGGTGGTTGCGGTAGCGACGGCCAAAACGAGCACTGCGACTGCGAGCGTCACGATGCGGAATGGTTGAACTGTCTGAGAGACGCCCGAAGACGAGACACTACGTGGGTACATGATTCTCCTTAAGTTGCTGCGCAAATCCTTCAAACCTGGGGGCTGCTTGAGACTGCCCGACTGGAGCGGGAATGACTGGGTGTCACACTAGGCGCGTCACGATCGGGCGTCAATGGATGGAAGCTGAGTTTCGTATGAGTTTCGAATGGACCCGCAAGTGATTGACTTATCAGCATCTTAAGGAGCATGCCCGGCGGTGCCCCGAGGGGGAAGGGTTGTATAATCGGAAACCGGATGACGCGGTCCCGCCTTGAGTACCTCTGCCAACCACTTCGAAGTGCTGCGGTTCGATGAATTCGAACTGAACATCCAAAGCGGCGAATTACGCAAGCACGGTAAAGTTCTCCGCCTCCAACCCCAGCCCGCCAAAGTTCTCTCGGTGCTCGCCCTGCAGCCAGGCAAGCTGGTGACGCGAGAGGAACTCAAACATCAGATCTGGGATGACGCTACCTTCGTCAACTTCGAGGAAGGACTGAATTTTTGTATCCGCAGCATTCGTGCAATCTTGCAGGATAGTGCTGACGACCCTCAGTTCATAGAGACTCTGCCTCGTCGCGGGTATCGTTTCATCGCTCCAGTCGAGCAGTTGATACCGGGTGCTTCCGAAAGGATCGATTCCCTGGCAGTTCTACCACTTGAGAACTTGTCGCACGATCCTAATGAAGACTATTTTGCCGAAGGTATGACGGACGAGCTCATCACCGAGCTGGCAAAGATCCGCGGCTTGCGCGTGATTTCACGGACATCGGTCAGGCAGTACAAGAGTGTACGGAAATCTCTTCCAGAAATTGCTCGGCGGCTGAATGTCAGTGTAATCGTGGAAGGTACTGTCTTACGATTTGAAAATCGGGCGCGCATTACAGTCCAATTGATCCGTGCTCAGAAAGATGAACATCTGTGGGCACAAAGCTATGAGCGTGAGCTTGGAGATATTCTGAACTTGCAAAGCGAACTGGCGCGTACGATTGCCGCGCAGATTCACATCCGCCTTTCGGCGCACGATCAGCTTCGGTTAAGTTCTGCACGTCGGATCGATCCAGCAGCTTACGAAGCGTATCTTCGAGGACGTTACTTCTGCAACAAACGCACTGAGGAGACTTTAAGAAAGGCCCGAGAGTACTTCGAACAAGCGATTGCGAAGGAGCCGAGCTACGCTTCGGCCTATTCAGGTCTGGCCGACACCTATTTTTACAGCGGGTATTACTTCGGGAAGATGGGTCCAACTGAGGCCATGCCGCGGGCAAGGGATGCGGCGCTCAAGGCGCTGGAACTGGACAACGCACTAGCTGAGGCCCACACCTCGTTAGGGTTGGTGAAGGTTTTTTTTGAATGGAATTTAGCCGGAGCTGCCGAAGAGTTCAAGAACGCCATTGCCCTGAATCCCAACTATGCGACTGCTTACCATGCGCATTCGGTGGTGCTGGGCGCGACGAAGCGCCACGACGAGTCGATTGCTGAAGCCAGGCGCGGTCTGGAAGTTGACCCTCTATCCATTCCCGTGAATAACATCGTGGGAGAGATGCTCAGTGCTGCACGCCAATGGGAGCGAGCCATTGATCAGTATCGTAAGACGATTGAATTGGATCCGAGCGTCGCACTGGTGCATGAGAATCTAGGGACAGCGTTGGAGGAAATTGGCCAGTACGACGAAGCTATGGAGGAATACTTAGTAGCTCGAGCCCTTTCTGGAGAAGACGCTTGCATAGTGGCGGACCTCCGCAAGGCATACGAAAAAGACAGGTTGCGGGGTTTTCGAGAAGCACAACTGCGATTAGCTTTGGCACGATGGAGCGGGTGGCATGTTGACGCATTTCAGATCGCCTCGTTTTACGCGCGATTAGGCGATCCAAAGCAAGCGTTGGCGTGGCTGGAAAGAGCACGTGAAGCGCGGTCTGGAATGTTGATTTGGATCAGAATGTACCCGGATTTTAAGGACATTCTCTCGCACCCGGAATTTCAGCATCTCGTGCGGCGCGTCGGCTTGCCTGATTGAGCCTCAAGCCTGGAATTGTTCTCAAAATCAGAAACCCATTTTGTGATCGAGTCACGGCCTAAACGGAGATTACTCCGGGCTAGAAGTCGGCTTCTGGGAAATCAGCCGGGCTACTATTTCAATCCTGGGCGTTCGAATTGAGTGCTCTTCCGAGTTGTCGATGGATCATGACGATTCATGGACATCCGAAACTCCGCTTCCCTTTAACGGAGCCCTACGGAGTACCAAAATGGGCTAAAACGCGGGCTAGACAACATTCGTTACGTCTGCACTGCGTTGACAGTCGAATTGCGCGCAGTACTATGAGTACATGCAACACTCGGATGCACAATTAATTCCATTGGAGGCGATCGAGCACCGCATCCATGTGGTTCGCGGCCTGAAAGTCATGCTCGACAAAGATCTTGCGGAGTTGTATCAAGTTCCGACCAAGCGCCTCAACGAGCAGGTGAAAAGAAATATCGATCGATTTCCCCTCGATTTCATGTTCCAGCTAAGCGAGGAAGAAGCGGCAGCTTTGAGGTCGCATTCTGCGACCTCAAACACCGGCCGGGGCGGCCGGCGCTATTTGCCATATGTTTTCACGGAGCATGGCGCACTCATGCTGGCCAGTGTGCTTACGAGCAAAATCGCAGTGGATGTGAGCATCCAGATTGTACGGGCCTTCGTGCACCTACGGGAGCTCATCACGAGCCATAAAGAGCTGGCTCGGAAGCTTGAGGCGCTGGAACACGAATACGATGCGCGTTTCAAGGTCATCTTTGAAGTGCTTAACCAGCTGACGGGTCCATCTGAGGAACCGGATCGTCCACCCATCGGTTTTAGGAGTTGAAAGTGTATTGCTGATATAGTCTCCGTAATGTAAAAGGAAAGCCCGTATGCTCTACGGGCTTTTCGATCGCGCAAGCCTTTCCGTCCATGGATCATGGTGATCCGGAATGGAAATGGTACGGATCCACACTTGTGGCAGCCGGACTTGTAAGCCGAATTCTTCCGGGCTGCTTTTCGCAAATTATAGATGTAGCAGGACTTACCGTGCAAACCCCAGGCCTGCAGGGGGATAGCCGGATTCTCTATAGTCTCCAAAGTCCCCGCAAATCTCTCTGGAGCCCGACAGACCGGACACCAAATGGACACCAAGCACCAAGACATTGGGACCTCGAAACCTGCGGCGGAGAAGCACGGTTCTGCACTTTCTGAGCGGTCCCTTAGAATGCCGAATCGCCAAACCCCGGAATGAACTGCGAGCTTTCGGGAATCGAGGCGTGTCACGATGTTACGAAACCGTATTCAAGAGTGGCTATCAAGTCGATGGACACGAAGCGCGTTTGTGGTTACTGAGTCGAGAAATTGATGATTTCCGGCACTCGATCTGATTCCGAACCGCTTGCCGCCGACGATCGTGACTTGTCTGATCGTTTGACTCATTCGGAACGTAGACCGTCACGCTTCTCCGCAGCCTTCTCGTTTTGTCGCGATTCGGCTCGACACCCAAATTGATCGCAACTGACCGGAACTGAGACCAGTTCAACCGCTCCCCTAATGGTTTGTCAACTGGAAGCCGGGGCTGGTCGTAACCGTCCCCGTCTTCGCAGTTACTGCATAACTCCCAGCGGTTCCGTTGGCCGTGAAGACCGTCGAAGTGGCCACACCCGCTGAGTTGGTTTTGGCCGTATTCACGCCTCCGGCAAAGGTCCCGCTCGCGCCGCTGGTCGGGGCGGTAAACGTCACCGTCGCCCCTGCCACAGGGTTACCGAAGGAATCCTTCACCGTGGCCTGTAAGGGTTTGGCAAAGGCTGTGTTGATGGCCGTGGTCTGCGGCGTTCCTCCACTCGCCGTGATAGACGCCGGAGTTCCGGCCAGATTGGTCAGAGCAAAACCGGGATTAGTGGTGAACGTCCCGACACTGGCTGTGACCGTGTAGGTGCCTGCTGTGCTGTTCGCGGTAAACACTGCGGCGGTACCGACACCCGCCGGGTTGGTCGTCGCTGTATTCACGGCTCCGGCGAAGGTCCCGCTCGCGCCGCTGGTCGGGCCGGTAAACGTCACCGTCGCCCCTGGCACAGGGTTGCCAAAGGAGTCCTTCACGGTCGCCGCAAGATTCGTGGCGAAAGGTTTGTTGACGATTGCGGATTGCGGCGTTCCAGCCGTGGCCGCGATCGAAGCTGGTGGTCCCGCTTTATTGGTCATCACAAAACCCGGGGCGGTCACATGAGCATTCGCTGTCGCGGTCACGGTGTATTTACCCGCGATGGTGTTGGCCTTAAAGACCTGGGAAGTTGCGATGCCACTGGCATTGGTGACGGCGGTGTTCCCGCAGGCAAAGGTGCCGCCGGCCCCACTGGCTGGCGGATTGAATGTCACCAGTACACCGGACACCGGGTTCGAGGAGGCGTCACGCACAGTCGCCACCAAAGGATTGGCGAAGTTCACGTTGACGGTAGCGGTCTGCGGAGTTCCGCCGCTCGCCGTGATGGTGGCGGGCACGTGCGGGTCGGCAACTGTCAAGGTCACCGGTACTACCATCTGCATCGTGTTGCTGGGATACTCGAAGAAGATGATCTCCCCGGTGTAGATTCCCGCCTGTAGCGCCGCGGCGTTGATGGAAGCCGTGACTGTTGTGGGCGTCGCATGTACGCCCGTCGCGGGAGAGGCCGTAAGCCAGTTGCCCCCTTTACCGGTGGCTACCACCACTGTATAGAAGTTAAACGCTGTTCCCGTGCTTGCCACCGAGAAAGGTTTTGATGCCGGGTTAGCTCCGCCCAGTGTCTTGTTGAAGGTTAAAGGAGTCAGTTGGCTGAACCCATTAGGCCCGACCACAACCGTCACGGGAATGGTGACATTGCCTCCAGAGGACTGGAACAACAACTGGCCATTGAAACTCCCAGCCACCAGCCCATTTCCAGGCAGCGCCGAGTTCACCACCTTGACGCTCACAGTGGACGGTGCTGCCCCGCTCTTTATTGACGCGCTGAGCCACGCGCCGCCGTCCGATGTGGTCGTCACCAGCGTCCACTGCAGAGTGCCCGATCCAGCAGCTCGAACTTGCACGGACTGGGACGGAGGGTTGGTGCTGCTGGGCACGAAGGAGTAACTCATCAGGCCCGGCAGCGTGTCAAACAATGGCCCGCACGATGTAATAGTTAAGGTCACGGGTATCGTGATCGCCATGGTGTTGCTGGGGTATTCGGAGAAGATGATCTCCCCAGTATAGGTTCCCGCCGGCAGCACGGAAGCGTTGGCCACGCTCACCGTAAACGCACTGGGCGTGGCATGTACGCCTGTGGAAGGACTGAGCTGCAGCCAATTTCCACCTTTAGAGGTGGACACGGATACATTGTAAAAGTTGAAATTAGTGCCGGTGCTCGTCATGCTGAGCACTTGCGGCAGCGGATTCGCACCGCCAAGCGGCATGTTGAAGCTCAGCGGATTCATCTGGTTGAAAACATTCGCTCCCACTGTGGCGCATACCGGGATGGTGGCCGAACTCCCAGTGGTCAGGAACACTACCTGGCCGCAGAAGGTGCCGGGGACGAGTCCTCCACCGGGCAAATTGGCGGGTGTGATCCCCACGCTTGCTGTCGTCGGTGCGGTCCCACTTGTCGTAGAAAGAGTCAGCCAGTTACCACCGTCGGCCGTGCTCGCTGAGCCCGTCCATGTCAGTGTGCCGGTTCCCGCGTTTCTGATCTGCACCGGCTGGCTGGGCGGTTTGCCACCGGGTTTGAGGAAAAAGCTCAGCTCGCCGGGAAGATTGTCGAAGTAGGCCGTCGAGGCAGGCGCAACTGTTAACGTTACTGGCACCGTCATGGACATGGTGTTGCTGGGATATTCGGAGAAGACGATTTCCCCCGTATAGATTCCCGCTGGCAGCGCGGAAGCGTTCGCCACGCTCACTGTAAAGGCACTGGACGTGGCATGTACGCCTGTAGAAGGACTAAGCTGCAGCCAACTTCCACCTTTGGAGGTGGACACGGAAAAATTGTAAAAATTGAAACTGGAACCGGTGCTGGCGACGGTGATCTCCTGGGGTAGCGGATTCGCGCCACCTGTAGTCATGGTGAAGTTGAGCGGGTTCAACTGCTCAAACACATTGGGCCCTACGACGGCGCATACCCGGACCGTGCCCACGTCACCCGTTGTCTGGAACGTCAATTGGCCGCAGTACGTACCCGCAACCAGGCCAGCGCCGGGCAGAGATCCCGGGACGATCGACACCGTCACCGTCGCTGGCGCGGTTCCGCTGAGCGGCGATGCTCTTAACCAGCCGCCGCCATCGGAGGTGGTCACCGTTGCGGTCCAACTCAATGTGCCAATGCCGGCGTTTCTGACTTGCAGGGTCTGAGATGGCGGAGTGCCGCCCGCTGTGAAGAAACTCAGGCTACCGGGAAAGTTGTCGAAGTACGGGGCGCTGCCCGGAGCCACAATAGTCAGGTTCACGGGCACCGTCAGCGCAAAAGTGTTGCTCGGGTATTCGAAGTAGACGATTTCCCCGGTGTAGCTTCCCGGCGGCAGCGTCGTGGCATTCACGCTCACCGTTGCGGCTGCGGATGTGGTGAATACACCCGAGGCGGGATTGGTCGACAGCCAGTTGCCGCCCTTCCCGGTCGCCAGGGCAGCTCTGTAAAAATTAAAGCTGGCATTGTTGCTTGCGTGATTCAGCACCTGCGGCAATGGGTTCGCGCCGCCTTGTGTCATGGTGAAGCTAATGGGATTTTCCTGGCGGAATACGCTATCGCCCACGACCACGCACACGGGCACGGTGCCCACGTCACCAGGCGTCTGAAATACCACCTGGCCACAGTAGGTACCGGCTACGAGACCTCCGCCGGGCAGGTTTGCACGCGCGATGCCCACATTGACAGTGGAAGGCCCGGTGCCACTCGAGGCAGACAGGGTCAGCCAGTTGCCGCCGTCGGCGGTGCTCTTCGATCCCGTCCATTTCAATGTCCCACTACCGCCATTTCTTATCTGTACGGACTGGGACGGCACAACACCTCCGGTGGTCATGAAATAACTCAGGCCGCCGGGAAGGTTGTCGAAAAAGGCACTGCTGGCTCCCCCTATGGTCAAGGTCACCGGGACCGTCATAGTCAAGCTGTTGTCTGGGTAGTGAGAGAAAATGATTTCCCCTATGTAGGTTCCAGCCGGCAGCGCGGAAGCGTTGGCCACACTTACCGTAAACGCACTGGGCGTGGCATGTACCCCTGTAGCAGGACTAAGCTGCAGCCAGTTGCCGCCCTTCCCGGTAGCTACGAGCTCGGTATAGAAGTTAAAAGCGGGACCGGCACCGGCGATGGTCAACACCTGTGGAAGGGGGCTCAATCCCGCAAACGGCATGGTGAAGTTGAGCGGATTGACTTGTCTGAAGACATCGGCTCCCACGGTCGCTCTCACGGGCACAGTGACCACACCGCTCGCGGAGTGGAACATGATCAGTCCGACCCACGTTCCCGCGGTTGTTCCGCCACCGGGCAGAGCGGAGGGCACCAGTCCTACCGAAACCGTCGAGGGCGATGTCCCGGATATCGAGCTGAGCGTCAGCCATGCTCCGCCGTCTGCGGTGGCCGCCGTCGCAGTCCAGTTCAACGTTCCGGTTCCCCCATTTCTGATCTCTATTGCCTGAGCTGGCGGAGCGCCGCCGGTCACGAGAGAGAAGCTGATCTGGCCAGCTACATCGTCGAAAAATGGCGTACTGGCCGCAGTAATGATGAGACTCACCGGCACGGTCATCGTCGGAATCCCGCTGGGATACTGCTTGACTACGATCTGTCCCATGTAAGTGCCGCTAGCTAGCGAGACCGCGGGATTCACGCTGACCACCCAGGCCGCGGGTGTTGCATGGACGCCGCTGGCAGGAGTGATCTGCAGCCAGGAACCGCCCGTAGTAGTTGACGCTGTGGCGGTTGTGTTGAACTGCGCACCCTTGCTGGCTGCCGTCAAAACTTGGGGCAACGGATTCGCTCCCGCGAACGTCTTGGTGAAAGACAGCCCGGGCACACCGTAGAAGGTCTGCGCGTGAAGCGCCGGAACAACGGCCACAATCATAAGGATGAGGAGCGACAAAATCCGCGCTTGCGATCCGCGAGCCTTCTTCATAAGAATTCTCCTGTTTTTTTCAATTTCTGATTTCCATTTCAGCTCGCCGGCCGTTCGCCAGATCTTGCAGCGATGGCGCGGATGGCGACGAGCTTCCCATCCTGGTTGAACACCGCTTCTACGATCATGCCGATCTTCGGTGGTTGGGGGGACTGCCACAGATCGGTTAAAGAAAAGGGAAATTGCCGCCCTTCGACGATCATCAATCCCGGTCCGGCGCCAGGCTCACGCAGAACCTTGCCGCGTTTCCTGGTTTCCGCCGCCGGCCACCGGAAGAGGGCCAGAGCCAGCATCGATGATGCGAGAATCTGCATATTGCTTTCTGTTGCATCGGTGGGGCATCACTGGTAGCATCGCTGCGTTCGGGCTTCAGTGATCCGCCCTCCCTCCCAGCGGAGGCCGCCCCACAGCGGTCTTCACTACACATTGCGCAAACGCTCAAGGAAAACCGTCATGGCGCTGCGAAATTCTCGGAGGGTAGACACTTTCGGACCCAGAGCGTCCGATACAACAGCAGAAGAAAGACAGTCACTGGATCAACTCTTCAGCCTGACCTATGAGGAATTGCGCCGGTTAGCCTGCAGCGTGAAACGCGGCGATCCCAGCATCACGCTCAGTCCCACCGCCCTGGTCAACGAAGCTTGGGTGAAACTCGCGAACTCATTGCCACCCGCGGCAACCTCTCAGTTGCACTTCAAGCGCATCGCAGCCAGGGCGATGCGGCAAGTATTGGTCGAGGCCGCTCGGCGCCGGAACAGCCACAAGCGGGGCGGAGAGGGAGAGGCCATTTTTGTTGCTTTTGACGACTCGCTGCACGGCTCCACGAGCGGCGAGGCGGATCTGTTGTCGCTTGATATTGCTCTCAACGAACTGGCTCGGCTCGAACCTCGCCAAGCTGCGATCGTGGAAACGCGTTTCTTCGGAGGGCTCCAAGTCAGCGAAATTTCAAGCCTGCTGGGCGTATCGGAAGCGACGATCTTGCGTGACTGGCGGGCGGCGAAAGCGTGGCTTGGGCAAGCGCTTCGTCGGACGGCGTGAGGCAGGCTCTGGAACGCTAAGTTAGGACTTAAGCCATGGACCGTGCGCGCTGGCACCGAATCCAGAGTATTTTTCATGACGCGGCAGACACGCCCCAGACCGAACGAAGAGCGTTCGTGGAGGCGGCATGCGGCGACGACGAGGAACTCATCGTTGAGGTTCTGGCCATGCTTGATCAGGACGCAAGCGGCCGCTCGCTACTGGATCGCAGTATGGCCGACATTGCGCAGGAGACGCTTGCCAAATCTGTTCCCCAGTCCCTGATCCTCAAAGAAGTCGGTCCATACCGAATTCTAAGGTTGTTGGGTGAAGGAGGAATGGGAGTCGTTTATCTTGCTGAACGTAGCGACCTTGGTACTCAAGTCGCGATCAAAGTCCTACGGGACGCCTGGCTTTCCCCGGCCCGTCGCGAACGCTTTGCCACCGAACAGCGCACGCTGGCACAACTGAACCATCCCTCGATTGCGCGGCTCTACGACGCGGACATACTGGATGACGGAACTCCTTGGTTTGTGATGGAGTACGTTGACGGCTCTCCGCTTACTTACTATTGCCGAAAGCTCGACTGCTCGGTTGAGCAGTGCCTTCAGCTTTTTCGGTCAGTGTGTGAGGCAGTGCAGCACGCGCACAGTCACGCAGTCATTCACCGTGACCTTAAGCCGTCTAACATCCTGGTCAAGAACGACGGTTCGGTCCGCCTGCTCGATTTCGGCATTGCCAAGCAACTGGAAAGCCTGGACCTGCAAGTGGACCAAACCATGACTGGGTTGAGAATGATGACGCCGGCATACGCGTCGCCGGAGCAGGTTCGCGGTGATCGTGTCGGAATCAGTACCGATGTTTATTCCCTTGGCGTCATCCTCTACGAGTTGTTGACGGGTCAGCTTCCCTTTGACTTATCAGGTCTGACGCCTGCAGAAGCCGCTACGGTCATCGCAGAGCATGAGCCGGGCAAGCCATCTGCAGCAGTTAGGCCGAATGCCGACTCTGGGGTAAGTTCGCCCTTTTTATCGTTGGGCCCAACCGCTTGGGCTGATCTCGATGGGCTATGTCTCAGCGCTATGCACAAGGATCCCGTGCGGCGGTACCGGTCGGTAGAAGCTCTTATCCGCGACATTGACCATTACCTGAGCGGTGAGCCCTTGGAGGCACGGCCCGACTCGTGGCAGTACCGGATAGGCAAGTTTGTCCGGAGGAATCGACGCGCGGTTGCGGCAACCGCTCTGAGCGTCATCCTGATCGTCGGATTGGTCTTCTTCTTCACCCTGAGGCTGGCTAAGGCGCGCGATACAGCGCTCGCCGAAGCGGCACGCACGCAGCGCATTCAGCAATTCATGACCAGTCTCTTCCAAGGGGGTGATGCGGCGGTCGGACCCTCTGAGTCTTTGCGAGTGATTACGGTCGTTGAGCGGGGTGTACAGGAAGCAAGGAACCTCAACAATGACCCCAAAGTGCAAGCGGAACTTTACCAAAATTTTGGGAGTATCTACCAGAAACTTGGCAAGTTCGAAGAAGCAGATGCGTTACTGCGTTCGGCCCTCGATCGACGCAAGTCGTTGTTCGGAGCAGATAGTCCGGAGGTAGCCGAGAGCCTTACTGCACTAGGTTTGCTGCGGTCCGACCAGGCGCGTTTGGGGGAGGCCGAGCAACTGGTTCGGGACGGTCTGGCAATGACCCGGCGGCACTTGCCGCCGAACCATCCGGCGCTGGCGAAAGCCAATCTCGCCTTCGGGAAAGTGCTGGCGCAGCGCGGCTTCTATGATCGAGCTATCGATGCTCTGAATGAGGCCGTGCGCCTGCAGTCGGCTGCAGGCGTGGCACCCGCCGACTTGGCCACCAGCCTCTCCATTTTGGCAGACGCACATTACTCCGCCGGCCACTACGATGTCTGCCGTTCCTTGTACACTCGCGTCCTCGAGATGCACCGCCAAATCTATGATCCGCGCCACCCGCTGATCGCAGATGATCTTGGGAGTCTCGCCGCAGTCCAGCGCGATTTGGGTTATTACAGCGAGGCCGAACAGTTGGACCGGCAAGCGCTTGATATTGTTCAGTCATACTATGGCCATGACCACCCCCGGACGGCTGGCCTTTTGACCGCACTTGCCGAGTCTCTCACATACCAGAAGAAATATGACGAAGCCGTCTCCGCACTTGAGCAAGCTCTTGCCATTCAGGAACGAGTTTATGGTCCGGTGCATCCGTCTGTGGCTGAAGCCCTCAACGAATTGGGAAACGTGGCTTCCATGCGCGATAAGCTTGATGAAGCGGAGGCACGATTCCGCCGCGCGGTTGACATCTATCGTGCCGTCTACGGCGATCACCACTATCTGGTCGCAATAGCCCTCTCCAATCTGGCGGGCATCTCTATGGACAAGAAGAACTATCCCCGTGCGGAGCAACTTTTTCGGGACGTAATCCGACGCTATGCCGAAACGCTCCCCGCTGACAATGTCAACACCGCCATCGCGCATATTAAGTTAGGTCGGACTCTGCTTCGCCAAAATCGATATAAGGATGCAGAGCCCGAGACTCGGGCCGGTTACGAAATCTTGATCAAGCAGAGCAGTCCGTCCACGAGTTTCACTCGTGCCGCGCGAAAGGACCTCGCCGCTGAATACGAAGCTTTGAATCAACCGCAGAAAGCCGCGCGATTTCGCGCTGAGCTAGCGGATGTCACCGCAAGTTCTTCCAGCACGACCCAATCAAAACGAGACTGAACCGACTCGTAATGGGAAGTCTTGGGGCTGTACCTGAAGCGCCCGTGGAGACTAGAGCCGGTCTCATAAATAGTGGTTGAACCAATAGAGCTATTTTCTGCATGTAGGAAAACAGGCAAAAGGAGGGCATGCGAGGACGATGGGAACTCAGCGATGCCCAATGGCAGCTC
>Ga0075017_100000770_pt1 | contig 18554 bp, 17 predicted proteins | sample AleBraG_ABR_2012_FD_71475 | JGI IMG/M metagenome (GOLD analysis project Ga0075017, IMG submission 71475) | Freshwater sediment microbial communities in response to fracking from Pennsylvania, USA - Alex Branch Run_MetaG_ABR_2012 | ecosystem: Environmental > Aquatic > Freshwater > Creek >... | reverse complement strand
GCTCGCGCAGCCACGCCCTGATGGCTGTTGCCTGCGCATCGTCGGATGCGTTGATGTAGAGGTCTGCGGCCAGCCGGCCGTCGAGCCAGACGCGGAAGGTGCGGCTGAAGGTTTCGACCATCGTGCCGACGCCGACATTGACGGAGAGCGCGAGCAGAAGGGCCATCAAGGCCAGCGACAGGCCCGAAAGCTGTTGACGGTTGTCGGCCCAGAACCAGGCCGCCAGCGGGCCGCGAGCACCGCGCTCGCCCTGCGCAAGCACGAGTTCCAGGATCGCTGGCAGGAACAGCGCGGCGCCGAGCAATATCGCGGCGAGCACCGCAAAGCCGGCAAGCAGGGAATCGCCGAACAGCAGGAATCCGCCGGCGATCGCCAAGATGACGAGGGCAGCAAGGCTCTGAAGGATCAGCCACCTGCGTTGGGCCTGATGCCACGCGAAGGGCTGAGCGGCGGCCAGCACCGAAAGTCGAACCGCCTTCAACAGGCTCGCGCTTGCCGCCAACAGCGCACCGATCACGCTGATGGCAAGGCCCGCAAGCCACCATTGCGGCCTGAGCGTCAATTGCCCGGGAATCTGCGCGCCATAAAGCCCACGCAAGGAGGCCGCCACGTCGGGAAGCAACGCCGCTGCAATGAAATAGCCGCACACCATCCCCACCATGCCTGCAAGCAACGCCAGCGAAATCAGTTCGCCTGCCAGAACGGTGTTGAGCTGACGGGCCGAAACACCGCACGCGCGCAAGGTCCGCAACATCGGCAGACGCTGTTCGAATGCTAGTCCAACTGCAGAATTGACAATGAACAAGCCCACGACAAACGAAAGCAGGCCAAAGGCCGTCAGGTTCAGGTGAAAGCTGTCGGTCAAGCGTTCGAGGTCGGTTTCGGCGTCAGGCTCAACAAGGCGAAGCCTGTCACCCGCGACGGCCTCGAGCGGGACGGGTGTGCCCTTGCTCTTGCCGAGCAACAGGCGGGAAACAGCATCGGGCATTTTGAGAAGCCGCTGGGCGATACCGATATCGACCGCCATCACGCCCGGCGCCAATTGCTCCGCAACGCGAAGCGGTGGCAGCGTTGCAGTGCCGCTTGTCTGCGGCGAGGCACCCTCGGCAAGCCCGAGCTCGGACAGTGTTTCAGGCGCCACCAGGGTTTCGCCCGGTGGCGTGATGAAAGCCTGCAGGTCCGCCCTTCCAATCGCTGGCGCGTCGCCGACTTCGAGGGGCAGGGTGACCGGCTCGACGCCGAGCAGCCGGAAGCTTCTGCCGTTGACCTGAATCCGGCCTTCCAGAACCGGAGATACCCTCCAGCCGGCGCGGCGCAGCTCGACGAAGAGCCGTTGCGGGATGGGCATGCCGTTGCGGCCGACAAGGGCCGCCGTTCGCGCGCCGCCAAAGGTGGCCGCGGCACGGTCGTAACTGCTGCGCGCCTGCTGGTTCAGCGCCTGCACGCCACTCCAGAGCGCGGTCGCCGAAACCAGCCCGATCAGCAGGGTTGCAAGCTGCATCGGATGCCGCCGCCAATGGCTCAGGAGCACTGCAAGAGTCCATAAGGCGCGCCTCATGCGATCAACCCCGCACTGAGGTTGAGATGACGGTCGAGCGTCGCAGCGAGCCGCATCGAGTGTGTCACCATCAAAAGGCTGCAGCCGGTTCGCAGCACCAGATCCCGCGTCAACGCAAGCACTTCGTCGGCGGTCGCTTCGTCGAGATTGCCGGTGGGTTCGTCGGCAAGCAGAAGCAAGGGCCTGGCCTCGAGCGCACGACCGATCGCGACGCGCTGCTGCTGGCCGCCGGATAGTTGCTCGGGGTAGCGGTCGAGAAGGCTCCCCAGGCCCAATCGCTCGACAAGTTCACAATGCCATTTGGCATCGTGACGTCCGGCAATGCGCGCTTGAAAAGCAAGGTTGTCGCGCACATTGAGGCTCGGGATCAGGTTGAATTGCTGGAACACCAGGCCCAGCCGTTCGCGTCGCAAGGCGGCGAGGTTGGCATCGCTCAATCCCAGGACGGGCGTATCCGCAATCGAGATCTCGCCATTGTCCGGGCGATCGAGTCCGGCGATCAGATGCAACAGCGTGCTCTTGCCGCTGCCGGATTCTCCGGTCAGCGCGACGCGCTCGCCGGCCGCGACGCACAGGTTGACCCCGCGCAACACGGAGACATGTTCGCCGGCGGAACGATAGGTCTTGGTCAGATTGCGAACGCTGAGCACGATCTGGTCGGTATTTGTCATGCCAGGCGTATCATCGTGAAGACCCATTGATGCTCCCGCAACATATCAAGACGATGGGCCGAGATCACGGTCGAAGACATCGGGCGGCGGCAATCGTGATCGAAAAATCGCCACCCGAGGCGGGTCGGCAGCAAGCCGAGCCAGGTGCGTGTACTGAGCCGATTGCCCGGTTGCATTGCCCAAGCCCTTCGGTAGCATCGCGTCAGGCGCCGATTCCGACAGAGCCAGCAAGAAAGATTCTGAGGGGACGACAACATGGCGATGCAGCCGACACCCAGGGGTGCCTGGAGAATCACGTTTCTGCTGTTCCTCTTCATGCTGGTGAATTTCGCCGACAAGATCGTGGTCGGGCTGGCCGGAGTGCCGATCATGACCGAACTCAAGCTCGAACCGGAGCAGTTCGGCTTCCTCGGCTCGGCATTTTTCTTCCTGTATTCGATCTCGGCGATTGCGGTTGGATTCCTGGTCAACCGTGTCGCGACCCGCTGGGTGCTGCTGGCGCTGGCGCTGATATGGGCGCTGGCGCAGTTCCCGATGATGAGCTCCGTAAGTTTCTCCACGCTCGTGATCTGCCGGGTGATCCTGGGGGCCGGCGAAGGTCCAGCCGGGGCGGTGGCGGTGCATGCGATCTACAAATGGTTCCCCAACGAGAAGCGAACCCTTCCCACGGCCGTCCTGTCGCAGGGGTCGGCGTTTGGCGTCATTCTCGCGGTGCCGGCGCTGAACTGGATCATCGTCCACTACGACTGGCACTATGCGTTCGGCGCGCTTGGCGTCGTGGGTTTGATATGGGTCGTGGTCTGGCTGGTGCTGGGCGATGAAGGGCCACTGGTTCCGGCGATGATGGCGGAGACGGAACCGCGCATTCCCTATTTTCAGCTTCTGACCTCGCGAACCTTTGTCGGCTGCTGCGCCGCGACCTTCGGCGCCTATTGGGCGCTGTCGCTGGGTCTCACCTGGTTCACGCCCTTCATCGTCAAGGGGCTCGGCTTTTCGCAAAAGGAAGCGGGGTGGATTTCCATCCTGCCATGGGTTTTCGGTGCGGCTATCGTGCTCCTGACCGGCTGGGTTTCGCAGCTATTGGTGGCGCGCGGTGTTTCTACCCGCAATGCGCGCGGCGTGCTCGGTGCGGCGCCTCTGATCGTCGGCGGCGCAATCCTTGTTGCCATTCCCCATGTCGAGGGCGCCGGGCTGCAAATCGCGTTGCTGGTGATTGGCTCAGGGCTTTGCGGATCGATCTATGTGGTCTGCGCGCCGATGATTGGCGAATTCACCCCGGTCGCCCAGCGCGGCGCGGTGATCGCCATCTACGGAGCGATCTACACGCTCGCCGGCATCCTTGCTCCGGCAGTGATGGGCAGCGTGATCCAGCGCGCGTCCGGCGAACTTGGCGGTTACATGACCGGCTTCACGATCAATGCCGTCATTCTGATCGTGTCCGGCCTGCTCGGGCTGCTGCTGCTTTGGCCCAACACCGAGCGCGCTCGTTTGCTGGTTGGCCAGCGGCAACCGAAATTCGCCTGACGGTCAGAGGTCGGCCTTTTTGCCCTAGGGACTCCGCTCGGTGGCAAGCGCGAGCAGGACGGTAATGACCATGAAGGCGGCCGACGTGCCGAACACCCAATGCGGTGCGTTCTGGTCCATGATCCAGCCGAACAGCAGCGGGCTGATGATGCCGCCGACGTTGAACCCGGTCGAGACGATGCCGAAAGCGCGGCCCGCAGCACCGACCGGTGCCGCGTTGCGAACCATCATGTCGCGCGACGGAGCGATCACGCCACCGAGGAACCCCGCCAACGTCATGGCGGCAGTGAGTGCAGGCTGCGGCAAGTCCAGCAGCGCAATCAACAGCACGATCGCGGCATTCAGCGCGAAGCAGGCGGCGGCAACTTGCCCGTGACGCCTGGTGCGGTCGGCAAGGAAACCGCCCGCCAGCACGCCCACAGCGCTCGCGCCGAGATAGGCCGTCAACGCCAGATTGGCGGCCGAGAATGTGGCTCCATAGCCGCTCATCAACGCAACGACACCGAAATTGCCGATGCCGGCGCTCGACAGACTAAGCAGCGTGAAAAAGATCGTCAGCAGGATGAGCGCGGGTGTGATGACGCTTTGCCGCGGCGCACCTGCACCGGTCGTTCGAAAGTTGGCGGCGCTGGCGTCGGGAATTCCGACGATGACAAGAACGAGCGCAACCAGCGGGCCGACGGCGCCGCTCGCAATCAAGGCGCCATTGCCTCCGATCGTTGCGACCAGCAGCGCGACGATGGCGGGCGCCACCGCGCCGCCCAGGAAACCGGCGAAGGTGTGAATCGAAAACGCACGACCCATTCGCGCCTCATTCATATGGGCCGAAAGGATCGCATAATTCGCCGGGTGGTAGACGCTGTTGGCCAGACCCAGCAGCGCCGCGCTTGCGATCAGCCACGCGTAGCTCAGATGCAGAGCGAGCATGATCAATGCAAACCCGCCGAGCGTGAGGCCCATCAACAGGATCTTGCGGGCGCCGATATGGTCGGCAAGATAACCGATCGGAGCCTGGGTCAGGCCGGAAGTGACGGCGAATACCGTCAGCGCAAAACCGAGCTCGATATAGCCGACGGCGAGCTGTGCCTTCAGGAACGGGAAAAGCATCGGCAACACGAACATATGGAAATGGCTGACCCAATGGGCCGTCGATATCCCGACCAGCGTACGAAGCTGCTCGTCGGTCCTCGTCTGGCGCGTGGCTTGGGTGTTGGCTTGGGTGTTGGCCGGTTGCGGTGTGGCCAGAATGTCGGCCATGTCGGATGTTTCCTCCCTATGGCGGGGGAAATTATCGGTTCAAGCGGTTATTTGTCCATGAACAGAGCCGCATGGCAGCTCTCAACTCGCGACTGCCGCGAATGAATGACGATGACCGCGGTATCTCAGGCGGGCGCTTTGTTCGGCCAGTTTCGGTCGAATGGCCCGAGGTCAAACCAGAGGCTCATGAAACCATGTAGAGGCTCATGAAACCACGTGTCTTCGGCGGAGCGGATTGAACAGCCGGACAATTTCGCAAGTTGCGACGAGAGCGATCAGCCAGGTGAAGTTCAAAAATCCAAGCCGGGCGATGATGGCGGTCGTGAAGCCGCCGGCTCCGCCGAGAAACGGAGTGGCAGCCAACAACATGACCTCATAGGCGCCGTAAGCACACAACAAGGCCAGCCCGAGTGCAAGCGGTGTCCGATGCCGCGGCAAGATGCGCAGCGTTGCTGCCGCAATCGCAGTGGCGACAAGCGCGCTGCCGCCGATCGTCAGGCCCCAAAGGGCCGTGTTGCCGTCGATCGGATAATGCAGAGCACCAAATCCGATCGCCTGATTGACGAGCCATGTACAGGTGATGACGATAGCCGCGGGACGAATTGGCAACATCGCAGCGGCAACCACGGCGAAGGCCGCAAACGGCGTTGCGCAGGCGAGCGCAAAGCTTGCGAGGACGCAGCAAACCGTGAGCAGGGCGAGGCAGAAAAGCGGAGCGTGACGTTGCGCTACCGGCGCAAGAGGGGGCCCATTGCTCGGGGCGGGGAGAGTGTCGAGAGGCATAGACCAGTTCCTTTGACGGAGGATTCTAGCACATTTCTTCAGCCCGGACAGGCCGCCAGCCAATGAACGGTCAAATCACCGGCTTTCGAAGGGCCGCGAGCTTTCATCCCTCCGCGGACGCGCGTGAACAGGACGAGAGAAGAAGTTCACCCCGTCAACACCGGTCCACCGGCTTTTTTCCAGGCGTCCATGCCGCCGGAGACATGGGCGGTGTTCGCAAGGCCCGCTTGCCTGGCGGCAGCGACGGCCATCGCCGAGCGCTCGCCGAACGCACAGAAGAAAACGATGCGCCGTCCGGTCGCGGTAGCGACTTCGCGCAGCATCCCGCCAGGTTTGAGGCTTTCGTCGATGCCGGGATAAGGCGCGTGCAGGGCGCCCGGCAGCGTGCCGTGCTTGGCGCGTTCGCCATTTTCCCGCAAGTCGACCAGCAGGATATCGGGGCGGCCGAGAGCCTTGATGGCCTCGCCGGCCGTGAACGAGAGTCCTTGTTTGGCGAGATCGTCCTGGTGCAGGCCGACATGCATGTTTGCCGGGACCGCGACATCCATCATCCTGGGATTTGGCAGCTTCAGATTAGCCATCAGCTCGACGTATTCGTCGACCGAGCGAACCTGCAGCCGCGGATTGTAGCGCCGTTCCTCGCCGATGGTGGAGACGGTATCGCCCTTGTAGTCATGGGCAGGGAATACCAGGGTTTCATCGGGTAACTTCAGCAGGCGTCCGAAGATCGATTCATACTGCGCCCGCGCGCTGCCATTCTGGAAATCGGTGCGACCGGTGCCGCGGATCAGAAGCGTGTCGCCGGTGAAGACCCGATCGCCCATCAGGTAGCTGTAGGAATCGTCGGTATGGCCAGGCGTGTACATCACATCCAGCGTAATCCCCTCGATCATGACCCTGTCGCCGTCGGAAACCCGCATCGCCACCACATCGGCCTTGCTCTGTTCGCCCATGATGGTGACGCAATGCGTGCGGTCGCGCAGCTCGCCGAGGCCGGTGACGTGGTCGGCGTGCAGATGGGTATCGACCGCCTTGACCAGCTTCAGATCGAGCTCGCGCAGCAATTGGCAGTAGCGATCGACCTTCTCCAGTACGGGATCGAGGATCAGCGCCTCGCCGCCCGCTCGGCTGGCCAACAGGTAACTGTAGGTTCCGGATACGCTGTCAAACAGCTGACGAAAGATCATGAAAAATGTTTCCGAGAAAATGATTGCCGATTGTAGCACGCAAACCTGAACCGCAAAGTTTTTGGCGCTTCGCGATCATCAACTCTCGCGGATGCGAAAGGCGCTCATCCTTGTTCCGCGATGCCGGGATTACCGTCGACGCCCCTCAGAGTTACGCCTGTGCCTTGCTTGCTCAGCGGCTTGCCGGAGCCGAGATGGGAAGCAAGGACATCCCACACCGGCATTCCCCGCTGCTCGCTGACCGAAGCCCAGCCCGCGACCTTGTAGCTCCTGCCGGCCTCGACCGACCGGCCACCTTCAAGCCTGAGGTCGGAGATTCTGTGTCCGATCTTCTCAGACGGCGTGCAGCCATAGGTCAAGCCGGCGAGGCGCACCATGTCGCCGCCCTGCTGGTAATAGGGATCGGGGTTGAACAGATTGTCGCAGATGTCCTCAAGCGTATCCTTGATCTGCGCGCCGGTCAGATTCTGGACGTAGCTCTCCGGATAACTGATCGCAGTTTCGGCAAGCACGTCCTCCATGGTCAGTTGCTGACCCGGCAAGAAGGTCGAACCCCAGCGAAAGCCCGGCGACAGCGCGATTTCGGCATCGAACTGCCTGCGCAGCGCAGCGCAGATCAATTGATCGATGCTGCCTGAAAAATTATCGCGGCGATAGAGCAGGCGATCGGCGGTCGCGATTTTAGCGGTCCAGTCCGCGACAAGCGGCGTGCGGATCGCTTCGATCAGATCTGTCATGGCCGCGTCCGGCTTCAGCAGCTCCGAGAACACCGGCAGCAGGCGATACCGCACGTCGCTGACGCGGCCTTTGGCGAGTTCGAGATCGAGAACGCCGATGAATTTCCCGTTGGAGCCGGCATTGGTGACGAGCGTCGTGCCGCCAGCGTTGGTCACGCCGATCGCCTGCGGAACGGCGTCATGCGTGTGGCCGCCGAGAATGATATCGATGCCGCGAACGCGCTCCGCGAGCTTGAGATCGACATCCATCCCGTTGTGCGAGAGCAGTACCACGGCATCGGCCTTGTCGGTGGTTCTCAACGCATCGACCAGCCTCTGCAATTCCTCTTCCCGGATTCCGAAGGTCCAGTTCGGCGTGAACCGCTTCGGATGCGCGATCGGAACATAGGGGAAGGCCTGACCGATCACGGCAAGGCGGTGGCCGCCGATCTCCCTGATCGTGGCGGGCTTGAATACGCGTCCCGAGGCGGGATCGTACGCCTTGTCGCCATTGAAGGCGGCTTCCTCGGTGAGATAGACGTTCTGGGCCAGGAATTCGCCCTTGAAGCGCTCGAGATTATGGCGCAGCGCCGCCTCGCCATAGGTGAATTCCCAATGGCCGGTCATCGCCTCGACGCCGAGCAGGTTTGCCGCCTCGACCATATCGGCCCCGCGATTGGTATTGGCAAGCCCGCTGCCCTGCCACATATCGCCACCGTCAAGCAGCAGCGAGCGATCATGCCCGGCATCGCTGCGCAGGCGGTCGATCAGGGCTTTCAGATGGGCAAAGCCGCCGAGTTTGCCGAAGCGAGCCGCCGACTTTTCGAAATCAAGCGAAGTGAAGGCATAGGCATCGGCGCTATCGGCCCTGATTCCGAAACGATCGAGGAAGGCGCGGCCGACCAGATGCGGCGGCTGTCCTTGCATCGCGGCAACGCCGAGATTGACGCTCGGTTCGCGAAAATATCCCGGCAGGAGCTGTGCATGGGTATCTGTGATATGCAGGATGCGCGCATTGCCGAAGCGTTCGAGGTCGTAGGCGCCTCCATGGTCGGCGCTGCGCGCGGTGGACGACACTCCGCCCATGAACGCGGCGGTGCCCGCGAATTTGAGAAAATCCCGGCGGCGGATGCTCATGCAACATGTCTCCGCGCAACGTGTCCGCGCGCAACGTCTTGCGCGCAATGTCTTGCGCGCCATTCTTGCATGGGCTCAGCGAATCTCGAGATTTTTCCAGGCCTCCTTTTCGCTTTTCGCCTGAAAAACGGATGCCTTGGCGAGCGCCTCGGCCTCCCTTGCCATGTCCCTCGCCCGATCGAAATCGCCCTCGCCGGCGGCCTTCCTGGCCCCTGCCAGAGCCGTTTCCGTCACCGTCCAGCGATTGCGCAAGTGGCCTGCTTCCTGTTCGGCGGCGTCCGCGGCGGCATAGGCCGTCTCGAAATCGCTCTGCGAACCTGCGGCGTTCGCCGATGCCGCGCAGCCCACAAGCGACAGCGCGACCAGCGGCCATAAAAACAATTGCCCGGACGCAGTCGATGCTGTCACTGTCATGGCCGTGCGCCTGGTCCGGAAATCGGCAATCCGTTGCTGACGTAGGACAGATAATATTCGAGATCGCGGTATTCTTGCGACTGCGGTTCCAGCGGCACACCCCTGGTCTGGCTGTTGCAGGTGGCAAAGCGCCGGCTGATCGTGCCCATGCTGCCCCATTCGGAACGGTAGATCGGCATCGCGTTCAATATCCCGAGTGCAGGCGCAAGCACCTCGGCGCGCAACCGTTCGCCGGGATACTGCACGTGGCAAGTGGCGCAGGAGAAATTGAGCTGGCCGCGCCGCGTGTAGAAGTAGCGCTTGCCATTCCGATAGGCGTCAAGCGCGCGGGGATCATCGGGGATCTTGATGTCGAACGGCTTGCCGCGAGATGTGAACGCCATGTAGGCGGTCAGCGCGGCCATGTCGTCACCGAGATAGGATATCGCTGGCTCGCCGTTGGCCTTGCGGCAATCGTTCAGGGCAAGTTCAAGGGTAACGACCTCGCCGGCCTTGGTGTCGAAGTAGGGATAGTTCTGGCGAATGCCGATGCCGTGATTGGGAAAACAATCGCCGTAATTCTTTCCGTTTGTGAAAGGCCTTGCGAAAAGCTCCTTGCCCTTCTCGAGCGAGAATTCGTAAGGCGGGAACTGCTCGATTTCCTGCCACTGGCGGCGCATGCCCTCGTTCAGCGAATAAGGCCCGTTGACGAAATTCTCCAGCTTCACGTCGGAAAATTTGTGAATGAAGTAATCCCTGAACGCCTTTGCTTCGGCCGCCGGGTCGGGCGGGTCGTCGGCGAAGGCCTGCGGCACGCTCAGCACCATCAATGCGGCGATCGCCGGCAAGATCGATATTGGCCAGAATACCTGCCAGCTGCGCAACGCTCTCACCTTTTTGTCCGACGCTTTCGGGCGAAAACAGCCTTCTCGAGCTCGCTATTGGATCTTCACCGTAGTGGTGTCGGTCGTGCCCTGGTTGTCGATCCAGCCGACCTTCAGATCGTCGCCCTTGTTGCCGCCTTTGAAACTGAACTTGACGTAAGGGTCCTTCGCGACCGCCGTGCCCCAGTCGGCAACGAACACCTTCCGCCCGTCATGTTCGAAGGTCAGTTCCTGGATGAAATGCGCTGGAATGAATTGGCCGTTCTCGTCCTTGATGAAACCGGAATCCATCGGATGCTGGATCAGCGTCTGGACCTCGGTGATCCCTCCATTCGCTATCGCGCGCACACGAATGCTTGATGCCATCGCTATTCTCCCTAACCGCCGCAGCCACCGATAGTCACTTTCACTTCCCTGCTCGTGCTGTAGAGCTTGCCGCCGGCCTCCACGATCGCGATGACATTGCTCGTCTTCGCCATCTTGAGGCGATTGGCTACGCTCGGCATCGTGCCCGGCGGCAGCCTGTAATAGGCCGCCAGCGGGTTTGGATTTTCCGGCACCACAAACGAGATCGAGGTCACATCATCGAGTGTCGTGGTGACGGAGACCGGAACCACCGCACCGTTCTCGGCGATCTCGGGCGCGTCGAGTTTGATCTTGTCGGCTTGCTCGGCGATCCTGCCGTAGAGCAGCTTGATCGCCTCATTGAAGTCCTTCTGCTTGAACGCAGCCTCCGGATATCGATCATTGGCGGCCGCCAGGGCCGTTGGTATGGGAAACGAAATGGCGCCAAGGCCGACGAGCGCGATCGAGGCTGCCCCCTCGAGGATCAGGCGCCGCGTGACGGAAAGGCTTTCGCGAAGGTTTGACATTCAAATCTCCCAGTGCGCCCCGAATTAGAGTGTCTGCAGGAAATCCACGATCGCATCGATCTCCTGCTCGGTCAAAATGTGGTTCCGTCCGAATGGAGGCATGGCGGTTTGCGGATTACGTTTGGGTTCATCGTTCAGAATGGCGATGAGCTCGTTACGATCGGGGTATTTGGTTTTAAGGTCTTTCAGTGGCGGTCCGACAGTGCCGGCCAGATCGCCGCCCTTGATCTCATGACAGCTCAGGCAGTTTCCCTTGGTCCGATCGAAGGCGAGCCTCTTGCCCTCGGCGGCGCCCGATTGCGCCTTTCCCGTCGTCGCCGCAGCGGTCGCGCCGATGGCCATTGTAACCGCGAACGCCGGCAACAGCCAAAACTTCGAAAACCGGGACCTCAGGAAGAGGGATTTGGTCAAGCGGCGGTCGGTCAAGGCGCTGTTCCCGCGATCATCGGCCCGGCAATATAATGGTTCAAAGCATAAACGCTATCGCCTGACAATGTCGGGTGTCAGGTCACAACCTCGTTCCCTGTTCATTGGGGCTTTGCCGTGGCCGCCTGACCGGTTAAACCAGCAAATGCCTCGTCGCGCAGGTTGGGAGCGGAGCGGTTGGCTGAATATGTCGTTGAATTCGGCAAGGACGGCGGCGGTGCCCAGGCCGACGGGCGCCTCGATGCGCCGGCGTTTCACCGCAATCACGAGGCGATCCGTGCCGTACTGCTGAAATTTCTCGCCGGAAAATCCGGATCTGCACTCGAGGCCGGCAGTGGCACCGGCCAGCATGTTGTCGATTTGGCCCGCCATCTCGGCGAGATCACCTGGTGGCCGAGCGATCTCAATGAGGCACATCTGAAGAGCATCGATGCGTGGCGGGCTTATTCGCAGCTCTCGAATATCCGTCCGCCGCTGCGGATCGATTTGTCCGATCCTGCCTGGTGTCCCGAGATGACAGGCGGAAACGGCCCGAAAGAATTGCTGGCCGTGTTCTGCGCCAACGTCATTCATATCGCGCCCTGGCGCGTCGCGGAGGGGTTGATTGCCGGCGCGGGACGCTATCTCGGGCCCGATGGACTGCTTTTCCTCTACGGCCCGTTCAGGCGCGGCGGCAAGCACACCGCCCCAAGCAACGAAGCCTTCGACTTGAGTCTTCGTGAAGGAAATCCGGAATGGGGCGTGCGCGACGTCGAAGCTGTCGAAGAACTGGCAGCGCGCGCACGCCTTTCGCTGGCCGAGGTCGCCGAGATGCCGGCCAACAATCTTACCCTGGTGTTCTCCCGCGCCAGGTCACGTTGAAAATGTCACGGTGAGAAGGTCGCTTTGAGAAGACAAGTCGGCTTGAGCCAGATGCATGGCGTGCGCCCATTTGCATCGGTTGATCGGACGGCCACGCGCCTTCATAGTACGCGGCTTGGGGACGCAGTGGGGGCCAACAACCGATGATCGATATGACCGCAGTCGAGGGAGTGGCCGGCGACGCCCGTGCTCGCGCCAACGTGGTGCGGCTTGCGGCCGCGCAGGCCCTGACGGGCGCGAATTCGGCGGTGATCTTCGCAACCGGCGCGATCGTCGGCGCGACGCTGGCGCCGGACGTTTCGCTCGCGACCGTCCCCATCTCGATGTATGTGCTCGGGCTTGCTGGCGGCACTCTGCCCACCGGCGCCGTCTCGCGCGCCTTTGGCCGCCGCGTTGCCTTCATCATCGGAACTGCCTGCGGCGCGCTCACCGGTCTGCTCGGCGCGTACGCCATCCTGCGGGGTTCGTTTGCATTGTTTTGCTGCGCGACGTTCCTCGGCGGATTGTATGGCGCGGTCTCGCAATCCTATCGCTTTGCAGCCGCCGACGGTGCGAGCTCGGAGTTTCGCGCCAAAGCCGTGTCGTGGGTATTGGCCGGCGGCGTGTTCGCAGGCCTGCTCGGCCCGCAACTGGTGCAGTGGACGATGGATGTCTGGCCGCCCTACCTGTTCGCCTTCAGCTTCGTAGCGCAGGCGATCGTGGCCTTGATCGCCATGGCCATCGTCGCGGGCGTGGATGCGCCCAAACCCGCGCCGTCAGATTTGCGTCGGGGTCGTCCGTTGTTCGAGATTGCCCGGCAACCGCGATTCATCGCAGCAGCATTGTGTGGCGTCATTGCTTATCCCACGATGAATCTTGTCATGACGTCGGCGCCGCTGGCGATGAGGATGTGCGGATTGAGCGTCAGCGATTCGAATTTCGGCATTCAGTGGCATATCGTCGCGATGTATGGACCGAGCTTCTTCACCGGCTCCCTGATCGCGCGATTTGGCGCACCCAGGATCGTTGCGGTCGGTCTGTTGCTCGAAGCGGCCAGCGCCGCCATCGGTCTGTCCGGCATTACCGCCATTCATTTCTGGGCAACGTTGATCGTGCTCGGGATCGGCTGGAATTTCGGTTTTGTCGGAGCATCGGCCCTGGTCCTGGAAACGCACCGGGCGGAGGAACGAAACAAGGTGCAGGCCTTCAACGATTTCCTGGTGTTCGGGATGATGGCGGTCGGCTCATTCTCCTCCGGCCAGTTGCTTGCGAATTTCGGCTGGTCCGCCGTCAACTGGGTGGTGTTTCCGCCGGTGCTGCTGGGGCTGGCGGTGCTGGCGCTGGCCTCGGCTGCGAAGCGGCGCGCGGCGTTGGCGCAAATCCCCGTCGTTTCGGAATCAGGACATCAAGCATGATCCGGAAAAAGTGTGCAGCGGTTTTCCCTCGCGACAAACGCGAAGCGCGTTTGCGCGGTGATCATGCTCAATCAAGGAGCTAAAGCGCGGTGACGATTCAACCAAATCTCATCGCGCTTTAGCTAACCCGCTGGCGCAACAGATCGTCGACATCGAGCCTGTGCGTGAACATCGCGAGCGAGCCGTCCGCTTTGCGCGGCCACTGCTCCTTCGGCCGGTCCCAATAAAGCTCGACGCCATTCTCATCGGGATCGCGCAGGTAGAGCGCTTCGCTCACGCCGTGATCGCTCGCGCCATCGAGCGGAATTCCCGCAACTATCAGGCGATGCAGCGCGTCGGCGAGCGCGGCGCGGGTCGGATAAAGGATCGCCGTGTGAAACAGCCCCGTCGTCCCCGGCGGCGGAGGATGACCGCCTTTGCTTTCCCAGGTATTCAAACCGATATGGTGATGATAACCGCCCGCGGAAATGAAGGCCGCGCCGGAACTGAGGCGTTGCATCAATTCGAAGCCGAGCACGCCGCAGTAGAAACCCAGCGCACGGTCGAGATCGGCGACCTTGAGGTGAACATGGCCGATCCGGGTTCCTGCAACGATAGGGGGGTTTTGCGCCATTGCCGCTCCGTGCGAATTGCTTGGGTCAACACCTATGTTGCGGGCAAGGCCTATGCAAGCTCGGAAGTTTCTCCGTCCGGCAGGCCGAACTCGAACGTATTGAGCGTCATCGAGACCATCGTGTAGTAGCCGCACAGACCGATGATTTCGACGAGTCCGCGCAAGGTAAGCACATCGACGGCCTCCTCGTACAGCTTTTGGCTCAGGCCACGGGCTTCGTGCAGGGATTTCGCGACGTCGTAGATCATCCGCGCCCTGGGATCGTCGAAATGCGGGGTACGACGATCCCTGATATCCTCGATGATCTTTGCGTCCATGCCGCCTTTGAGCGCGAGACGCTTATGCGCGAACCATTCGTAGTGCGAAGTGAAATGCCGCGCCGTGACCAGGATGGCGATTTCCGAAAGTTTTGCGGGAAATATGGTGTCGAAGCGCAATACCGCGCCCAGCCGGGTGGCGTGTCGCGCCATCTCCGGGCTGTTGAGCCAGGCCATCATCGGCGCCGGCGGGGCGCCGCGCTTGCCGGCAATCGATTCATCGTAGGTCTGCTTCTGGTCGGCGCTCATTTCGCCAGGCGAAAGCAACTTCAGCCGCATCTCGGTTTCCCCTCGTTTTTCCATGATCCGATTGCGAATACACGGGATCGGCCGCCGAGGCCACATCCTGCAGATGTATCGGCCATGGTCCGGGCTGTATTGAATTCCGCCGAGCGGCGGTTAAGCTTGTCGCTTTCGAACAACGACGAAGAACGCGCATGTCCGATCTTGAGGAGTTTCGCCGCGAGACCCGCGCCTGGCTTGCTGCCAATTGTCCGCCTGAGATGCGGCGGCCGATGACTTCGGATGAAGATACCTTCTGGGGCGGCCGCAACACCCATTTTTCATCGGAAGGCCAGCGCGTCTGGTTCGAGCGCATGCGCGACAAGGGGTGGACCGTGCCGCACTGGCCGAAGGAATATGGCGGCGGCGGGCTTGATGGAGAACAGGCCAAGATCGTGCGGCAGGAAATGGCGGCGATTGGCGCCCGGCCGCCGCTTTCTTCGTTTGGTATCTCGATGCTCGGGCCTGCGCTCTTGAAATACGGTACCGACGCCCAGAAGAAGGAGCATCTGCCGAAAATCGCCGCCGGCCTGATCCGCTGGTGCCAGGGTTATTCGGAGCCGAACGCGGGCTCCGACCTCGCTTCGCTGCAGACCCGTGCGACCAGCGACGGCGATGATTTCATCATCAACGGCCAGAAGATCTGGACGTCCTATGCCAATTATGCCGACTGGATCTTCTGCCTGGTGCGGACAGATCCCGCCGCGAAGAAACATGACGGCATCAGTTTCATCCTGTTCGATATGGCCTCAAAGGGCGTGTCCACCAAACCGATTCTCCTGATCTCCGGCCGGTCGCCTTTTTGCGAGACCTTCTTCGACAATGTGCGGGTGCCGAAGGCCAATCTGGTCGGCGCAATCAACCGCGGCTGGGATGTAGCAAAATACCTCTTGCAGCATGAGCGTGCAATGATCTCAGGCATGGGCGAACGCGGCGTCGGTCGCCCGCTTGGGCAGGTCGCGGCGGATTCGGTCGGTACCGATGAGGCGGGGAGGTTGGAGGATCCGATCCTTCGTGGGCAGATCGCAGCCTTCGAGATCGACGAGGCGGCGCTGGCATGCGCCGCCGAGCGCGCGATCGATCTTGCCAAGGCCGGGCAGGGGCATCCGGCATTTTCCTCGGCGATGAAATATTACGGCACCGAACTCAACAAGCGGCGCTATGAGCTTCTGATGTCTGCGGGCGGCATCGACGCGCTGGAATGGGAAAGCCAGCGTTCCAGGGGCGGTGCCCGGCCGCGCGCATGGTTGCGCACCAAGGCCAATTCGATCGAGGGCGGAACCTCGGAGGTGATGCTCGGCATCGTGGCCAAACGAATTCTCGATTTGCCGGGGGCTTGAGCGCTCATGGCCCTTGTCCTCACCCAGGAACAGTCGTTGTTGCGCGACAGTGCGCGCGACCTGATCGGCGACAAGGCGCCGGTGTCGCATCTGCGGCATCTGCGCGACACCCAGGATGAGACCGGCTTTTCCCGCGACCTCTGGAAGACTTTCGCCGAGATGGGTTTTTCCGGGCTGCTGGTACCCGAGGAGTTCGGCGGCAGCGGTCTGGGTTGCGTCGAGGCCGGTGTGGTCATGGAGGAGATCGGCCGCAACCTGATGCCGTCGCCATTTCTCGCCACCTCCGTGCTCGCGGCGTCGGCGCTCGCGCAGGGGGGCAGCGCCGCGCAAAAATCCGAGCACTTGCCGAAGGTCGCTGACGGCTCGCTTCTTGCTGCGCTCGCGATCGACGAGGGCGCCAAACATCGTCCGTTGATGACCAGGATGCAAGCGGTGCGCTCCGGCAATGGCTTCAGGCTTGAGGGCGACAAGGCGTTCGTGGTCGATGGCCATGCCGCGGATCTCCTCATCGTGGCGGCGCGGACCTCCGGGTCGGCGGGGGAGCGTGACGGGCTCACGCTGTTTCTCGTCGATCCTCGCGCCAGGGGCATCGGGATCGAGCGCACCGCGATGGTCGATTCCCATAATGCCGCACGGATCAAGTTCGAATCCGTGGAGGTCAATGCCGATGGCGTGCTCGGCGAGGTCGATCAAGGCGGTGGTTTGCTCGAGGGCGTCCTCAATATCGGCCGCGGCGCGGTCGCCTCCGAAATGGTTGGCGTTGCCGAGGGGGTATTCGGGCGAACCGTCAGCTATCTCAAGGAGCGGCGGCAATTCGGCAAGGCGATCGGCGAATTCCAGGCGCTGCAGCACCGCGCCGCGCAGCTTTATATCGAGATCGAGATCACCCGCGCGGCGGTGCTGAAGGCATTGCAGGCGCTCGACAAGGATGCCGCCAACGCCGCCTCGGCCGTGGCGGTCGCCAAGGCACGCGCCGGTTCAACCGCGACGCTCGCCGTTCAGGAAGGCGTGCAGATGCATGGCGGCATGGGCATGACCGATCAGTTCGACATCGGTTTCTTCATGAAGCGGGCACGGGTCTGTCAGGAGCTTTTCGGCGACAACAATTTCCACGCCGATCAGTTGGCGCGGATGAAGGGATATTGACTCGTTTCGTCATTCCGGGATGCGCCGCGAGGCGCAGGCCCGGAATCCATACTCACGACGATGGTTATGGATCCCGGGCTCGCTCGTTTCACTCGCGCCCCGGAATGACGCCGCAGGTTGCTCGGCTTGCGTTTGCAATGACGGTCGCGTCCTACTCCGGCATCGTCCCCAGCGCCACCGTCTGCCGTTCCCTGGCGTAGCGGACGAGCGCCAGATAGCGGTAGAGGCCGTGCACGAATTTCCCGTAGGGCAAGGTGATGAAGAGTGCGAACACGACGCCGAGATGCAGTGCCAGTAGCGGCCCCATCGCTGCGGTGTCGCGCAACAGCAGGAGCGCAAGTCCCGTGAGGCTGGTCAGGAACAGCATCACGATAAAGGCTACGTCCATGCCGGTGCGCTTCTCATCGAGCAGGGCGGAATCGCGCTTGAATCTTTCCGCGAGCAACCCCGCAGGTCCAATCAGAAGCCCGATGCCGCCGAGCGTACCGAGCACGACGGGGAGGTCCCACCACGGGTAGGGCGCTTCGCGTGCCAGAAGGTAGTGATAGAGGGTTGCGACCGAAGTCGCCGCGAAGCACAGCAGAAAGCCGTAGAACGTCAGATGATGGTAGATCTTGCGGCGATCGGTGGGGCGTTCGTCCTCGTTGAAACAGCCGACACCGCCGCCGTCGAGATAGCGCAGTCGCCCGGCGTCCTTGATCGCCTGCCAGAGCGATGCCGGTTCGATCCCCGTGCCGACCGGCTCGCCGATATCCCGCCAGAAACTGCGTGACGCCATGACCAGCGCCACGATGGCATAAAGGAATGCCGCCCCGAACAGCGCCGCCATCGCGCTGTGCGGCATCAGCGCATAGAACGCGCCGGGACCGGTGTGAACACCGGCCAGCACCTTGCGGTCGGTCGAGGCGGCAAAGCCCAGTATGAATGCCGCGACGCTCAAGGCGCAGATGATGCCGATGGCAACGCCGTTGCGGGCGAAAAGGCCGGAAAAGACGCGCGGCCAGGCATAGGCGGACCAGGACTCCGCGCGGGCGATCGCCAGTGTCCTGGGCACATTGACATTGAATTCATGCGGCGGCGAAAACTGGCAGTCGGTGTAGCAAGCGCCGCAGGCGTGGCAGAGGTTGGCGAGATAATTGAGGTCGCCGTCGGAAAACGAGCGGCGCATCTCCATTGCCGGAAACACCGCGCAC
>Ga0075017_100000763_pt1 | contig 18641 bp, 8 predicted proteins | sample AleBraG_ABR_2012_FD_71475 | JGI IMG/M metagenome (GOLD analysis project Ga0075017, IMG submission 71475) | Freshwater sediment microbial communities in response to fracking from Pennsylvania, USA - Alex Branch Run_MetaG_ABR_2012 | ecosystem: Environmental > Aquatic > Freshwater > Creek >... | reverse complement strand
ATCCACTTCGTGCCCGGCGCGGTGGTGTAACCGATGTCGTGTTCCCATGCGCCCTGGTTGTACTCCGAGTCCAGAAAATCGGGCGTGTCCTTCATGCGCATCTGGGGGTCGCCAAAACCTCGATACTTCATCTCCCATGTCATGCGATGGTTTCGGAAGTCCTTTTCTGGATCAAGCCGCCGTCCAGAATTCAAAGCACAGACCTTGAGTCCCGCCTCGCACAAGGTCTTGATCGCCATGCCGCCGCCGGCGCCGGTTCCGATCACGATGACGTCGTAGATCTTTCTTGGCATAGGCCCTCTTTTATCGGGGAGGTGCGGGACTAAGATGGCGGTGTTCAGGATCATCCTTGTGGGGACAAGCAGGAGACTCGGCGTAAAACCTCAGGCCGGGATAATCCAACTCCTTCAATCCGATCTCACTCGTATAGAAACCCATCACCGTGTATTCCCGGACAAGACTAAAAAACTTCTGGCCGGATTCGTCGCCAGCCCGGAATTTCTTCTTATAAGCGAGCGACTCAAGCAGAGCTGTTTGCTGATCAGGATTGAGCATCACAAATGTCTTGCCCCAGGTCTCGTGGCTGCGCCTGTTAAGCCAAGTTAGGCCAGAGCGGAAGTCCCGCTGCAATTCCGGATCTCGCGAAACCATAAGGTCGACGAATTCCGCCACTCCCGCATCGTGCGCGCCCGGAGTGTCGTCGGAAGGAATGATCAGATCGGTGAGGCGCTCAACCAGGGCATATTCCGGCGCGGTAAAGAAGGCTGGACGATAGACGGCGGGCTTGATCTGTGCCAGCGGGTTGCCGATGTGAGTGCAGGCAAAGGTCCACTTGCTAAAGCCGGGGAACGTAGCCACGCCTGCGGCCACAGTCAGGATGCGCAAGACTTCACGCCGTTCTATGTTTTGTCCGGCCATCGATTATTTCCTTCTTGAATGACACAACCCCGCTTAGCGCAGCGATCAGAATGTGATCCGAAGCGCAAACTGCAGTACGCGTGGCATGTGGGCGCCGCCCGGGTACAAAAAGTTCTGTGTGCCTACGTAGTTGTTCACACCGTTCCATTGCGTGTGGTTGAAGACGTTGAACGCTTCTGCCCGAAATTGGAGCTGCACTTTTTCTGATGGTTTGAAGATTTTATAAACCGATGTATCGAAGTTAGTGCGACGGGGCAGGTTCAGACTGTTCCGGCCGGAGTTGCCGAAGGTCAGGCCTTGCGGTTGCCCATAAGCGAGACAGTTGAAGAGTGGTTGGGCTTTTGTTCCTGGGACGGTACAACTCGGGTCCGGTGCTATGTGAGGATCGCCAATGCGATCAGCGTACGAGCCGTTGTTCGTAATCCCGTCAGCGACGCCGGCACTGTCGCCGTAGATGCCGTCGACCACGGAAAAAGGATCACCACTCTGGTGGGTCATGATGCCGGCAAACTGCCATCCTCCCAGGAAGGTGTGGGAGAGTCCTTTGCCCGCGAAATAAGGCTCTTCGTAAACCCAGGCCACGGTCAGGACATGCCGCTGATCGTAATTGGAACTGGCATAGTTACGGTGGATGTCGTAAGAGTTTACGTAGTTGCCGTCCACGTTGTCGGAAGAATTGTCGAGGGAGTGGCTGTACGTGTAAGCCACGTCGAGCGTGAGCGGACCATCGGTCTTTCGCAGGGAAAACTGGAGCGCATTGTAGTTGGAGTTGGCTTCGGGCTCGACGCGCTGCAGGGAATCGAGACTGTAAAACGGCCGAAACGGATTCGGATCATTTCCGCAGGCAACGTCGACGTTGATGGCGGCCTGCCCTGTAACCTTTTTTCCATTCACTATGAAGTTTGGTGTGAGGACTCCTCCGCCCTGCGAGTTGCAAATGTCGGAAGTAATCGGCTGGCCGGGCTGAAAAGGGTTTGCAGAAGCCGGCACCGGGTGCAATGCATTTATTTCGTGCTGCAGAGTAAGATGCGTTCCCTTGGCGCCGACATACGCCAGTGTGGCCACGGTGTTCTTGGCAAGGTCGCGCTGCAAATCCAAATGCCATTGCTGAACATAAGGCCACTGCACCGTGTCAGGGATGGAGACAGTCGATAGCGGGAACAGCAGTCCCAGCCCGCCGACGTTGTTGTAGCCGACGATATTGAATTGGGTCGGCTCCTGCACCAGCGGAGGCGTGCCTTCCAGATTTTCCGCGTTGCCCTCCATGCCGTTGGTGTGTTCAAAGAAAATTCCGTAGCCGCCGCGGACCGCCATCTTGCCGTTTCCCAGGGGGTCCCACGCGAATCCCAGGCGCGGCGCCGTATTCAATAAATGTCCGTTCAAACATCCCCGCGGCACTACTCCTACACCACACTGCAGGATGCCATCAAATGCCGTCGTCCCCGATTTGAGGATCAGCGCGCCTTCTTGCCCGGTGATATTCCCGGTCACGTCAATCTTCGGAGCGATAGCGGGATTGTAGGCCAGTGGGTCCCAATTGGAGACCAGATGGTTCTTCTCCCAAAAAGTGCCGAACAGACTGATGCGCACGCCAAGATTCAAGGTTAGATTCTTGAAGATGTGATAGTCGTCCTGAAAGTAGGGCTCGAACATTTTGTAATTGATGTGATATTTGGGCTGCGCATTCGCCTGCTGGAAGTTTGCGATATTTCCCATCAGCATGTCGGCAAAAGCGTTACCGGTCGAAACCGGCGCCGTACTGTCGAACGTCAGGTCGCCGCCGAGGTCAGTAAACGAGTACTCATTCTTTTCGGCATTCACGAAGTAGCCGCCGAATTCCAGCTTGTGTTTGCCCAGGCTCTTGGTGACGTTGTCGCGATAAGTGAAGGTCGGGTTGGAGTTGGACCAGGGAAAGGCTGTGGGGCCTTCACAGAATCCGCCGCCGTAATCTCCGGAAGTGCTCAGGCAGAAATCGGGCAGTTTGCCCCCATAGTTTGGGAACAGCCCAGGCATGGTGAAGTTACTACCGCGCGTCCACACTGACGGGTTGGTGTTGGTCAGTTGGAGGTGGTCCGTCGTATAGCTGGCGACAAATTCGTTGAGCAAGGTTGGCGTTATGGTGGCCGTTAGCCTGGAGACAATCTCCACTCCAGGGCCGACGAAATGAGATCGAATCGTCGGAAAGCTTCCGCTTTCGAAAGTGAGGGTGCCGCTCGTCGTATTCCAGGAATCGTGAATCAGGCGAAACGTGGCGCGTACTTTGGAATTGAAATCGTGGTCGATCCGTATCAGGTTCTCGAGCCATTGCGTCGGTTGACCTACCGCCTCGGCAAAGGTGGCCTGTCCGCTGTTGATCGTGTTGGGAAGGGGAATCATGGGCAGCAGGGCCTGGGCGTTTGGATCGACGAATGGAATTGTGTTGTTGGGGAATGGGTTCCCAGTATTTGGGTCAATGGGGCAATCGGTGGGATTAGGGTTTATGGGCGCGCACTGGTCGTTGAAGTCTCCCTCTCGGTTGGCCATCGAGGGAACGTAATTGAAGAAGTTGTACGGAACGACCTCGCGGCGCCAGTTCTGTAACCAAAAAAAGAAAGTATGGTTCTTCCAGATAGGACCTCCCACACTGTAGCCGAAGTCGTGTTTGTGGTAACCAGCGACGGGCGTTCCAGGCTGGTCGAAATAGTTGTGCGCATTAAACGCCTCGTTCCGCAGGAATTCCCACACCGAGCCGTGAAACGCGTTGGTGCCCGATTTTGTTTCTACCTCGACCGTGCCTGAACCATTACGTCCGTATTCCGCTCCGTAGTTTGAAGTCAGCACCCGGACTTCCCCGATGGCCTCGACACTGGGGTAGACGTTGAGGGAAAAGTTGCTGCCGTTATCCATCATGTCGCCGCCATCCACTTCCCAGTTGTTGTATTCCGTGCGCCCGCCATTGACGCTGTAATTCACATTGCCCGCCGCACCGACAACGCCTTCATCTTGCCCAGTCTGGTTGCTCACACCCGGCACGAGCGTGATCAACTGCGTAAAATTGCGTCCATTCAACTGCAGTTGCAGCGCCTCCTTGCCGGTGATCGTGCCGCCCAGTTGGTTGGATTCGGTATCTACCTGGGCCAGTCCTTCTCCCTTCACGGTGACTTCTTCGTGGGTGTTGCCAACTTGCATCATGATGTCGATGCGGGCATTTTGAGCCACACGCAGGGTAACGCCTTCGGCTTGATATTTGCGGAATCCGGCGGCAGAGATAATGATGTCGTACTGTCCCGGCGGCAGCGCAGCAGCGACATATTCGCCAGCGGAGTTACTCTGGACGTCTCGAACGACGCCAGTTGCGTTGTTCCTGATGACGACATCGGCTTTTGGAAGCACAGCCCCCGTTTTGTCTCGAATCGTACCCGTGAGGGAGGCTGTGTCCTGAGCCAACGCGACAGCAGGGAGCAGGAAGAGTCCCAACCGAAGCCAGCGAAGCCCCAAAACCATTTTCCCCATGTTCTCTCCTGTTGCTCGAAGCACGGCTTGGCAAGTGCAAGAGCGTGCCTCGTCCTGCGGATCCGCCTTTTGACGCGTTCGGAGACCTTATCCCGAGAAACGGCGTTCTGCGAAGACTAAGACAGCGATACCAGTGTCTACGTGACCCGCAGATAGGTCGTATACTGCTCGTCCCCAATGTCCGTGAAAGGCAGCATCTTGATGGGCGTGCCGGCGGTTTTTATTTGCCAGCTTCGCTGGTCCACTCGGTTGCAGCCAGCAAGTCCGCGCTCGCTAAAACAGGTTGCGCATCGGTGACGGCAAACAATACCAGCGGTCCAAAAAGCAGCGCGACGGTCTGCGGATGCTGGGCATCGACTGGTTCCAGTCGCGTGGTCATCGGCAGTTCCAGTTCCACGCGGTCGCCAGTGCGCCATCGGCGATGAAGTGCCGCAAAACTTCCAGGAACTGCTGGCGCCTGGACGCGCCGTCCGTTCACTGAGATCGAGGCCCCTGTGGCCCATGCTGGAATCCGGAAATGGATGGCAAAATCTCTTTTATGCGACGTCGTAACCTCGAAGGTTACTACTTCTTCAAACGGGTACAGGCTTTTTTGCGCTAGAGCCACTTGGGCGCCATCCTGTGTCCATCGCAGCGTCGAGGGTATGTACAGATTGACCCACACACCGCTCGCATCGCGGAAGTAAGTGTTGATGCGATAGTCGGCGGCCACTTGCGGCAGCGTGCCCGAGCAGCACGCCCAGTGTTGATGGTCTGAGTAGACCTTGCGTCCCTTGAAGTTATAGTCGGAGTAGTAGAAGGTCCTTCCGTCGGCCTGCAAGGGCTTCGCACCCAGAACGGTGTTGTACATCACGCGCTCCATGCTGTCGCCGTAGCGCGAGTCGCGGGTCACGCGCAGCAGGTAGCGCGTCAGCTTGAAGTGCGCATACGAGCCGCACGGTGTTTCAAAGCTGCTGTGGGTCTCAGTGAGGCTGACGGCAACATCTGGACTGTTAGGGGCACGCAGCGTCTCATCCGGCCCCCAGCCTCCTGTCGCAAAACTTTGATGTGAGAGCATTGCAAAAGCGTTCCTGGCTGCGCGCAGGTGTTTCTCACTTCCTAAAGTCAGATACGCCTGCATGGCCGAGCTCAACGAATTTACATAGCTGTAAGCATGTCTGCCGGCAAGCACGTCGCGGCCTTCAGCCAGTGGATCATAATACTCATCGTCAAGATATTGCCGTCCCAGCTCACGATATCGCTCCCCCGCTCCGCGCTGATAGGCCAGGAAGAGATTTTCTGAAATCGTGTAGGACTCGTCCCACGTCCAACTCTCGTCCTTGTTCGGTCGCCATTCTCTTCCATGCTCTACGGCGTGCGCCGGAAAATGTGGCAGGGCAGCGTTGGTAGTGCGCTCGAGAATCGAGAACGCATCAGGATCACCCACGTATCGATGCGAATCGATGAGCCCGCAAACCAGCTTGTCGTAGCAATAGGTGGGGAACCGATTCTTATCGTAGTAATCGCCAGAAATCGTTTGGGCGTACAAGCGGTTTAGACGTATCACTTTGTCACGCGTTGCCTGGTCCCGCGTGATGGCATACATGCGCGCGAGCGCCGAAACCCATTGGCCAAAAGTGCAGCTGGGCGCGAAGCCATCTTCGTCTTTGCGCCAGTTGTAGTCGGGATTGTAGTGATACCAGCCACCCAAGTCCTTGCCGGGGGCGGGTTGGCCACCCATCTGCCGGAAGGGCTTCAACAGGCTGTCTTCGCTCAACCCCATCAGCACGGAATGCGTCTCTTCCAGTTGCTTTTCGTGAGCAGCACTTGCCAGCACAACATCAGCGTAATCAAACTGCTCAAGCGGTTGCGGTGCTGAATCGGCCATCATTCCCGGGAAAAAGCGGCTGGGAATCGCCAGTCCCGCGGTCACCATCGAAGCCGACTGGACGAATCTTCTACGCGAAACTCTGGATTGGACGGTCACGGGCTATTCTCATACAACCGCAATGCATTAATACACAGTGTGGTTGCGAGTGCGAAAATCAGAGCTGCCGCTGGGAATAGTACCAGTTTTACAATGGCTCAGGTTTGGCACCGGTTCATTCGCTTCCCTAACCGTTTGACTGTCGAGAAAGCATCTGGTTAACTGCATGCGTTAAACCCACACCCTTCAATGGCTACTCGTCGGAAATTTCTCGCTGGCTCGGTCAGTGCTGTTGCCGGAGCACTGGCCCTTTCAACGAATGTGGAGGCTCAAACAGAGATTGAGCCGAGTGTTTCCGAAATTGTCAGCTTGTGCGGGGAATGGTGTTTCCGTGCGGACCCAGACAGCGCGGGTGTTCAGCAGAAGTGGTACGACATCGATAACCCTGGGAATGACTGGCGAAGTGTCAGCGTGCCTCACACCTGGCAGGTCGAGGCGCCGCTAGTCGACTATCGCGGCGTTGCCTGGTATTGGCGGAGCTTCGAGCTACCGACCCGTACCCAGCGGGACTGCGCTGTGCGCGTGGAATTTGAGGCCGTCTTCCACACCGCCACGGTTTGGGTGAACGGCCGACCGGCCGGAGAACATGCGCGCAAGGGTTACACCGCCTTCACTCTTGAAATCACCGACCAGTTGCAGTGGGGTCGAAGCAACACCATCGCGGTCCGCGTGGACAATGCCTTCGATCAACACATGTTGCCCCGGGGCCGATCGAGCGACTGGGCGAATGACGGAGGCATTTTCCGCCCGGTGCAGTTGCTGGTCACGCCAAAGATATTTGTAGATCGTGTCGATGTTGAGGCGGTCCCCGATCTCACCAGCGGGGACGGGAAACTGGCGATTACCGCCCACATCCGCAACAACAGTGGACAATCCTGGCATGGCCACGCTTCCTTCCTCGTCACGGAAGAAGAGGAGCCCCTGACAATCTTGCGTGAATCGCCGGGCAAGGCATTCTCCGTGCAGGCGGGAGCCGTCGAAACGCTCAGCTTTCAGGCTACTCTGCACAACGCTAAGTTGTGGCACTTTGATCATCCCCATCTGTACCGCCTCGAATTTTCTATTTCGGATGGAAGGAATGAACACCGTTGCATCACCAATTTTGGCGTGCGCAAATTTGAGATTAAAGACGGTAATTTCCACCTGAACGGCGAGCGCGTGCGCCTCATGGGAGTGGAACGCATGGCCGGGAGCAATCCCGAGTTCGGCATGGCAGAGCCGGCCGAGTGGATCACTCACGACCATGCGGACCTGAAGCATTTGAACTGCGTCTTCACGCGCGTGCATTGGCCGCAAGACAAGCGGGTTCTGGATTACTGCGATCGCCACGGCATTTTGATGCAAACCGAAGTTCCAGCCTGGGGACCGGACACGTTCGCTGGCATGACCGTCCAGCCTGATGCGGACGTCATGGAAAATGCTCTGGAGCAACTGCGCGAGATGGTGGCCCGCGACCGCAACCATCCCTCGATTGTGGCCTGGGGATTGTGCAATGAAATTGGAGGGCAGAACCCTCCCGCATATGAGTTCGCGAAACGCCTGCTACAGGAAGCCAAGCGCCTCGATCCGGGCCGTCTCTGCTCCTACGCTTCGAACTCCCTGGGCAGTACCCTGCAGCGCGACGTTGCTGGACTGATGGATTTTATCGAAGCCAACGAATACTACGGAACGTGGGCCCCGGGAACGGCAGCGGACGCGGCACGTTATCTCGATGAAATTCACGCCGCGTTTCCCGGCAAGCCGATCGTAGTTTCAGAATACGGATACTGCGCCTGCACACCCGACCGGCCCGAAGGAGATGAACCAAGAATCGAGATTCTGCGCTCGCACGACGCGGCCATCCGATCGAAGGATTTCGTGGCCGGGGCCATTTTCTTCTGCTACAACGACTACCGCACTCACATGGGCGATCGTGGCATAGGAGCGTTGCAACAGCGGGTCCATGGAGTGGTGGATGTCGATGGTGCGCGCAAGCCCTCTTATGAGGTTCTCCGCGGAGAGTCAAGCCCGATCGAATCGCTTACGGTTGAACGCCAGGGGAACAAATTTCACGTGCGGATCAAAGTGCGGAACACGCTTCCGATGTACACGCTCCGGGGTTACAAGCTGCGAGGTTTGTTCTTCGGACAGGGCAATATTCCAGTCGAACGACAGGAAGTGGACTTACCGGACGCTGCGCCCGGCAGTGAGACCAAGTTGGAACTCGTGTTCATCCAGTCCGAAACGGCAGCTCACGTCCAGTTTGACGTTTTGCGTCCCACCTCTTTCTCAGCGCACTGCCTGGATTGGAAAGCTTAGATGAAGCGGTTGGAACTTCCAGACGCTCCGGCCCATCAGGCTGGCCCGGTCAAGGCGTGGGCGGAATCTGTCGCGATCCCGACGTACCACCCGTTGCCCCCAGACAAGAACCCGATGTTTCTCGAAAAACGCGTTTATCAGGGCAGTAGTGGGCGGGTCTATCCATTGCCCTTCACGGACCGCATTTCGACGGAAGCGGTGGAACACTCCTGGCTGGCGGTTCATTTGGAAAACGAGTTTCTGCGTGTCATGGTCCTGCCGGAGATTGGCGGACGCATTCATATCGGCCTGGACAAGACGAACGGGTATAACTTTTTCTACCGCCAGAACGTTATCAAACCCGCACTCGTGGGCTTGGCCGGTCCGTGGATTTCCGGAGGCGTGGAATTCAATTGGCCTCAGCATCATCGACCAGCAACGTTCATGCCGGTGAGTTTTCAGATCGAAGAAAACCACGACGGTTCGCGGACAATCTGGTGCAGCGATCATGACCCGATGAATCGGCTCAAGGGCATGCACGGCGTCTGCCTGCATCCTGGAAAAGCTTACATTGAGCTCAAGGTGCGCCTTTACAATCGCACTCCTCTTGTCCAGACGTTTCTCTGGTGGGCCAACATTGGCGTGCATGTCCATGAGCTTTACCAGTCTTTCTTTCCACCCGATGTGCACTTCGTGGCGGATCATGCCAGGCGGGCCATGAGCCGGTTTCCGCTTTGCGACGGTTCCTACTATGGTGTGAATTACGGAGAGCGCAGCCGCACGGGCGTGCCTGCCGGGGAGCAACCGCCGAAGTTCATTCCGCCGGGGAGTTACCCTGCGAACGATTTGAGTTGGTACGCGAACATCCCGGTCCCGACCAGTTACATGGCGATCGGCTCGCGCGAAGACTTTCATGGTGGCTACGATCACAAGCGTGCAGCGGGATTGGTCCTCATCGCCAATCACCACATAGCGCCCGGGAAGAAACAATGGACTTGGGGCAACCACCCTTTCGGTTATGCGTGGGACCGCAATCTGACGGATGAAGACGGTCCTTACATCGAGCTGATGGCTGGCGTCTATACGGATAATCAGCCGGACTTTTCATTTCTCGCTCCCGGAGAAACGAAGACGTTCAGTCAGTTCTGGTACCCCATTCGGGAGATCGGCCCCGCACACAAAGCCAACCAGGATGTGGCGCTCAGTCTACGCACTCGGACACACGAGGCGCGCATTGGCGTCTACGCGACGCGCGCATTTCCAGCCGCCAAAGTCCGCCTGGAGACCGCCACCGGACCAATCTCAGAGTGGCAGTGCGATCTGAGGCCAGGAAATGCTTTTCTGCAAATTGCCGAGTTGCCTGGCGGAATCAAAGAGAGCGAACTCGGTGCCGTAGTCGAATCCCGGGACGGACAGGTACTGCTTCGCTACACGCCACCCCCTCCTGCGAAACAGGAAATGCCTGCGGCCGCAACTGAGCCCGCGCTTCCGGAAGAAATTCGGAGCAACGACCAGCTCTACCTCACAGGTCTACATCTCGATCAGTATCGTCATGCAACGCGGCAGGCGGACGCCTATTGGCGCGAGGCGCTTCGCCGCGACCCTGCCGACAGTCGCTGTAACAACGCGATGGGTTCCTGGCATCTGCGCCGGGCTGAGTTCGCGGAAGCTGAAAAGTTCTTCCGCCAGGCGATCCAGACACTGACCCTTCGCAACTCCAACCCGGCGGATGGGGAAGCGTTTTACAACCTGGGATTGACGCTTCGTTATTTGAGTCGCGACGAGGAGGCCTACGCTGCCTTCTACAAGGCTGCTTGGGACCACGCGTGGCGCTCCGCCGCCTACCTGGCGCTGGCGGAGTTGGATGCGAAGAGGAGTGATTGGAATGCTGCGATCGAGCACCTCGAATCGTCCTTGCGCTTGAATACAGAAAACCTGTACGCAAGAAATTTGTCCGTCGTTGTCTTGCGTAATCTTGGCAGAGCCGCGCAAGCAGACACGCTACTCAGAGAGACGCTAGCGCTTGATCCGCTCGATTCGTGGGCTCGCTACCTCGGAAGCAACCCGTTGCCAAGCGGCAACCAGATGCTCTTCGATTTGGCCTTGGACTACACACGGGCGGGTCTCTACGCGGAAGCCGCCGATTTGTTGGGACACACCGACAGAAACGCCAGAGACGGCTCTGTTCCGATTCTGTTATATGCCATGGGTCATCTCCATTTACGGCTGGGCGATGCGGCGGCGGCAAAGCGCGCCTATTCAGAAGCGTCGATGGCACCGCCCGACTATTGTTTCCCCAGCCGTTTAGAAGAGTTTGTGATCCTTCAAGAAGTGGTGTATGCCAATCCTGAAGACGCCAGGGCAGCATATTACTTGGGCAATCTTCTCTACGATCGCCGGAGGCACCGTGAAGCCATCGTTTTGTGGGAACGGGCCGCGCGTCATGATCCATCGTTCTCCACGGCCTGGCGCAATCTTGGAATCGGTTATTTCAATGTACTCGGAGATGCTGAGTTGGCGCGCTCCGCTTTCGACAAGGCGCTGCAGTCGGATCCCGGAGATGCGCGCATCCTTTACGAGCGAGATCAGCTGTGGAAGCGACTTGGGGAGTCGCCGGAACGGCGCCTGGTCGAGCTCGAAAAGTCTTCCGAGCTAGTGCGTCAGCGCGACGATTTGTCGGCCGAACTCGCCTGCCTGTATAACCAGACACGACAACACGAGAGGGCCCTCTCGTTGCTTGCATCCCGCAAATTCCAGCCATGGGAGGGAGGAGAGGGCTTGGCGCTCGGCCAGTACGTCCGCGCGAATATAGCTCTTGGGCGGCGCGCGCTGACAAAGGGTAACGTGTTCGAAGCGCGACATTTGTTTGAGGCAGCGCTCCACTGCCCCGAAAATCTCGGCGAAGCCACGCATCCCCTGGCCAACCAAAGCGACGTCTATTTCTTCTTGGGCAGTGCCTTCGAAGCCGAGGGCGATCAAGCCTCGGCTCAACACCGTTTTGAACGTGCCGCCAGGCACAAGGGCGACTTCCAGGAAATGAGCGTCAAGTCGTTTTCAGAAATGTCTTACTACAATGCGTTGGCTTTGAAGCGGCTCAATCGAAAGGAAGAAGCTGAGGAGTTGCTGCATTCCTTGCTTGCGCATGCCGAGGCCCTCTCACAGCAAAAGGCAACGATCGACTATTTTGCCACGTCGCTTCCGGCGATGCTGCTGTTTGAAGATGACCTGCAAAAACGGAACACCATCACTTCAACCTTTCTGTGCGCCCAAGCCTGGCTGGGACTCGGCGAAAACCAGAAGGCGCGGGAACTGCTTCATCAAGTGCTGCATCTCGATCGAAACCATGCGCAGGCCGCAGATCTTTTGTCCGATCTGGAAATGCGGCCTGGTTTATGAAAACCGGGGAACACTACAACGCGGGATACGTCTGGACCATCTCGGCCGTCGCCGCCTTAGGCGGGCTGCTGTTTGGTTACGACTGGGTGGTCATCGGTGGCGCAAAACCTTTCTACGAAAAATTCTTTCAGCTCGGTTCCGAAGAACTGATCGGCTGGGCGAACAGTTGCGCCTTGATCGGTTGCCTTTTTGGCTCTGTCGTTTCCGGAGCAATGAGCGACCGCTTCGGCCGCAAGAAACTGCTGGTTCTTGCCGCTGTTCTGTTTGGCGCTAGCTCCATCCTAACCGGCTGGGCGAACACTTTTTCGTCCTTCGTCTTCTGGCGAATCACCGGGGGAGTTGCGATCGGCATTGCTTCCAACGTTTCTCCGACCTACATCGCGGAAATCAGCCCAGCGCCCTGGCGCGGCCGGATGGTTACGCTCAATCAACTGACCATCGTGGTGGGGATTCTGGGGGCACAAATCGTCAATTGGCTGATCGCCGAGAAGGTCCCCGATGGCGCCACCGCAGAAATGATCCGCCAGTCGTGGAACGGACAATATGGCTGGCGCTGGATGTTCACGGTCGTAGCCATTCCCGCCGTCGTCTTCTTTGTGAGCGCATTGTTCATCCCCGAGAGTCCCCGCTGGCTGGCGAAAACCGGAGACCAGGACGGGGCTCGCCGCACACTGGTCCGCATTGGCGGAAAACATTACGGCGACGAAACTCTGGCGGAAATCCAAGGCGCTCTCAGCGCCGAGGCCGAGGGGATGGTGCCTTGGCGAGAGTTGTTGACTCCTGCCATTTTGAAAGTGCTGCTGATCGGAGTCGCGCTCGCCGTTCTTCAGCAGTGGAGCGGCATTAATATCATCTTCAACTATGCCGAAGAAATCTACCGCAGCGCGGGCTATGGAGTCAGCGGCGTTCTATTCAATATCGTGATTACTGGAACCATCAATCTTGTGTTTACTCTGATCGCACTGACCTTGGTGGATCGGGTGGGGCGCCGCTCCCTCATGCTGTTTGGGTGTGCAGGAATTGCATTGTCTCATCTGGTGCTTGGCCTCACTTATCGCGCTGGAATCAAAGGGCTGCCGGTTCTGATCATTACACTGTGCACGATTGGCTGTTACGCACTCTCCCTCGCTCCTGTCACCTGGGTCTTGATCTCGGAAATCTTCCCGAATCGTGTTCGCGGTATCGGCGTCTCGATTTCAGTGTCGGCGCTCTGGAGTGCTTCTTTTGTCTTGACCTTCACCTTTCCCATTCTGAATCGTGTTCTCGGTTCCGCCGGTACGTTCTGGACCTACTCTGGCGTTTGCCTCGCGGGCCTTTTCTTTGTATTTCTGCGTGTTCCTGAAACGAAGGGCAAGACTCTAGAGGAGATCGAACAGGAACTCACTGGCGCGTCGGGAAGATTCTCAAACGAGCGGCGACCGTAAAGCTCGCATCAAATCGGGCGACTCTTCCGCCATCGGTATCGGCAGAACGTTAGAGTCTGCGCTGAAACGCTTGCGCTCGTAGTATGTTGGTCACGAAGACGGCGACGTAGGAAATCGTTCCCACGGCTCTCCGGGAAAGGAAACAGCACAATGGCGAAGCGGCCAATCTCACGGCGCAACTTCCTGTTGCATTCGTCGGGCGCAGCAAGCCTGGTGCTGGCGGGAGGCCATCTCGCGGCCACGCCTGCCCCGGTTGCAGCGGAAATGCAGACCAAGCCAGGGGAGCAATCGCCAGCACCAAACGAGCGAGCCTGGGCTATTCCATCGTGCGCCTGGAAGCGGACCCTCGGTGACTTGCCTAAGATTGCGCTGATGCCGGAAGACGGCGTGCCGCCGCAAGATCGGGCCGGATTGAATACGCTGGCGCGCGTCAAGAAGGGAATTCCGCTGGGTGGAATTGGCGCTGGAAATTTCATGTACAACATTTGCGGCACGTTCGGGCCGTGGCAGATGAAAGTGGGAAGGTACGAGGAACGATTTCTCCCGCAAGGCGCGTTTCACGTCCGGGAGCAAGTAACGGGAAAACATGGGATGGCGCGGACTCTTGCAACCGATGACGTACTACCTGCGTGGCCACGACTCCAGCCCGGCGAAGGCGAATACCACGCTCTGTTCCCTCGCGGCTGGTGCACTTACCGGCCCTTCGAGACCAATATAGCCCTGGAGTTTTTCACTCCAGTCATCAAAGACAACTACCGGGAAACGTCTCTCCCCGTCTCGCTGTTCCAGTTCAGGATTCACAACCCATTGTCATCGCCGGCCGAAGTTTCAGTCATGTTCACATTTCCGAATGCGCCCTACACCGGCCCGCAGAATACGCCCATGGGAAAGCCCAGCGGGGCCGTTGATGAAACAGCGAGGGAGCGCAGGGGACGGAATAACGCATTGGTCCGCGACGAGCATCTCGGGATCACTGCGATACTGATGAAGGCCCACCATCCGACGAATCCGCCCGAAACGGAAGACTCCGAGTGGTGCATCGCCACGAATGGAGCGGCATCTCACATTACGAGTTGGGACGGCGAAAGCGACGGAGACGAGATTTGGCAGGATTTCTCTGACGACGGAGAACTGACTGATAAGTCCTTGGGCGCGGACAGTAAACTCCCGTCGGGAGGGCTGTGCGTAAAGGTTAAGGTTGCTCCGGGATCGGAAGTGACGATCCCTTTCGCACTCACCTGGTATTTTCCACAGATTGAATTTGGACTGGGTACTCGTTGGTGGCGCCGCTACACCGAGTACTATCCCGCCAAGCCGGGGCAGGCGTTTGAAATCGCCAAGGAAGCCTTGCTCAAAACGGAGGAGTGGCGAAAGGGCGTCGAGGCGTGGCAAACCCCGATCATTCAAAATCCGGCTTACCCTGAGTGGCTCAAGCAGAGCGTTCTGAATGAGTTGTACTACGCCACGTTCGGCGGCTCGTTCTGGGAAAATGGCTGCATCACCAAACCCAAGAAATTCGGAAATCGTCCCGGTCAGCACCTCGCGTCGGTGATGGAGTGCCAGGAATACTCCTTTGCTGAAAGCTTCGACGTTCGCCATCACCCTTCTCGCAGCAACCGGGATTTGTGGCCACAAATCGAGCGGGACATCCTGCTGGTTTTCTCCGATTTCATTCGGGATACCCCGGATGGGAGTTGTCCCCACGACGCTGGCTCCATCGGGGAGGATCCGTTTTTTGACTACGATGGTTACGGCCGCTGGTACAACACTTCCCCGATGGGAATTAAGGGCCGCATTACTACACCATGGTCCGAACTCTCGCCGAAGTTCATCCAGCAGTGCCACGCCTATTGGCACAAGACCAAGGACGGCAAGTTTCTCGACGATGTCTGGCCGGTCCTCGTGCGAACCTACCGCTACCAGAAGACGACCGACATCGACGGCGACGGCTTGAGCGAAATGAAAAGCTCCGAATATAAGGACAACAAGCTGTTCAACGCCATTCTCTGGCTCGGCGCCTTGGAAGCGCTCGAAGCAATGGCGGAACACAAGAAGGAGAAAGCCCTGCTCGAGGAATTCACTGCAGAGCGGAAGCGGGCGCAAGCCAGCACCGAAGAACAGTTCTGGAACGAAGAACTCGGCTACTACCAGTACAACGGCCGTAACACTGACATCATGGCCGACGCCACAGTGGGCCAGCGTTATGTCGACGTGACCGGCCTCCCACCTGTAGTGAACGCCAACCGCCTTAGCTCGCACTACCGGCAACTGTTCCGGCGCGCGGTGTTGCCGCTTAGGGATTTCAACGGCGATGGGATTGGCGACATGGGCGTGGCGAACGCGCTTCACCCCGACTCGACCCCGGGCGTTGGCGACAGTGAGTACGCGCATCAATTTGAGGTCTGGACGGGAGTCAGCTATTGCGCAGCAGCGAACCTCTATCACTGGGGGAAGCGCATTCAAGACGGATCCCTGCAAGCTGATGCCATGCTGCTTGGATGGGGTTTGTATTATCAGACTTGGGCGAACGAGCAGACAGCCTATTGGTTCAGTACGCCGGAGGCCTGGAGACTTGAAGATCCCAAGAAGTTTCGAGCTTTGATGTACCAGCGCGCCCGGGGAATCTGGGAACTGGCGATGGAACTAAGTGATCCTTATTGTGCCGAATAGCTGGCTCACGGCTCGCTCGATTTGTTTGTTCGTCATGAACTTTTAAAGTGTATGAGCGTTCTTGACCATGCTGGCAAGTGCTGTGTTGCGGAGGAGTCTGGCGGAGAGGGAGGGATTCGAACCCTCGGTACAGGTGTTAGCCCGTACAACGGTTTAGCAAACCGCCGCATTCGGCCACTCTGCCACCTCTCCCGCGGCGCGTAGGAATTGATTTTATCATGGCGGGCTGAGTCCGACCCGCAAGATATCCGGCGATATCCGGCTAGCGGTCTGCGACGGCTGATGCTGGCGCACATTCGTGGCTCCACCAGATACCCGGTTCGTCGGGGACCGGCTTTTTCGTGCAGGCGTAACCTGACTTTTCCAATTCCTGCAGAATTGCGGTGATCGCTTTTCGAACCGATCGCCGCACTGCTTCGCTCAACTCGCATCCAGGATCGTAATCCCCCCCTGCGATTCCTACCAGCAGCACGTTCTCCGGGCTGGCTCCCAGCATGTCGGCGCTCAGGAGGCATTCCGAGAGTGCTGGGGAGTGCGGGTCGAGCCGTTGGGCGGGCGTTTCGCTGAGGATGTCAGCCTTGCGATAGAGCAGAACAGAACCGGGAAGATCGTCCGACGTCACGCAGTCAACAAGGATGAGCGTGTCCAGCCCTACGATTCGATGCGTTAGGTCGAGCGCCGGGGTACCGAGGTCGGCGATCTCTACGTCCTCGCCGAAACTGTATTCCGATTCGAGCACGCGAACCACGTATGGGCCAACGCCGTCGTCCCCGAGAAGGACGTTGCCGATGCCGCCAATGAGCGCGCGTCTCACAGAATCTTTGCGACCGCGATCTTGCGGCCGGAGGGATCGAATGCGTGGCAGGCACAGGCCATGCAGGGATCGAACGAATGCACCGTGCGCAAGACTTCAAGCGGTTCGTCCGGCTTTGCCAGAGGGGTGTGCAGCAGCGACGCTTCGTAGGGTCCGTGCGCTCCCGAGTGATCGCGCGGGCTGGCGTTCCACGTCGAAGGAACGACCGCCTGGTAGTTCTTGATTTTCTCGTCTTCGATCACTACCCAGTGAGAGAGCGTGCCGCGCGGCGCTTCGTGCGTGCCCACACCTTTTACCTCGTGCGACGGCAGGACCGGCTGATTGTGAACGCTGTAATCGCCCTTCGAAATATTGTCGACCAGTAATTGCCAGTGCTTGGTCGCCAGTTCCGCCAGCATGCAGGCGCGGATGGCGCGGGCGGCATGGCGTCCGAGCGTAGAATGCAGGGCTGCGGGCGTAGCGCGAACTCCACCGATGGCAGCGACCTTCTCGATGGCGAGATCAGCGTATTTCCTGGTCAGCGGGTGACCTTGCGCATAGCCGATCAGCACCTGAGCGAGCGGACCAACCTGCGCCGGTTCATTGTTGTACCGCGGCGCCTTCACCCACGAATACTTCTGCTCATCATTCCATCCCGTAAACGCGGGCTCGGTCTCGCCAACCCAGGGGTGCAACGGCTTCTCTCCCTGATAGTAGGCGTGCGTGACGTCCTCACTAACCGACTGGCGGAAGATCGGGTCTGCGGCAGTTTGAAATCCCTTCACTCCGGCAAGATCGCCGCTGTGGATGTAGCCACCGGGCAGGTCGTACGCCGAGCCTTTGCTATCCAATGGCAAATCGGGCACTGCGAGATAGTTGGTTACACCACTGCCGATCTTGAACCACTCCGGATACATCGCCGCCACCGCGCAGACATCGACGAAATAGACCTGGTGCACGAACTGAATTACCTCATCGAGCAGTACGCGGATCATTTCGAGCTTTTCCATGTTGAGCGCGTTCGCGCTGTCCAGATCGATCGCGTTGGCCACGCCGCCTACGGTGAGATTCTGGATGTGCGGCGTTTTGGAGCCCAGAATGCCGACGACCTGTAGTGCCTTCCGCTGATATTCGAGCGCTTGCACGTAATGGGAGAAGGCCAGCAGATTAATGTCAGGCGACAGGCGCATCGCAGGATGTCCCCAATATCCGTTGGCGAAGATTCCCAGTTGCCCGCTGGCAGCGACCGCGTTCACGCGATCCTGTGCCGTCTTCAATTCATTGCGCGAATTGCGCGTCCACGGCGAAAGACTTTCGGCCAGCTTTGATGTCGCCGCCGGATCGGCCTTCGGAATCTGTAACACATCCACCCAATCGAGCGCTGAGAGCTGGTAGAAGTGCACGATGTGATCGTGCAGCGCATGCGCAATCAGAATCAGATTTCGGATGTATTGCGCGTTCGGCGGAATTTCCAGCTTCAGAGCGTCTTCGACCGAGCGCACGCTGGCCATGGCATGCACCGTGGTGCAAACGCCGCAGAAACGCTGGGTGAACATCCAGGCATCACGCGGGTCGCGGCCGCGCAGAATTTTTTCGATTCCGCGCCACATGGTGCATGAAGCCCAGGCGTTGCTCACGGCGTTGTTGTCGACCTCCACGTCGATGCGGAGGTGGCCTTCGATGCGGGTGATGGGATCAATCGTGA
>Ga0075017_100000762_pt1 | contig 18648 bp, 16 predicted proteins | sample AleBraG_ABR_2012_FD_71475 | JGI IMG/M metagenome (GOLD analysis project Ga0075017, IMG submission 71475) | Freshwater sediment microbial communities in response to fracking from Pennsylvania, USA - Alex Branch Run_MetaG_ABR_2012 | ecosystem: Environmental > Aquatic > Freshwater > Creek >... | reverse complement strand
GCTATGACGCGCACGTGGCGACCGGTGTCAGCAAGTACATAATAGGCACCATGGCTGCCCCAGTTCGCTGGCTGTTGAGATTGGGTGGCGTTGCCGGCGACAAGCAGGCCGGGATCACCGAACTACAAATTACGGCCGAACGAGGGCACTACCTGGCGCCGTTTGCCCGCATCCTGCTCGCGATCGCCTACGTAAGAGAGAAGGATAAGGCGAAAGCGCTGGACCTTCTGGCTTCACTGCGAAGCGAATTCCCCGACAATCCCTTGTTCGCTCAGGAAATTGCGCGCTTAGATGCATCCCACTGATTTTTCATTTGCCAGACGGCATCCCGTAGCGGGGCCTTTCATCAGAAATTTATCCATTTGTAACCCTGCTGTAACATTGCGCCGATAGAACCAGAGCGAGAACCCATTTAAGGAGGAATCATAAGTGACACGTCGCATTGCGCTGCTGATTTTGTGTGTCGCCGTGACGGTGCCCGCTATTGCGCAGACTACGTTGAACGGTGCGGGCGCAACATTCCCCTACCCGATGTACTCCAAGTGGTTCAGCGACTACAACAAGTTGCACCCGGACATCCAGTTTAACTATCAGTCCATCGGTAGCGGTGGTGGCATTCGCCAGGTAATCGCAGGTACGGTTGATTTCGGGGCCAGCGATGGTCCGATGAGCGACGAGCAGATATCCCAGGCGCAGTCCCAGAGAAAGACGAAGATTCTGCACGTTCCCACGGTGCTGGGGGCCGTAGTTCCTGCCTACAACATCAAGGGCGTAACGGGTGAAATCAAGTTCACACCGCAAGCGCTGTCCGGAATCTTCCTCGGCAAGATCACGACCTGGAACGATCCCGCCATTACCGGCCCGAACCCAGGAGTCAAATTTCCAGGCGATCCGATCATCGTCATCCATCGTTCCGATGGTAGCGGCACGACTTTCATCTTCACAGACTACCTCTCCAAAGTGAGCAGCGACTGGCAGAGTAATGTAAGCAAGGGAACTTCCGTGAAATGGCCGGTGGGACTCGGCGGCAAGGGAAACGAAGGCGTCGCTGGGATGATTCGCCAGATGCAGGGTTCTATCGGATATATCGAGCTGATTTACGCCGTGCAGAACAATATTCCGTATGGCGTGGTTCAGAATTCGTCGGGCAATTTTGTGAAGGCGTCGCTGGACAGCGTGACTGCGGCGGCAGCTTCGGTGAAAACCATGCCGACCGACTTCCGCGTTTCTATCACCAACGCCCCCGGCAAGGATGCTTACCCGATTTCCAGTTTCACTTGGTTGCTGATTCCAGAACAATCAAAGGATGCAGCAAAGGGCAAGATGATCGCGGACTTCCTCAACTGGATGGTTGACGACGGGCAAAAGCTGACCGCTCAACTGACTTACGCGCCCCTCCCCGACAGCGTGGCACAGAAGGTAAAGGCGGAGATCAAACAGGTCCACTAGGGTCTGTCAGTAGAGCATTTGAACAGGGGCGCCGAATTCTTATCGGCGCCTTTTTTTCGCGGGCCTCGGACGTGCTAGGTAGGCCGCGAATGCTGTCGGGTGGGTTCGTCAACGTGCATGCATTGGACTATACTGAGCCTTGGATCTAACGGCGAAATGACGAAAGCGAGCGTCTCATTCTGGGCTTCAGCCGTTCTTCTGGGCGTTAGCTGTCAATCATTTGGGGTTGATAAGGTTTATCAGGCAGGCACCCTTGTAGAGGCGCAGCAGAGATCACATACGCGCGTTCTGTACTACATCGTTAACACTCCGGTGGAACAAGAGGACCCGTATTTTGAGGTGTCCGTAAAAGTGAACGAAGTCACTTATGTCGGGGAGTACACGCCCCGGCATTCGCTTGAGACTTTGCCAGATGACTGGAAGCCCGAAGCGCCAGTCAAGGTGCGACTGGAAAATCATTATATGTTCGTGAAGCGTCCCAACGGGTCCGAGATGAAGTTAGTAATAGATCGTCAGACTCCAAAACATCCCGCTAATTCCCGTTAAGCCCTATGCCTCCGCGCCCTTCGCTCGATAGCTCGGCCTACTATATGAACCGCGAAGCCTCATGGCTCGCATTTAACTGGCGTGTTCTGGAGGAGGCCCAGGATACAAACAACCCGCTTTTGGAAAGGCTGAAGTTCCTCTCGATTACGGCCAGTAATCTGGACGAGTTCTTTGAAGTTCGTGTGGCCGGACTGGTTCAGCAACTGGAGGACGGTTACAACGAAGCCGGGCCCGACGGATTGACTCTGGTGGAGCAGCGCGATCTGGTTAATCGCGAGACCCACCGTTTCGTACAAGAGCAGTACGAGTGCTGGAACGACCAGTTGCGTCCCAGGCTCTCCGAGAACGGAATTCGCGTACTGGGTCTGCACGAACTCGACAGCAAAGCGAAGGAATTCGTCGACTACTATTGCGAGAGGGAACTGGACCCGCTGCTAACGCCGGTTACGGTCGATCCGGCGCATCCTTTTCCGCGGGTGATCAACAAGGCACTGTGCGTGGCGTTCCTCCTGCGCCGCCGCCGCCGCTCATCCTTGACATACACAGGCGTGGTCACGGTGCCGCGAGCTTTACCTCGCTTGGTACGATTGCCCTCCGAGGGCACCGATGATTTCATCTTTCTTGCCGATCTGGTGGCTCACCACGCTTCACGCATGTATCACGGATACGACATCGTGTCGTCGTCCGCATTCCGGGTAACGCGCAACAGCAATCTGTATCTGGCAGAAGAAGAAGCGCGCAGCCTGCTCGAGTCGGTGCGTGCCGAACTGCACAATCGCCGCAAGGGAGACGCGGTGCGACTCGAGATCGAAGCCGACTCAGATCCGGAGATCATCGAGCGCTTGCGCACCGTCTTCGAGATTGAGCCCTGGCAGGTTTTCTCGGTAAATGGCCCGGTGAATCTTTCCCGGCTATTCAACGTCTACGAACAGACGGCCCATCCCGAGCTGAAGTTCAAGGCCTTCATTCCACGTGAGCTACGCCTGACCGCGAAAGCGAAGGATCTCTTCGAGGAACTTCGGCGTCACGATATCCTGCTCCACCATCCGTTCGATTCTTACGACGCGGTTGTGTCTTTCATCGAGTCCGCGGCGGAGGACGACAGGGTGCTGTCGATCAAGCAAACTCTTTATCGTACGAACGAGCATTCCCTGATCGTGCCGGCACTGATTTCCGCAGCCTCCAAGAAGGAAGTGACAGCGGTTGTGGAGCTGAAAGCGCGCTTCGATGAAGACACGAATATTCGCTGGGCGCGCGATCTGGAGGATGCGGGGGTACAGGTTTTCCACGGACTGGTGGGCTTGAAGACGCACTGCAAGCTGTCGCTGCTGGTGAGGCGTGACCCGGATGGAGTCACACGCCGATACGCGCACCTGGGAACCGGCAACTACAACGCCAGTACAGCCCGGATCTATACCGACCTGAGCCTGCTGACGGCAAATCCCGAAATCACCGCGTCCATTCATGACGTGTTCAGCTTCCTCACCGCATACGCCGAACATCCCAGCTACGAGCCACTGCTGGTAGCACCTCTGGATCTCGCGGAGAAATGTCTGGCCCTGATCGACCGCGAGGCGGAGCACGCCCGGCATGGCCGGCCCGCGCGCATCATCGCAAAAATGAACGCGCTACTGGACAAGAATGTGATTACAGCCCTATACCGCGCTTCGCAGGCTGGGGTTCCTATCGATTTGATCGTGCGCGGCATCTGCGCCCTTCGGCCGGGAGTACGCGGTGTGAGCGACCACATTCGCGTGCGCAGCATCGTGGGGCGTTTTCTGGAACACAGTCGCATCTTCTACTTCCTCAACGGCGGCAGCGAGGAAGTTTACATGGGCAGTGCCGATTGGATGCCGCGCAATCTATACGAACGCGTCGAGGTTCTCACACCGCTCAAAGACGAGCAGCTAGCCCATCGAGTGCGGCACGAGATTCTTGAGGCTTACCTAGCCGACGTTACCAAGACGCGCTTTTTGCAAAGCAATGGCAGTTACTTGCGTGCCTGGCAGACCCGCGGGAGCAAACGTAAGATGAGACCGTCCAATGCATTCAGCGCTCAGGATTTTCTGATCGGCCTGGCCGAAGGGAAGCAGTCGATGGAGAAGCTCTCTGAGGTCGAACGGCGTCCGGGGCGTCGGGTCCTCGCGGGGAGGGAACGCTAACCGTCCATGATCATTTATTTCCTGCGCCACGCCAGCGCGGGCCAGCGCATGGCCAATCTCAAGAGAGACGAAAAACGCGCCCTCGACAAAGATGGAATCGATCAGTGCGGGTATGTAGGTCGCGCATTGGCCGCGCTTGAGGTCCAGGTGGACGTGATTATCTCCAGTCCCCTGAAGCGGGCTACTCAAACTGCCTCACTGGTCGGCAACGAGCTTGGCTATGAGGGCAAACTGCAGATGGAGCCGGCACTTCGTCCCTCCGCTGCTTTCGCCGATTTCCAGAAACTTCTCGACAAGTATGTGCGGTACGAATCGATTATCGTTGTAGGGCACAATCCCAACTTAAGTGAATTTCTGGGTCGCATGATCAGCGATCCGGGATGCGAGGCCAGCATCGAACTCCGCAAGGGAGCCGTAGCGAGGGTAGAAGTGCGGCGAAATACGGGGTCCCTGCACTGGTGTCTTACACCCAAGGTCCTGCGGACGCTTCACGTAGCCGCAACGGAAAGCTCCCTCCCGAAGACCTCGCGGAAGTAAATCCGATCCTTTTCGATCGCCCAGAGTTCCAGGTCCACACCCATTCGTTTGCGTGGCGTCAGGCTTAGATTGATCGTGCCGTTTCTTATGCGCAGGCTCGCCTTCTGTACGGCGCCGCTGCGGCCCAGGTTCAAGGCCCGGGCCAACCTCAATAACACCGACGCCTTGGATACCAAGTCCTGGTCGTTAGGTGACAGGGCCTTCATCGGAGCGTCGCCCGGAGTCGGCCGGGACTTGCCCAGGTAGCGAGCGATGGCAGCGATTACCTTACGCTGCTCCGGCGTGTACCCCAGAATCTCGGAATTTGAAATGATGTAGTAGGCGTGCCGGTGCCGCCCGCTGCGGTTGACGAAGTCTCCCACCTCGTAAAGCATCGCTGCCGCGGACAACCACTCCCGATATTCGGGCGGCAGCCTGTGGACGGACTTCAGCTCAGAGAACAACTGCATGGCTGACTGCCTCACCTGCAGCGCGTGATCCATGTCTACGCGATAGTGTTCCACCGCATTCTTAAGCGAGTCCCACCGCTCTGATTCAATCTGCTTTCCGGATCTAGTACTACGGTCATACTCGGCTGCCATCTGGGCGAGTAACCCATCGCGGAGTCCCAGCGGCGAGTAGCGGAAGCTCCGCAACTGACAGCGTTCGAGGAGACCGGCGTAGACCAACGCACCGGCCGCGATAATCTCAGCGCGCCGGGGACCGATACCCGGGAGTTTGCGGCGTCCCTCAATCGACAGTCGGGTAATGAGCTTCGCGATACGGTTCATCGCCGCGCGCGAAACGATTGCCTGGCGGATCTTTCTGCCCTTCTGCAGATTGGCCGCAACCGCCGCAAGAGAAGCGGCAGTTCCGGAAGTTGCGATCACAACTTTCACACGCGATCTGATGATACGGTCGGCAATGCGTCCTACTTCGCGTGCTACAAATCCCCGAAGACGCTCCAACTCGCTCTTGCGCGGAGGGTCGCTGGGAAGAAACTCCTGGGTCAGCCGGACGGCGCCCAACGGCAAGCTGGCAGTCCCTTGAATATGGCCGCGGTTGGAGATGGTCAGTTCGCAACTGCCGCCACCAAGGTCGATCATAAGAGCAGGCGAGGAGCTGACCCGCAGAATCGAAACCAGACCGAGGTGAATCAGGCGAGCTTCCTCCAGACCAGAGATGATCTCCATATTCCAACCGGTCGCCGAGCGCACCCACTCGATGAAGGCGCGGGAGTTGCGCGCATCGCGCAGGGCCGCTGTGGCTACCACTCGCATCGTGTCTGCACCCAACCGCTGTACTGTGCGGTGAAACCGGCGCAACACCCTTATGGTTTCGGACATGGCCTCGGGCGAGAGAAATCCGGTTTTGAACACGCCCTCGCCGAGGCGGGTGACTTCACGATCTTCATGGATCGAGGTGAGACGCCCCCGACTCAGGCGGGCAATCTTCAATCGGACGGAATTGGAACCGATATCAACTGCGGCGAAGGTCGGCATCGATAATCGGGAGGCGGACGGACCGCGTCGCGCGTACTCCTGTCATCTCACAAGTGGGTTGTGTGTTTCAACGGAATTGCGATCCAGAAATCGCTCAGGCCGCGGATTGGGCGTCCGCTGTGCTCCGGGACGCGGGCCTATGCCGCGCTCGACCTGGCTTCGCTTCTCCGGGGCGAGCGGCCTGCTCGGATGGGCGCTCCTGGATCCTGGTCTGGGTCTCCGCGACCACCTGCAAGGCATGACGGAACTTCGCGCCCGTAACGTTGCGCAGCGCAATCAACAAAGGCGACGGTTGCGCGCCCTGAATGAGGTTTTCCGCAGTTTGCGCAAGCATCAGCCAGTCGTGCCAATCACCCAGCGCGTCCTGCATGACCTTCAAGGTTTCGAGCATCAGCGACGCTTCCGGCACTCGTTCGGCCGATTCCACGACGTAGCGAATGCGTTTCCCAGCCGTGCGATATTTGTGCAGGATCTCCTCAGTCAGAGGAACGTGCGGTCTGGTGACTTGTGCGAACAGACGGCGCCCAAGACCCACGGGATCAGCCTCGCGATCAAAGGAACTTCTCCTGGCCTTCTTCAATCGTCTTCGCAACTCGCGTAAGGTGTCCCGATCAAGCGCCTGGTGCAGTTTCTTCTCGCGTTCCACGCGGACGTCGGTAAGTGTGCGAAGGAGTTGTGCCTTGCGCTCCGGTTCTTGCGGAATTTTCAGGCTGCGCAGCGCCGAGATCTGCACGTCCAGATCCCGAACTTTTCCGGCGCGCCGTCGCAACCAGGTCAGCGATTTCAGCAGCTTCTTTTCGTTGCCACCCAACCCGGAAGCTAATTCTTCGAGCAACGCTTCCAGTCGGCGCGTATAGGTGCGGAAGCGATGAACATTCTGAGGCTGAGGCTTGGAGGCCAGCTTGGAGAGCTGGTGATCCAATCTCTCGAACACAAAACCTAGACGATCTCGATCAACGGGCATAGGACGGGGAACAGCAAGATACAAGCTTGATTGACAAATGGCAACGGAACCGTTTCGGGAAAGCGGGGGTATTTTAACACCGTTGTAACAACTTTCTGCTAGCCTCGACCCGATGGGTAACCAGGCGCTCCCGAGGCCTCGCTTGACAGGTCCCCAACCCGTTGTAAGTCAGCAGGTTAAAGCCGAAAGTAAGCCGCAAGTGAGCCTTCTGCGGCATACCTCCAGTGGTGAGCTGGCGGACAAGACTTTTGGCTACGCCATGCTGGCCTGTGCGATTGGAATCCTCGGCCTGCTCGCGCTGATTGTGTATGAACTGGTGCTCCGTTCCCAACTCTCCTGGCACGCCTTCGGGTGGAGCTTCTTTGTCGGGCGTGACTGGAACCCGGTTGAAGAACAATTCGGCGCGTTGCCTTTTATCTATGGCACGATCGTTTCTTCCCTACTCTCTCTGATCCTGGCGGTGCCACTGGCCGTCGGTGTCGCTGTATTCACCACCGAGATGTGCCCCAAGTGGCTGCGTGGACCTCTGTCGTTTTTCACGGAACTTCTCGCAGCAATTCCAAGCGTGATTTATGGTTTGTGGGCCATTTTCGTCCTGGTCCCGCTGCTGCGAGAGTACGTCGAGCCCTTCTTGGGGAAAACGCTCGGGTGGACGGGTCTGTTCGAAGGGGCCCCCTACGGTATTGGAATGCTGGCGGCCGGCGTCATCCTCGCGATCATGATCGTGCCTATCATCTCGTCGATCAGCCGCGAAGTTCTGTCCGTCGTGCCACAGCATCAGCGTGAGGCTGTCTTGGCCCTGGGAGCAACCCGGTGGGAAATGATCCGCGTGGGCGTGCTGCGCAACGCTCGAGCGGGAATCGTGGGCGGCGTCATTCTCGGTTTGGGCCGTGCGCTCGGCGAGACGATGGCTGTCACCATGGTGATCGGCAACCGCCCGGAGATCGCGAAGTCGCTGTTTGCCCCGGGGTACACCATGGCGAGCGTGATCGCAAACGAATTCAGTGAAGCCACTGGGGACACCTACCTGTCGGCCTTGGTTGAAATCGGCCTGGCTCTGTTTCTGGTCACCATCGTTGTGAACGCTCTGGCGCGGCTCATGGTCTGGACTGTAACTCGCGGGCAACCTGCGAGGGGCCATGCCTGAGTCGACAAAATCCGCGATCGCTCCGGGCATGTTGCAAATCAGCTTGTACCGTCGCCTGACCGACAAGCTCATGACCTTCGTCGCGGTGTCGACAGTTGTCATCGTACTGGTTCCGCTGGTTGCCATTTTCAGCTACCTCGTAATCAAGGGCATAGGCTCGATCAACTGGGCATTTCTGACACAGACACCGAAGCCCGTAGGCGAGCCGGGCGGCGGCATGGCCAACGCGATCGGTGGGTCAGTGCTGGTCCTGGGGATCGCGAGCCTGTTGGGCGTGCCAGTGGGCATCGGGGCCGGAATCTATCTCTCGGAGTATGGCCGGAATCGCTTCGGTGATTTCGTTCGCTTCACTTCCGACGTACTCAACGGCGTGCCGTCCATTGTGATTGGCATCGTGGCCTATAGCATCGTGGTGCTGCGCCAGAGGCATTTCTCGGCTCTTGCCGGAGGGTTCGCTCTGGCCATTATGATGATTCCGACCATCGCGCGTACGACCGAAGAAATGCTGTTGCTGGTACCGAACGCGATCCGGGAGGCTGCGTACGGGTTGGGCGTGCCGCGCTGGCGCACCACACTTTCCATCACATTGCGAACCGCCACCTCAGGTGTAATCACCGGAGTAATGTTGGCTTTTGCTCGTGTCGCGGGTGAGACGGCGCCGTTGCTGTTTACGGCGTTCGGAAATCAATACTGGAATTGGAATACCAACGAGCCCACGGCGGCGTTGCCTCTGCAGATTTTCACCTACGCGATTTCTCCGTTTGAGGAGTGGCACCGGCAGGCCTGGGCAGGAGCGCTGGTGTTGATCGTCCTGATTGTCGGAGCGGTATCGGCGGTGAGAATTGCAGTCCGGCACGGAACCTTAGCGGGAGCGAATTGATATGGGTGTCGGAATACAGGTCGAGACCCTGAATGCCTGGTATGGCAAGAGCCAAGCGCTGTACGACATCAATCTTCAGGTGCAGGCCAATCATGCCACAGCGTTGATTGGACCTTCGGGCTGCGGAAAGTCCACCTTTATCCGTTGCATCAATCGAATGCACGAGACGATTCCCGAAGCTCGCGTGCAGGGCCGTATCCGCATCGGCGAGCTCGATGCCTACAACGGTACGTCACCGACGCAGCTTCGCCGGCGTGTGGGCATGGTATTCCAGAAGCCCAACCCGTTCCCGACTATGTCGATCTATGACAATGTAGCTTCGGGTTTGAAGCTCAATGGCTTTCGAGATCGAAAAAAGCTCGACGAAGTGGTGGAGCGCTCGCTCCATGCCTCTGCGTTGTGGGAGGAGGTCAAGGACAGCGTTCATAAAAAGTCAGGCGCCAGCCTGTCGGGTGGACAACAGCAGAGGCTCTGTATCGCCCGTGCCCTCGCGGTCGAGCCGGAAGTGCTCCTGATGGACGAGCCATGTTCCGCTCTGGACCCCATTTCTACCGGCAAGATCGAAGAGCTGATTTTTCAGCTCAAAGAGCAGTACACGATCGTGATTGTGACGCATAATATGCAACAGGCGGCGCGAGTCGCCGAGTTTACCGGCTTCTTCTTACTGGGCAAGCTCGTAGAGTTCGATAAGACGGAGAAGATTTTTACGAATCCGTCCGACAAGCGGACGGAAGACTACATCACAGGCAGGTTCGGATAATGCGAACACGCTTTCAGCAAGGGCTCGATGAACTTCGCCAGAAACTTCTCCGCATGGGTGGTTATGCTGAACAGGCAGTGGATCGCGCCTGCCAGGCTTACATCGATCGTGACTTGGCCCGCTGCCACCTGGTGCTCGAAGGCGAAAGCCAGATCAATGCCACCGAGCGGGAGATCGACGAGCTTGCCTTCGACCTACTTGCGATGCAGCAACCCATGGCCGTCGATCTGCGCTTTATTCTTGCCGTCACCAAGATCAACTCGGACCTAGAGCGTGTAGGAGATCAGGCAGTCAACATTGCCGAGCGCGTCATGGACATGGTGGAACTACCCGCGGTCGATCTGCCGGTGGACATTCCTAGAATGGCGGCGGCCTCGAGCGCGATGGTGCGACGTGCGCTGGAGTCTTTCATCGAGGGTAAGGCCGAGCTGGCTCAAGCCGTGCTCGAGATGGACAACGTTGTGGACCGTATGCGGGATGAGGCCTTCATCCTGTTGGTCAAGGCCATGAATACGCAGCCCGAGAAAACCCGTCAGGCGCTCGACGCGTTGCTCGTGGCCCGAAACCTGGAGCGGGTTGCCGACCACGCCACGAACATTGCTGAAGACGTCATTTTCTGGGTGCGGGGCGCCGACGTTCGCCACAATGCCGGCCAAGACAACGAAATTCCGGCTCATCACGAAGTCACCGAGGGTCGGCAATAGGACTTAGGTCTTGTTTGGAACCACCGGTCAGCCGAGCTGGCCGGTTTCGTTTTCTTAGGCTGAGCCCATTCCCGAAGTTTCGTTTAACATTCCACCTACGAACTCCTCTCCTCGGGGGCATGCGTGAAAAGAGCCATCGTTCTTATCGTTTGCTGCATGGCTGCTCTAACACTGTTGTTCGCGCAGCGCGCATATAGGATTCAACTTCCCACGACCAAAGAACTGGGCGCTCCGGCGCCGGGACGGATTGGAACGACAAACAATTTCCCCGCGACGATCGCGCTCAGTCCGGACGGGCGCTTTGCCGCGTTCTTGAACGATGGCTACGGCTCGCAGGACACAGGCACTCGCCAGTCGATCGGCGTCCTGGACCTGCGCACCAACCAACTTTCGGATTTTCCAGATGACCGTCTGGCAGAGGAGGCCCGCCAGAGCTACTTCCTCGGTCTTGCCTTTAGCTCTGACGGGGCTTTCCTGTATGCATCCGTGGGCTCGATTACGGATCCCACCGGCGAGAAACCGAACGATACTGGCAACGGTGTCGCGGTCTATCAATTCAAGGAGGGCAAGCTATCCCCTGAGCGGTTTATCAAGATTGCTCCGCAGAACATCGCAAACGGAAAGAAGGTGGCTTTCAGCTTGCGGAAGACTCCCGAGTCGACTGCCATTCCGTACCCTGCGGGCCTCACCGTCGTCCAGCGGGACGGCCATGAGCAACTGCTGGTTGCCAACAATCTTGCGGATAATGCCGTGCTGATCGATGCGGCCACGGGAAATGTGGTGCATGCGTTTGACCTGAGTACATCGGATCTGATCCCCGCCACCTATCCTTACGCGGTGGTTGCAACCAAGGATGGCAAGCGAGCCTGGTGCAGCCTTTGGAACGCCTCGCGGGTCATCGAACTGGATCTGGTCAAAGGCAAGGTGGTCCGCTCGATTCCGTTGCTGGAGCCGAAAGATCCGCTTGCACCCGGTTCACATCCCACCGCGCTGCTGCTAAGCCCGGATGAGAAGTTCCTCTACGTTGCCCTGGCCAATGCGGATCGCGTAGCTGCGGTTTCCACAGCGAACAGCAGGCTGGTAGCCTTCTTTGATACACGCGCTTCGGGTCAACAGTACTCCGGGTCGTATCCCAATGCTTTGGCTGGGTCGGCGGATGGCAAGCTGCTCTTCGTAGCCGACGCTTCTCTGAATGCACTCGCGGTCTTTGATACCGCTCATGTCTCGGCAGAAGACTCCGTCAGCTCAGATCGGTCGCAGCAGGCTCTTGGCTTCATCCCAACCGAATGGTATCCGAGTGCGATAGCCGTCCGGGAAGACAGCTTGCTAGTCGCGTCAGCGAAGGGACAGGGGACAGGTCCGAACAACGGTCCGAACGTCGTGAAGGAGCGCCGTCACCGTGGGCATCCCTACATTGGAACGCTGATACGGGGATCGGTCGCCCGCCTCAAGATCTCAGACCTGGTGAAGAATCTTTCGGAGTTGACGGCTGAGGTGGTGCAGAACAATCTTTTTCGCTCTGATCCGGGGAAGATCGCTTTCGCTCATGGCGGCAATCCTATCCATCACGTGATCTACGTGCTCAAGGAAAACCGCACGTATGACCAGATTCTCGGTGACTTGAAAGTAGGCAATGGTGACTCTTCGCTGACTATGTATGGGGCAGATATCACGCCCAACGAACACAAGCTCGCTCTGCAGTTCGGCGTACTCGACAACTTCTATGACAGCGGCGAAGTGTCCGGCGATGGCCACGTCTGGTCCAATGCCGCGATCACCACCGACTATAACGAAAAGACCTGGCAGATTGCGTACCGGGGCCGTGAGCGATCGTATGATTTTCAGGGCCAAAACAACGACGAGTTCATGCTGGATCACGGTCTGCCCGATGTGGATGACCCGGCAACCGGTTTCCTGTGGGACAACCTTGCGCGGCACGGGATCAGCTATCGCTACTACGGTGAATTTGTCCTTGCACAGTGGTGCAAAGCGCCCGCCGGATCCGAGCCGTCCCCGACGGAAGAAACGCCTTCTTCGGTTTCAGGAAATTGCTCCAGGAAGGAGATTCGGCAAGGGGAGGTTCTGCCGGAGAACACTGGCCAGCCGCATGGATCAGCGAGTCCGTGGCCATGGGCAGTTCCTGTACTCAAGGACATGAAACCCACAAAGGCGGCACTGCGCGACCATTATGATCCGCTGTTTCCTGATTTTGAAACGTCCTATCCCGACCAATTGCGCGCCGACGAATTTCTCAACGAGTTTGAAGGCTTTGTGAAGACGCGCCAAGCGGGACACGGAGCCGAGTTGCCTGCATTCGTTCTTCTCTATTTGCCCGACGACCATACTGCAGGGACGCGCCCGGGCATGCCGCGGCCCGCCGCCAGTGTGGCCGATAACGATATTGCTCTCGGCCGCGTAGTCGAAGCCGTTTCCCACAGTCCCTACTGGGACGATACCGCGATCTTTGTGGTCGAGGACGACGCGCAGGATGGCTTCGATCATGTGGACGCACATCGTTCCACGGCGTTCGTCATCAGCAAGTACTCACCGGGAAGCGTTCTGAATCCCTTCGTCGAGCATCACTTCTACACGACTGTCAACCTCATTCACACCATGGAGGAACTGCTAGGCCTCCCTCCCATGAATCAGAACGATGCTTACGCCCCAGTGATGGCGCCGCTTTTCTCAGGGCAGGGGAAGCAGCAGCCGTTCGCGGCGGATTTTCGCAATCGCGACAACGGACTTATCTACCAGATGAACCCTAAGGCAGGTCAGGGAGCGAGAGAATCCTCCCGCATGGATTTCTCGCGGCCTGACGCCGTCGTTGCTTCACGCCTCAATGCGATTCTTTGGCGCGATAGCAAAGGAAACGCCCCAATGCCAGTACCGCGGCACACGGTGATACCGGAGAGGGAGACTGACTGACGGCAATGGTCAGGCCGACAATTCCAGGATTCACCCTCTATAATCGAGCAGGTTCATTCACGTGCCCGAACGCATACGACATTCTGCGCTGCTGACTGACCTGTACGAACTCACTATGTCGGCGGCTTACTTCGAAGATAACTTCGACGCTATCGCCAGCTTTGAAGTTTTCATTCGGGCCTTGCCGCCGCAGCGTAGCTACCTGATCGCCGCCGGACTCGAACAAGCTCTCGACTTTCTGGAAGATGTCCGCTTCGAACCCGAGGATGTCGAGTATGTCCGCCGCCACCCCGTGTTCTCGCGTATCGGGGCTGAGTTCTTCAAGCGCCTTGAGAACTTCCGGTTTACCGGGGAAGTCTGGGCAATGCCAGAGGGGACGCCGATCTTTGCCGAGGAGCCGTTCTTGCGCGTAACTGCGCCGATCATCGAAGCGCAGATCGTCGAGACGTTTCTGCTCTCTTCGCTGACCTTCCAGACGATGATTGCTTCGAAGGCTGCGCGCGTTGTCGAAGCAGCGCAGGGCAGGGATGTGGTCGAGTTCGGAAGCCGACGCGCTCACGGCCCTGAGGCCGGCGTGCTCGCCGCTCGCGCCGCCTACGTTGGCGGGTGTAGCGGTACCTCGAACGTCGAGGCCGGGCGACGGTATGGCATTCCCACGTTTGGCACGCAGGCACATTCTTTCGTGATGGCACATCGCGATGAGGAAGAAAGTTTCCGAAATTTCCAGAGGCTATTTCCCGAACATGGTGTGCTACTGGTCGACACCTATGACAGTCTGGCCGCTATCGAAAAAATCGTTAAAGCGGGTCTTCGTCCCAAGGCGATCAGGCTGGATAGCGGTGATTTTGTGGAGCTCTCACGGGAAGCTCGCCGGCGTCTTGACCGGGCCGGACTTGCCGAGACTCGCGTGTTTGTGAGCGGCGACCTGGATGAGTTCGTAATCTCCAATCTCTTGGCCGAGGGTGCTGAGATCGATTCCTTTGGCGTCGGAACGGCCCTTGCCACCTCCAAGGACGCGCCGACTCTAAGCGGCGTCTACAAGCTGGTAGATGTCGATTTCGGACAGGGACCGCTGGGGCGTGTCAAGCTCAGCAGCGAGAAGAGCACCTACCCATGCCGGAAACAAGTATTCCGGAAAGTCGAGCCCGATGGGAGTTTTGCCGGCGACATCATTGCGCGCGAAAATGAGAGCTATCCGAATACAAAACCATTGCTCGCTTGCGTTATGCGGGAAGGCAAGAGAATTGGACAGCGTCCGCCTTTGAAAGATGTGCAGCAAAACGCGCGCTCGCTTTTGTCGAAACTTCCGGAAACCTACCGGCGATTGAAGAATCCCGAGCGCTACCCGGTTCGCTTCAGCGATGATCTGCAGAGCCGGCTGGAGGAGATTCGCAACCGCCTGATCGCATCTCGCTGAGCAGCATTTCAATCCACCTTGAGCATGTTCGCTATCAGTTTTTCGTGCCACTTCCAGGGCAACAACCGTTTGAGCCAGAGCTGGATGTGGGCGTCCGGTCCGACCAGGTAGCGGAGCCGCGGTGACGGGTCTTGCGCGATGCGGGTGATCGCGCGAGCGACTTCAATCGGATCGCGTTTGCGCAGGTTCTGTACCTTGTCCTTGAATTTGGCGGCACGCTCGCGATTGGGCGAAGTTCCATCTTGCGTCTTCTGACCCAGGTAGGCGTTGCGGGTCCAGATATCCGTCTGGAAAGAACCGGGCTCGACCAGTACAACCTTTATCCCGAGGGCGTTCACTTCCAGGCGTAAAGATTCGCTCCATCCTTCGAGCGCGAACTTGGCCGCGGCGTAGCTGCTGATCGAGAAAACGCCGTGCAATCCGCTAATGGACGAGATCATGATGACGTGTCCGGACCGTTGCTGGCGCATGGTCGGCAGTACCGCCTGTGTCATGGCGACGTGGCCGAAGAAGTTGGTTTCGAATTGCAGGCGGATCTCGTCGAGCTTCATGTCCTCGGCGAAACCTGCAACCGCAAAGCCGGCGTTGTTCACGAGCACATCGATCCGGCCGTAGTCGCGAACGACCTCGCGGACGAATCCCTGAATCGTGTCGAACTCAGTAATGTCCAGGCGGCGGATATCCGCTCTTTGCGCCAGGCCGGCTGCGGCTACGGCCTGGTCGAGCCGGTCCCGGCGTTTCAGGTCGCGCATGGAAGCGACTACGCGGAAACCGGCCTTTCCCAGTTCGACCGCGGTGAGCAGACCGATACCGCTGGAAGCTCCCGTTATCACTGCAATCTTGTCTGACATGGTGTCTAATTATGGTAGAAAGTCGCGGGAAAGTCCTATCTCTTCTCGCCGGAGGAGGCTTTGTCATGGCAGCCTTTTTCAGAACCCACCGGGATCCTTACTTTCATCTACACCCGATGCACAGCCTGTTTGCCCTGATCGCCAGCGCGGCCCTGGCAGCATTGGTAGTGCTGATTCTGGCCACTACAGCGCGCTGAACGGAGCTCACCGGAGCGAATCGGCACTTCACTGTAGACATGCGCATCTCGCGCGTCAATCGCATCCCTTTACCGCCGTGAAGTTGCAAAAGCCTGCGTGATACGAGAACATACCGGGTTTGCCCCACATTCCATGAACTCATAAGGGACTGGCCCAAAATATGGCGACAAGGCATAAGTCTGCAAAAACTCAAAGCAAGTCGGCGACCTCCGACGGCGTTCGACACGGCAATCTGGAAATTCAGCCCGCCAAGGGCAAACTCGGCATCATGATCCCCGGCATGGGGGCTGTGGCCACAACATTCGTTGCCGGGGTGGAAGCCGTTCGCAAGGGAATTGCGAAACCCATAGGCTCGGTGACGCAGATGGCGACGATCCGGCTTGGCAAGCGCACCGATGGACGGTCGCCAAAAATCAAGGAATTCGTCCCGCTCGCGGGGTTGGATGACCTGGTATTCACCGGATGGGACCTGTTTGAAGACGACATGTACGCGGCAGCCTCTAAGGCCGGGGTTCTAGAGAAATCGCTGTTGGACCAGATCAAGCCCTTCATGTCTTCCATCCAGCCTCGCAAAGCTGTTTTCGACCGCAATTACGTCAAGAAGCTCGACGGTCCCAATGTGAAAAAGGGCAAGAACAAGATGGAGCTGGCGGAACAGCTCCGCGATGATATTCGCGAGTTCAAGAAGTCATCCGGAGCCACACGGCTGGTCACAATATGGTGCGGCTCGACCGAAGTGTTTCTGGAGCCGACCGATGCGCACCAGAGTGTGAAGGCATTCGAGAAGGCGCTGACACAGAATAACGAGGTGATCGCCCCGTCGATGATCTATGCATACGCTTCACTGATGGAAGGCGTGCCATTCGCCAACGGGGCACCGAACTTGACGGTTGACATCCCTGCGTTGCACGAACTATCGCGAAAGAACAATGCTCCCATCTGCGGCAAAGACTTCAAGACCGGACAGACCTTGATCAAGACGATCCTTGCACCGGGTTTTAAGGCGCGCATGCTGGGCCTGGCCGGGTGGTTCTCGACGAACATTCTGGGGAACCGTGACGGTGAGGTGCTGGAAGATCCAGGGTCTTTCAAAACCAAGGAAGAGTCGAAGCTGTCGGTGTTGGAACATATCCTGCAGCCGGAGCTCTATCCGGATCTTTACAAGGGTTTCACGCACAAGGTTCGCATTAACTACTACCCGCCGCGCGGTGATAATAAAGAGGGTTGGGATAACATCGATATCTTCGGATGGCTCGGCTACCCGATGCAGATCAAGGTGGACTTCCTGTGCCGGGATTCCATCCTTGCCGCGCCGATCGTCCTGGATCTAGTGTTGTTTCTCGACCTGGCACAACGGAGCACAGAACTGAAAGGCCTAGGCATCCAGGAGTGGCTGAGCTTCTTCTTCAAGTCCCCCATGACAGCGCCGGGGCTGTACCCTGAGCACGACCTGTTCATACAGCTCATGAAGCTGAAGAACACTCTCCGTCACCTGAAGGGGGAGGAGTTGATCACGCACTTGGGGTTGGAGTACTACGACTGAGGACTTGGCCGGCCAGACCAAGCCCGCGTTTTTGCATAAATCTGACATCTGATCGCCGAGGCTGGCATCCATATGCACATGATGCCTGATAGGGCCCAAGCCTTCGTGATGAAATTCGCGGCCGAGTTTATCCTCCCTGCGTTTCTCCTCGTTTCCCTGGCTGCACTGGCACAATCCCAGAAGCAGATTGACACGGACCGATCCGCTCTCACCGTCCACGTCTACAAGACCGGTCTGTTCTCCGCCTTCGCCCACAATCACGAAATCCGTGCCGCGATTCAGAATGGCTCTTTCAATGAAGACAACCCATCCGTCGAGTTCAAAGTAGACTCGCGCACGCTAAAGGTCCTGGACGTCGAAGCCTCGGACAGCGAACGTGGAACCATCCAGGAAACCATGCTCGGGTCTAAGGTCCTCGATAGCGAGCGGTTTCCCGAGATCCGTTTTCGATCCACCGGCGTTCACCAGATGGCGGAAGGGAAGTGGGCCGTCAACGGCGATCTGACGCTTCACGGGCAGACTCATCCCATCAAGGTGGACGTTGAAAGCCAGGCTGGGCGCTACCGGGGTTCGGCGGAGTTGCACCAAAAGGACTTCGGTATCACGCCGGTGAGCGTGGCGGGAGGGTCGGTCAAGGTGAAGAACGAGGTTCGGGTGGAATTCGAGATTGTAGGCAAGTAGCAAAGGCAGAAACACTTGGACGCGGTGGGCCGGATTCTAGCCGAGGATCAGGGAATATAAATTCCGGGTAACCCCGGAGCCAACTTTAGCGTCCAACTAGTTGACGATCCTAGGCGGAACTGTATCCAGCCGAGGGTATAATCCAAGACAGGAAGATCCGGTGGCTTAAGGGGAGTGTTTTATGAAGTTTCGTACATTAGCTCTCACGGCGGCGTTGCTGCTTTGGTTCGGGTCAATGGCCGCGTTCGCACAGGATCAGACCTCCACCCCTCAACCTTCCGGACAACAGGGGTCAGGCTCGGCCGGCTCGGCTTCGACGTCGACCTCGGACCCGAACGCTCAGGGCAACCCACCGCCAGCGATTCCGCAGAAGGACGATAGCCAGATCAAGCACGATGGCGGC
>Ga0075017_100000761_pt1 | contig 18648 bp, 19 predicted proteins | sample AleBraG_ABR_2012_FD_71475 | JGI IMG/M metagenome (GOLD analysis project Ga0075017, IMG submission 71475) | Freshwater sediment microbial communities in response to fracking from Pennsylvania, USA - Alex Branch Run_MetaG_ABR_2012 | ecosystem: Environmental > Aquatic > Freshwater > Creek >... | reverse complement strand
GGCCCCGTCTTCGCCAACCTCGTCCTCGCCGACGAGATCAACCGCGCACCCGCCAAGGTGCAGTCGGCCCTGCTCGAGGCGATGCAGGAGCGCCAGGTCAGCATCGGCGGCCACACCCGCGAGCTGCCCAAGCCGTTCGTCGTGCTCGCCACGCAGAACCCGATCGAGTCCGAGGGCGTCTACAACCTGCCCGAGGCGCAGCGCGACCGCTTCTTGATGCACGTCGTGGTCCCGCACCCGACGTACGAGGAGGAGACCGCGATCGCCACGCGGATGAGCAGCGCGGCCCCGCACGGCGAGCAGGTCCTCACCCTCGAGCAGCTCCTCGAGCTGCAGGCCCTCGTCCGGGACGTCTTCGTGCACCACGCGGTGCAGGACTACGCCGTCCGCCTCGTGATGTCGACGCGCGACCCGCAGCGGTGGGGCTTCGAGCACCTCGCCCCGCACATCGCGCTGGGCTCCAGCCCCCGCGGCACGCTCGGCCTCATCTCCGCGGCACGCGGCCTCGCCGTGCTGCGCGGGCGTCGCTTCGTGGTGCCGCAGGACGTCTTCGACGTCGCGCCCGAGGTGCTGCGTCACCGCATCACGCTCACCTACGACGCGCTCGCCGAGGGAGTCACGCCCGACGACGTCCTGCGCGAGATCCTCTCGAAGGTCCAGGCCCCGCGGATCGCGCCGCACACCGACAGCGGCGTGCGCGTCGACACCGTCGTCGCGGCGCCGTCCCCCTACCCGGCAGTGGGATGACCGGGAAGCTCGCGGTGACCTCCACGCCCGTCGCGGACGTCGCTGCACGCAGCGACGTCCTGCGTCGCCTCGAGCTCGAGGTGCGCAGGCGCATCGACGGCATGGCCAGCGGCGACCACGCCACGCTCTCGGTGGGCCCCGGCAGCGAGCGCGCCGGCGCCCGCGCCTACGCCCCCGGCGACGACGCGCGCCTCATCGACTGGAACCTGACGGCGAGGTCGGCCGAGACCTACGTGCGCCAGACCGAGGCCGACCGCGAGTCCGAGACCTGGATCCTCGCCGACCGCTCGGCCAGCCTCGACTTCGGCACGGCACTGTGCGAGAAGCGCGACGTGGTACTCGGTGCCGTGGCCGGCTTCGGGATGCTGCGCCTCGGCGGCGGCAACAGGATCGGCCTGGTCATGAGCGGCACGGATCGCCTGCTGCACCGCCCGGCCCGCCAGGGTCGCGCGGCGTTCATGACGGCGCTCGCGGCCGTGCACGACACGCCTCGCTCCCAGACGCCGCCGTCGGACGCCACCGACCTCGGTGCGGCCCTGCGCTGGTTGCAGGGGGCGGCGCGCCGTCGTGGTCAGGTCGTCGTCGTCTCGGACTTCCTCGACGGCGAGCGGTGGCAGCGCGAGCTGCGGCTGCTCGCGCTGCGCCACGAGGTCGTCGCCGTCCACGTGACGGACCCGCGCGAGCTCGAGCTCCCCGCAGTCGGCGTCCTCGCCGTCGTCGACGCTGAGACGGGGGAGCAGCGCTACCTGAACTCCGGCTCGAAGCGGCTGCGCGAGCGTTATGCCCAGGCGGCGCGCCAGCGCGACGCCGCCATCCGTGCCGCGATCCGCGCGGCCGGCGCGGAGTACGTCGCCCTGTCGACCTCGCGCGACTGGCTCACCGACACGGTCGCCTTCGCGGCCCGTCGTCGCGCCCTGCGCACCCCCGCGGCGATCCAGGCGATCGCCCACACCACGTCCGCCGCGTCCACCGGCGCGGCCCCCACACCCGGATTGGCCCTGCGATGACCTTCCTGTCCGCCTGGCGGCTCCTGCTGCTCGTGGCACCCATCCTCCTGCTCGTCGGCTACGTGCTCGTCCAGCGCCGTCGGCACACGCAGGTCGTGAAGTTCACGAGCCTCTCCCTGCTCGACTCCGTGGCGCCCAGGCGGTCCGGCTGGCAGCGCCACATCGCCACCGCCGGCGCGCTGGCCTCCCTCGTCGTGCTCACCATCGCGTTCGCCCAGCCCGTGATGGCGATCCCGACGCCGAAGGACAAGGCGACGATCCTGCTCGCCCTCGACACCTCGGCGTCGATGTCGTCGCAGGACGTCGCGCCGAACCGGCTGCAGGCCGCGGAGGACCAGGCACGCGCCTTCGTCAAGGACCTGCCCGACGGCGTCCAGGTCGGTCTCGTCACGTTCGACACCGCGGCCCGTCTCATGGTGTCCCCCACCGACGACCACGCCCAGGTGCTCGACGCCCTGGGCAACCTGTCGGTCGGTCCCGGCACCGCGACGGCCGACGGCATCCGCACCGCGCTCGCCGCGGTCGAGGGGGCGCGCAAGAACGGCTCCGGCAAGCCCGGCCAGGCCGCCATCGTCCTCATGAGCGACGGCACCCCGACCGTGGCCGCCGACGGCCAGGACCCGGTCCAGGCGGCGAATGACGCCGCCGCCGAGGCCAAGACGGCCGGCGTCCCGATCGACACGATCGCCTTCGGCACCGTCGACGGCACCGTCAACGTGCAGGGCCAGGACGTGCCGGTGCCGGTCGACGTCGCGGCCATGCAGACCATCGCCGCGGACAGCGGCGGCCGGTCCTTCACCGCCGAGACCGCCGACCAGCTCGGCGCGATCTACGCGAAGATCGGCAAGACGGTCGCCTACGAGGTCAAGACCCAGGAGGTCACGGCGCTGTTCGCCGGCGTCGCGCTGCTCCTCGCGATCGGGGCCGCCACCGCCGGCCTCGTCTGGAACCAGCGCCTGGTCTGACCCGACCGTCCGCGGCGGCGAGGCGGGCGGTCCGGACTCGCCGGCAGGGCGGTCCTCGGGCGCCTTCCACGTCTGGCAGGCTGCCGCCCATGTCCGCCACGCTGAGCACCAGGCCCGCCGCCGACGGCTATCGGATGCCCGCCGAGTGGGACGACCACGCCGGCTGCTTCCTGGTGTGGCCCGAGCGCACCGACAACTGGCGCGACGGTGCCAAGCCCGCGCAGCGGGCCTGGCGCACGCTGATCGAGACCCTCGCCGAGGCCGAGCCGGTCACCGTGCTGGTCTCGGCGCGGCAGTACGCCGTGGCCCGGGCGCTGCTCCCCGACCAGGTGCGCCTGGTCGAGACGTCCACCAACGACGCCTGGGTGCGCGACACCGGCCCGAGCTTCGTCACCGACGGCGCCGGCGACGTGCGCGGCGTCTCGTGGAGCTTCAACGCGTGGGGCGGGCTGCGCGGCGGCCTGTACTTCCCCTGGGACGCCGACGACGCCGTCGGCCCCAAGATCTGCGACCTCGAGCGGGTCGCGGTCTACCGGCCCGAGCTGATCCTCGAGGGCGGGTCGATCGACGTCGACGGCGAGGGCACGGTGCTCACCACCGAGGAGTGCCTGCTCAACGAGAACCGCAACCCGCACCTGTCCCGCGAGCAGATCGAGGAGCAGCTGCACGCGCACCTCGGCACGTCGAAGGTGATCTGGCTCCCTCGCGGGGTCTTCCTCGACGAGACCGACGGCCATATCGACAACTTCGCGCGGTTCGCCGCGCCCGGCGTCGTGATGCTCACCTGGACCGACGACGTCGACGACCCGCAGTACGAGCGGTCGGCCGAGGCGCTCGCGATCCTCGAGGGCACCGCCGACGCGCAGGGCCGACCGCTGCGCGTGGTGAAGGTCCACCAGCCCGGCCCCCTGACCATCACGGCCGACGAGGCCGCCGGCGTCGACGCCGTCCCCGGGTCGCAGCCCCGGGTGGCCGGCGAGCGCCTCGCCGGCTCCTACGTCAACTCCTACATCGGCAACGGCATCGTCGTGCTCCCGGTCTTCGACGACCCGCACGACGCGGCCGCGGTCGCGACGTACCGGGAGCTGTTCCCGGGGCGCAGCGTGCGCACCGTGCCGGGCCGCGAGATCCTCCTCGGCGGCGGCAACGTCCACTGCATCACCCAGCAGCTGCCGAGCGGACACTGAGCCGCTGCCCTGAGAGACTGTGGCGGCTGCTCAGGAGGTGCTCGACATGACCGAGGGGACCGCCCCGAGCGCCGGGATGCCGGGGCTCACGAAGTACGCCTGGCTGTCCATCGCGGCGGCGGTCGTCACCATCGCCCTCAAGTCCGGCGCCTACCTGCTCACCGGCTCGGTCGGTCTGCTGTCCGACGCCGCCGAGTCGGTCGTGAACCTCGTCGCCGCCGTGATCGCGCTCGTGGCGCTGACCGTCGCCGCGCGCCCCGCCGACGACAACCACCACTACGGGCACGGCAAGGCGGAGTACTTCTCCGCCGGCATCGAAGGCCTGATGATCTTCGTCGCTGCGGGGCTCATCATCGTCTCGGCCGTCAACCGGCTGCTGCACCCCCAGGAGCTCGAGAAGCTCGGCATCGGCCTCGCCATCACCCTGCTGGCCACGGCGATCAACGGCGCGGTCGGGTGGCTGCTGATCCGGGTGGGCAAGCAGCACCGGTCGGCCACCCTCGTCGCCGACGGCAAGCACCTCATGACCGACGTCTGGACCTCGGTCGGCGTCGTGGTCGGCGTCGGCCTCGTGGCCGTCACCGGGTGGCTGCCGCTGGACTCCCTCGTCGCCATCGCGGTCGCGATCAACATCCTCTGGATGGGGTGGCGGCTCGTCGCGTCGTCCACGACCTCGCTGCTCGACGCCGCGCTGACCCCTGCCGACGTCGCGATCCTCACCGCTGTCCTCGACCGCCACCGCAGCGAGGACGTCGACTTCCACGGGCTGCAGACCCGGGAGAGCGGGCGGCAGCGGTTCGTCAGCGTCCACGTGCTCGTCCCCGGCGCCTGGACCGTTCAGCAGGCGCATGACATGGTCGAGGTCGTGGAGTCCGACATCCGCGCCGCTCTCGACCAGGTCAACGTGACCACCCACCTCGAACCCCGCGAGGACGAGCGCAGCTACGCCGACTACGCCTACGACGGCAGCGTGCCCAAGGACCGGCCGCCCGGTCGGTGACCCGCCCGCCTAGAACAGGGCGTTCGCCAGCGCGGTGCGCGCCTTGACGACCCGCGGGTCGGTCTCGCCGACGAGCGCGAACAGCCCGACGAGGTGGTCTTTCGCCGCCGTGCGGTCGTCCCCGCTCGTGCGACGGACGAGGTCGACGATCCGCGCGAACGCCTCGTCCACCCGTCCGGTCAGCAGCTCGACGTCGGCGGCGAGCGCCTGGGCCTGCAGCGAGTCCGGGGCGGCGGCGGCGGCGAGGGCCGCCGCGGGATCGGTGCCGTCGGTGCGCCGCAGCAGAGCGACCTGGCCCAGCCCGGCGGCGGCGTCCTCGTCCGACGGGTTCGCCGCGAGGATAGAGAGGTAGGCCTGCTCCGCAACGTCCCAGTCGCCGGCCTCGACGGCCTCGTAGGCGACGTCGTAGCCAGGGTCGGCCTCCGGCTCGGCCTCGTCCGCCCCCTCCGCGCCCACGCGGCCGGTGAGCCCGTTGGCCGCGGCGACGCGCAGCACCTCGTCGAGGTACTGCCGCACCTGAGGCTCGGGGAGGGCGCCCTCGAACAGGGCCATCGGCTGACCCTTGATGAGTGCGTAGACGGTCGGGGTCGCCTGCGCCTGCAGTGCTTGGGCGATCCGCGGCTCGAGCTCGGCGTCGACCGTCGCGAGCAGCCAGGCGCCGGCGTCGGCCAGCGCGAGCGCCTCGAGGGAAGGCAGCAGTGCAGCAGTGCCCTGCGAGCGTGCCGTGCCGAGGACCAGGACGACCGGCACCTGGAAGGAGCGGTCGATGACCTCGGTCTGGAAGCTGGCCTCGGTGACGTCGACGACGAGCGAGGTCGGCGGAGGCACCTCGCCGGACGCGAGCCGCTGCTCGGCAGCGGCCTGGGCCTCACGGGCAGCGGCGACGGCCGCGAGATCGACGGCCCCGCGCAGCGGGACCCGGGACGGCGGCATCGGAGAACTCACCGCGCCATCCTCCCATCCGGCCGGCGACGCTGCCGCGGCGGCCGCACGGTGCGCTCAGAAGTGCATCTGCAGCGTCTGGGTGGCCAGGATCGCCCAGGTGCCGAGCACGCCGGCGGTGGCACCGAGGAGCGAGGCGATCCCCACCTGCAGCCAGAGCGTGCGGTCCACGGCGGTCGTGCTCGACGGTGCGTCCTCGACGAGCCGGGCGGTCGCCCGCGGACGGTGGATCGAGTGCGTGGTAGTCATGACGGCCCTCCTCCGGACTATTTTCTCTACGCTCCGTATCGTATTAGAAGACACCGAGAGGGTCAAACCGGGTCCCTCGCCACCGTCGCCACGACGCCCGACCATGGGAGAGTGCTCCCGATGAGCAGCATCGCCGGTCTCGCCGACTCGACCGCCGCGCGCGGACGTGGTCGACCGCGGTCGGTCGCGGCGGACGAGGCGATCCTCGCCGCGACCCGGGCGGTCCTGGCCGAGGACGGCTGGGCGGCGCTCACCGTCGAGGGTGTCGCGGCCCGCGCCGGCGTCGCCAAGACCACCGTCTACCGCAGGTTCGCCTCCCGGGCCGACCTCGCCGTGGCGGCCGTGGCGCAGCTCGTCGCCGCCGCGCGCACCGCGCCCGGCAACGGCGCCGCCGAGGACATCGGCAACGCGATCCGCGCCTGCGCCGACGTCTACAGTCGCCCCGCCGCGCGGGCGGCGTACCTGGCGGTGGTCGCGGAGGCCGGGCGTGATCCGGCGCTGCGCGCGGCCGTCGAGGGACGCGTCATCACCCCGGCCCGCCAGATGGTCGCCGACGGGCTCGATCGCGCGGTCGCGCGCGGGGAGATCACTCGCGAGCTCGCCGACGCCCGCCTCGACCTGCTCTACGACGTCCTCGCCGGAGCGCTGCTCCACCGCCTGCTCGTCCGCGAGGCGGACATCGACGACGACTTCATCGAGACGCTCACCAGCGCCGTGCTCGTCGCCCTGCGCATCCCGCCCGGCTGATCGTCGTCCGGCTCCCGTGAGGGGTCTGGCCCGGCGGCCCTGACCTCACAGGAAGTACAGGCGGCTCAGCGGGACGCTCTCGACCGGGTCCATCGACAGCTCCGCGCCGTCGAGCTCGACTCGTCCTCCGCGCGGGTCGACCACGACGCCGGCCGAGGCGCGGTGACGGACCATCTGCGCGAGACCGACGTCGCGGCAGCCGCGCACGGCGACCCGGCGACGTCGCGTCGGGAAGACGTCGGATCCTGCGTCGACCGCGGCGCGGTTGGTGAACACCACGGCGAGGTCGACGGCGGCTCCCCCGATGCCGCCGAACTGCGCGGCGATCTGCCGCGGCTCGGCGACGTCGACCACCGCGTTCGGGTCGCCCACTGTCCCCCACGCGGGGAGGCCGGCCTTCAGGACGAGGTAGGGCTTCGCACCGAAGGACGCCGGTGACCACAGCACGACGTCGGCCATCCGGCCCGGCTGCAGCGATCCCACCTCGTGCGAGAGCCCGTGCGCGAGGGCCGGGTTGACGGTGAGCTTGGCGAGGTAGCGCAGGACGCGGTCGTTGTCGTGCGGGCTGTCGTCGTCGGCGGGCTTGAGCACCGAGGCGAGCTGGAAGGTCCGCCGCACCGTCTCCCCCGCCCGGCCCATGCCCTGCGCGTCGCTCGACGTGATGGGGATGACGCCGCGGTCGTGCAGCACGTTCTCGGCCGCCATCGTCGCGGCGCGCACGCGCGCGCGCACGATGGCCGCGTCGCTGGGCAGGTCGGGCTTGAGGGCGTGGACGTTCATGATCATGGCGAAGTGCTCCGCCACGGCGTCGCGCCCGAACGGCAGGGTCGGGTTCGTCGACGACGCCAGCACGTGCGGGACGCCGGCGAGGCGCAGCACGTCGGGCGTGTGCCCCCCGCCGCATCCCTCGACGTGGTACGCGTGGAACGCGCGACCGTCCGACACCGCGAGCGTGTCGTCGACCGACAGGCCCTCGTTGAGGCCGTCGGTGTGCACCGCGACCTGGACGTCGTACTCCTCCGCGACGGTGAGGCAGGTGTCGAGCGAGCGCAGGTGCGCGCCGGTGTCCTCGTGCACCTTGAAGCCGCAGACGCCGGACTCGAGCCCCTCGACCATCGACCCGCGGCGCGACGCCGAGCCGCGCCCGAGCAGCCCGACGTTGATGGGGTACGCGTCGAACGCCGCGAACGCCGCGCGCAGGGGGCCAGCCCCGCTGACGCCCACGCCCCAGAACGGCCCGAACTCCTGGCCGATCACGGTCGTGACGCCGGAGGCCAGCGCGGCCTCCATCACCCGCGGCGAGAGCAGGTGCACGTGGGTGTCGACCGCGCCGGCCGTCGCGATGAGGCCCTCTCCGTTGATCACGATCGTCCCGGTGCCGATGACGATGTCGACGTCGTCGTTCGTGTCGGGGTTGCCGGCACGGCCGACTCCCGCGATACGACCGCCGCTGATGCCGATGCTCGCCGTGCGGATGCCGAGCACCGCGTCGATCACCAGGACGTTGGTGATGACGACGTCGCACGACTCGGCGGTCCGCACGGCCCGGATGCCGATGCCGTCGCGCCCGGTCTTGCCGAAGCCGAGCAGGAACTCGTCGTCCTCGGGCTGGCTGTGCGACTCGACCTGCACGACGAGACCGGTGTCGCCGAGGCGCACCCGGTCACCGGTGCGCGGACCGTAGGTGGACGCCTGGGCGTTCGGGTTGAGCGTCACGACTGCACCTCGGGGTGGTCGACGAGGTGCGCACGCACCCGCGCCACGGCAGCCTCGGGGTCGCGCGCACCCGCGGAGTAGGCGGTGTCGAGGAATCCCGTGGCGCGCAGCAGATCGAGTGCGCGCTGCCTCGCACCGGGCGCGTCCAGCGGGCCGTCGACGAACCCCGCCATCCCGATCACCACGCGCTCGCCGCGGATGGGCACGAGCGCGACGTGCTGCGTCGTTGCCGGTTCGAACGTGACGCTCGACCCCGCAGCGATGTCGAGGTGGCGCCCGTAGGCGGCCCCACGGTCAAACGACAGGCGCGGGTTGACCTCGAGGAAGTGGAAGTGGCTCGTCACGGTGATGGGGACCAGCGCGGTGTTCTCGACGCCGATCTCGACGACGTCGAGGGTGGCTCGGCGCACCGCGTCGGCCGTCTCGTCGCGCTCGAGGGGCGCCGCGACGGTCAGGGCACCCGGCGCACCCGGTCCGAGGGACTCCGCCCCGATCGGGTCGGGCACGACGACGAGACGCGTGCCGTCGTCGAAGAGCGCCTCGACCTTCACGTCGTAGAGCACGTCGGAGACGCCGGGCAGCACGTCGTCGGGCCCGAGGACGGACCGGCCGACCTCGATGGCCTCCGCGTGCCGCTTGCCGTCGCGTGCCGCCTCGGCCACGGCGTCGGCGATGACGGCGGTGGCCTCGGGCACGTTGAGCCGCAGGCCGCGGGCCCGGCGGGCGCGCGCCAGCTCGGCGACGGTGAACAGCAGGAGCCGGTCGCGCTCGGTGGGTGTCAGCTGCACGCGGCCCATCCTGGCAGGAGGCCAGCCGTCCGCGCGGCTGCGGTCGGGTCAGCCCGTGCAGTTCTTGGCCACGTAGGTGCTCACGTCCGTGACGACCTTGGGGTCCGCCGCGAGCGCCTTGATCAACGTGGACGTCGCCTTCGCCTGGTGGCCCTCGATCGCCGTCGCGACGGTGTCGAGGATGTCGGCGTAGGCGTTCGCCGAGTCGGCTATCCCCGCGGGTGCGTACTTGCGCATGTCGGCGGCGGACTGGTGGAACCTGGCGACGGCGGCTGCCGTGTCGCCGACACCGGCCACCTTCTGCAGGGCGAAGAAGGCTCCGCAGTAGTCCGCGGCCGCGGAGGCGCCGCCCGCCGAGCTCGACACGGACGGGCTGCTGGTGTCGGCAGGCTCGCTGGAGGAGGCCGCCGAGGCGGCCGACGCGGCGACCGACGCCGCCTGCGACGCAGCGGACTGCACGTTCGAGGCGGCGGTGGACACCGCCCCGGAGCCGCCGCAGGCGGTGAGCAGCGGAAGGACGGCGACGAGGGACGCGAGAGCGACCGTTCGCGGGCGCATCGAGGGCATCGACATGACAGGACCTCCTGGGAACCAGAGCCGACGCGTGCCACGCTGATACACGTGCGGCGCCACGACGTCGGAGCGTCATCCGGAGCTCACCGGACGTGGTCAGGCCCAGAGCCGTCATAGGGTCGACGGGTGGACTGGAACCTCAGGCACTGCGCCCGGCACGGGCACGCGACCTACGCGCCCGACGAGCCTGCGCTGCGCGAACGGCTGCACGTCGAGACCTCCGCCGGAGACGCGTGGCGCTGCCTGCGGTGCGGTGCCTTCTCGGTCGGGGCGCCGGCGGGCAGTGGGCCGGCCGACGCCGCGCCCGAGGTGCCGCGAGGGCGCCTGCTGCGCGACCGCGTGATCATGCGCCTGCTCGCCGCCGAACGCGGATTCAGGGCCGTCATGCTGACGCTCGTCGGGGTCGGGATCATCCGGTTCAGCGGCAACAAGGACGCGATCCAGAACGCCTGGGAGACCGACCTGCCGCTGCTGCGCCCCTTCGCCGAGCAGATCGGCTGGAACATCGACGGCTCGTTCATCACCCGCTGGGCCGACGAGGTGCTGGGGCTGTCGCACACCGCGCTCGTCTGGATCACCGTCGGTGTCTTCGCCTACGCCGCGCTGCAGGCGACCGAGGCCGTGGGCCTGTGGCTCGTGAAGCGCTGGGGCGAGTACTTCGCCGTGGTCGCCACGAGCCTGTTCCTGCCGCTGGAGATCCACGAGCTGCTCAACCGCGTCACCGTCCTGCGCGTCCTGGCCCTCGTCGTCAACATCACCGCGGTCGTCTGGCTGCTCTGGAGCAAGCGGCTGTTCGGCCTGCGCGGCGGTGGCGCGGCCTACCGCGCGGAGCACGCCGAGGAGAGCCTGCTCACCGTCGAACGGGCCGCCGCGCGCGTCTGACGCGTAACTCCGGGTCGGTGCGCCCGCGGGCGCTAGTGGTTGCCCATGTAGTTGTCGAAGCCGAGGCGCAGCGCCACGTTCCCGTTGGGCTGCTCCTTCGTGCCGCACCGCAGGCACTGGATCAGCCGGAGCTGGTCCTCCTCGATGATCGGGTGCCAGGCGTGGAACCCGATCCGGCAGGTCAGTGGCTTGCTCATGGCTGGCACGGTACGCCGCTGCAGCGGGGAAGTCGCGGAGTTCAGAGCCTCCCGTCCAGCCCCAGCCAGCGCTAGGGGTCAGAGAACGAGTCCGGCGACGAGCGCGTCGGCTGCGGCGTAGGGATCGGTCTCGCCGTCGACCACCCGGGCGGCGAGGGTCTCCAGACGGGCGTCGCCGCGGAGGTCGCCGATGCGCGACCGGAGCATCCCGAACGCGATCGCCTCGATCTCGCCCTCGGCCCTCGCACGACGTCGCCGGATCAGAGCCCCCGTCCGCTCGAGCCACGTGCGGTGCTCGTCGAGGGCGGCGACCACCTCGACGATGCCCTCCCGGCGCGACGCGACCGTCCGCAGAACCGGCGGCTTCCACGGGTCGTCGGCCGAGCCCGCGCGCGGGCCGGAGCCCAGCGTGATCATGTGCCGCAGCTCGCGCATGGTGGACTCGGCGCCGTCGCGGTCGGCCTTGTTCACCACGAACAGGTCGCCGATCTCGAGGATGCCGGCCTTCGCCGCCTGGACGCCGTCCCCCATGCCGGGGGCGAGCAGCACCACCGTGGTGTCGGCCGCGCCCGCGACCTCCACCTCGCTCTGCCCGACGCCGACGGTCTCCACGAGGACGACGCCGCAGCCCGCGGCGTCGAGCACCCGGATCGCCTGGGGCGTGGCCCAGGCCAGGCCGCCGAGGTGCCCGCGCGAGGCCATCGAGCGGATGAAGACGCCGGGGTCGGTGGCATGGTCCTGCATCCGCACCCGGTCGCCGAGCAGCGCGCCACCGGAGAACGGCGACGACGGGTCCACCGCGAGCACACCGACCCGAAGCCCGCGCGCGCGGTACTCCGTGACGAGCGCCGACGTCGTCGTGGACTTGCCCACGCCGGGCGCTCCCGTGAGCCCGACGACGTGCGCCCGCCCGGCGTACGGGGCGAGCGCGGCCGTCACGTCGCGCATGAGCGGCGAGGCGTCCTCGACGTAGGAGATCAGCCGCGCGACGGCGCGAGGCTGACCCTCGCGGGCCCGGTCGACGAGCTCCGCGACGCCCGAGGGCTGCGCCACTACGGCGTGGGCACGCGGACGATGAGGGCGTCGCCCTGGCCGCCACCGCCGCACAGCGCGGCTGCGCCGACCCCGCCGCCGCGACGCTTCAGCTCGAGGGCGAGGTGGAGCACCACGCGCGCGCCGCTCATGCCGACCGGGTGACCCAGCGCGATGGCGCCGCCGTTGACGTTGACCTTCTCCGGGTCGACGCCGAGCTTGTCGGTCGAGACGATGCCGACGGCCGCGAACGCCTCGTTGATCTCGACGAGGTCGAGGTCGGAGACGCTGAGTCCCTCGCGACCGAGCGCCTTGAGGATCGCGTTGGCCGGCTGCTCCTGCAGCGAGGCGTCAGGCCCGGCGACCACACCGTGCGCGCCGATCTCCGCCAGCCACGTGAGCCCGAGCTCCTCGGCCTTGGCCCTGCTCATCACGACGACCGCCGCGGCGCCGTCGGAGATCTGCGACGAGGACCCGGCGGTGATCGTGCCGTCCTTCGCGAACGCGGGACGCAGCCTCGACAGCGAGTCGGCGGTGGTGTCGGGGCGGATGCCCTCGTCCTCGGCGACCACGATCGGGTCGCCCTTGCGCTGCGGGATCTCGACCGGCGCGATCTCCTGGGCGAAGACGCCGTTCTTCTGCGCGATGGCGGCAAGCTGGTGCGACCGGGCCGAGAACGCGTCCTGCGCCTCGCGGCTGGCGACGGGGTAGCGGGCGTTGTGGTTCTCGGTCGAGATGCCCATCGCGACCTGGTCGAAGGCGCAGGTGAGCGCGTCGAACGCCATCGAGTCGACGAGCGTGACGTCGCCGTACTTGTACCCCTCGCGGGACTTCGGCAGCAGGTGCGGCGCCTGCGTCATCGACTCCATGCCGCCGGCGACGACGATCTCGAACTCGCCGGCGCGGATCAGCTGGTCGGCCAGAGCGATGGCGTCGAGGCCCGAGAGGCAGACCTTGTTGATGGTGAGGGCCGGGACGTCCATCGAGATGCCGCCCTTGACCGCGGCCTGGCGCGCCGTGATCTGACCGGCTCCCGCCTGGATCACCTGGCCCATGATCACGTAGTCGACCTGGTCGGGGCGCACGCCGGCGCGCTCGAGCGCCGCCTTGATGGCGACACCGCCGAGGTCAGCGGCGGAGAAGTCCTTGAGCGCGCCGAGGAGGCGGCCCATCGGCGTACGGGCGCCTGCGACGATGACAGTGGTTCCGACGCTCATGGGGGACCTTCCTTCGACACCGGGGCGGGTACCCGTCACGATACTGGGGTGAGCTCCCCCACCCCCGCCGAGGTCCTCGGGCCCGTCGTCACCGCCATCGACCACGTCGGGTTCGCCGTGCGCGACCTCGACGCTGCCATCGACTTCTACGACCGCGCCTTCGGGCTGCCGCTCGTGCACCGCGAGGTCAACGAGGAGCAGGGCGTCGAGGAGGCCATGGTCGGGATCGGCGACTCCTGCATCCAGCTGCTCTCTGCCCTGTCGCCCGACTCGGCCATCGGCAAGTTCCTCGAGCGCAACGGCGAGGGCATCCAGCAGGTGGCGTTCCGGGTGCTCGACGTCGACGACGCGTCGACGCGCCTGCGCGACGCGGGGCTGCGGCTGCTCTACGACGCACCCCGCCGAGGCACCGCGGGGTCGCGGATCAACTTCGTGCACCCCAAGGACGCGGGCGGCGTCCTCATCGAGCTCGTCGAACCCCCGTCCGAGTCGCACTAGACACCCGAGTCACTGCCCGAGTGGTGGCTAAGTCCGCCGGGCCGTTGACGACCATTCGGGCAGTGACTCGAGGCCCACCCCTGGGCGGACGGCGGGAGGACGGGTCGCTAGCGTCGGCGACGGACGCGACCGCCGCGTACCGCACGACCAGCGCCGACCCCCGGAGGGCGACGTGAAGCAGATCCTCGACGCGATCCTGAGCGGCTCCGCCACCGCGGAGGACTACGCCGACATCCCGATCCCCGACTCCTACCGTGCCGTCACCGTGCACAAGGACGAGGAGCAGATCTTCGCGGGACTCCCCACCAGGGAGAAGGACCCGCGCATGTCCCTCCACGTCGAGGACGTCCCGCTGCCCGAGCTCGGGCCGGGCGAGGCGCTGGTCGCCGTCATGGCGAGCTCGATCAACTACAACACGGTGTGGACGAGCATCTTCGAGCCGGTGTCGACCTTCGGCTTCCTCGAGCGCTACGGCCGGACCAACCCGCTCGCGAAGCGGCACGACCTGCCTTACCACGTGATCGGCTCCGACCTCTCCGGCGTCGTGCTGCGCACCGGCCCCGGCGTGCACACGTGGAACTCCGGCGACGAGGTGGTCGCGCACTGCCTGTCGGTCGAGCTCGAGAGCCCGTTCGGCCACAACGACACGATGCTCGATCCCGAGCAGCGGATCTGGGGCTTCGAGACCAACTTCGGCGGGCTCGCGCAGATCGCGCTGGTCAAGGCCAACCAGCTGCTGCACAAGCCGGCCCACCTCACCTGGGAGGAAGCGGCCGTCCCCGGTCTCGTGAACTCGACCGCCTACCGCCAGCTCGTGTCGCGCAACGGTGCGGGCATGAAGCAGGGCGACCTCGTGCTGATCTGGGGTGCCAGCGGCGGTCTCGGCTCCTACGCCACGCAGATGGCGCTCAACGGGGGCGCGACGCCGATCTGCGTGGTCTCCAGCCCGGCGAAGGCGGAGATCTGCCGCCGGATGGGCGCGGAGCTCATCATCGATCGCAGCGCCAACGGCTACATGTTCTGGAAGGACGAGCACACCCAGGACCAGAAGGAGTGGCGACGCCTCGGCGCCGACATCCGCGCGCTCACCGGTGGCGACGACGTCGACATCGTCTTCGAGCACCCGGGACGCGAGACCTTCGGCGCCTCGGTCTACGTCGCGCGCAAGGGCGGCACGATCGTCACCTGCGCCTCCACGTCGGGCTACCTGCACGAGTACGACAACCGCTTCCTCTGGATGAACCTCAAGCGGATCGTCGGCTCGCACTTCGCCAACTACCGCGAGGCGTGGGAGGCCAACCGGCTCATCGCGCGCGGCAAGGTGCACCCGACCCTGTCGAAGACGTACACGCTCGAGGACACCGGACAGGCGGCGTACGACGTGCACCGCAACCTGCACCAGGGCAAGGTCGGCGTCCTCGCCCTCGCCCCGCAGGAGGGGCTCGGCGTGCGCGACGAGGAGCTGCGCGCCGCGCACCTCACCGAGATCAACCGCTTCCGCGACATCTGAGCGTGAGCACCGCCGGCGCTCGGTGCAGCGGGTACGCCGACGACGCCCTCGGGCGCGACGACATGGTCGGACTGCTCGACCGGCTCGCCCGTCGCGAGGTGTCGGCGGGCGAGCTGCGCGAGGCGGCGACCGCGCGGGCACGTGCGGTGCAGCCGGAGCTGAACGCCGTCACGACCTGGATCGACACGCCAGCGGACGGGCTCGCCACCGAGGACGCGCCGTTCGCCGGCGTCCCGACGCTGTTCAAGGACAACGAGGCGCTCGCCGGCTACCTCACCAGCCACGGCTCGTCCGCCGTGCCCGGGACCCCGGCCGTCGCCAGCTCACCGTGGGTCGTGCACGCGCTCGGCCTCGGGCTGTCACCGGTGGCGAAGACCACGCTCTCGGAGTTCGGCCTCACCGCGACGTCGGAGACGCGGCGCTTCGGCGCGACGCGCAACCCGTGGGACCTCGCGCGCTCGTCAGGCGGCTCGAGCGGCGGCTCGGCAGCGCTCGTGGCCGCCGGGGTGGTGCCGCTGGCGCACGGCAACGACGGCGGCGGCTCGATCCGCATCCCGGCGTCGTGCTGCGGGCTCGTCGGGCTCAAGCCGACGCGTGGTCGCCTGCCCGACAGCGTGTCCCGCCTGCCGGTCGACATCACCGTGCAGGGGGTGCTCTCCCGCACCGTCCGCGACACGGCTCGGTACTTCGCCGAGGCAGAGCGCGGGCACCGGGTTCGGATGCTGCCCGCGATCGGGCACGTCGAGGGGCCCTCGAGCGCCCGGCTGCGCATCGGCGTCGTGACGGTCCCGCCGATGGGTCTGCCGGTGTCCGACGAGGTCGCGGCACAGGTCTCCGCGGCGGCAGCGCTGCTGGCGAGCCTCGGACATCGCGTGGTCGACGTCCCCCACCCCGTCGCCGACTCCTTCGGCCCCGACTTCCTGCGCTACTGGGGCCTGCTCGCCGGCCTCGCCCGCCGGCTCGGTGCGCTCGAGTTCGGCACGGGGTTCGACTCGTCGCGGGTCGAGCCGTTCACCCGCGAGCTGGCGGCTGTCGCGAGCGAGCAGGCCGCGCTGCTCCCCGGGACCCTGCTCCGGCTGCGCGCGCTCGCCCGCGACCACGAGGCCGTGTACGGCTCCTGCGATGTCGTCCTGTCCCCCGTGCTCGCGCACGAGCCGCCGCCGATCGGCTATCTCGGTCCGGACGTCGCACCGCGCACGCACCTGCTGCGCGTCCTGCGCTACGTGTCGTTCACCCCGCTGCAGAACGTCTCCGGGTCTCCGGCAATCTCGCTGCCGCTGGGACGCAGCGCTGCCGGCGTCCCGATGGGCGTGCAGCTCGCGGCCCCGTTCGGCCACGAGCGCCGCCTGCTCGAGCTCGCGTACGAGCTCGAGGCGGCCGCCCCCTGGCCCTCGATCGACGAGTGACGCCACCTGGCGAGGCGTGACAACCATCCGAGGCCTCCAGGTGGTCTGATGCGGTGACGGGGTGGTCGGCGGAGGCGGGGGCGTGCCAGCGATCGGGTTCGAGGAGTTCGTGGCGGCGCGCTCCCCCGCGCTGCTGCGCACGGCGTGGCTGCTCACCGGCGACGACGGGCTCGCGCAGGACCTCGTGCAGACCGCCCTGGCCAAGGCGTGGCCGCGCTGGGACACCGTCCGGCACGACGACCCCGAGGGGTACGTGCGGGCGATCCTCGCGAACACCTACGCCACGTGGTGGCGGCGGCGCTGGCGCGGCGAGGCGCCCACCGCGACTCCCCCCGAGCAGCAAGTCGAGCCTGACGCCTACGCCGCGGCGGACCTGCGCGAGTCGGTACGCCTGGCCCTCGCGGTGCTCCCGCGCGGGCAGCGGGCCGTCGTCGTCCTGCGGCACTTCGACGACCTCACCGAGGCCCAGACCGCCGCGGCGCTCGGCATCTCGGTCGGAACCGTCAAGAGCCAGCACGCCCGCGCGATGGCGGCGCTGCGCACCTCGCCCCACCTCGAGGGCCTGCACGCGAGCAGGGGAGGCAGCCGATGATCACCGACGACCAGGTCGCCGACCTGCTCCGCGACGCCGGCAACGACGGCCCGCTGCCCCGTCCCCTCGACCCGGCGGTGGCCGTTTCACGGGCCCGCCGCTCCCGCACGCGCACCCAGGGCCTCGTCGGCCTGGCCGCGGTCCTGGGGCTCATCGCCGCGGTGGAGGCGCCGACCCGCTCGGTGCTCGACCAAGCGCTCGGCGCAGGCTCGTCCACCGTCCCGGCGGAGCAGCACTGGTGGGCGGCGCTGATGCCGGTCTGGGCGCTGCTCCTGGTCCTCGTCGTCGCCGGGCTCGCGACGCCCGTCGCCCTGCGTCTCCCGGAGGCCGAGCGCCGCAGGACCCTGCTGGCCGCGACCTGGGGCGTGCTGAGCCTCGTGGTCCTCGGCGTCCTCGGGTCCTGGCTCGCCGCCTTCCTGGTCACTCCGGACACGCTGGTCGACAACCTGCGCGTGACGCCACGTGCCGCAGCGATCCTGGGGTGGTCCGCGGGCCTCGGCCTCGTGTCGTTCGTCCTGTGCTGGATCGCGCTGCTCGCCCGCCGCGCGCTGCGACCCGCGGCCCTCCCGCCGTTCCGCGGCGCGCTGTGGGTGATCCTCGCCGTCGAAGCCGGCTACTGGGTCAGCATCGTCGCGCTCGCACCGGGTCTGGGGTCCAGGTTCACCCCCTCTCTGGCCGGTGTCGCGGCCTTCGGGGTTCTCGTGCTGGTCGCGCTGGCGGTCGGCACGTGGTGCTCCCGGGGCCGGTTCGGTCCGCGGACCCTGCGGCGCGTCGGCGGGGTCACGCTGCTCGTCGCGGGGTCGGCGTGCCTGAGCGCCGTGGGGCTCGAGGCGCTGCAGGTGCTCCCGAGGGCGCTCACGGAGGGTCGCGCGGCGGGCGCGGTCGCGCTCGTCGTTCTCGTCGCGATCTCCCTCACAGTGAGCCTCGCCGGAGCGGTGCTCGCGCTGCCGCCGGGCGCGCGGCCCTGGGCGGGACGGCTGCTCGCCGTGCTCGCGACCGCCGCGCCGCTGGCCGCCGGGAGCCTCCTGTTCCAGTCGTTGACGGGGTCTCGGCCCGTCGGCGCCCTCTCCGCCGTCTCGGAACGGATGGTGGTCGTCCTGCTGGTGGCAGCTGCCGTCTCGGCCCTCGGCGCCCTCGACCGCCGCCCTGCCCGGGCCACCGGCGACGACGCCGCCGACTGAGCCGTCGATATGCGTTCAGGCTGCGCTGACCGGAGCGTGAGCACATCGGGACGGTCTACGTGGACTGGGGCAGCCGCTTCACGTCGGCGAGGAAGGTGACGAGCGCGTCGGCGACCTGGTCGGGCGCTTCGACCGTGCTCAGGTGGCCCGACTCGGTCACGACGACGAGGCGGGCGTCGCGCAGCGCATCGACCATGAGGTCCTGCTCGCCG
>Ga0075017_100000760_pt1 | contig 18649 bp, 16 predicted proteins | sample AleBraG_ABR_2012_FD_71475 | JGI IMG/M metagenome (GOLD analysis project Ga0075017, IMG submission 71475) | Freshwater sediment microbial communities in response to fracking from Pennsylvania, USA - Alex Branch Run_MetaG_ABR_2012 | ecosystem: Environmental > Aquatic > Freshwater > Creek >... | reverse complement strand
AGACGGGGCGTGGCGTCGCGGACGCCTCTCAGATGCCAACTTCGAAAGCGAAAATCGGGAAACGGGTCGTTGACGTCGAACTTCCACTTGTCGCCGCCGCGTTTGGTCTCCACCGATACCAGGCCCGAGGTGAACCGTCCGTATTGCGCCAGAAACGGCGTTTGAAACACGTTCAGCGTTTCCACGCTGTCGATCGGAATGGTAGGACCGAACTGACCGGTAGCGGGATCGGTGGCATCCACGGAGTTCACAATCAGCGCGCTGCGGTGCTCGCCGGTGCCGGAGATCTTCAGTCCTCCTTCAGGCGAGCGAACCACACCGGGAATCAGCGGGAGCGCGTCCGCCACGGTGGCCGGCCGGTTGGGCAGTTCACGGACCTCAGCCACCCGTACTTCCGACGCTGTGGCGGCGCTCTCCGTCACCGGGTTGATGGTCCCGTGCACATCCACGCTGTCGCGGCGCTCCGTTTCCGCCGCGAAGACCAGGTCCAGATTGAGAACGCCACCGGAAGGGATTTCAATGGCCGGTTGCTGCAGCGAGTGATATCCCGGTTTGTTCGCCTCGAGATCGTAGGCGCCGGCCTTGAGCCCGGACAGCCGGGCAATTCCATCGGCATCGGTCTCGCCCACGGCGACTATTTCCGCTCCCTGGCGGAGCAGAATCTGCGCAGCCGGCACCATCTTACCAGTGGTGTCTTTTGCCGTGATTTGCAGACCTGCTTGCTGCTGCGCCCAAGCTGGGGCGGCGGCGGCGATCAGCAGCAATGAAAAAGTGGGGAGATTCATGGCAGCGGGCAATCTGCCTCACAAAGGTATGGGACGCGCCATAACGTTCATCGTTGCAAAAAGTTAGTCCTCAACCAAAGGTATACTCAAAATTCTGGAATGGTAAAAAAGAAAGTCTGCATGCTGGGTTCCTTCGGTGTCGGCAAAACCAGCCTGGTTATGCGATCGGTAAAGAGCATTTTCGACGCCAAGTATCACACCACGGTCGGCGTAAAGACGGACACAAAGCTAATGGTGTGTAACGGGCGCGAACTGACCATCATGCTGTGGGACATGGCGGGCGAAGAGACCGGAGCGCCGGTGAAAATCAATCAGGTTCGCGGCGCCGCGGGCTACTTTCTAGTAGTGGATGGCCTGCGCAAGGCGACGCTCGACGTGGCGCTGAGTATCCAGCAGCGTGTGGAAGGCGAGGTCGGGAAGCTTCCCTTTCTCCTGCTGGCCAACAAAGCCGACGAGCGCGAGCAGTGGGAGATAGACGACGTGGCGTGGAACGATTTGCGGCAACGGGGCTGGACCATTCTGGAGACCAGCGCCAAAACCGGCGTGGGCGTGGAGGAAGCCTTCACGCAGTTAGCCGAGAGTCTGCTAAAGGGGGAGGATGGCAACGACTAGCGGTGCAGTTCAATCCCCGCTTAGCGCCGTCCCCGGCCTGCTTGGCGCGGCGGTGTTTGAAGAGACCGGAAACGGTCAATTTGCGCCGATTAGCACGTTGCCGGAGTGGCTGCCAATCGCAGACAACCCGGTGAACCTGGGCGACCAGTTTCCCGTGATGGAGCTGTTCCGAGACGAATTTGAAGCAGTGTGGCAGCAGCCGGAGCCCGCGCGTTGCGAGTCGGATATCTGGACTGAGGCAGACCCACGCGGCGGCGAGCAGTATCTGCAAGCCTTAGCCAGCAATGCCGGCGGCCGGCGCCTGTTAATTATCCGTGCCCTGCCGCAGGAGACGTTCACTCGCCAGCAACTGGCGCACGATCTCGAATTGGCCAATGAGCGAGCCGAACGCGCCACGCGAGCCAAAAGCGATTTTCTCGCCGTCATGAGCCACGAGATTCGCACGCCGCTAAACGCCATTATCGGCATGGCCGATGTGCTGGCGTCCACGGGGCTCACCCCGGAGCAGAAAAAGTGCGTGGAAGTGTTTCAGCGCAACGGCGTCAATCTGCTCAATCTGATTAACGACATCCTGGACGTATCCAAGGTGGAAGCCGGCAAGCTGGAACTGGAGTCTGTCAATTTCGAGCTGCGCGACGTGATTGCGCGAGCCTTTGAGGTGATTGAAATCCGCGCCACGCAGAAGGGACTCCGGCTGCTCAGGGAGATTGCGCCCGAAGTACCGGCCTATCTGGTGGGTGATCCCAACCGCCTGCGCCAAGTGATGATCAATCTGCTGGGAAACTCCCTGAAATTCACCGAGCGCGGTTCCTTGACCGTGCGCGTGGAACGGGACGCGCAGGATAGCTATCTTCGTTTCGCCGTCGCCGATACCGGTATCGGCATCCCTCAAGACAAACTCGGCCGGCTCTTTGAGACGTTCTCGCAAGCTGACAGTTCGACGACGCGCAAGTACGGAGGGACCGGCCTGGGGCTAAACATATCCAAGCGAATTGTCGAACGGATGAACGGAAGGATCTGGGTGGAAAGCAAGCCGGGCGAAGGTAGCACGTTCTTGTTTACCGCGCTCCTGCCAGCAGGCGGGCCGCCGGAGGAGCAAGTCCTTCCCGCCTCCCCCATCACTCTGGAACAATCGACGGAAGATATCGGCGTGCTGCTGGTGGATGATTCCGAAGACAACCGGTTTCTGTTCATGGCCTACCTCAAAGACACGCCTTGTATCGTCGACCTGGCGGAAAACGGCGAGGAAGCAGTGCGGCTGTTCCGTCAAAACCAATATGACGTCGTTTTGATGGATGTGGAAATGCCGGTGATGGATGGCTACACGGCGACGCGAGAGATTCGCAAGATCGAGTCGACCCGCCAGGACGCGCCCACACCGGTGATCGCGCTGACGGCGCATGCCATGGCGGACATGGCCGACAAGGCCCGCGAGGCCGGGTTTAGCGGTCATCTCCTCAAGCCGATTCGCCGGGCGGTATTGCTGGAGGCGCTGGCGGCGCATGCCAAACCTACCCATGCCAGGCAGCCCGCGGCCTGCACGGTGAGCGTGGATGCCGGAATGGAAGACATCGTTCCCGGCTACCTGGAAAAGCGCCGCGTCGAAATCGATAAGTATCGCCAGGCGCTGGCCGGTGGCGATTTCGAATCGATCCGGATGATGGGGCATAAATTGAAAGGAACCGGGGGCGGATACGGCTTCCCGGTTCTGACGGAGATTGGTGGGAAACTGGAAGAACTGGCCCTCGCTAAGAATGCCGAGGGGTTGCGGGCGAAGATAGAAGAGTTGGCGCAGTACGTAAACAGCGTAAAGTTAGAGTTCAAGCGGTAAGACAGGAATACGGGGAGGCTGCCGGTGCTATTGCGTTTTTGGGGTACGCGTGGGTCCATCGCGACGCCTGGCCCAGGCACCAACAAGTTTGGTGGCAACACATCGTGCGTTGAAGTGGTGACCAACTCCGGCGCCCGCTTTATCCTCGATTGCGGAACTGGTGCGCGGGCGCTCGGCGCGCATTTGATGAGTCATGGCCCCCATCCGCTGGAAGCTCACATTTTGCTCAGCCACACGCATTGGGATCACATCCAGGGCTTTCCGTTCTTTGCGCCGGTCTTTGTGCCCGGCAACCGCTTTGTGCTGTGCGGTCCGCAGGGATGCCACCGCTCTCTGCCCGACGTTCTCTCCGGGCAGATGGAGTACACCTACTTCCCGGTGGAACTGGGACAACTGGGCGCGGAGATGATCTATCAGGATTTGGCCGAGGGCGTTCATGAGTTGGCCGGCGTACGGGTTACGGCACAGTTTCTCAACCACCCGGCCGTAACGCTCGGCTACAAACTGGAAGCCGACGGCGTGTCGTTGCTGTACCTGTGCGATCACGAGCCGTTCTGGGAAAAGCTCTGGCGCTCGGAAGCCGAGCCCGGCAAACTCGATTCGATTCTGCACGGAGGCGACCGGCATCACGCCGCATTCATGGAGAATGCCGACGTGGTGATCCACGATGCGCAGTACACCACGGAAGAATATCCCGCCAAACGCAATTGGGGCCACAGCACCTACGCCTACGTCACCCAGATCGCGGCAGCCGCCAAGGTAAAGCGGCTGTTTCTGACGCATCACGATCCCCTCCACGACGATAACTTTCTCTGCGGTACGGAAGAGAAAGCGCGGGAGATCGTTCGATCGCTGGAATCGCCCATGTACGTTTCCTGCGCTTACGAAGGCTGCGAGGAGCGCTTTGAGAACACCGCGCCCAATCATGAGCTGGTGGACACACAAATCTCGGACCCGATTTGCGGCTGTTCCCTGCGCATACTGATTGTCGACGATGACGAGGACATTCGAGTGCTGGCGCGCAAGGCGCTTACCCAAGGCGGCCACCGCGTTTTGGAGGCGGCGGACGGAAATGAAGGGTTGCGGATGATCGAGAAGCGGAAACCCGAGCTAATCATCCTCGATTTGAACATGCCGGCGCCGGACGGCCTGGAAGTCCTCCGGATCTTGCGATCCAAGCCCGAGACGGCCTCCATTCCGGTGCTGGTGCTCACCGCGCGCGGGGACGAGGACAGCACGCGCAACAGCTTCGAGCTGGGCGCAACGGATTTCTTAAACAAGCCGTTTACGCAACCGCAACTGGATGCGCGGGTGCGTTCCTGTTTTGCCCGAGCCACCCGGGCGCAGTAAGATCTGGAAATCACAAGGAGATTCCGAAAATGACGCCAACAGAAGACCAGGACGCCCGGACAGCGCAGGTTGTGCCGGCCAGCGCCGGCAACGTCGACAAGATCCGCGATATTCTTTTCGGCACCCAGATGCGCGATTATGAAACTCGATTCGCGCGCCTGGAGGAGACGTTGCTCAAGGAGACGGCGGACCTGCGCGAGAGCAGCCGGCGCCGGTTTGATCAACTGGAAACCTTCGTCAAGAAAGAACTCGAAGCCATGGAAGCCCGCGTCAAAATGGAGCGGGAAGAACGCACCGAAGTGGCCAGCCAGCATGCGCGCGAATTGAAGGAACAGCACGAAACCTTCCACCGCCGCCTGCGCGATCTGGACGACCGCGGCGCCCACGTGGAGCGCGACCTGCGCGACCAGTTGCTGCAGCACGCCAAGAATCTAACCGAGGCCATGCGCGCCCATCACGAGGATCTGACCGGGCACATCGAGAAACGTTTTCAGGAATTGCGGCACGGAAAAACGGATCGCGCCGCACTGGCCAGCCTGTTCAATGAAGTCGCTTTGCGCCTCAACGACCAGTTTCAGATCCCCGGCGCCGACCACTCGTGAAAAGCAGGTAGCGTGCGCCGCTGTCTATGAGCCGGCGGTCGCGACGGAGCTCCGGCGGAAGCGGGTCTTAATCGCAATAATGATTCGGCGGAACAGATAAATCGCAGCGCAGAGGCAGACCACCACCAGCGACAGCACCACGACCGGATGGAACGCCATCAGCAGCGACCCGCCGGCCGAAGTGAAATCCTCGAGGACTCCCAATGCCATGTTGGAAAACGGCTCGGGGCTGGTGTTCGCCGCCAGACGTACGGCGGATTTGGTACCGTGCGACGCCAGCGCGACTCCGCCGCCCAGCAGCAGCGCGATCATGCGCACGCTGGGATCGAAACTGGCAAACGCCGAGGCGGCCAATACCGCGCCGGCCGGAATGCGGATGAACGTGTGGATCGCATCCCAAATGGAGTCCACCGCCGGAATCTTATTGGCGATGAACTCCATTGCGTAGAGAAAGCCCGCCACGCCGATAATCCACCAGCTCTCCAGCACTTTAAGATCGCCGGGCATCGTTGCCAGGCCGAGACGCTCCAGGATGCCTAGCGTCAGGACCGTCGCGTAAAGATTGATGCCGGAGAGCCAAGCGCTCCCCATGGCGAAACCGAGAGTGGATAGCCAGGCGGGCATGAGGTTGGGCGCCTACTGCTTGGCGATGATCTGATCTTTGATCTTCGCGTAGACGGCGGCGGGAACGATCTTCTTGTCCTTCAGTTCATTCTTGCCTTTATAAGGGCGGCCTTTGATAATTTTGTCCGCGTATACCGTGCCCACTCCGGGCAACGCATTCAATTCTGCGGCCGAGGCGCTATTGATGTCCACCAGCTTGGCGGCGGGAGCCGGGGCGGCTGCTTTGGCCTTGGCTGGCGCGGAGGCCTGAGCAGACGCGAGGCCGGAGCTGAGACTCAGAGCCAGGACTAATCCAAACAGTGCATGTATCAATTTCTTCATTGCGGTAGTTCTCCTTTGTCTGGACTGTAGCAGACGGAAGCACCCCAAGACAAATCCGTTATGATGAATGTAACTTCATGGAAGCAAACGATCTCCGCTATCCGATTGGCAAGTTTCAGTTCCCAGCTCAGGTGAGCGCGGACGATCGTTTACTGTTCATCGAGCAGATCGCCGAAACTCCCGCCAACCTGCGCGCTGCGTTGGAGGATTTGACGGAAGAGCAACTCAACACACCCTACCGGCCGGGCGGCTGGACGGTGCGCCAGGTAGTGCACCATGTGCCCGATAGCCATATGAACAGCTACATCCGCTTCCGCTGGGCGCTGACGGAAGACGATCCGCCGGTAAAGGGTTACGACGAAGCGCGCTGGGCCGAGTTGCCGGATGCCCGGACGGGTCCAGTGGACATGTCTTTAATCCTGCTGGACGCCTTGCATGTCCGCTGGACGGCTCTGTTGCGCTCGCTTTCCGAGCAGGATTTGGCGCGCACGTTCCGGCACTCCGAGCTAGGGCCGCTGCGGCTGGACAAAGTGCTGGCGCTGTACGCCTGGCACGGGCGGCATCATGTAGCGCATATCACGGCGCTCCGTCACCGCATGAATTGGACCTGAAACAGTCGGGCCAGGGTGGGGATGCGAAGCGGTCCCGGCCCCGAGACGTCGCGAGTCAAAGGGGTTCAAGTCGGGCGGGTAAATTTTATGGCCCCGCTTCTCGATGAGGCTCTGGCCTATCAGCAGCTTTTGGGCCGTGGCTTTTACGGACGCGAAGCGGACCAGAGCGGCCGGGTTCATGAAGAGTCTTCTTCTCCATTCGATTCACCGAGCGCTTGGTGAGTCATTCTGGGCGCGTTGGCCATTGCCACCATGGCTCGCCTCCTCCCCTTCCCTTATGTGACGGCATCCGATGTCTCGGGCCTGCTAGTCGAGCCTGGGTGTTTCGCGCCTGGTTGATCATAGGCGCCGGCGAACATGGCGGCGCCGGCCGCTCGTCCTGGCGGCCGGCCTCAAAGTGCTCAGCGTGGGCGAGGCGGTGAGAGCCGTATGATCCTGGTGCCCCACCCCCATTCAGGGCGACCTTTACTTGGACCCGGTGAAGGCCGGGGGAACTGACTCCGAATCTGAGCGGATGGACTGTTCAGTCTTTCGCCAGGGCGACCGCGGCAACCGGAGGGGCGAAAGACGCCTTGTTGCCAACGTACTTGACCACCCAAACACCCAGAAAAATGACCATCATCGCCGCCAGCTCCCGCCAGCCTATCACTTCGCGATAGATCAACCAGCCCAGCAGCACCGCAATGATCGGGTTGATGTAGTTGTAGATGGTGACCACGGAAACCGGCAGTGTGTTCATCGCGTAAATGTAAGCGCTGTAGCCGATGATGGAGCCGAACGTCACCAGATACAGAATTGCGCAGACGCCGCGCACGCTCCACTGCACGGGAGAGTGAGGCAGCGCGAAGGCGGGGATGAGATAAGCCGCTCCGGTTGCCAGTTGTTGAATCGCTCCGCTGACCACGGGGTGAGCTTTGCTCCGATGGCGGCGCTGCAGGATGGAGCCGATGGCCCAACCGAAAGAACCAAGTTGCAGCAGCAGAAAGCCGCTGAACACGGGACCGCGAAAACCACCCTGGACCGCGCCGGGCGACACCAGCAGAGCGGTGCCGGCCACGCCGATCAACATGCCCAGGATGGTGGGGCCGTGCAAGCGCTCGCCTCCCGGCACCAAGGCCTCCATCCCTACCATCCAGAACGGCGAGAGAGTGACGAAGAGCGCCGCCACGCCACTGGGAATCTGCAGTTCGGCCCACGCCAGACAACCATTCCCAATACCGATGGTGATCACACCAAAAAGCATGGTGGCCACCAGTTCCCTGCCCTTAGGCAGATGAGCCTTGCGTATCCAGGCGATGACGACCAGGATCGATCCGGAGAGCAGGTAGCGGATGCAAACCAGCATGGCGGGCGGGAATGTTTCCAGCGCCATGCGGATGCCCAGGTAGGTGGTTCCCCAGAAGATACAGACTGCAAAAAGCGCCAAATATGCCCTGAAATGAGGGTGATGCTGCAAGCTTTCAGGGTAACATTGAGACTTGATACTGACTTTGACCATCAACCCGGCGATCGACCGGAGCATTCTGGTGGACCGGCTTGTGTTTGAAGACCGGGCCTACATTCTTTCGCGGAATGACGGCGCCGGCGGCCGCGGCATCATCGCCTCGCGCGTTTTGCAGTCCTTTGGTATGAAGACTAAAGCCATTACGGCGAGCGGCGGCAAGAATGGCCATCTGTTCGAAAAACTGATGAGTAAGGCCGGGTTTCCTTTGGAGGTGGTGCGCATTGCCAATGAAATCCGCACCAATCTGACTATCACCGACAAGCAAGGCCTCACCGTGAAGCTGAATGAGGTGGGTCCGGAGTTGACGCATAAGGAGTCGGCGGCGGTGATGGACGCGGCGGTGCGGCAATTGCCAGGAGCGGAGTGGCTGCTGTTGTGCGGGAGCCTTCCGCCGGGCGTGCCGAAGGACTTTTACAGCGACCTGATCAAAGCCGCCCGAAAACACAAAGTGAAGACTCTGTTGGATGCCGACGGAGAGGAATTGCAGCAAGGCGTGGCGGCGACCCCGACGGTGGTGTCTCCCAATCAGCAGGAAGCGGAACGTCTGCTCAATCGCGCTCTGATCACCCGGGCGCATTTCCGCGAAGCCGTAACGCGCATTCGCGAGATGGGCGCCGAATGCGTATTGCTGTCGCTGGGTGGCCGAGGCGTGGTGGCCAGCAACGCGAATGAAATCGTGGAAGCGGTTCCGCCGCGCATTGACGTGCTTTCCCCGATCGGCTCCGGCGATGCGCTATCCGCCGCCTACCTGTGGGCGCTCAACCAGAAGAAAGACTTTCCCGAAGCGGTGCGCTGGGGCGTGGCCGCCGGAACGGCCTCGGCCGCTTTGCCCGGCCTCGAATGTGCCACCCTCGAGCAGACCAAAGAAATGTACCAACAGGTGGAATTGCGCTTGATCCGGTAACCGATGGACACCACCTACGCTAAAGCGGTCGCCTTCGCCGTCCCCGTTTTCGTATTCCTCATCGTCGTGGAACTGATCGTTGACTGGCGCCGCCGCACGCACTACTATCATCTGGCCGACGCCATCAATAGTTTGAGTTGCGGAATCGTCAGCACCGGTACGCGCGTGTTCTTCGGCTTTCTCGGAATCTTCTTTTACGAATGGACCCTCAAATACGCCGCGCCCATTCACCTTTCCTCCACCTCTTGGGCGGCGTGGATTTTCGCGTTCATCCTGTACGACCTCTGCTATTACTGGAACCATCGGCTGGGCCACACTTGCGGCCTCTTCTGGGCTTCCCACGTGGTCCATCACCAGAGTGAGGAGTTCAATCTCACCACGGCGCTGCGTCAAACCGGAACCGGGTCATTCTTCAGTTGGATTTTCTACATTCCGATGGCGCTCTGCGGAGTGCCGCTCAGCGTTTACCTGCTGGTCGGAGTGGTTCAGCTTTTTTACCAGTTCTGGCCGCATACCCGGCTCATCGGCCGCATGGGCGTGCTCGATCGCTGGATCCAGACGCCCTCCAATCATCGCGTCCATCACGCCCAGAACAACATTTATCTGGACAAGAACTATGTCGGCGTCTTCCTGATTTGGGATCATCTGTTCGGCTCTTTTCAGGAGGAACTGGAGCAGGAGCCCTGCATCTATGGCATCCGCTACCAGCTCAAGAGCTGGAATCCGCTCTGGGCCAACTTGCATTACTACTGGGCGATGGCCCAGGATTGCTGGTACGCGGGCAACTGGCTGGATAAAGGGAAGGTGTGGTTTGCGCCTCCGGGTTGGCGTCCGGCCGATGTCGCGGCGCGCTTTCCGAAGCCTGCCTACGACCCGCACCGCGATTTCGTCAAGTACGACCCACCGCGGAACGTGGCTCTGAGCCTGTACGCTTTTATCCAGTTCCTGGTGTTGATGGCGGTCAACAGTCACTTTCTGGCGCTGCTGCCCAAGCAAAGCACGATGCTCAACGTGATTTACTTCGGCTTTATTCTTGGCAGCCTGATCACGCTGGGCGGCGTGCTGGAAAACCGGCGCGGTTTTCTGTTGACGGAAGCCGGACGCCTGGCGCTGACGTCGCTGGCGATCGCCGGCACCGGTAGTTGGTTTGGAGAGGTCCACGAGGTTCGAGTGCTGGCGTCCACCGTGGTCTTCTGCGCGGCATCGCTCTTCTGGCTGTGGCAGGGCGCGCGCCGGCAGACCGGTGCGTCTGCGGCCGCAGTTGCGGGCTAAGCCGGTACCGCGTCGCAAAATCCCGGCTTTGACCGTCGGCGGTTTCCTGCTGATAAGGACGCCGAGGCCCCATTCAGGCGGCATCCTCGACGTTCACAAGGGGCGGAAGCGGCGGGGGTGGAGCAGTGGCGGCGTCCATCATTGCGAAGAAAGCGGCCTGTTCGGCTTTTTGCGAAACGAAAGGTGGCTTGGCTTGCGCGAGCCTTTCGCGCTGGAGTTTCTTGAGCGTTTCCAGCGATTTGTGGAAGGTGCGCTGGTAGCTGGTGGCGTAGCGGAGGAGGATGGCCAGGAGCTTGGGGTCGAGCGTTTCGGACTCAAAGGCTTGATCCTGGCGGCGGCGAACCCGATCCAAGCGCCAATGGGCTTGGATCATTTCTTCCACAAGCAGCTTCTCGGTGGGGGTGTTGGGGCGATGCTCTCTGAGGAGAGAATGGCGCAGGTGTTGAAATTGGGCGAGGTCTTCTCCGGGGAGAACCACCTTGCTGGAGGTGAGGCCATGGGACATGGCGTTCATGGAGGAAGCGGCTTTGCCTTCGGCGGTGCGCGGACCGGTTTGCATAATTTATCTCCTACTTTGACAATAGCAGGCGAGGGGGTAGAAAACGGCTTGCGGCGGATGGCTTGATGGGGAGTAAGGGGTTAATTTTTGTTGGAGTTACAGGAAATTTTCGGGAGCTGTGACCGGGATTCGACGGTTCGTGGTTTTGGTCGGAGGTCGCCGCAAACTCACCGGTGATGAGACGACGGCATCATCTGCGGTTGTCCGCCACCGCCCTGGCGCCAAAGGAGTGCCGGCTTCCGCGCGCCTTAGTATCGACGGGCGCGGTTAGCGGGGCCGGCGCCACCTTGAGGCTCTGCACCACAAATTCAAGCACCGCTGTAATCTGCTCTCGCGTCACGTCGAATTGTTCCATCACTTCTTCAATACTCAAATCCTCCAGGTTCTCAATCACGGTGGCAACCGGCAACCGAGTATCCCGAAACACCCATGCTCCGCTTACTCTCCCCGGAACGCTTTCCACGGCGGGGCATTGTGACCAGTCTAGATTTGCCATCATTTGCCATGTTGTACCCCTCCCTTTTCATCGTAACCTTTTGGCGCAGTTGTGAAGAGCTGAGTCGCGACGTGGTGCGCGACATAAGAGTGGGCCGAAGAGCGGTACCGCTCGTTGCAGTCGCGGCTCAGAATAAAGTACACGGTACGTTACGATGCGGCGGGCTCGCGCAATTAACGGGTGCGGAAGAGGGTGCCTTCCTCGACGGTGTATAGGCTGCCGTCGAGCGTGCAGAGCATTTGGACGCCCCGATATTCTCCTTCTTTTCCGACCTGGACGTAGTTGCCGGACTTGTCGGTCTTAAAGAGGGTGCCGTCTTTCTCGAGGCTCCATAGGATGCCGTCGCCGCCTTCAAGGGCGATGGTGTTGCCCCACTCGCCTTCCTTGCCCACGCGGCGCCAGCGTCCGGCCACGGGATCGGTGGCGTAGAGAGTGCCGCCTTCGACCGTCCAGAGGCGGCCGTCCATGGCGGCCAGCAGGGCGGTATGGCCGAACTCGCCCTTGCCGCCCACCTGCTCCCAGTGCCCCTGTTTGTTGGTCTTGTAGAGCGTGCCGTCGGTCTCAATGCTGTACAGGAACCCGTCGAGGGCGACCATGGCGACGGTGTTGGCCCACTCGCCGTTCTTGCTGATCTGGCGCCAGGTTCCGACGCTGGGGTCGGTCTGATAGAGAGTGCCTCCTTCGATGGTCAAGAGCAAGCCGTCGAGGGCCTCGAACATGGTCACGTGCTTGAAGGCGCCGTGGGGACCGACCTGGACATAGTTGCCGCGCTTGTCGGTCTTGAAGAGCGTGCCGTCGGACTCGATGCTCCAGAGGAGTCCGTCCATGGCGGCGAGGGATACGGTGTTGGACCACTCGCCCGCCTTTCCGATTTGAGTCCAGTTGGCGGGAGCGCGCTGCGCGCAAAGCGGAACGATGAGGAAGGCGGTGGCGGTCAGGGCGAGACTGCATTTGCGAATGAAATTCACGGGAGGAATGTGTCCATCGTTAAAGGGTAGCATTTGCCTCGGCTTTTCAGGTTCCGCGATGGGCGCATGGGGGCAATCGCGAGGGTCAGCAGAAAAGTCGCGGAGGTGGCCGACCATACGAAAATAATGCGCGCAGCGGTTCCATCCTGGCGCCACTCGGAATCGGCGTTGTCTGTTTGCCGGCACCTATCGAGCCGCGACGGTTACGCAGCGGTTGGCCACTACAATTTTGCGCCGGAGAGCGTCTAGTTTCCAGTAGGGAGTCTAAGGCACTCGACAAATCGGTACGCGCTGAGCAGGTGGGTTGCGCCGAGCTGCTGAAATCGGACAAGCCCGTCGCGTTTTGAGACAGCCGGCGTTGTGCGCGGACTCCCGAAGTAGTTGATTCCTCGATCCGAAGTTCATTCTTGAGAACGGCAGGGGCGGTGCATCGATTCTCCGGATGGAGGCGTTCTCCGCATGATCAATGACTTGTCGTTCGCTATTCGCTCGCTGAGGCACAATCCTGGGTTTGCTTTGGTGGCCGTCATCTCCCTGGCCCTCGCGATTGGCGCGGACACCACCGTCTACGGTCTGGCGGAGGCTCTTGTGTTGCGGCCCGCCCCTCTTCCCGAGCCGCAGTCGCTGATGCAAGTTGTTACCTACGTGAAAGGCGAACAACTGCTTGGCTACACAGCGCCTGGCGATCTGTCGTTTCCGGAATATCAGGACCTATCCAAGCAGAACAAATCGTTTGAAAGCCTGACGGGATTCAAGCTCACATCCTTCGGCTTCGCGACCCAAAAAGCGGATCAGCCGCAGGTGCGCTACGGTCTTGCCGCCACCGGATCGTTTTTCCGGACCCTCAAGATTTCACCCGTCTTGGGAAGGCTGTTTGGAGAGCGCGAGGATCAGGTGCCTGGCCGGGACCCCGTGGTCGTGCTCACAAATGGCATGTGGCAGCGTGACTTTGGTGGCCGGGCAGATGTGATCAACAGCAAGATCTGGCTCACGGGCGTCGAATTCACGGTAATCGGCGTAACGAGCAGAGCCTTCCAAGGGACGGATCAATTCCTTCGTCCTGGGTTCATCATTCCGATGATCATGTCGCCCCGGCTAGAAGGATTGGCGGAACCCGGTCCATTAGCTCAGCGAGATAACCGCGGAATCGCGGTGCGAGGACGTCTAAAGCCGGAGGTTCGTGTGCAGGAGGCCGCAGCGGAGACCGCGGGATTTTTTAGACAATTTGCGGTGGCCTATCCGGCCACAAATAGGCTCGTCAGCGCGTCCGTGAAGAGCGAACGGCAAGTCCGTATCGAGCAGGATCCGTACGATGCCATGCTCGTCAGCTTCATGCTGGCGCTGGCGCTGGTGGTGTTGCTGATAGCGTGCGCGAACATCGCCAATTTGTGCTTAAGCCGCGGCAAGGCGCGGGCGCGCGAAGTAGCTGTCCGGCTGGCGATTGGCGCGGGGCGCGGCCGTTTGATCCGGCAGTTACTGGTCGAAAGTCTAGTTATCGCCGTAATCGGTGGAACTCTTGGTTTGTTGCTGGCTCAATTCGGAGTGGCCGAGTTCGCACGCATCGATTTGCCGAGCGAACTGCCGATGAAGCTGGACGTCCGCATCGACACCGGAGTGCTGTGGTTCACGGCGCTGGCAACGATGCTGAGCGCCGTCCTTTTCGGCTTGTTTCCCGCGATTCAGGCAAGCAAGTCCGATCTGGTAACCGCATTGAAGGACAGTCCGGAAGGAGCAGCCAAGCGTTCCCGGCTGTTCGGACGAAGTGGATTGGTGATCGCGCAAGTGGGGGGCTCGCTGGTGCTGCTGGTGATCGCTTCGCAGATATACAAGGGAATGCAGTACGTATTGCACGCGCCCATGGGGTTTCGGAGCACGGGACTGATCATGGCATCTTTCAACCCTAAGCTCGCGCATTACTCGAAGCAGCGGTCGGAGACCTTCTATCGCGAACTGCTTAGGCAGGCGCGCGAAATCCCGGGCACGCGAAGCGCCGCCCTCGGACAATATACGCCCATGTCGAACGGGCTCGTAACGGCCAAGTTGGTGGTGGCAGGGTATGACCCGGGACAAGGCGTTGAGACAGTAACCGCGATTTCCAACACGGTGAGCGACGGATATTTCGACACCATCGGCATACCCGTTATCAAGGGTCGCGGATTCACGCCGGCTGACAATGAAAAGTCGCCCCCGGTTGTTGTCGTAAACGAAGAGTTCGCCAGGAAGTATCTTGCAGGCGGGAACGTACTCGGGAAAACTCTCCGCGCCGACAAGCGCGATGGCCAGCGTTTCGAGATCGTTGGGGTGGCAAAGCAATCGAAATACGCGTTTCCCTTTGAACCTCCCATCGCAGTAGTGTATTTCGCATTGCCCCAGCACCCGCAGAGCAGCATGGCGTTGTTTGCGCAGTCGGAGGGGCCCTCCGCCGCATTGGCGGATCCGTTGCGCCAGTTGATCCACGGCATCGACCCCGGGATGCCGGTACTGGCCCTGCGGACCATCGAAGAGTACTGCGAGAGCCGCAGCACGGTCATGATCAACCTGTTGACGGGAACGTTTGCGGCGATGGCGGGCATCGGAGTGCTGTTGGCCGTGGTTGGCCTCTATGGCCTGATGAGCTTCAACGTGGCAAGGCGCTCCCGCGAGATCGGCATCCGAATGGCGATTGGCGCGAACCGGCCGGACGTTGTACGAATGGTGATGAAACAGGGCCTCACTCTAACAGGCATCGGCCTCGTTGTCGGATTGGCGATCAGCTTAGGGCTGAGCCGGTTCTTCACCAAGGCAGTGGAAGCCCCGTCATTTGACGTGCCGCTGGTTGGGTGGGCATTGTTGGGAATGCTGTCCTTCGCGGGACTGGGCGCCTTGTTACCGGCGATGCGCGCCTCAAAAGTCGATCCCGTCCAGGTGATGCGTCAGGACTAAACGCTGAACACGTACTCCACCAATACTCTCCATCGATCTGAAACTCCCCGGTTGTGGAATCGAAGTGAATCGCCATCTTGAGACATTCTCCTTCTGGTCGACGACGGGCTGCCTGAACCGGTAGGGGTAGTTCGACCGTGCGATGGCCGAGTTCGGTAATGAGATGGGCGTCTCCGAATATCTGAGGCGCGGACCGACACTGGTTCTCGACAGTGTTCAGTCTCGCGGTTCGAAAATGGTCTTGATTTGGCGATCCCCATCGTACAAAAATGGAAATCTAGAGATTGAGTCCAATGCCGGTTTCGCGTTTCGTTAAGATCGCCCATCTGTCGACAGCTTCGCTGAAGACTTTGGCGGTGATGGTTCCACTTGTTTGCGCGGCCTGTGTTCCGGCTGCGGCGCAGATCACGGCCACCATCGACATCGATACCACCACAACCGTTCCAGTACATGCCGGATTTTCGGGCGTGAACGTGGACCTGGGCTTCCCGTTGGAGTACTGGGATTACCGGTTCAACACATTGGCGGCACGAGTGGGCTATGGATGGGTACGCTTCCCCGGCGGCTCCAGCGGCGACATCTACAACTGGCAGACGGGCCAGGATGTTGCCGCGTGGTTCGCGCAGTTTGCCGGCAACACGGCAGGACCGCAGCAGACCTCGATCGCGCTGGTGGCTGGGAGGGGCGGCGCGAAACTCATTGACGCGGCGAACCGGGCTAATTTTCTGGGGGCTTCGCTGATCGTTTGCGCCAACGGCTTCACAGACACTTCGCAATCTATCGGGCAATTGGCGGCGTATGTCAAAGCCAATCAGATTCCGGTTTCGGCCTGGGAGTTATCGAACGAGGCGTATCTTTTTCCCAGTTTCTTTGCGGATGCCACGAACTATCTGGAGAAGATGAAGCCATACCGGGATGCGATCAAAGCTGTGGATCCGAATGCGATCGTCGCCATTTTTGTGCGCGATCCGGGCGGGTCCACAGCCGCGCAAAATCCGTGGGATTCGGCAGTCGCGGCGTATCCGAATAAATATTGGGATGCGATTACCTTTCATCACTATCCGCCGCAGAGCGCCGGCCCGTTTGCGCAATGGATGGCCGACGAAAGCGCGGTGCTGGTGACGAAGACCGACACGCTGGTTACCAATCAATTGACGCCGATCGGGCCGGCAGGCGTGAAATTTCTGAACACGGAGTTCGATGCATCGCTGCCGACCGATTCGAAGACCGGAGCCGTGTCCATCACCGATGGGACGTTGTGGGGCGGCATCTACGCAGCCGAGTTTACGATGCGGATGTCAACCGTGCCTGCCATGCTGCATGTTGGGCCGAACGAGATTTCCAGCTTTGCAGGAATATTTGCCAGCAGCGGGCATCAAGCTCAGGTTACGGCGGCGGCGAACGCGGGCATGACCATCGACACGCTGTCTTTGGATTTTGGGTTCTATATTGCGGCGCAGGCGATGGGTCAGGCGGTTTTGAACGGCGTGATCAATCGCGCGGCCCAGTCCAACAAAACTGTGGTGACGGGCGGGGCGACGGTGCCGGCGACGGGGATAGCGCAAGGTATTCCGGCGCTGTACGCCATGAGCTATACGAATGCGGCGGGAGGATTGTCGGTGGCGATCACCAACAAGGGTGCGAGCGCACACCAGGTGACGATCCGCGTGAACGGCGTAGCGGCGAGCGGAACATTTCCGCTGCAGTATGTCGCGGGGAGCGATCCGAGCACGGCGAATACCGCCACCAGCCCGAACGCGATCACGATTCAGACGGCTGCGTCCGCCAATCCGATCACAGTTCCCGCGTATAGCGTGTTGCGGGCCGACATCACTGCTCCGCCGGTGGCGACGGTGGTGAACTCGGCCAGTTTCCAGCCGGGCGCTTTGGCGGCGCAGCAACTGGTCACCGCGTTCGGTTCGGGATTCGCTTCCCAAACGATCAGCGCTACAACCCAGCCTCTGCCGGCTACGCTCGGGGATACCAGCATCACCATCACCGACAGCGCTGGCGTGGCGCGAACGGCCCCGCTGGATTATGTATCGCCGACGCAAGCCAGTTTTCTGATCCCGAGCGGAGTAGCGTTGGGTGCGGCTTCGGTGAAGGTGACGCGGAGCGGCACTACGGTTCTTACGGGATCGCTGACTATCGCCGCGGTCTCCCCAGGTCTGTACACTGCCAACGGAAACGGAGCGGGAGTGGCGGCAGCGGCATTCCTACGGGCGTCCGCACCAAACGCAGTTGCGCCCGTGTTCAAATGCCAGCCGGGCGTAGCGCTCAGTTGCCTGTCGACTCCCATCTCGCTCGGAGACGCCAAGGACACGGTCTATGTGTCGCTTTACGCTTCCGGGATTCTCGGGGCGCAGAACGTGCAGGTGTTCGTGGCCGGGCAATCCGTGCCGGTGGTTTACGCCGGCGCACAAGGGCAATATCAGGGTCTGGATCAGATCAACATTAGTCTTCCGGCGAGCCTGGCGGGAACCGGTGAAGCCAGTGTGTACGTGGTTGCCGACGGGAAGGCGTCCAACATGACGACGATCAGCGTCCAGTAATCAGGGAGTCTCAGTCGCTGCTTGCCTGATGGCGCTGGCGGAGGGCGGCGCTCAGAATATCAATCTCATCCAGCCTGGTGCTCGGCGAAAATATCGCCTTCGGCATCTATTGCACGGTTATTACCACTTTTCCTCGAGCGTGCCCTTGTTCCAGATAGCGGATCGCTTCGGGTACTTCACTCAACGGAAAGCATCTATCGATGACCGGCGTGACTGCTCCACTCTTGATGAGCTCGGAGATGGTGGCCAGGTCCTTTTTGCTTGCTCTCGCCAGAAGCGAGACGAGCTTCTCGCTCACAAACATTGACAACAAAAGGGTCTTGATCAGACTACCCAGTACATCGAGCGAATGGACCTCAGGCCCTCCTCCTCCGGCCCCGACGTATATCCCCCGGGGATTTAACACGCGCCTGAACGCCGAGAGCGAATGGTTCCCGACAAGGTCGAAAATCAGGTCGTAACGCTGCCCGCTTGTGGTGAAATCCTGTCGAGTGTAATCGATGACCCGATCCGCGCCGATGTTGCGGACCATTTCCAGATTCCTGGTGCTGCATACGCCGGTCACATCCGCGCCGAACCACTTAGCAATCTGCACGGCGAACGTACCCACGCCTCCCGCCGCACCGTTGATCAGGACCTTCTGCCCTGCCTGAATCTGTCCCTTGTCGCGAAGCCCCTGCAACGCGGTCAATCCCGCCAGAGGCACGGAGGCCGCTTGCTCGAATGTCACGTTCTC
>Ga0075017_100000758_pt1 | contig 18660 bp, 14 predicted proteins | sample AleBraG_ABR_2012_FD_71475 | JGI IMG/M metagenome (GOLD analysis project Ga0075017, IMG submission 71475) | Freshwater sediment microbial communities in response to fracking from Pennsylvania, USA - Alex Branch Run_MetaG_ABR_2012 | ecosystem: Environmental > Aquatic > Freshwater > Creek >... | reverse complement strand
CTCCGTGGACAGCGATTCGGTTCTTGTCGACCTCGGGCCGGGACTGCGCATAATCTATCACGCGTGACAACATGCGCTCCGAGGTCTCGCTGACTTTAATGGGAGCCTGGCCCGTGCCCGGACCATCCACTGCAAGATAGCCGATCCCAAACGGCAAGATGGCGGAAAAGCTTTCGGTCAAGTCTTCCTTGCGACTGTCCAGACCGTTCACCGCAATCACGAGAGGCACTGGCCCCTTCGTATTCTTCGGCAAACGCAAATAGCCGATGATCTCTTTCCCTTCGAACGGAATGTGGACGACTTCAAGCGGAGGATCCCAGAAGCGCGCATGTGCGAGAAAAGCGGTGATTGCTTTTTCGTACGAGCGTTGTTTGCCTGGCGATGCCGGAATCGGCCAGCGACCGAACGAATACAGTCTCCAGGCCCGAATGTAATCCGCGTTGGCCTTGGTTGGATCGGTTTGCTCCAGCGATTTCGCTTCGTTGAAGTAACGATCGGCGACGTGCATGAAGCCCGCAGCCCACTCGTCTTTGTCCGGCGTGTGGATGCTCTCAAAGGCTTCTTTGACATCCGCCGGATCGAGTCCGATGAGCGGGTACTGGCCTACTTCGGCGCGGTGTACGGCTTCGGTCTTAATCTCGTCGAGGGTGCGTTCGCGACGTTCCTGAGCGAGGGACGGCGAGGAAGCGATTATGACAGCTGCCAGCAACCATAGTAAGAAAGTGAATTGAGTTCTCTGGTTCATGATCTCCGTAGTTCCATTCGTCTGGCTCGCAGTAGAGCGAGTGAAGTCTATAAAAAAAGGCCGGACGGAATGGTCCGGCCCTGTTACGACATAAGCTACCGCGGTGCGGTCGCAGTTCTAAAACATGAACTTCAATCCCAGTTGTACGGCGCGGCTGCCGCCGGAACCGATAACGGGGTTGGCAGCGGCAACGTCGGGTGTAGCGCATCCGCAGCCGAACGGACGCACCGAAGGATCGTTCAGACCAAATCCGTTTTGCCCTCCGTAGGGGTTGGCGAAGTTGGGATGATTGAGGATGTTGAAGAACTCGGCCCGGAATTGAGCGCGCACGCGTTCACCAAAATGCCAGTTCTTTGCCAGCGAGAAGTCGAGGTTCTTGAAGCCGGAGTCGGGAAACATGTTCCGGCCCATATTTCCGAAGTGGCCGAGCGGCGGCGGAATCATGATCGAATTGCCCAGGGCGTAGCAGCCAAAGAAGGCCAGCGATTCCGTGGATGCACCCGGGGTGCCGCCGTCCAAGGCGAGAGCCTTCGCGTTGCAGGCTGCATTGCCGCTGGGATTGCTAGGGCTGTTGTTACCCCCGAAGTATGGAATTCCAGCTCCGGCGTGCGACTGAAAGTCCGACGGCTGGCCATAGAAGCTCCAACGAATCGGGGTGTTGGCGGGCGGGCTTACCGGCAACGGCCCGATACCAGCTGCGTCTGTCCCCAAGTCGATCGGACCCCAGTACTGCGGGCTCTCCAAAGTCGTAACCGAATTAATTTCCCAGCCCTCGAGCATCTGACCATAGCCCTTGCGTCCAGGAATTGCATAGGTGAGGGAGACCGTGAGGCGGTGCCGAATGTCGAAGTCGCTGTTGGCGTACTCGCGACGCACATTGTAGGCATCTTGCGGCAACCCGGAGCCGTAGCCGAAGTCCCAGTTCGCACCCACGTCGTCCAGAGAATGCGACCAGGTATAGCCCGCCACCATGTTTAAGCCATGGAAGTTGCGCGCGTTCAAGGTGGCTTGCAATCCGTTGTAGTTGGAGGTGTAGACATTTCCCATCTGGAAAATGTTGCTCAAGTAGGGAAACTTTCCCGCGTAGGGTCCAATTTCGGGGGCAACCTGACAGGCTGGATTGTTGAGCGTGTCGTAGTGCCCGTTGACGAGGTTACTGGGCAGATTGCAAGCAGCGACATTAGCCGCGGGCCACCCCGATCCGACCGGGGGTTGATTGATGTCTCGAATACCGGTGAGATTTGAGCCGTGATTCCCCACGTAGGCAACTTCCATCGACAGGTTCGACGTGAAAGCGTGCTGCAGGTTCAGTGTCCAGTTCCACACGTAGGGAGTCGTCAGGTTACGGTCCACGGTCATGATGGGGCACGGGCTCTTGAAGCAATTGATCGTGTTGCCTCCGTAAAGAGGCCCGTTCGCAGGGTCCCAAGTAAGGCCGCTCAAGAAATTCTTTACCGTGACGTTTCCTGTGGTGATTCCACCCGGAACCGAAACGTTTCCCGCGCCGTCAATCGGGGCTCCCGTCGGCACGCTACCAGGTCCAAAAGCGTTGTTGAAAGCAATGAACGATTGCCAGTTGACGGTTTCGTAGATCAATCCTCCGCCGCCACGCAGAACCGTCCTGCCGTTACCGTGAAGGTCCCAAGCAAAGCCGGCGCGAGGGCCGAAGTTCTTGTGATCGGGGTTATACAGGCTGCTGATCTGATGGCCCACCTGCACCAATCCCAGGTTCGGATCGAAGTTGCCCAGAAGGTTGTGAGCTTCCTGGGGGACAGTACTGAACTCGTAGCGCACACCGAAGTTCACTGTCAGATTCTTGGTGGCCCGCCAGTCATCCTGGAAAAACCCGGCGTACGCCCAATTGTGCAGCTGCAGGGTTGGATTTCCCACCTCTACCGACGACTTGAATGGGAAGCCCGCAAAGAAGTCTTCGAGCGGCGGGGAAGTGCCTGTGGTGCCCACTAGACCGCCCAAGAAAGTAATGCTGCCCCGGGCGTTGCCGTACGCGGCATTTCTGACGTCGTTGCGGTGTAACTCGAAGCCAAATTTCAAGGCGTGCTTGCCTGCGGTGTAAGAAATGTGATCGACGAATTGCGTGATGGTGTCAGGTCCCTGGAACTTTGGCCACTTGAAGCCACCCAATCCTGGGAAGAAGTAGCCGCCGAACCCGATGCGCGGCAGGCCGCCCGTGAAGGGACCGCTCACACCGGTGTCGAGTCCATAGCTCGACGCTGGATTGTTGAGATCACCCGGCAATGTCGGCTGATAGAGCCGGTTGTAGCCAAATCGCGCCTCATTTACCCAGCGAGCGCTTGGGGTCCAGATCCAACTCCCGCCCGCAACCTGGGCGCGAGTGTGAATGGTGGAAAGCCATTGCGACTGTAACTCTGGGAAGTCTTCTACGGTTCCCGAGTTGTTCCCAAAGAAGTACGAGCCGCTCAGGCCTTGGCGTTCGTTTAGCCTGTAGTCCACCTTGCCGATGACGTTGTCAACCTTCACGTCGTTGTTGAATCCGTTCGTAATGTTGATGCTTGGGCTGTTGTTTGTCGGAAACCCTTTTCCGTTGCAGGTGACGGAGGAGCCTGAAAGCGCACATCCCGCAATTTGCAGACTGGCGGGACTGGGAGTGACCTTGCCCGCTACGAGATCCGCAATCACGTTGGGAATGCTGTCGGCGCAGTCGCCGCTGCTCAGGAACACGCAGGTGCCATTCGTCGGCATCCCCACCATAGAGGGACTGGTGACTCCTCCGAACGAGTTGCCTACGTTGTAGCGCTGGCCTTCGTAGGCGCCAAAGAAGAAGGCCCTGTCTTTGATAATTGCGCCACCCAGGCTGCCGCCAAACTGCTCCAGGGTTCGGGGCAATTTCGCAGCCGGGGCAACGTTGAAGTAATTCCGCGCGTCCATGACTCCATCGCGGCCAAAAGCGAATGCGGTTCCGTGCAGGGTGTTTGTACCCGACTTAATTCCGACGTTAACGACCGCGCCGGGCTTCCATCCGTATTCAGCGGGTGGGTTCTGCTGCAGGTTGAACTCCTGAATGGAGTCGATCGGCAGAATGGTCGCCGAGTCACCCGCGATTCCCGCTCCGTTAATGATTGCCTGCCCGGAGTAGGGCTCACTGTTATACAGGCCATCAATGAGGTAGGCATTGTCCTCGGCGCGCAGGCCGTTGGCGCTCGTGGTGGAGAAGCCACCGCCGGGATAGCGCATGACGCCGGGACGGAGTTGCAGCAGGTTCTCGTAGTTACGGCCGTTGAGCGGGAGATCGTTGATCTCTTTGTTGCTGAGAGTCCCACCCAGAGTGGACGAGGTCGTATTGAGCAGCGGCACGTCTTCCGTGACCACGACGGTTTCCGAAACGCTTCCCGTCTGAAGGGTCAGGTCGATGCGAATGTCCTGAGCCACTTCCAATCCAACGCTGGGGCGCTCGAGGGTCTTGAACCCCTTGGCCTCGGCGCGGATCTTGTAGTTGCTCGGGGACAGGTTGGGCACGACGTAGCCGCCGTCGTCATCGGTCGTGACCGTACGGCTCGTCCCTCTCTGAACGTCTGTGACCGTGACCATGGCTCCCTTAAGCGCCGCCCCGGTCTGATCGGTGATGGTCCCCAAGAACCGGCCATTTATGGTCTGGGAAGAGAGCGACAGGCAGCAGATAAGAGCTAACCAGCCGACGGCGGAAGACCTGAGAAAGTTGTTCTGACGGACACATGCGGGCATATCAATCCTCGCGTTCAGGAAGCACATACTGGACCTCCCTAGCATTGTGGTCCGACAGCTGTACCACTATAAAACTTTCAAGTCAAGGAAATTTGAATTACAGATCGTGCCTTGGATGGTACAGATCTCCATTTAAACATAAGAAACAAATGAATATTAGTATGGTTTTATAAATCGTTACAAAACCTGGGCTTGACTGGCGATACGTCGTGGTGGTATAGCGGTATGACTACTTTACCTCTTGACAGGAGCTCAACCGAAGGGCGTAATAACCAGATGGCTATCGCAACCACGAACCCAGCTACCGGACAAGTGCTTAGGACCTTCGAGCCTCTCTCCGATGGTCAACTCGAAGCGAAACTGCAACTCGCGGCCGATACTTTCCGCAGCTATCGCAAGACGTCATTCGCGGATCGCAGTCGCATGATGACGAGCGCGGCTGAAATTCTCGAGAAGGACAAAGAGACCCTTGGCCGCTTGATGACCCTGGAAATGGGGAAGCCCTATCGCGCCGCCGTCGATGAAGCTGTTAAGTGTGCGTGGGCGTGCCGCTATTACGCCGAGAACGCGGAGCACTTCCTGTCAGATGAAGTCGTGCAGACCGCTGCCAGCCGCAGCTTCATTCGTTACTTGCCCATCGGTCCGATCCTGGCCGTAATGCCGTGGAACTTTCCCTTCTGGCAGGTCTTTCGCTTTATCGCGCCGTCATTGATGGCGGGAAACGTGGGATTGCTCAAGCACGCTTCCAACGTTCCGCAGAGCGCTCTGGAGATCGAAGCCATTCTTCGGCGCGCCGGCTTCCCTGAAGGCGTTTTCCAGACTCTTCTCATTCCGGCTCAAAAAGTGGACAGAGTTCTCAGCGATCCGCGCGTCGCTGCCGCTACCCTTACGGGCAGCGAGGATGCCGGCATCAAGGTGGGTATCTCCGCGGCCACGCGAATCAAGAAGGTGGTACTCGAGTTGGGTGGGAGTGACCCTTTCATCGTCATGCCGAGCGCAAAACTCGACGAGGCCGTCGAGACCGGTGTGAAAGCGAGGGTCATCAACAACGGACAGTCCTGCATTGCCGCCAAGCGTTTCATTGTGGCAGACCAGATTGCCGACGAATTCGAACGCAAGTTTGTCGCCCGCATGAAGGCGCTTCGTGTGGGAGATCCGATGGACGAGAAGACTGAGCTTGGCCCGCTTGCCACCGCCGACGCCGTGCCCTCTCTCGAGGCCGATGTCCAAAAGACGGTCGCTGCCGGAGCACGCATTCTGACCGGCGGCAAGAGGCTGGACCGGCCGGGATACTTCTTCGCACCCACTGTTCTGACGGATATTCCCAAGGATTCGCCTGCTTATAAGGAAGAGTTGTTCGGTCCGGTGGCTTCTATCTTCCGTGTACGGAATATTGATGATGCCATCCGCGTGGCTAACGACAGCCGTTTCGGTCTGGGCGCGAGTGCCTGGACGAATGACCCGGCGGAGCGGGAACGCTTCATCAATGAACTGGAGGCGGGGATGGTCTTCATCAACAAGATGGTGGCTTCTGATCCACGACTTCCGTTCGGTGGCGTGAAACAGTCCGGCCATGGCCGCGAACTCGGAGTTCATGGCATCCGGGAATTCGCCAATGCGAAGACGGTCTGGGTTCAGGAAGCGGCTTAGAGAATCATTTGGGCGTCAGGAGTTTTGGCGCGCCACAAGACTTAAACGTGACTAGCTTGGCGCGAGCTGAGACACACGAAGCAGATGTAGGGTCGCAGTAGTTCAGCATCAGAGGTTCGATCGGCGCGGATAGAGGAGAAGGGCTTGTATAAGACGGTCCGGACATCACGACTTTACGAGCAGATCGTGGAGCAAATTGAGGATTCCATTCTCAAGGGAGCGCTTAAGCCGGGCGATCAGCTACCTGCGGAACGTGAACTTGCACAGCAGTTCGGGGTAAGCAGAACCGCTATTCGCGAAGCTGTGAAGGCACTGCGGGAGAAGGGGCTGGTCGAGGCATATTCGGGACGTGGAACGTTCGTCCGGGACGGCACTTCGCAGGCAATCCGGCAATCGCTGGACCTGATGATCAAGATCGGCCAGCAGGATGGTTCGCCGCACCTGGCCGAACTGCGCGCGATTCTCGAGCCGGAGATTGCGGCCTTAGCCGCTATTCGGATCGACGAACAACACCTCGCCTCCATGCGCGAGGCAGTCAACGTGATGGATGGGGCGCGCAACGATCCGGACGCGTACATCGAGGCGGATCTCGACTTTCATCTTTGCCTGGCAGAAGCTGCGGCCAATCCCCTGATTCTTTCTCTGATTGATTCGATCGTGGGCATGCTTCGTGAACAGAGAATGAGAATTTTCCAGGTGGACGGCGGTCCAGAGCGGGGTCAGTTCCATCACAAACGCATCCTCGAGGCGGTCGAAAAGCACAGCCCGGAGGTCGCACGCACCGCGATGCGAGCGCACTTGCAACAGGTTTTGCAGGATTCGGATTTTGCTCCAGATGAAGAATCACCGGCTTAACTACTTCACAGTTGGATGAGTGTGATAAATGGCTAATCTTGGCTTTGTCGGTCTCGGCGTGATGGGTGGCAACATGGTTGACCGCCTTCTCAGCAAAGGCCATGTCGTTACCGGCTACAACCGAACGCGTTCCAAAGCGCAGTGGCTGATTGACAAAGGCATGAGGTGGGCGGACTCACCGCGCGCAGTTGCCGCGGCAGCCGACGTGACCTTTGCCATGGTCACGAATTCCGCCGCGCTCGCCGGCGTCACAGAGGGGCCCGATGGCTTGCTGGCCGGTTTGACGAAAGGAAAATTCTTCGTCGATATGAGCACGGTAAGTCCTGCCGTGAGCCGCACTCTTGCCGTCAAAGTGCGGGAAAAAGGCGCCGACATGGTCGACTCTCCCGTTTCCGGGAGCGTGATCACCCTGCAGCAGGGCAAACTTTCGGTGATGGTCGGCGGAAGGCGCGAGACTTTTGACCGCCTCAAACCATTGCTGGAAGACATCGGCCCCAAGGTTACGCACGTCGGCGACAACGGTCTTGCGCTTTCGATGAAGATCGCGATCAACCTAAGCCTGGCGGTGCAGATGCTCGCGTTCTCCGAAGGCGTGCTACTGGCGGAGAAGAGCGGTATCGCTCGAGAAGTTGCGGTGGATGTGCTTACTCACAGCGCGGTCGCCTCGCCGATGATCCAGTATCGTGGGCCGTTCGTTCTGCAGCAACCGGAAGAAGCCTGGTTCGACGTAAACATGATGCAGAAGGACATGCTGCTCGCTATGGAACTAGGGCGCCAGTTGAATGTTCCCGTGCCGACGACCGCCCTGAGCAACGAATTTCTAACTGCTGCGCGCGGCATGGGTTGGGAGAAATTTGATTTCGCGGTGATGTTCGATGTGTTGGCCCGAATGTCAGGAGTGAAGACGGCGGTGGCGAAATGACCACGGCGGCACAACCTCCCAAGACCGATTCCTCGGTTGAGGTCAAGAAGTGGATCCGCATGTACCGCCAGATGATGGCGATCCGCCTCTTCGAAGATCAGGTGAACGAGCTCTACACTCGTGCCCTCATGCCCGGACTGGCGCATCTTTATATCGGTGAAGAAGCCGTTGCGGTAGGAGTTTGCGAAGCGCTCCGTGCCGACGATTACATTACCAGCACTCATCGCGGGCACGGACATTGCCTCGCGAAAGGCGCGTCGCCCGATCGCATGTTTGCTGAACTGCTCGGCAAAGAAGCCGGCTATTGCCGCGGCAAGGGCGGGTCGATGCACATTGCCGACCCTGCCACCGGGAACCTGGGAGCCAACGCGATTGTGGCGGGCAGCACAGGTATTGCGACCGGGGCAGCGTTTTCCGCCAAGAGACTCGGTACGGGGCAGGTTGCGATCTGTTTCTTCGGAGAAGGCGCGCTCGGCCAGGGTGTGCTGTATGAGGTAATGAATCTGGCGCAGCTTTTCAAACTTCCCGTCATTTACGTTTGCGAGAACAATCTGTACACGGAGTACACTCACTTTTCCGAAACCACCGCGGGAGACATCGCAGCTCGCGCTACCGCATTCGGGCTCGAAGCTGCAACTGTTGACGGTCAGGATGTCCGCGTTGTGCACGAAGCTGCCAGCCGGCTAGTAAGTCGCGCGCGGGCGGGCGAGGGCCCCGGATTCCTGCTGTGCAACACCTACCGCTATCACGGACATCATGTTGGCGATATCAACCGCGAGTACTATCGCTCGAAGCAGGAGGAGCAGCTCTGGAAGACGCAGCGTGACCCGATCCGTCTTCTGACCAATTGGCTGGTGGAACAACATCACGTCGACTCGGCAGTTTTCGAGCGCATACAGAGTGAGCTGCAATCCGAAATGGAAAAGGCCGTCGCATTTGCGGTCGCTGCGCCTTACCCCACTCTTGATGAGGTCGACCAGGACGTTTATGCCTGAGACTGCACAGCGCGAGTTGACCTTTGCTCAAGCCGTTCGTGAAGCTCTCGCGGAAGAAATGCGCCGTGACAAGACCGTCTGCATCTTCGGCGAAGACGTGGCCGAAGCCGGCACTCCTTTCAAAGTCCTCTCCGGGCTCGTGGAGGAGTTTGGCAAGGATCGTGTTCTCGATACGCCAATTTCGGAAGCTGGCTTCACCGGTCTGGCTGTGGGCGCGGCAATGACAGGACTTCGTCCGGTGGTCGACATCATGTTCGGCGACTTCATTACGCTCACGATGGACCAGATGGTGAACCAGGCCGCCAAGGTTCATTACATGTCGGGAGGAAAGTGGAAGGTACCGATGGTGATGCGGACAACGCTCGGCGCCACCCGCCGTTCTGCCGCCCAGCACTCGCAGTCGCTTCATGCCTGGTTCAGTCACGTACCCGGGCTGAAGGTTGTGCTGCCCTCGACGCCCTACGACGCCAAAGGCCTGCTCAAAACCGCGATCCGCGACCAGAATCCCGTGGTCTTCTTTGAAGACAAGATGATGTACAAGATGAAGGGGCCGGTTCCGGCTGAGGACTACACGATTCCTTTCGGGGTTGCCGACGTGAAACGCGAAGGCCGCGATATCACACTGGTCGCCACCAGCAGCATGGTGCAAGTTGCGCTCGGTGCGGCTTCGTTACTCGAAGAGGTCGGTCTTAGCGCGGAAGTGATTGATCCGCGCACGACCTGGCCACTGGACGAAAAAGCTCTGATTGAATCGGCGAAGAAAACTTCCCGGGTCATCGTCATGGACGAAGGCTACGGGCGATATGGTGTGACCGCTGAGATTGCGGCCGTGATCGCGGAAGGTGCGTTTTATGATCTCGACGCTCCTGTTAAGCGGATGGGAGCGATGCATATTCCCATTCCGTTCTCACCGCCGCTCGAAGATATTACCGTGCCAACCGAGCAAACCGTGTTCGACGCGGCGAAGGCGCTCTGCGGACGGTCGTAGATATCGGGTTTCAGGATGGAAAGTCGAGCTCGAAGCGAGCACGAGGAAATTAAGGAGGCAAGTTATGGCTCTCCCAACTTATGGAACGATGGCGGTGGACTGGGAAAACCGTGTGGATTTCGATCGCCTGCGCCGCGAACGTCTGGCCCGCGCGAAGAATCTGCTCGCTAAGTCTGAGATGGGCGCTCTTCTCTGCTTCGACATGAATAACGTGCGCTACCTCACGGCAACGCACATCGGCACGTGGGCGCAGGACAAAGCCAATCGCTTCACGTTACTGCCCCAGAACGACGAACCTATTCTCTGGGACTTCGGCTCCGCCGCGAAACATCATCAACTCCACTGCCCATGGCTGGGCGAGCGCTCGCGCCCGGGTATTTCGATGCTGCGCGGTGCGATGTCACCGGAGATGGGTCGAGCCGAAGATGTCGCGAAGAAAATCCGAATCGAGCTCGAGATGCGCGGACTGCACAAAGAGCCGCTGGGCATCGACATCATTGAGCCTCCCGTGCTCTTCGCGCTGCAGAAAGAAGGAATTACGGTTGTCGACGGACAACAGATCTTGTCCGACGCCCGCGTCATTAAGACGCAGGACGAGATCACGCTGCTCAACATGTCCGCGAGTATGGTCGACGCCGCCTACGACGAGCTCTACCGCGCCATGAAGCCGGGCATGAGTGAGAATCAAGCCGTCGGACTCGTGAGCAAGGTGCTTTACGATCTCGGCTCCGAATACGTGGAAGCCGTCAACGCGATTTCCGGTGAGCGCTGTAATCCGCATCCACACGTCTTCTCGGACCGCATCCTGCGGCCTGGCGATCCGGTTTACTACGACATTCTCCACTCCTACATGGGCTATCGTACCTGCTATTACCGCTGTTTCACCATCGGCTACGCGTCGCGCGCGATGGTGGATGCTTATAAGCGGTGCCGCGAGTATCTGGATGCGGCAATCGAGCTGGTCCGCCCCGGCCGTACTACTGCTGAGATTGCGGCAGTCTGGCCGAAGGCGCAGGAATTTGGTTTTCCCAACGAAGAAGCCTGCTTTGCGCTGCAATACGGCCATGGCATCGGGCTGGCGATCTGGGAGAAACCGGTGATCAGCCGCCTGGTTTCGTTTGAGCACCCTCACGAGATCAAGACGGGTATGGTGTTCGCGCTGGAGACTTTCTGGCCATCGACCGACGGGTGGAGCGCCGCCCGCATCGAAGAAGAGATTGTCGTCACGCCGACGGGGCACGAAGTCATCACGCGTTTTCCCGCAGAAGAATTGCTGGTAGCTGGGTCGCACTACTTCACTGTGAACGGACCTCTCGCAACGACGCGCGAGCAAGAGGCTGCGCCCAGTCAGCGAGTGGTCGAAATGATTGAAGAGAGTGCAAAGACCGAACGAGTGGGAGTCGAAAGCTGAGTCCACGGACGTAACAGAGTCGGTAGAAGCGATTCGGGCGACAACTGCCTACATACTCGAACTGAGAATTCGGGGTCTCCGATTATGCCCATCAGCGTAGTGATGCCCGCTCTCGAAATGGCACAGGAAACCGGCAAGCTCGTGTCTTGGCGGAAGAAGGAGGGAGCCACTGTTGCCAAGGGCGAGATTCTTCTCGAAATTGAAACCGACAAAGCCGTGATGGAGATTGAGTCTCCTGGCGACGGCATCCTCGCAGGTGTAAGCGCACAAGAAGGTGCTGAGGTGCCAGTCGGTCAGACAATCGCCTGGCTTCTTAAGCCCGGCGAGGAGATTCCCACGCAAACGACGCCGGCAGAATCGGGCCGACACACTTCAACTGGGCCTAGTCGCGCGGCGGCACCTGCAGCCGACGCTAAACTGCCTTCAACCAGTGCGGCTCAAAAGATTTCGCCGAAAGCCCGTCGGCTCGCTCAGGAGCACGGGATTGATCTCGCTCGTCTCCGCGGATCAGGCCCCGATGGCGCAGTGGTTGTCGAAGATGTACTTGCACTCGTTCAATCCGCGGAGTCTGCTCCCGCAAAGCCCGCGACTTCCGGGGCGCAACCGGCTCTAAGCACAGTCGCTCGCCTGATGGCCGAGCGCACGACCCAGAGCTGGACCCATGTCCCGCACTTTTTCCTCGTGCAGGACGTGGACGCAACTGCTCTCATCGAAACTCGCAAGAAATTGGGGTCGGGGATCGAGCAGGCACGTGGAGTGCGGCCGACTTTTACCGATTTCCTCGTTATCCATGCGGCGCGCGCTTTGAACAAGCATCCACGTCTTAACTCAAGTTGGGTAGATGGCGGGATTCGTCTGAATTCCTCAGTAAACATCGCGATCGCTATCGCAGTGGAGGATGGTGTCGTGAGTGGAGTCATTCGCGATGCAGCGAACCTTGATCTAGGGCAAATTGCGGTTCAGCGCAACGATCTGAGCGAAAGGGCCCAGGCGGGCCGATTGCGTCCCTCAGACATTTCCGACGCCACTTTCGCAATCAGCAACCTGGGCATGTATGGTGTGGACGCGTTTAGTGCCATCATTACTCCACCCCAGGCCGCCATCCTGGCGGTGGGGCGCATTGCGGATCGTGTCGTCGCAGTGAATGGGAAACCTGATGTTCGTCCGATGATGACGCTCACCCTGTCGTCGGATCATCGCGTTGTCGATGGCGCCAAGGCCGCGGCGTTCCTCAAGGATCTGGCCGCCGAAATTGAAAAGCACGCGCAAGGCGAGCCGCAGTGATGCCGTGACGCCCTATCTTGCAGTCCTCCTGATTTGCCTTTCCCGCGTCTACTTTGACTGATGGTTCGCGCTTGCCTTATACCCTGGTATAGGGTTCACAATACATGTATGCGCATCGGTGAACTGGCACGCGAAGCGGCCGTAAACATCCAGACGATTCGGTTCTATGAACGGCAGGGACTGCTTCGTGCGCCTTCGCGGAACAATTCGGGCTACCGGTGCTACGAGACCAGTGATCTCGACCGAGTGACGTTCATCAAGCGTAACCAAGAGCTCGGCTTTACGCTGGGAGAGATCAAGCAACTCGTCGACCTGCATCAGGCGGTGGCCGCCATGTCATTTCCCTTGCGCCGCAAGCCTAGCGAATTGCGCGGGATCATCGCCATTGGCAAGGAACGCCTCGGTGCGATCAATCAGAAGGTGCGAACGCTCCACGCCATGCGGCGGCAACTGGCAGCGCTCTTGCGCGAACTCGAATCTCCGACCGTGCTGACCTGTCCGGCTTCCCGCAAATCCTGAGCAGGCATCCGCAAAAAATAACGCTTGACCTTATACCCAAGTACCGGGTTCAGACTGTGTTTGCGCCGATTCTGGCGGCAAGTCCGAACCACTCGCGGAATCTGCGCCCGCCATTACTTGATGGTGCCGTACGAGAAAACAGGAGAAGAAGAAATGAGAGCACGTGCATTGGCTGTTGTTTGTCTGTTCACGATGATGGCGTTCGCCGCAACCCGGCCCGACTTCGCCGGTTCCTGGGAATTCAACGCCGCCAAGAGCAAGAATGTTGGCATGATGGCGCAGATGAAGATAACCGAAACGATTCAGCAAACGGATTCGGCTTTCGATGAAACGTCACACAGCAGCTTTCAGGGCAGCGACCAGGATATGAAAACGCATTACGACTTGACCGGGAAGCCAGCCACCAACGAATCGCCGATGGCCGGCCCAAGCGAAACTGTCAGCAAGTGGGACGGAAACAAACTGGTGACCAGCTGGACCGGCCAGAGCGCTGTAGCAGGCGGAAGCAAAGTCGTGCGCGTCGAGACGCGGTCGCTGTCCGCAGACGGCAAGACCATGACGATTGAGTCAGTTCGCGGATCCAACCCGCCCGTGGTGATGGTATTCGAAAAGAAGCAGTAGCCATGAAGCGTTTCTGGATCTTGATAGCGCTCTTGCTCGCCGTCGGTGGCGTGGCGGCGGGCTTCTATGTGGTGAGGGCCTCGGGAGGAAGATCGGTTGCCGGCACCGCCCAGGTCATTCACGCTGAGCGGCGCACACTCGCAAATGTCGTGAATGCAACTGGAACGGTCCGCTTGCGCGTCGGCTCGGAGGTGCGCGTGGGCTCCCAACTGTCTGGCATTGTGAAAAAACTCAATGTCACAGTTGGCTCCCATGTCCATGCCGACGACGTGATTGCAGAGATCGATGACGCGACGATCGAGGCGCGTCTCGCCGATTCGGAAGCGCAAGCCTACCTCGATCATGCCAGCCTGGAGCGGGCAAGAGTCAATTACGAACGTGCGGAGAAACTGAGAGCGCAGGGACTGATCCCGCTTCAGCAAGAGGAAGATCTGCAACTCGCACTTGAGGAAGCGAAAGCGAAGTATCAAAAGTCACTTCGGGATCGCGACTTGGTCAAGGTCGACCTCAATTATGTGCGCATACGAGCCCCGATCAGCGGTACGGTTGCATCGGTATCCACACAAGAGGGAGAGACAGTCGCGGCATCGTTTACCGCGCCCACCTTCGTCACCATCATTGGCGACAATGCGCTGCAATTGGTCGCAATGGTCGACGAGACTGACATTGCGAATGTGCGCGCGGGGAATCCTGTCACGTTCACGGTCGATTCTTTCTCTTCGCGCGACTTTCCGGGCAGGGTCGCGAGCATCGCTCCCAAGGCTACGATCATCTCAGGTGTCGTGAACTACGAAGTGACGATCCACATCGACAAAGCCGCTCAACTGCTCAAGCCGGACATGACGGCGAATGTGTCCATCCGGACGGCACAGCATGAAGCCCTCCTGTTGCCCGCCACCGCCATCCAGCATGATGGCGACCAGACTTTTGTGTACGTCTCTGGTAAGGGAGCAGAGAAAAGGCACGTGATCACTGGAAATAAAGATGGAGGAATGATCGAAATCAAGCGAGGAATTTCACCGGGCGATGAAGTTCTGCTGACGTCTGGCAACGGCGCGAGTAATCCCCAGCCCAAACCTGCCTTGTGAGTGATGCGCAATGATAGAAGTGGAAGACATTTCGAAGACGTATGCGCGGGGTGAGCATGACAGCGTGCACGCACTGAGCGCGGTTTCCGTCCGCATTGCACCCGGCGAGTTTGTGGTGGTGCGCGGCGCCTCGGGGTCAGGCAAGTCAACGCTGTTGAATATTCTTGGTAGACTTGATCTTCCCACAACCGGCAGCTACCGGCTCGACGGCGAAAATGTAGCTCGGTACAGCGATAGACAATTGGCTCGCGTCCGCAACGCTAAGATCGGCTTCATCTTTCAATCCTTCAACCTACTGCCGCGCACCACGGCGCTCGAAAACGTTGAAATTCCGATGGTGTACGGCCGGGGACTGGTAGAGAGGAAAAAAGCCATGGCCGCGCTGGAGCGCGTTGGGCTGGCCTCGCGCGCCGGTCATTTCGCCAGTGAACTCTCCGGGGGCGAGCAACAGCGCGTGGCCGTGGCCCGAGCGTTGATCAACAGTCCCGCGTTGATTCTCGCCGACGAGCCAACCGGCAACCTCGATCTGGCCGCGGGGTCAGAGGTGATGAGGCTGCTGAGCGATCTTCACCGCGAAGGTCGAACCATTTTGCTGGTGACCCACGACGACGCTGTCGCGGCCTACGCGTCGCGAGAAATTCTTCTGCGGGACGGACATATCATTTCCGATCACACCCGACTTACGAACCTCGTGGAAGGTGGCCGGTGAACACTGGACAAATTTCGCTGCAGGCAGTGCGTAGTCTGCGCCGGTATCGGCTGCGAACCAGCCTCATGATGCTGGGCATTCTGGTCGGGATCGCGTCGCTCGCCGTCCTTTCGTCCCTCGGCGAAGCTACCAAACGCGAGACCATGCAGCGCTTCAAGAACATGCTCGGCACCTTTGACGCGATCATAGTCAGGCCGGGCGGAGGCCGCACTCGCGGCATGCCCACCCTGGTCAACATGCCACCCACGCTGCGCTTCGACGACGCAGCTGCGATCGCTACCGAACTGCCGGGAATCAAGGCGGTCGCCGAAGTGCAGAATGCGTTCGATATCGACGTAAAGTATCGTGATCAAAGTTCCTCTCCCGCCATTTTCGGTGTCAGCCCGAACTGGCTTGCCCTGCGCTCGGAAGAGGTGGCCGATGGCGCTTTCTTCACCCCCGGCCAGAACACATCCCTGGCCCGGGTGGCGGTCCTTGGTCCGGACGTACGCAATCGAATGTTCCCCGGAGAGGATCCAATCGGCAAAACCATCCGGATCGCGGACGTTCCTTTCGAAGTCATCGGCGGGTTGAAGTCGCGCGGTGCAGGCCCCGCGGGGGCAAGTCTCGACAATGTGGTTCTAATTCCCATCAACACCGCTTCGCGCAGGCTTTTCAATCGCGACTTCCTGACCATGCTCATCGTGCAGGTGAAAGATCCCGAGCGCGGCGACGAAGCAACCGCCGAAGTTGCAGCCCTTCTGCGGTGGCGGCACCACATACAACCGCCCGCACTCGACGACTTCACCATTACCAATCCCGCGGCAACCATGGCCCGAGTGACCAGTGCGGGCAGCACGCTGACAAAGATTCTCACCGGTGTCTCGATCATGGCACTGCTGATTGGCGGTGTTGTGATCATGAGCCTGATGTCCATTGCAGTGTCAGAGCGTCGCAAGGAAATCGGTGTCCGCCGTTCAGTGGGTGCCGCCCAAGTCGACGTGGTACTGCAATTCCTGTTAGAAGCGGCCCTCGTTTCTGTTGCCGGCGGCATTGCGGGCGTCATGATCGGCTGGGGTGGAGTGCAACTGGTCGCGCGGATGCAGAAGCTGCCGCCGATTCTGGTGTGGGAACCATTCTTGGCAGCCATCCTTCTCTCTCTCGCCGTTGGCGTGGTATTCGGGATTTATCCGGCCTGGAGGGCGTCGCGGGTCGATCCCATACAGGCGCTGCGTTCCTGAAATGACCACTCGTTACCTGCAGATCATGGTGCGGGGTTTGCGCCTGCTGTGGCGTTACCGGTTGCGTTCGGGGCTGCTGATGTTGAGCGCGGCGTTGGGCGTCGGCGGAGTGGTGTGCTCGGTAAACTACGGTGCTGGCGGCTCGAATCAGATTCTCGACCAGATTCGCCGCATGGGAACAAACGCACTCATCATCACGCCAGCGGAGAGCAGAGCAATTGCCGGCCGCGCGCGCACTGGAGGCGCCGTTACCACTCTGGTAGAACGCGACTACGCCTCCATCCGAAAAGAAGTCGCCACTCGTACCCGCTCTTCCGCCATTGTTACGGACAGTTTTCGCGTCAAGGCGGGCGACCTGTCAAAGAGTACAGCTATCATCGGATGCGAGCCCGATTATTTCGCCATCAAGGACTGGCCGCTTCTCGCTGGCGAAGCGTTCGGTGCCGCTCACGAACGAAGTGCCGCGCGCGTCGCGGTCCTGGGAAATGCAGTCGCAGTAGACTTGTTCGGGCCTGTCTCTCCGATCGGTCAACGCGTGATGATCAACCGCGTCCCCTTCGTCGTAATTGGGGTTTTGAGTGAACGCGGCCAGGGACTCGACGTGAACAACGAAGACAATCAAGTTTACGTGCCGCTCACAACGGCCATGCACCGGCTGATGAACGTGGATCACTACAATGGCATCGTAGTCGAGATCGAGTCACTCAGCTCGATGAATACAGCCGCAGCCCAAATGCGCTCGGTGCTACGCGTCCTGCATCATATCCGCATCAACCAGGCGGATGACTTTCAGATTCAGAACCAGAAGACGTTGCTCGACACCCAGATGGCGGCGGCCACGCGGCTGGATTTCTTTCTGCGCTGGATCGCAGCCAGCGCTCTGACGGTCTCGGGCCTGGGAATCGTCGCCATCACCTGGATCGCAGTGAAGGAGCGAACACATGAGATCGGCACCCGGCGCTCGCTGGGCGCCACTCGTGGAGACATCTTCTTTCAGATTTCCTTCGAGTCGGCGGGGCTGGCATTGATTGGAAGTCTGATGGGCGTCGGGGTGTCGTGGCCGGTTTCCCGCGTCATCAGCGCCTCGGTCGGATTGCCCTTCGTCTTCGACCGGAAAACAGCGGCCCTTGCCTTCGTGGCGGCGATCAGCATCGACCTCGCCTTCTGCGTCTTCCCGTCCCGCAAAGCTGCCTCTGTAAGCCCGATTGAGGCTCTCAGGTACGAATAAGCGTTAACGTTTGCCCTAACAATCTCACCCGGCGTCAAACTGCGGATTGAGCGGCTCGCGGAACTTGACGTCCCCTTCTTCCTCGATGGTGGAATGGGTCCTAGCAACCAGCATGTAAATCGAGGGGACTACAAACAGTGTGAACGCTGTACCGATGATCATGCCGCTCACCAGCATGATACCGATACTGTTTCTCGCTCCAGCCCCCGGCCCCGTCGCGAGAACGAGCGGAAAGTGTCCAAACACCGTCGCCGCCGTGGTCATCAGGATAGGCCGGAGACGCGTGCCTGCCGCTCCAACAATAGCCTCGAGTTTACTTCTGCCCGTCTCCTGCAAATGATTCGCGAACTCGACGATAAGAATCCCGTTCTTAGCGATTAAGCCGACAAGCGTGATCAGGCCGACCTCACTGTAGATGTTCAGGGTGGTAAAGCCGAGGAACGAGAACACCAACGCGCCCGATAGAGCGAGCGGTACGGATCCCGCCAGAACGATGAACGGGTCGCGGAAGCTCTCGAATTGCGCGGCGAGCACGAGATAGATCAAGATCGCCGAGAGCATGAATGTGCCCAGGAACTTACTGCCCTCCACCCGAAGCTGGCGGGACTCGCCCGCGTAGTCTACCGTGAATCCTTGCGGCAAGATCTGTTTGGCCTGGTCTTCCAGGAAGGTGAGTGCGCGATCGAGGGGCACACTGGGCGGGAC
>Ga0075017_100000757_pt1 | contig 18667 bp, 12 predicted proteins | sample AleBraG_ABR_2012_FD_71475 | JGI IMG/M metagenome (GOLD analysis project Ga0075017, IMG submission 71475) | Freshwater sediment microbial communities in response to fracking from Pennsylvania, USA - Alex Branch Run_MetaG_ABR_2012 | ecosystem: Environmental > Aquatic > Freshwater > Creek >... | reverse complement strand
TGCCCAATTCGCTCAGCGATCTGTAGGACGAGCTGCCCGGACGAGCTGCCCGGTTGACGCTAATACTACCGGCGAGTAGTGTTGTACGACTGGGTAGGATGGCGCCGGGGTGGGCTCATGGGGCAGGCCGAACAAGTCGCTGACGCAGAGTCGGGCAGCGCAGTAGCGGCACCGCCGCTCCGCTTCGTCACGGCCGCCTCGTTGTTCGACGGGCACGATGCCGCGATCAATATGATTCGGCGGCTCCTGCAGGCGCATGGCGCCGAAGTCATCCATCTGGGTCACAACCGGAGCGTTGCGGATATCGTCCGGGCCGCGGTTCAGGAGGATGCCGACGCCATCGCGGTGTCCTCCTATCAGGGCGGGCACAACGAATACTTCCGCTACCTGCTCGATTGCCTGCGCGAACAGGGTGTTGGCCATATCCGCGTGGTGATCGGCGGGGGTGGCACCATTTCGCCCGACGAGGTGGAGGCGCTGGAGGCCTACGGGGTCGAAAAGATCTACACCCCGGAGGATGGGCGCCGCTTGGGGTTGGATGGCATGATCGAGGATGTCATCGAGCGGGTGCGGCGCGGCGCCCCGGCCCCCTACGTTTTCGGACCCGTGAGTCCGCTGCGGCCGTTTCATCTGGCGCAGACCATTTCGGTACTGGAAACCGCGCCGCCCGGCGACGTGCGGGGCACGCAGATTCGCCGCGCCATCGCTCAGGCGCCCCGGCGCACGCCGGTCATCGGCCTGACGGGTACCGGTGGAGCCGGCAAGTCCAGTCTGAACGACGAACTGCTGCAGCGTTTCGTGCGTCAGTTCCCCGCCAAGCGCATCGCGGTGGTGGCCATGGATCCCACCCGACGCCGCTCCGGCGGCGCGCTGCTGGGGGATCGCATCCGCATGAATTCACTGGCCTCCGAGCAGATCTTCATGCGCTCGCTGGCCACCCGTCGCCGGAATCTGGCCACCAGTGCAGTGCTCAAGGATGTCATCGGGCTGATGGAGTGGGCGGGCTTCGATCTTATCGTAGTGGAGACCGCCGGCACCGGACAGTCCGATTCCGAAATTGCGGACCTGGTGGACATTCCCCTGTACGTGATGACCAGCGAGTTCGGCGCCGCCAGCCAGCTGGAAAAAATCGACATGCTCGATTTCGCAGATTTGATCGCCATCAACAAGTTTGAAAAACGCGGCGCCGAGGACGCCCTGCGCGACGTGCGCAAGCAGTGGCGACGGAATCATCCGCAGGCCGGTCGGATCGCGGACGAAGACTTGCCGGTATTTCCAACCATTGCCAGTCGTTTCAATGATCCCGGTGTCAATCGCCTGTTTTCACAGCTGTGCGCCCGTCTTGAGGCGGGCGGCCGCTGGTCGGCCAAGGGCTGGCAGGTCACGTCGCCTGGCCCTGCGGCTCCGGGTGGGCGCGAAGCACTGATTCCCGCGGCGCGCAGTCGCTACCTGGCGGAGATTGCGGCCAACGGGCGGCGGGCCCGCGCCGAGAGTCTGGCGGCGGCAGAGTCCGCGCAGCGCGCCCAGGGGTTGTTTGAGGCGCTGCACTCACTCCATGACCCGCTGTTGCCCACCGCGCTCGAGCCCTTTCCCGCCGCAGCCTTAAGCGATCCCGCGGGCGATGACTCCCGGCGCACTCTGCGCCGGGCCTACAATGACGCGTTGCAGGCGGTCGGGGATGAGGCGCTACAGGAGTTGAAGCGCTTTCCACAGTTAGTGAGCCAGGTGCAGGCCGATCAATACAGCTACCAGGTGCGCGGCCAGTCGTTGCACGGGGAGAACTACACTCAGACGCTCAGTCGTTCGAAGATCCCGAAGCTCGCGGCGCCCACCTGCCGGGCGTGGGGCGAGCAGCTGAAGTTCCTGCTGACTGAAAATTTCCCCGGGCGTTTTCCCTACACGGCCGGAGTGTACCCGTACCGACGCACTGAGGAGGATCCGCTGCGTATGTTCGCAGGTGAAGGCGGACCGGAGCGCACCAACCGTCGCTTCCATTACCTGGCCCGTGGGCACGCGGCCACACGCCTTTCCACGGCCTTCGATTCGACCACGTTGTACGGTGAGGATCCGGACACCCGGCCCGACATCTACGGGCGCGTGGGCAATTCGGGTGTGTCCATCGCCAGCCTGGACGACATGAAGAAGCTGTACTCGGGCTTCGATTTGAGTGCTGCGACCACATCCGTGTCCATGACCATCAATGGGCCGGCGCCGATTCTGCTGGCCATGTTCTTGAACACGGCCATTGATCAGCAGGTGGAACGCCATTTACGGGCCGAGGGGCGCTGGGAAGAGGCGCAAGCGCGGATCGCGGCGTTGCACGCGGCCGCGCGTGCAGAGGCGCTTGATGCGGTTACGCCCTGTGCCTACCAAGGGGCGTTGCCCGAGGGGCACGACGGGTTGGGCCTGGCCTTGTTGGGATTGAGCGGCGATCAATTGGTGGCCGCGGCCACCTACCAGCGCATCAAGGACGAGACGCTGAGGCGCGTACGCGGCACCGTGCAGGCCGACATCCTCAAGGAAGATCAGGCGCAAAACACCTGCATCTTCTCCACGGAATTTGCGCTGCGGATGATGGGCGATATGCAGCAGTACTTCATCGACCGCAAGGTGCGCAACTTCTATTCAGTGTCGATTTCCGGCTACCACATTGCCGAGGCGGGCGCCAATCCGCTCAGCCAGTTGGCCTTCACGCTTGCCAACGGCTTCACCATTGTCGAGTACTACCGCGCGCGCGGCATGAATATCGATGAGTTCGCGCCGAACCTGTCGTTCTTCTTCTCCAACGGCATGGATCCGGAGTACGCCGTCATCGGTCGCGTCGCGCGGCGCATTTGGGCGCGGGCCATGCGTGATCTGTATCGCGCCGATCCGCGCAGTCAGATGCTCAAGTATCACGTGCAGACTTCCGGCCGCTCGCTTCACGCCCAGGAGATTCAGTTCAACGACATCCGCACGACACTGCAGGCCCTGTATGCCCTGTTCGACAATTGCAATTCGCTCCACACCAATGCTTACGATGAGGCCCTGACCACACCCACCGAGGAGAGCGTGCGCCGGGCGGTGGCCATACAGCTGATCATCAATCGTGAGTTGGGTCTGAACCAGAATCAGAATCCATGGCAGGGCTCGTATTTGATCGAATACCTGACGGATCTGGTGGAGGAGGCGGTGTACCGGGAGTTCGACGCCATGGCCGAGCGAGGCGGCGTGCTCGGTGCGATGGAAACGATGTACCAACGGGGCAAGATTCAGGAGGAGAGCCTGTACTACGAGCACAAAAAGCACGATGGCTCGTTGCCGCTCATCGGCGTCAACACCTTTCTGCCTGAATCAGGCGGGGGGCAAGCGCGCGGTAAGCCGGCGCTGAGTCGTTCCAGCGACGCGGAACAGGCGGCGCAGGTGGCGAATGTGCAGCATTTTCAACGCACGCATGCAGCGCATACCGCTCCGGCGCTGGCGCGCCTGCAGCAGGTGGCCGCCGGTGGGGGGAATGTGTTCGAGGAGCTGATGGGTGCGGTCAAATGCTGCTCGCTGGGGCAGATTTCCCATGCCCTGTATGCCGTTGGCGGGCAATACCGGCGCAACGTGTGAGCCGGCCGCGGGCCGCGGCGGCGCGGGCGCGAGCCAGACACGCTCCACGCGCGGCAGAAACTGTCCCGAACTAGGCCTCCGCAGAAGACGCACGGCATCACCTGCGCTTTCTAGATATATCGACTTATGATATATTATGGTATGGTTGATGAGGCGATGGGCCGGCTTTTGGACTACGACCGTCGACGTTACTGGCTCGTCAATGGCTGGAGCGTCCGATTTCGTATTGCAGAAGTGATGATGAGTTCGACGCGGCCGCACGGCATCAAGTATGCGTTTACGTTGCACGATGTGGATGGGTCACGGCTACTCGGGTTCGACAACGCGCACGGTGGACCGCGGTCACAGACCTATGATCATAGGCACCGCTTCCGGCGTCCGACCGAGCTTGTGGCTTATGAGTTTCGAAGTGCGGATGAGTTGCTCTGCGACTTCTTCGGCGCAGTTGAACAGGCGTGCAAGCAAGAGGATGTGGCGTTCGAGTTCGAGGCAGACGAGATTGAGCTAGATTTAGAGGATGGCGACATGGAGGACTCTAACGATGACACGCAAATCGTTGACTGAATTGCGGGAGGAAATGCGCGCGGTGGCCCGCGGCAAGCGAATTGCTGCGCCGCTCCCCGCCGCATCGCTGTTCGCGGCGCTGTCGCGCGAGGCGCTTGAGTTATTAGGCCTACTGTTGCGAGAACATCCGGCGAGCGTGACCGAATTGGTGACGCTGAGCGGTCGGGCGCAGTCCAATATCTCTCGCTCCCTGCAACTGCTCGCGCGTCACCGCCTCATCCGGTTGGTGCGAGAGGGGCGCGAAGTGCGCCCCGAGCCTATCGTCAAGGCGTTGCGCGTAGATCTCGCGACTGGTACGTACGAGATGACACCGCGATCAGGAGTTACCGCCTAAACGTCAATCAACCTCAACGCCGCTCAGTCTGCCTGGCCACCGCATCGGCTGCTGCCGCGATAGCCGCGGCATCGCCCAGGTACCGACTGGATAACGGCCGCAGCGCTGCGTCCAGTTCGTACAGTAGCGGTATTCCTGTGGGGATGTTCAATTCGATAATGGCGTTTTCCGTCATTTGATCGAGCATCTTGACCAGCGCACGCAGGCTGTTGCCGTGGGCGACTACCATGACATTGAGGCCGGCGCGGAGCGGTGGGGCGATGCGCTCTTCCCAATAGGGCAGCACCCGCGCCAGGGTGCTCTGGAGCGATTCGGTGGCCGGCAGATCGCCGGGCGGAACCTGTGCGTAGCGGCGATCAAAGCGGGGATGGCGCGGATCGTCCAGTGTCAGGGGAGGCGGTGGCACATCGTAGCTGCGCCGCCAGATCTTCACCTGCGCCTCGCCGTGCTGCGCGACGGTTTGCGCTTTGTTCAGTCCCTGCAGCGCGCCGTAGTGCCGCTCATTCAGACGCCAGTGACGTTCCACCGGCAGCCACAGTAATTTCAGTTCCTCCAGTATCAACCACTGGGTGCGAATGGCCCGTGTGAGCACCGAGGTGAACACCAGGTCCGGCACGAGACCTGCGCGCGCGATCTCGCCGCCCGCCTGACGGGCCTCCTCGATGCCGGCAGCGGACAGATCCACATCGGTCCAGCCGGTGAACAGATTTTCGACATTCCAGATGCTCTGTCCGTGACGGACCAGTATCAATTTTCCAGGCACGGCGGTTCCTCGTAGTGGTCAGGACTGGGCCAGATTGCGCAGCGCCTCGGCGCCGGCCATGAGGGCGGCCAGATCCGGGGCGGCGCTGGCGCGCAAGTCGCGCAGGGTCATTTGCCATTGCTGGCCGGGGGCGCCCAGTCGCTCGCACCAGCGCTGCAGGGCGGCATCCGCTCCGGCTCGCTCGCGCAGTGCGCGCGCGCACAGATTGCGTTGGCCATCGAGGCAGGCGGTATAGAGGCGTTCGCGCGCCACGATCTGCCAGGAGCCGCGGGTTTCGAGCGCACGAATAGCCTCGCCCAGCCAGTCAATGCCCAGTGCGGCCGCGGTGCGAAAATATTGGTGGGCTACCAGCGTCAGGGCCTTGCCGCTCGTGCGCGCGACCTCCACCAGGTCGGGGGTGGCACGTAGCGCCGGCAGCGCCGCCAGCCAGGTGGCCAACGCGTCGGGCAGACCACTGGCCACGTGCTGCGCATACTCCGACTGAAAGCGTTGGGAGGCGATGCCGGGTAGGGCCGCGGGGAGCAGTTCCCGCACTGCTTGAAAAGCCGGGCTGAGTCGCGCCACGGCCGCGCCGATGTCGGTCAGCGCCCGGCCAGCCTGCGCCAGGAGGAGTCGGCGGGTGAGCTGCTCGACGTAGTCACGGGTGGCCAGCAAGGCATCGTACTGCACCTGCGCCATAAGGCGCTCGTCGAGGGCCTCGATCATCGACCAAAGTTCGCGCAACCCCGCGCTGTCGCGCGCGGTGGTGTAGGCGCGAGCGACGGTGCTGATGTCGGCGCCAGTCTGCGCTGACATGCGCATGGCAAAACCCGGATCCATGCGATTGAGTATGCTGTTGGTGGTGGCCGTCACGATCAGTGGGGCGCGCAGGCGGTGATGGGCGATGCGCTGGGCGAAGCGCACGCGCCAATGGCGCGGGAAGTAGCGTTGCAATTCGCTGGACAGGTACGCATCGTCGGCAATATCAGCGCTGCTGAGCGCGTGATTCATGGAAATCTTTCCGTACGCCAGCAGCAAAGCCAGTTCGGGCCGGGTCAAACCGCGCCCCTGCGCCATACGCTCTTCAATCTCGGTATCGCTGGGCAAGTACTCCAGCGTGCGATCCAGTTCGCCACCTCGCTCCAAAGCGCGTATGAACTGCTGGTGATCGGCCAGGTCCGCCGCGCTGCGCCGCTCCAGCAGGCTGATAGCCTGGCTTTGCAGGTAGTTGTTGCGCAGCACCTGGGCGGCCACTTCGTCCGTTACGCTGGCCAACAGACGTCGGCGCCGGGCGCCCGTGGGCGCCGGGCCGCCGCTGGCGCCGGCGAGCATGATCTTCAGGTTCACTTCGATGTCGGAGGTGTTCACGCCGGCGGAGTTGTCGACGAAATCCGTATTGAGTCGGCCGCCGTGCTGCGCATATTCGATGCGGCCGCGCTGCGAACAGCCGAGGTTCCCCCCTTCGCCCAGCACCCGCGCCTTGAGCTCATTGCCGTTGATGCGCAGCGCGTCATTGGCGCGATCACCGATTTCGCTGTTGCGCTCGTCGCTGGCCTTGACATAGGTGCCGATGCCGCCATTCCAGAGCAGGTCGACTTTGAGGGTGAGAATGGCGCGAATCACCTCGAGCGGAGCGGCGCGCTCGCCGGCCAGGCCGAGCAGATCCCGGGCCTTGGGCGTGAGCACAATACTCTTTTGCGAGCGTTCATAGACGCCGCCGCCGGCCGAGATGGCTTCGCTCCGGTAGTCGGCCCAGCTCGAGCGGGGCAGGGCGAACAGACGCGCCCGTTCGCGCAGGGCGCGGCGCGCGTCGGGCTCGGGATCGATGAAGATATGCCGATGGTCAAACGCCGCCAGCAATTGAATGTGGGGCGAGAGCAGCATGCCGTTGCCAAACACATCCCCGGACATGTCGCCGATGCCGGCGACGGTGAAGGGCTGGCGCATGATATCGAGGCCCACCTCACGGAAGTGACGTTTGACGCACTCCCAGGCGCCGCGTGCGGTGATACCCATCTTCTTGTGATCGTACCCGTCCGAGCCGCCGGAGGCGAAGGCGTCGCCCAACCAAAAGCCGCATTCGGCCGACAAGGTGTTGGCCACATCCGAGAAGCTGGCGGTGCCCTTGTCGGCGGCCACGACCAGGTACGGATCATCGCCGTCACGGCGACGCACCTGAGGAGGCGCGACGATCTTTCCGGCCACGATGTTGTCCGTGATCTCGAGCAGGCAGCGAATGAAGGCCTGGTAACAGCTCAATACCTCGCTGCCACGGAATTCCGGCGGGCCTTCGGCGCGCAGGCGTCGGGCGACGAACCCGCCCTTGGCGCCCACGGGCACGATCAAAGTATTCTTGACGTGCTGAGCCTTCATCAATCCCAGTATCTCGGTGCGGAAATCCTCCGGGCGCTCGGACCAGCGAATGCCGCCGCGGGCAATGGGGCCGCGGCGCATGTGGACACCTTCCACGCGCGTGCCATGCACGAAAATTTCAAACGCGGGCCGCGGCTCAGGGAGTCCGGGAATTTCGGCCGGATCCAGCTTCAGCGCCAGCGGCCGCTCCTCGGCACCGTCACAGTAGTAGTTGGTGCGCAGGGTGGCCAGGATCAAGGCCAGGTAGGCGCGTAGGATCCGATCCTCGTCGGGATTGCGAATCTCGGCGATGGCGTGGCGAAGACGCTGTTCGCAGCGGGCGGCCTCGCGTTTGCCCGAGCGCTCGCCCGCAGCCGGATTGAGCCTGCGGTCAAACAGAGTCCACAGCTCGCGCGCCAGGCGCGGGTGCGCACCCAGGGCGCGCTCCACATAGCTCTGGCTGAATGGCATACCGGTCTGCAACAGGTAGCGGCAAGCGGCGCGCAGCACGCGGATCTGGGCGATGGTGAGTCCGGCGCTGACGATGAGCCGATGGAAACCGTCATTGTCCAGAGTACCAGCGAGTATGGCCGGAAAGGCACTGGCGATCTGTGCCTCGAGCGACTTAAGCTCCTGCGGCGGTTCACCGTGATGCTCCAGCTCGAAGTCCTGCAGCCAGACGGTGCCGGCCTGCGGCACGTGGAGCTGATAAGGCCGCTCGGCAATGACGCGCAAGCCGAAGTTTTCCAGAATCGGCAATGCGTCTGATATGGGCAAGGGCTCCCCGCCGCGCAGCAAGCGCAAGTGCAAGCGGTGGGTCAGCCGTTGCTCGGGCAGATACAGACGCAAGCGATCCACACTCTTGGCGCCACCGCCGGCAGCGCCCGCCTTGGACTCCGTGCCGTAGGCCTCTTCCAAATCCGCAATGTCCTGCACCGCCAATTCGGGCGGCACATCGTGCTGGTATGCAACTGGGAAACTGCGGGCGAAACGGCGCTCGAGCCTGGCGGCGACCATTTCATCGTGCTGCTGGAGCAGGGCGCTGCGCAGTCGATCCCGCCAGGTCACCAAGGCGGCATTCAGGTCACGCTCCAGTTGGCGCGCGTCAATCGTACCGGCGCTCGATCTGCCGCGGACCGGTACGGCGGTGTGCACCACGATGTGCAGTTGCGCCAGGGGCGCATCGCCCACCGCCAACGATGAGTCCACCTGGTCACCGCTCAGCGCGCGGCGCAGCAGGTCCGCCAACCGGCGAAAACTGTCGTTGTCGAGGCGTTCACGAGCCACGTAAACCAGGCAGGACCAGAATCGCTGCGAGGCATCGCGCCGCAGTACCAGGCAGACGCCGCGGGCGCGCTCGTGCAGGTCCAACACGGTCTTGGCGCATTGGCGCAATTCCGCGGCCGATGCCTGGAACAATTCGTCGCGCGGCAGGTTATCGAGGATGCTGACCAGCCGCTTGCCGTCGTGACCGGTGGGACGAAACGGAAAGCTGTCGATGACGTGCCGCACTTTCAAGCGCAGGAGCGGTACCGTGCGAGGATCGGCATGGTAGGTGTTGGAGGTCCAAAGCCCCAGGAAGCGTGCGGCTCCGGTCAGTTTGCCGCCGGCGTCGTAGTGGTGAACGACTATGCAATCCAGGTATCCGGGACGATGCACGGTGGAGCGCCGATCCGCCTTGGTCACTGTGACAAGTTCACTGGCGCTCGCGCCGATTGCATCGATGTGCGCGTGGCGCTCGGCGCGTCGGCCGCGCAGCAGCCCCAGCCCCGATCCCGCCACCGGCGCCAGCAGTCCCGCGCGACCCGTACGGCGCAGACGCTGGAAGCCCAGGAAAGTGAAATGATCATTTTCCATGTATTCCAACAGCGCTTGACACTCGGCGACGGCCGCAACGCGCGCCTTGGGCACCTGCGCCGACAGCTCGGTGCGCACAGTACGCGCCGCTCGGCGCATCAGTGGCCAGTCCTCGCAAGCGCGGCGTACATCGTGCAGCGCGCTTGCGAGTCGCGCCTGCAGTGCCAGGCACTCCGCCTCGCCCGCCACCCGGTCAATCTGCAGGTATTGCCACGACTCGTTGAGCGCCGCCCGCGCTCCCGGCGCTTTGGGACTGCCGCGCTCGGCAAAGCCCAGGAACTGACCTTTCGCATCGCGCCGTACCGCCATGATGGGATGGGCGATGAGTCGTACCGCAAAGCCCGCCTCGCCCAGCGTCATGGTCAGGGTGTCGACCAGAAATGGCATATCGTCGGTGACCAGATCCACCACGGTGAAGCTGCCGCCCGGAGCGCCTCCCAGCGGTGCGCTGTGCACGCGCACCAAAATCTGATGCGTGCGGCGCACCGCGCCAAGCTCCAGCTGTGCACTGGCCGCGGCGCGCAACTTCGGCAAGCTGGCTGCGCGCCATTCACTCTTGGGCAGTCCGGCGCACCAGGCGCGCACCAAGCGCGACACCTGCGGGCGCGTCCGCGCCGCCAGTAGGGAAGTCTTGCGAGTGCTCATTGAGGTAGCTCCAAATCTCTAATCAGCGCGCCCAGAAAGCGCACCGCTTCACCGCCGGTAACCACGCGGTGATCGAAGGTCAGCGACAGGGGCATACGCTGGTGAATTTCGACACGATCCGCCACGGCCACTACGTCGGCGCGGGCCCGACCCGTCCCCAGTATGGCCACGGCCGGCGGCACCACCACCGGAGTTGCATAGCGGCCGGCCAGCATGCCGAAGTTCGACAGCATAAAGGTAAAGTGGCGCAACTCCTCGCTCTTCACGGTGCGATTGAGTGCAGCGTCCTTGAGACGTTGCAGCTCACAGCGCAGCTGCGCGGCATCCAGCGTTCCCACATTGCGCATCACGGGCACCAGCAAACCGTCCTGGGTGTCCACCGCCAAGCCCACATCCACCTGGGTAAACAGTTGGCGTGCCTGGGTGCCGCTGTCAAACCAGGCGTTGAGGCCAGGTTCGAGGCGGCAGGCGGAGGCAATGGCGCGCAGCACCCGCGCCGTGTAGTCGCCGCCTTGGCCCCACGAGTGCAGGTCAGCATCGTCGAAGACCGTACACTCCATCACCGAGTCGCGCGAGAGCGTCATACTTTGCGCCATCGCGCGACGCAGACTCCGTAGCTCCTGGACTTCGCCGGTAAGTGCCCTCGCCGGTAGCGGCGTGGCCGGCCGCATGGTGCTACCGCGGCCCGCTGACTGCGCCGCGGCGGGGAGCCCTGCTGCGATGACATCTTCGAGGGTGATCACACCCCCGCTCCCGCTCCCCTTGAGCGTCGAGAGTTCGACCCCGAGACTGCGCGCCAAGGCGCGCGCGGCCGGCACGGCTTGAATGCGCTGCACGGCCGCGGCGGGCGCCTCGGGCATTAGGTCGGTGGCGAATCGCATGCCGTGGGTGGGCATGCGACCAACCACCGTGTCGGCCGCGCCAGGTTCGTCGGCAAAATCCACAAGGGGCGTGCCCGTGGCCAAGCGCTGGCCGGCGGCGACATGCAGCAGGCTGATGCGACCACTTTGCGGCGCGGGCACCTCCACCACCGCTTTGGCCGTTTCGACCGAAACCAACGCCTGATCGACCAGGACCTGTTCGCCGACCGCGACGTGCCACTTCAGCACTTCAGCGTCGCTCAAGCCCTCACCGAGGTCTGGCAGATGAAAGGTGGCCATCGCGCCTATTCCGTCAAGGTGGAGCGCACCGCTTCCAGGATGCGCTCGACGCTGGGAATGTAGGCCGATTCGAGTTTATACAACGGCATGATAGTATCGTAACCGGTCACACGGCGGATGGGTGCCCGCAAATCGTACAGGGCGTGCTCGGCGACGGTGGCCGCGATTTCCGCGCCCAGGCCGCAGTTTCGCGCCGCTTCGTGCACGATCACCAGCCGCCCGGTGCGAACCACGGAATCGAATATCGTGGGGAAATCCACCGGGGAGAGCGAAGCCAAGTCGATCACGTCGCAGCCGATGCGCTCCTGCGCCAACAGTTCCGCGGCTTTGAGCGTCTCCACGGTCGAGGCGCCCCAACACAGCAGCGTGACATCGCCCCCGTGACGCAATCGCACGCAGCAATCCAGCGCGAGGGCAGTGCCATCGTCGAGCACCTCCTGCTTTGACAGCCGATACAGGCGCACCGGCTCCAGGAACATCACCGGATCGGGGGAGCGGATGGCGGCCAGGAGCAGTCCATAGGCGCGGGCCGGCGAAGACGGGCACACGACACGCAGACCGGCGTGATGGCACAGCAGCGCCTCCAGACTCTCGGAATGGTGTTCGGGCGCATGGATGCCGCCGCCATGGGGCATGCGCAGCACCAGTGGACAACTCAAGCGTCCGCGGGTGCGGTGGCGCAGTCGCGCGATGTGATTGGCGATCTGATCGAAGGCGGGGTAGATGAATCCCATGAATTGGATTTCTGCGACGGGCTTGAGTCCCTGCGCGGCCATGCCGAGGGCCGCGCCAGCAATCAGGCCCTCGGCCAGCGGCGTATCCTGCACGCGCTCAGGCCCGAAGCGCGCCTGCAGTCCGCTGGTGGCGCGAAACACGCCGCCGTTGAGGCCCACGTCCTCACCGAGCACGATCATGGTCGGATCGTGTGCCAGTTCCCAACCGTGTGCCCGGTTGATGGCCTCGAGCATGGTCAGTTGCGCCATGGGCGTGTCAGCCTGAACCCGGAGGTCGGCGCGCCGCGAGGCGCTGGCGCAGCAGCGCCGCGTGCGGCCGTTCGTACAGGTAGTCGAACATGGCATCCGTATGCTGCAGCGGCGTGGCCAGATAGTCGGTCACGGCAGCCTCGATGATGGCCGCGCACTCGAGTAGCAGTTGCGCCTCCCGCGCCTGATCCCACCACGCGTTGGCCACCAGGTACTGGCGTGTGCGCAGCATGGGCTCCGCGCTGCGAGCCGCTTCGACTTCGGTGCTGCTGCGGTACCGGCCGGCATCATCGGAGGTGGTGTGATCGGCCAGCCGATAGGTGACCGCTTCGATCAAACTGGGTCCGCCGCCGTCGCGGGCGCGTGCCAGCGCCGACTCGAGCACCTGGCGCACGCCGATCACGTCGTTCCCATCGACCCGCACCCCAGGCATCCCCGCGCCCACGGCTTTGTGTGCTAGCGTGGGCGCCGCGGTTTGCAGACTCACCGGCATCGATATGGCCCAGCCGTTGTTGACGATGACGGTAACCAGCGGGAGCTTGGCCACGCCGGCGTAATTGAGTGCTTCATAGAAGGCGCCTTGCGAGGTACCGCCATCGCCGACAAAGGCCAGGGCACAACGTCGTTCGCGGCGAACCTTGAAGGCCATGGCGGCCCCCGCCGCCTGCGGCATCTGCGAGCCGATCGGAATGCAGAAGGGAAAGTCCTCTGGGGTAGCACTGAACAGCGTGCCGCGCTCATCGCCGCCCCAGTAGCGCAGCACGTCCACTGGCCTGACGCCGCGCCAGAACTGCGTGCCCACTTCGCGGTACACCGGGAACATGACATCCTCAGCTCGCAGTGCTGCGCCCACGCCCACGTGCGTGGCCTCGTGTCCCAGGCAGGAGGGGTAGGTGCCCAGTCGGCCCGTGCGCTGCAGATTCACCGCTTTGGCGTCAAATGCCCGCACCAGCACCATGGCGCGGTACATCGTCAGCATGGTGTCCGGATCGGCCGCAAAGGCTGGCAGGGCGCCGGTGGCGCGGCCGTGAGCATCCAATAGTTGAACAAACCTGATCGCGCTTGGCGATTCGGCCGGCGTCCCTTTCATAGCCGAATCGTAACATTACCGCGAGCCGCGCGGACTCAGTGTCCACCTCCCGAGCCAATCGGACGGAACGGCGCGCGCGCCAGCCAGACCACTGGAATGCAAGCGACCAGGAGCAGAGTAAACACCAGGAACAAATCATTGGCGCCCATGGTCTGCGCCTGCTGCATCACTACGTTCTCGGTTTGCGCCAACGCCGCGCTGCCGCTGGCGCCCACCGTGCTCAGCTGATTGGACCAGTTGTCCCAGTTGCTGCCAGCGACAACGTGCTGGGTGAGCAGGACGTGATGGAAATCGCTCCGTGAGCTCCACAGCCAGATGCTGCCGGCGGTGGACATGGAACCGGCAATATTGCGCATGAAATTGGACAATCCCGAGGCCGATGCCAGCTGCGCCGCGCTGACATCCGAGAGCATAATCTGCTGCAATGGCATGAAGAAAAATGCCAAGCCCACGCCCTGCACCAGGCGCGGCTGGGCCATTTGATAAAAGCTGGCGGTGGCATTGAGCTCACTGAACCAATACATGCACACCGCCAACACCAGGAAGCCAAACGTGATGGCAACGCGCAGGTTCATCTTGTGCAAAGTGGCGCCGACCACGGGCATCAAAAACAGGCCGATGATGCCCACCGGCGCCGTGGCCAGGCCCGCCCAGGTGGCGGTGTAGCCGGCGGTGGTCTGCAGGAACAGCGGAAAGACCACGGTGGCGCCAAAGAAGCAGGCAAACCCCAGGCACATCACCACCAGGCCCACGGAAAAGTTATGGAACTGGAACAGGTGCAGATCGATGATCGGGTGTCGATCCGTCAGCTCCCAGGCGATCAACAGCGTGATGCACACCACGGCGATCACCGCCGCCGTGACGATCAGGCCGGAGCCGAACCAGTCCTTCTCGTTCCCATTGTCGAGCATGAACTGCAGCGCGCCCACGCCTGCAAACAGCAGCAGCATGCCGACGAAATCCACCGGCACCTTGGTGCGCACCGTCTCCCGGCGTCGCAGTATTGCCCAGGCCGTGGTGGCCGCCAGCAGGCCCACCGGAACATTGATGTAGAACAGCCAGGGCCAGGAGAGATTGTCGGTTATCCAGCCGCCCAGGATGGGCCCGAAAATTGGCGCTACGAACACCACCACACCCCAGATGCCCATGGCCATGCCGCGTCGCTCCGGTCGGTAGCTGCGCATCAGCAGCGCCTGCGCCATCGGCGCCATGGGCCCGGACACCGCGCCCTGCATGAGCCTGAACGCCACCAGCATGGGCATGGTGGTGGCAAAGCCGCACAACATCGAGAAAGCGACGAACAGCAGCGTCGAAGTCACGAAGGTGCGCACTTCACCAAAGCGTCGGCCGAGCCAGCCGGTGAGCGGCTGCATGCAGGCGGCCGCCAGCGAGTAGGAGGTGATGGTCCAGGTGCCCTCGTTGGGGCTCACACCCAACGTGCCGGCGATGGAGGGCACCGAGACATTGACGATGGTCATGTCCAGCACTTCCATGAAAGTGGCCAGACTGATGGCCACCGTCACCAGCAGCAGTTCAGCGCCGCGCAGAGGTGCCGGTGGGGCGTGCTCGGTCACGGCTGAATCAAGGGTTCGCCGCGAATCAGCGCGTCCGCTGCCTGTCCCGCAGCCCGGAAATCATCGTCGTAGATGCTCGTGGATGCCGTGGCCGCAGCACCCGCCACCGCGGCCAGCACCGCGCCGCCTTGATCGCGAGTATCGACATTGACCAGCGTGGACAAACCGATGCGCAGCGGATGGTCGATCAGTTCTTTGGCATCCAGCAAAATGCGCACGGGCACCCGTTGCACCACCTTGATCCAGTTTCCGGTGGCGTTCTGCGCCGGCAGCAACGAGAAGGCCGCGCCGGTGCCCGCCGACATGCCGCCCACGCGGCCGTGAAACTCGAACTTGCCTCCATACAGATCGGATTGGATGCGCACCGGCTGATCGATGCGGAGCGAGCGCAGCTGGCCTTCCTTGAAGTTGGCATCGACCCATAATTTATCCAGCGGCACGATGGTCAGCAGCGTCTGCCCCGCCGGCACGCGCTGTCCCACCTGGACATTGCGCCGCGCTACGTAGCCGGCCGTGGGGGCGCGTACACGGGTGCGCCGCGCCGCGATCCACGCCTGTATGAACTGCGCGCGCGCTTCCTGCACCGCCGGATTGGTCGCGAGTGAGCTGCCCTCCACCAGCGCGTGGGCCGCACCGGCCTGGCGCGTGGCCGCTGCCAAATTAGCGTGCGCCACCTCAACGGCCGTGCTCGCACGCTCCAGTTCCTCTTTGGCGATGGCTCGTTGTTCCAGCAGTGGTTGGCGCCGCGCCAGCTCATCCTCGGCCTGCTTCAGTTCCAGTCGCCGGCTGGCCGTCTGTGCATCGGCCTCACCCGCCATCTCATCCTGCTGTTGCGTCTGCCGTACGCTCAAGCTCAAAGTAGCCGCCGCGTGCGCCAGCATAACCTCGTTGTCCGTGGGGTCGAGCTGCACCAAGACCTGACCGCCCTCCACCCGCTGCGTGTCGTCGGCCAGTAGTGCCACCACGGTACCGGCTGTTTGGGCCGACACGCCCACCTGATCGCCCGCCACGTACGCATCGTCCGTGGTCTCGCGCCGCGAGAAGACCAATACCCATAACAACAACCAGCCAATGGCCACCACTGCAAAAATCGTCACAATGATCAGCAGGAGCTTGCGCCGCTTGCCATTGGTGGTGGGCGTACCCGCAGTCGGACTGACCGGTGGTCCGGCTGGCGGTGCGGCGGGGGCGTTCTCGCGCGTATTTTCGTTCATTGATTGGCGTCCATCTGATAACCGCCGCCCAGGGCGTGAATGAGCGCGAGCTCGGCCTCGAGGCGGGCGTATTGGGTTTGAATCTGGGCATCACGCAGCGCCAACCATTGCTGGGTGGCATCCAGTTCGGGGCGCTGATCGGTGATGCCTTGAGCCGCGTTCAGCGCGGCATTCGAGCGCAGGGTGGTGAGCGCCGCGAGCTGCTCCACGCGCAACCCCGAGCGCTTGGCCCAACGGTCGCGGGTGGCCAATTGGGTGTTGACTTCGCGTGCCGCCAACAGCAGCGCGCCGCGATAATCGGCGACGGCGGTGGCCAGGTCGGCCTGACTGTGCGCGTACGCGGCCTGCAACGCGCCGCCATCGAATAACGGCAGGTGCAGGGCTGCGCCCACGGATGGTACTGCGCTGCCCGCCTCCAGCAATCGACTGATGTCGCGGCTCGACAAACCGAGCAGGGCGCTGAGACTGATGTCGGGCAGGAAGCCGGTGCGCGCCACCGCCACATCCCTGAGCGCGGCCTCCACCCGCCAGCGACTGGCCGCAATATCGGCGCGCCGCGCAATCAGATCCAGCGAGGCATTGGCGGGCAGTGGCGTGTTCAGCTCCGGTAGCGGCTTTATCACCAGCGTGGGCAACTGCGCTGGTGCGCAGCCCACCAGTGCGGCCAGCACGATCTCGTGGACTTGCACCGCGGTCTCCTGATCACCCAGGTGATCCCGCGCCGACAGTACGGTCAGCTGTGCGCGCTGGGTGTCGTCATTGCTCTGGATGTCGGCGGCGGCGCGGGCGGAGACAATCTTGGCGGCAGCCTCGGCGGCATTGAGGGACTGCAGTGCGAGCTCATGGCGCGCGGCGTCGCTTTGCCAGCCGAAATATTCGGCCGCGATACTGGTGGCCAGCGCCATAGCGGCGGCATCACGCTCTGCCTCGGCCGCGCGTTGTCGGTTCAGCGCCGCGGCAATCTCGGCACGGTGCCGACCCCACCAATCAAAACTGTAGCTGGCCGTAAAGCCGGCGTCGAACTGGTTGTACCAATTGAAGCCGAGCAATTTCGGAGGAAACAATCCGTTGTCGCTCAGCCGCTGGCGCGTGGCATCGGTGCTTAGCCCTAAGTGCACGCGTTGTGCGGCGGCGCTTGAATCCACCGCGGCTCGCGCGGCCTCGTAGCGTGCACCGGCTGCCGCCAGGTCGGGGGATTGCGCCAAACCGGCCGTGATCAGCGTATTCAACGTCTCGTCGTTGAAGCCGCGCCACCACTCGCGCGCCGGCCACGTCTGCTGCGCGGCACTCTGGGTTGTTGGCGCGGTTACGGTCGCGCCAACCGGCGCGGCCAGCGGTAAGCGGCCGGGCAAATCCACCGACGCCAGCTTGGGCGGCACGCTCGCGCAGGCACCCAGCAGCAGGCTCGATCCCAGCAGCGCCGCGCAATACTTTCCCGGCCAGGCGGCGGCTCGGATCATGGTGATTTGCCAGCCGCAAGGTGATCGAATGCGGCGACGATCTCCCCCAGGTGCGATCGCAGCTGCTCGCGCGCGACCGGCGTGAGTGCCGTGAACAACTTGCCGATGGTACGGAAGGCCTCCGGCACCAACTGCCGAACCAGCGCCTCGCCGGCCGGCGTCACACGCAGGATGGTGCGTCGCCGATCCTCTTCACTGGCCACCCGGCTGATGAGATTACGGGCCACCAAGGTGTCGGTGATGCGCGTGATGTTCGCTGGGCTCTGGTCAGCCGCCGCGCACAGCTCGCCTGGGTGCCCGACACCCTCCGGCCTGGAAAACAATTGGGCCAACACTCGGAACTCGGCTTCGGCGAGGCCCGCGGGGCGAATGGCCTCATCGGCCATTTGTGCCAACGCGCGGCCCAACAGCACCAGGGTGCGGAATAGTATGGCGTCATCCACCGGGACATCGAGGCCGCGGGCACGCGTGTCCGTCAACGCGCAGTGGATAGCCTGAACCTGGTCCTTGAGCACAGTACCTCCGGTGAAATGCCGGAGTACTTTACAATGAAAATATATCCTTCGCAACTATACAGATTGAAAGATTACAGATTGGAAGCACCGGTCCGCCGCCAGGGTGGGCAGTGCGTGTTACTTAATCCAAGGTCTCAGCCACCACCTCGGGCGATCGCAGATGCTCCCTGGCCAGGTAGTCCTCACTCTGCATTTCGGCCAGCCGACTGCTGGTGCGTCGGAATTCAAACGCGAGCCGCTCCCCTGTATAAAGCGCCGTCGGTGGTGCGGCCGCCGACACGATGAGCTTGACCCCCTGGTCATAAAACTCATCAACCAACGTAATGAAGCGTCGCGCCGCGTCGTCCCGTAGCCCGTCGAGCACCGGCACCTCACTCAGGAACACGGTATGAAAGTCCTGCGCCAGCGCGGCGTAATCGGCGGCACTGCGCGCGCCTTCGCACAGCGCCGAAAAGCCGAACCACACCACACCCCCGGCGCGGCGCTGCGCCTTGAGCAGGCGCCCCCCTATGACGATGGATCGATCCGTGACGGCGTGGGCGTCAGCCATGTGTTCGTATAAAGCGCTCAGCTTGGCCGGCGT
>Ga0075017_100000754_pt1 | contig 18713 bp, 16 predicted proteins | sample AleBraG_ABR_2012_FD_71475 | JGI IMG/M metagenome (GOLD analysis project Ga0075017, IMG submission 71475) | Freshwater sediment microbial communities in response to fracking from Pennsylvania, USA - Alex Branch Run_MetaG_ABR_2012 | ecosystem: Environmental > Aquatic > Freshwater > Creek >... | reverse complement strand
TTCCCTTTGCAGCTTGCGGTAGCTCTCCCAGCGTGACGGATCGAGCGCGCCGGTCTCCAGCGCCTGGCGGACGGCACAGCCTGGCTCAGCTCTATGAGAGCAGTCGCCGAATCTGCACCTTTCGGCCAAGATCGTGATCTCCTCGAAAACCTGGTCGAGCGATTCCGTGCCAGCCCAGAGCTGCAGCTCCCGCATGCCGGGAGTGTCGATAATGGCGCCGCCGTCCGGCAGCGGCAGCAGCATGCGGCTGGTGGTGGTGTGCCGGCCGCGGGAGTCGGTAGCGCGCACTGGCTGCGTCAACTGGCGCTGTTGCCGCAGAAGCCCGTTCACGACGGTAGATTTTCCCGCTCCCGACGAGCCTAGCAGAACCACCGTCCGTCCCCGCACAAGTTCCTCCAGCACTCCCACCGACTGCTGCGCGCTGATAGCGAGGACCTGCGCACCGAGGCCCTGCACGGCCCTGATCTTATCCTCAGAGCGCTCGCAGATGTCCAGTTTGTTTAAAACGACTACCGCCTCCGCCCCACTCTCCTTTGCCAATACCAGGTAACGTTCCAGCCGGCGCAGGTTGAAGTCGCCATCCAAACCGCACACAACCAGCGCCAGGTCGATATTTGCCGCCAGAATTTGTTGGCTGATGGCAGTGCCCGCGGCCTGGCGTGAGAACTGAGTTCGCCGCGGCAGCACGCCCTCAATCCAGGCGAGCGACGCATCGGCCCGCCGCGCCGCCACCCAGTCCCCTACTGCCGGCAATGCTTCTTCCCAACGCAAGCGGCCAGCGGGAACGGCCTCGCATTCGCCGGATTCTAAATAGACGCGGTATTGTTCATGAGCCGCGAACGACACGCGTCCCAGCTCGATTCCCTGGGCCTCAAACGGCCGGAATAATTCGCGGACGTAGTCGTCCGCGCCAATTTGTTTCAGAAACACTTCTATTTGCTCCTAAAGCAGACACACTCCCAGTTGCAGAGTTAAATGAGTTGTCTTGGCAGGTGCAACCCGCGCCTTTAGCGAGCAGACATAGGCTCCTATTTTTATAACACGCGAAGCGGACGCTAGACACAGCCGGCTCGGGGACACTGCGGGCTCGCGTCCGAGAACGCTTCGCTCAAAACCTATTGCAGCAGTGTCCCCTGGGCGTTTTGAAAAGTGCGGCCGACTGTGAACCGGCACCCATTACGGTTTTTCGTCCGGCGAATCCAACAACCGCAAGCCCTCAAACGGCTTGGGGCCAAGTAGCCCGGCTTTAGCGTACACAAACAGCTTGGCGCGGCTATCGGTGATATCCAGATTCCGCATGGTGAGTTGGCCGATGCGGTCCTGCGGCGTAAACGCGCCTTCGCCCTTTTCCATGGTGAGCCGCTCGGGTGCGTAAGTGAGGTTGGGGCTCTCTGTATTAAGAATGGAATAGTCATTACCGCGTCGAAGTTCCAGCGTCACCGTACCCGTCACTGCCTTGGCCACCCAGCGCTGCAAAGTCTCACGCAGCATCATGGATTGCGGATCGAACCAGCGGCCTTGATACAGCAAGCGTCCCAACCGGCGTCCCATATCGCGATATTGCTCGATGGTGTCCTCATTGTGGATGCCGGTGATCAACCGCTCATAGCCGATGAAGAACAGCGCCATTGCCGGCCCCTCATAGACTCCGCGGCTCTTTGCTTCGATGATGCGGTTTTCAATCTGATCGGACATGCCTAGACCGTGCCGTCCGCCAATCGCGTTGGCCTCCAGCACCAGGTCCACGTCGTTGGCGAAAGTCTTCCCATTCAAAGCCACAGGAAGTCCCTGGTCGTAGGTGATGCTCACTTGCTCCGGCTTCACGGTCACGTCGTCGCGCCAGAACGCCACTCCCATGATCGGATCCACAATTTGGATTCCGTTTTTGAGAAACTCCAGATCCTTGGCTTCATGCGTGGCGCCCCAAATGTTGGAATCTGTCGAGTAGGCTTTCTCCTTACTCATCTTGTAACCCAGGCCGGCTTTCTCCAGCAGCTCCGACATCTCTTTGCGCCCGCCCAACTCGTCAATAAACCGCTGGTCGAGCCAAGGCTTGTAGATGCGCAGATGCGGGTTCACCATCAAGCCATAGCGATAGAAACGCTCAATGTCGTTGCCTTTGTAGGTGCTCCCATCGCCCCAGATGTGGACGTCGTCTTCTTTCATCGCGCCAACGAGCATGGTCCCGGTAACGGCGCGGCCAATGGGCGTGGTGTTGAAATAAGGAACGCCCGCGGTGGTGATGTGAAATGCGCCGCACTGCAAAGCGGCTAGGCCTTCTCGCACCAATTGGCTGCGGCAATCGATGAGGCGGGCTTTTTCGGCGCCGCATTCCAGCGCCCTCCGCGGAATGGAATCGTAGTCGGTCTCATCCGGCTGGCCCAGGTTTGCCGTATAACAGTAAGGGACCGCGCCCTTCTGGCGCATCCAGTAAATCGCGGCGCTGGTGTCGAGTCCGCCGGAGAAAGCGATGCCGACCTTGTCACCAACTGGAAGCGATTCGAGAATCGTACTCATGGAACTTCGATTTTGGCACAGACGCCAGGCCGCACCGCCACCGCTGCCTGCGAGGCTGCGCCACGGTACACCACCTGCAATCCTTGCGCTTTGATGAAGTGTTCTTCTTCTTTGTAGAAGAGTACGTAGGCTTCACCCTCGCCAGGCGAATCCCCCGCATCGGCGACGAACTCCGGTAGCGACGAATCGTGGTTCACCTGGCGATAGAAATTGAGTGAACCGGCGTACTGCCACTGCGTGACGAAATGCCGCACGCCGCAGTTCCGCTCGAGATGGCGCAACGTCCAATAGAGCTGCTTGCTATCCGCGTCGAACTTCCACTCCTCGAAGTAGCTCAGCCGCAGGCACCCCAGGAAACACACCGCGTTGAGCGTTAGCAGGGCGGCGCCCAACTTTCGCGCGCTTGGCCCGGCGCCGGCTAGCAGCGCGCCAAAGAGCAGCATCACCAGAGGGACAAAGAAAAGGCCCGTCCGTTGCCGCGGCAACAGAACACCGAACAGATGAAAGGCAAGCCAATGCAACAGCACGGTACCGGCGACGATGCTGAGCAATAGCTTCACCAGCGGCGTCCGAGCGAGCGCCAGCAGCGCCAGGCCCAGCATCACGGCGGCCGGCCAGAGGACGTGCGTCAGACGCTCCAGCACAGGCTTCAGGAGAGGATGGACGATATTCGGGTTCAGTTCGAAGTAAGACGAATGGATGAGCCAGCGCGCCGTTTCGTAAAGGGAGTGAGAGCCAAAGTAGAGCTGACCCTTGGGCCAATTCCTGAGCGTGTACCCGCAGAGACAGAAAACCACCACCGCCGCCGGAAGCGCCGCGGCGGCAAAAATGGATGGATTCTTCTCGCGCCGCCAGCACCAGATGGTAAACACGACCAGCGTCACTCCGTCCGCAATACCAAACGCGAAATTGGCGCAGAAGGAAAGTCCGAGCAGGGCGGAAGCGATCCCGAGATATTTTTGTGTGTCGCCAAGCACGGCGTGGACGATCAGAGCCAAAGCTGCCATCAAAAACCCGAGCGCTAGGCTGTAGCCGCGCGCCGCCACCAGAAAATCCAGTATGAACGGGTTGTACACCAGGCAAACGAACAGCGGCAAACTCCCCAATCGACGGCAGGCATAAAGAGCGGACCCGATATATAAAGCAGCTCCGCAAATCGCAGGCAGCCGCAGTGTCAGCTCATTGAGTCCGAACACCGCCGTCGACAGCCGCATCAGCAGCGTATTGAGAATATGGTTGCCGGAACTGGGCCACCATGCCAAAGCCGGATCGGTCTTGCCGGCAAAGATCAGCCAGGAATCGGCCTCATCGATAACCACCGACTGCAGGCATGCGCGAGCGATGACTACGCACAAAGCAGCTAGGGCAAAGCCAGCCCAGGCGGCGCGCGCCATTCAGCCCAGCAGTTCCCGCAAGCCCTGGCGCAGCGCGTCCAGGTCGTCTTCGTTGTTGTAGAAATGCGGCGATACCCGCAAGTTGCCCTTGCGTGCAGCCACCAAGATGCGTTCCTGCTTGAGATCGAGCGCCAACTTGGACACGTCCCGGCCCTCGAACTTCGCCGCCACTATCGGCGCGGCATCTTGATTCACGGTCGCGCCAAACTCGGAGAGCAGACCCCTGGTCTGCGTTGCCAAATCCAGCACCCGCTGTTCCACCACGTCGCCGCCGATCTCCAGCACCAGATCGATGGCTGCTTCCATGGCATAGAGCAGCGCAAAGGGCAGCATGCCGCCCTCGTACTTCTCCGCCGTCCTCACCATCTCCGGAATCCCGTGGTGCAAGTGGTCCACATTGCGCCAGTCATAGTGACTCCGCCAACCGACATTGAGGGGTGGCAGCGTTTCCCGGAGCTCGGGGCTCACATACAGAAACCCTGCGCCGTTCGGACCGTTCAGCCACTTATAACTGTTGACCGCAAATACATCCGGCTGGACTTTGCGAATATCGAATCTTAGCGCACCCGCGCTTTGCGTGCCGTCCACAAACAGCAAGACGCCGCGATCGTGCAGGAACCGCGACAACTCCTCCAGCGGCGGCCGGAATCCCGTGTTGTAGTTGACGGTACTCAAAACCACCACGCGGGTATGGTGTTGTTCCACGATGCTCTCCAGACGTTCCCACGGGCAGGCCACCATGGTCACACCTCGCGATTGCAGCAAGGCCGGAGCGTACAGGTTGTTGGGGAACTCGTTTTCCAGCGTCACCACCGTGTCGCCGGCGCGCCATTTGAGTCCGCTGAGGAGAATCGCCAAGCCGGACGACGCATTTTGAATGAAAGCCACGTCGCCGGCCTCGCATCCAAACAGTTGCCCAACTTTCCCACGGATGCGGTCCATGTCGTCGAACCAGTTCAGAAAATCCGCGCAGGCCATCTCATCGCGGTGGGCGAAATGCCTAACCACCGCCTCGGTCGACCGCCGGGACAACTGGCCAAACGTGGCGGTGTTGAGATAGGTCCAGTTCTTCAGCGCCGGAAATTCTTCCCGCACGGCTTTCCAATCGACGCTCATGCGGGAACCCTCGTCGACGCGACGGTGGCAGCGGCATTTTCCACTGCAACATCCTCGGATTGGCGCGTGCGGCGGTTTGCAATCTCCACCATCCCCTGGGCCAGCTTCTTCCCCACCGTGATGCGCCAAGGAGCGCCAATCAAATCCGCGTCTTTGAACTTAACGCCCGGCCGCTCATCGCGGTCGTCCAGCAAGGCGTCCAGACCGGCCTTTTTGCAACTCTGGTACAGCTCTTCGGAAGCGGCGCGCAGCTTAGCGTCCGCGTAGTTTACCGGCGTGATCACCACGTCAAAGGGAGCGATGGCGGGCGGCAGAGCCATCCCGTTGGCGTCGTGAAACAGCTCGATCGCAGCGGCCAGAATCCGCTCGATGCCGATGCCATAGGAGCCCATGATGACGGTAACCTCTTCGCCGTTTTCGTTGGAAACGCGCAGGCCCATGGACTCAGAATACTTGTAGCCCAACTTGAAGATGTGCCCGATCTCCACGGACTTGTTGAGCGCCAGCGCGCCTCCGCAATGCGCGCACGTATCACCCGCCGCCGCCTGCCGCAGATCGAAATACTCGGCCTCGAAATCGCGGCCCGGCGTGACATTGCGCAGATGATAGTCGTCCCGATTTGCGCCGGCGATCAGGTTGCGGCGCCCGCGCAGCGCTTCATCGGCGATGACCCTCAGATTCTTCACATCAACCGGACCCAGTGAACCCGCTTCCGCGCCGAACCACTGGCGAATCTCCTCAGGCTGCGCCGGCCGGACTTCCTGCGCCGCCAGCGCGCCGCTGAATTTGGTCTGGCTCAACTGATGATCGCCCCGGACCAGCGCCAGGATTGGCTTGCCGTCCGCGACCATCACCAGGCTCTTCATCTGCGAAGTTGCCGGGAGGTTGGTGAAGTCCGCGATATCGGCAATGGTCTTGCGCCCGGGCGTGTGGAACGGCTCTGGCGCGTGTTCGCCTTCCGGATCGGCGCTCAGCGGAGGCACAGCCCGCGAGACCGCCTTTTCCAGATTGGCCGCGTAGTCGCATTTCATGCACTTGACAACGTAGTCCTCGCCGGCGTCGGAGGACACCATGAACTCATGCGATTGACTGCCGCCCATGGCCCCCGAGTGCGCTTCCACCACCGCATAGGTCAATCCGCAGCGGTCAAAGATTCTACGATAGGCCTGATAGTGCTTGTCATAGGACCGGTCCAGCCCGGCCGCGTCGAGGTCGAAGGAGTAGGAATCCTTCATAATGAACTGGCGTACCCGCAGCAATCCGGATTTGGGCCTCGGTTCATCCCGAAATTTGGTCTGAATCTGGTACCAGAGCTGCGGAAGTTGCTTATAGCTGCGTAGCTCTCCCCGGGCAATGGAGGTCATTACTTCCTCATGCGTCATGCCCAGGCACAGATCGCGCCCAAAGCGGTCTTTCAGCCGGAACAAGTTGTCGCCCATGAGGTCCCAGCGGCCCGATTCCTGCCAAACTTCGGCGGGATTGAGCGCGGGCAGCAGAAATTCCTGCGCGCCGATGGCGTCCATTTCCTGCCGCACAATGGCGGTGATCTTCAACAGAGACCGCTGCGCCAGAAAGAGATAACTGTAAACGCCGGCGGCAAGCTGGCGGATGTATCCCGCCCGCAACAATAGTTGATGGCTGATGACCTCGGCTTCGGCCGGGTTCTCCCGCAGCGTGGGAATAAAGAGCTGGCTCCAGAGCATGGAATCCCAAGTGTAACAAGGGAAGGCGAATTACCCGATTGCGCGCTGGGTACTAAGGCAAGCTCACCCTTCGTCTCGCGTATAAACCCTATCGATTTTTGTCTGGACCAACCCTATGCTCGAAGTAACAGGAGATCGCCGTCCTTGCGAGCCAACAACCAACCGGACCGAAAATCCCGCCGCAGCCGCCGCAACCAGCGGGGGAACACAATGCTGGAGCTGGTGTTTTTCCTGATGCCGACGATCGCGATTGTGTGCGGGTTTATGGATGTCGGCATGGTGCTCTTTGTATGGAATACGATCCAAAACGCCGTGCGGGAAGGTACGCGCTACGCCATTACGTATCAGGTGGATGCCACCGGTACACAGACGGCATCCATCAAGGATACGGTCGCCTCCTGGACCATGAATTTGGTGCAGGCATCCAGCACCGCTAGCACCTCAGGCCACCCGCCCTATATCACCGTCGATTTCTACACTCCTCCCACCACGGTAAACCCAAGCGGCACGCTGGTTACCGGGACTGCGGGCGCCAACGCTCCCGGAAATATCGTCCAGGTTTCCATCAACAACTATCCATTCGCGTGGATGGCCCCGTTCAACGGCTTGTGGCTGAATTGGAGCTCTACCAATCAAAGTGGTTTCTACGAAGGAAATTCAGGCGGGCATTTTACGCCGTTAAGCATTACCGTGGTCTCCGCCGACGTCCTGGGCGGACAGCCCGCCGCTGGTCTTCCTCCCGCAACCCCATGAGAAATCTTATGCAAAAACGACCCATATCCCAAAGGAGAAAGCGGCGTCAAGGAGGCGTGGAAGCCATGGAATTTGGCTTCTTCTTTCTGCTGACCATGCCGGCGCTCGTGTGGATGTTTGTGAACGGAATGAACTTTATCATCATGGATAAAGTGAACGACGTGACCCGGGCGGCCGGACTCATGGTCATCAAGAGTCAGGATTTCACGCTTTCCGGCACCCAGGAAATGGTCGCCCGAGTGGCCACTGGCCTCAACATGCAGGTGGGAACGGCCGGCGGCGCAAACGGGACGACCACGGGAAACGGGTTGGTGATTATTTCGAAAGTTCAATACATTGGGACCACCAGTTGTACCAGTTGCACCAATGTGGGCACCTACGTTTTTTTGAATCGCATCTACGTCGGCAATAAGAGTCTACAATTCAATGGCACTACTGTGGCCAGTGTATTCGGCAGCCCCGATTCCAGCCTCTGGAATTCGACCAGCGGAGCGGTGTCCAGTTCTCAGACCAACGCTCTCGCACGAACCAACTCGTCATTTGGCGCTCTTTTTGGCGCAACACCGATTGCCGACAGCCAGATCGTCTATGTCGTGGAATCGTTCTTTACTTCGCCGAATCAATTCGGTTCGGGTGCTTTCAACACCAACGGTGTCTACGCCCGGGCACTGATGTAGGAAACGGTCATTTCAAGTGAAAATGTCACGCCGAATGCTTTATTTGGGAGGTCTATTTTGAATCGTACGGGTCGTCTAACAATATCAGTCGCCAACCGGCGGGAACGTGGCGTAACCCTGTTGCTCGGCACGATTTGTTTGCCGGCTATTGTAGCAATCCTGGGTATCACCATCGATCTCAGCATCATGTACTCCATTAAGACTAAACTCCAGATGGCCTGTGATGGCGCGGCCGTCGCAGCTCTGCGCTCGCTGAACTTGGGCCAGGATTTCGCATCACAACAAGGCCCCGCTACAACTGTTGCCAATGAATGGTTTGCCGCCAACTTCGCCGGCAACTTCATGGGAGCGCAGGGCACCGGAACAGGTGGGGTGACTGTTCCCACCATCAGCATGAGCCAGAGTTCGCAGACGTTCATTACTACCGTCGATATCTCGGCCGTGACTTACTCGCCAAGTTACTTCATGAAATATTATTCGTTCGGCGCCACCAGGATCGGAGCGACCAGCGAGGCGTCTCGACGCAACGTAGTCATCACCCTGGTGCTGGATCGTTCTGGATCGATGCAACCCGGGGGTTCCTCGGCTTTCGCAGGCTCTCCTTGTCAGGCGATGGTAAATGCAGCCAAGCAGTTCTCGGGCGCCTTCCAGAATAACCGCGACTACATGGGCTTAGTCACGTTCGCGGAATCGGTGCATATCGGGCTGGCGCCCACTCAAGATTTCCAAACCCAGCTCGGCTACACCAACGCAAGTGGCACTGCTAGCGGCCAACTGGATGTCATCCGATGCAGCGGAGGGACAAATACCTCGGCTGGCCTGGCTCTCGGCTGGAATCTCAACTATCAAACCGCCCTTCCCGGCGCACTAAATATCATCGTCCTCATGACGGACGGCCAGCCAACCGCAAGCACCTTCAAATTCGTGACCACTAACTCTCTCGGAGCCTACCCCGATCCCACTGGCTCGGCCACTAGCGTCGTCTCCAGTTCCAGCACCTGCAAGGATAGCGCCAACCATGCCATGAACGGGACACCCGCAGGCAACATGGTGGCCAACCCAACCAATTGGCTCGGGTTGCCTTCGGTCGGACAGGAGTACACCGGCGGGACTTCCGCCGCCAACTACGTTATTAACCTTGGTGCCAACAGTTACGCACCCTGGGCTACATTTTCCGGCCCAATTGGAGCGCTCTACGCCGACACTAGCAGTTTTTACGGCGTGGATCCGTGGTTCTCGAACACAACAACTTATGCCGAGAACATCGAAAAAAGTTCCAGCCAAAGCCCGGGCTGTGCATTCCTGGGCAACGGCGGCAGTCCCACTTCCGACATTGCTTTCATACCGCCTTATGACCTGTTTGGTAATTTGCCCACAGGCTATCTGAGCCTTCCCGACGGCTTCCAAACCATAGCGGGCGCCTCGCGCATTCGGCTTACGCGACCCAATCTTGCAAACGTGAATTTCAACGTCACCGACAACGCCGCGAACTTCGCACGATCCGCCAACACCCTTCCTGGCGGAACAGCATTTCCCGGCAACCTCATCTATGTCATCGGACTCGGCAGTAATGGCGGCGTGGATAGCACTTTGTTGCAGCGCATCGCCAACGATCCCAACGGCTGCGCCACGTGCAGCCCATCTTATGGCGCCTATGCTGCCATCACGGGCCAGCCAATCGGGAAATACATCTTCGCACCCACCGCCAACGACTTGAGCGCCGCCTTCGCCGAGATCGCCTCGCAGATCATCCGCATTTCGAAGTAACGCCAACCATTGGGGGCAGGCTTCGTGAAAAGGCCTGCCTTCCCTACTGCGTGCACTTACCCGCGCTGACCAGAAAGCTCGCCACTTTCTGCCAGCGCGCGCCCTCCTCCCGCTCCAATGCATAGGCGTGGGTGGCGGCATCCGCACGCAAACGCCATCCTAGGCTCGCCGCCGGGCGCTCCTGCGGAAGACGGATGGGCTGAACGCTGGTCTGGCGTGACTCCCAGTCATTGCCACCCGTTCGGGTTTCGAATAATTCGTAACGGTTGGCATAGCGCACGTCCAGCAACAGCGCCCCTTTGAGCTTCGACTCGAAATAAAATTTTTCGATTTCTCCCGGCCGGCTCTCTTCAAATAGCGGCAGCATCCGCCAGGTCGTTCCCCCATCGCTGGTCGCCAGAAAAAACGCGTCTCGCGGCGTGCCCGCTATGGTATTGCCCGCGATCCACCCGGTTTGAAAATCGAGAAACTGGATCTGATCCAGTTCCGCCGCGCGCATCCGCTTGTACCCTTCGGTCCAGGTCTTGCCGGCATCGGTGCTGGTCAGCAGAATGGAATACAGCGTCGCCGCGGCTGCGTGCAGGTTCCCCGTGACAAACAGCCGATTGCCCACCGCTTCCACCGCCGAAAGTTCCAGAAAAGCGGGACACGGTTCTTCCTCTGAACAGTGCAGCCCCGCCGTTTGCGAATCGTCCTCGGTACACTCAAACGGGATCTGCAACGGCTTGCCCGTATATTCCATCAAGTTCTGTCCCGAAACGGCGGAAAGAACGACAAACAGCAAAGCGGCTCTCACTTGAGCCTATGGTAAACCGAAGCGCCAGTGCTATATTCGAAACGTCTGCCCCACCATGAGAGCGCGAATCTTTCGTAGGTTTTTATGGAGCGGGTTTGTGCTGTTTGCGGGCACCCTGCTGATCCTGGAGATATACCTCGAGCGATTCACCGCCAGCCAGCAGCAGGCCAATCTACGCTCCCGGCTGGAAGCAGTGGCGGGAGTGCTCGCGGGCGAATCAATCGGACTCGACCGCCAGGAGTGGGTGCGCACGGCGAGTGCGCGATCCGGTCTGCGAATCGCTATTCTGACCCGCGATGGCAGCGTGCTGGCCGATTCCGGAGGAGACGGCTGGTCCGAAATGTCCGTCGTCCGGACCCTGACCGTGCTCGAACCGCCGGCCGCCAAGCTGCGCGTCTCCGCTCCGCTGCGCCAGATTGACGATGTCGTCACCGGCCTGCGACTGCGCTTGCTCGGCGCAGCGCTGGTTAGCACGCTCCTCGCTGCAGCCGTCGCGCTCCTCTTTCTCCGGTCCTTCTCCCGGCGCATGGAGAGGCTGAAGCACTACGTGGAAGGTCTTCTGGACGCACACTTGCCCGACGCAGAGCTCCCGGCCGGTGACGATGGCCTCGGGGAACTGGCCAGATCGTTGCGCCGCACTGCGCCACAGATTCGAGATCTGGTCCAGCGCCTGCAGGTGGAAGGCGCACAGCGCGAAGCTATCCTTTCCAGCATGGTGGAAGGCGTTCTGGCCGTCGACAAGAATCTGCGAGTCACCTTCTGCAATGAATCCCTGGCGCGCACGCTCGGAGCACGTACCCCCGTGCCCGCGGGCATTCCCCTTACCGATTTCATCCGCGACCCCGGCCTGCTGGATATCGTGGCGCGCGTGCTCAATCAAGGCGGTCCTGTGGAACAACGGCTCACGCTCGCCTCCACCGATGCTCACTCGTTTGAAGTCCTCGCCAGCCCGCTCGAGGGTCCTTCCGGCCGGGGCGCCCTGGCCATTCTTCACGACATCACCAAGCTGGAACGCCTGGAGCGGGTCCGCAAGGACTTTGTGGCCAATGTGTCTCACGAACTGCGGACGCCATTGGCTTCCATTCGCGGCTATGCCGAGACGTTGCTTGACGGCGCGCTCGACGACTCCGACCACAATCGCAAGTTCGTCGAGATCATCCTCGCTCACTCCATCCGGCTGAACAACATCGCCTCCGATCTGCTCATCATCTCGGATCTGGAGTCGGCCCAGGCAGCCACGGCTCAGCCCCGGCCGGTGCCCGTGCGGGTCAGCATGGAATCGGCCCTGCGCACGGTCGAATCCAGCGCTCGCGTGCGCCAGGTTCGCATCGTCGCCGGCGCCATGGACGACGTCCAAGTGCTGGGACACGAGCTGCGCATGGAGCAGGCCTTTGTGAACCTGCTGGACAACGCGGTGAAGTTTAACAAGCCCGGCGGCGAGGTCCGCATCGAAGTAAAACGCGTCGACAATAGGGCGGTGATTGAGGTCGCCGATACCGGCGTCGGTATCCCCTCCGAGGATGTCCCGCGAATCTTTGAACGCTTCTACCGCGTGGACAAGGCCCGTTCCCGGGATGTGGGAGGCACCGGCCTCGGCTTATCCATCGTGCGCCATGTCGTGGAACAGATGGCTGGCTCCATTCAGGTGCAGAGTCAACTCGGCAAAGGGTCCAAGTTCATTATCACGTTGCCGGCAGCGCCCCAGATAGAGCCAGCGGTCCTGTAACCGGATATTCACAATTTCCTCATCTGTCGCAAACAATGCAACGCTATGCTCGGCAAGGCGTTGGCTGTTCTTGCTGCTCCTGTCTGCGCATATTAATGGAAATGTAATAGGCGGGTGCGACACTGAGGACAAAGAGACGAACATAAAAACAGGAGCATGTTCCGATGAACAAGGCGATTCTAGCAATTGGGTTAACGAGCGCGCTGTTACCGGTAGCCGCCACAGCCCAGTCGCTCAATGCGGCGGGAGCCACCTTCCCCGCGCCCATCTATCAAAAATGGTTTAATGATTATTCCAAAGTGAAGCCGGGCACTCAGGTGAACTATCAAGCGATCGGATCGGGCGGCGGTATCCGGCAGTTGACTGAAGGCACTGTGGACTTTGGGGCATCGGACATGCCGATGACCGACGAGCAGTTAGGCAAGGTGAAGGTAAAAGTGTTGCATTTTCCCACGGTTCTTGGCGGCGTGGTCCCGGTTTACAATGTGGAGGGTGTCTCCAGCGATTTGAAGTTCAGTGGAGACACGTTGGCTGGTATTTTTCTGGGAGCGATCACCAAGTGGAACGATGCCAAACTGGTGAAGGATAACCCCGGCGTCAAGCTACCAAGCAAGAACATCACGGTCGTCCATCGGTCCGATGGCAGCGGTACTTCGTTCGTGTTTACAGACTACTTGTCGAAGGTTAGCGGCGAATGGAAGTCTAAAGCCGGAGCCGGTACCTCCGTCAACTGGCCGGCTGGCCTGGGCGGCAAAGGGAACGAGGGCGTGGCCGGTTTAGTGAAGCAGACCCCCAACTCCCTCGGCTATGTGGAGCTGCTGTACGCAGTCCAGAATAAGATGTCGTACGGCTATATGAAGAACGCGGCAGGCAAGTTTTTGAAAGCCGACCTGAATACGGTCACCGAAGCGGCCGCCGGAGCAGCCAAGAGCATGCCGGCGGATTTTCGCGTGTCCATTACCAACGCTCCCGGCGCCAACGCCTACCCGATTTCAACCTTTACCTGGCTGCTGATTCCTACCAAGATCGACGATGCGTCCAAACGGACCACCATCAAGGAATTCCTGAAGTACATGCTGAGCACGGGCCAAAAAGACGCCGCCGGCTTGAGTTACGCGCCCTTGCCCAAGAGCGTGGTCGCAATGGAAGAAAAGCAGATTAGCGCGATCCTCTAACCACTCATGGCCAGTACTGTTTTGACGTCCGTGCCCGCTCCCAAAAGGACGCGGACGTTTCTTCAAAAACTGCAGGACGGCGACCAGGTCACCCACTTGATCACCGTCATTTTTGCGGCCAGCGTACTGCTCATCACGTTGCTGCTGGTGTACGAACTCTGGATCCGCAGTGGGCCGTCACGGTCGAAGTTTGGTCTGGCGTTTTTCTTTACCAAGGTATGGGATCCCAACGCCGAACAGTTCGGCGCGCTGCCGTTTATCTACGGAACTTTGCTCACTTCGTTTGTGGCGCTGTTAATCGCGATCCCGCTGGGAGTGGGCGCGGCAATCTATCTGGCCGAGTTGGCTTCTCCGCGCTGGTCCAATATTTTCACCTTCCTGATTGAGCTTCTGGCAGCGGTCCCCAGCGTCATCTTCGGCCTGTTGGCGATATTCAGCATCGTTCCGATCATGCGCGATTACGTAGAGCCGGCGCTGCAGAACACATTCGGCTTTCTTCCCATATTTTCCGGACCGATCTACGGCGTAGGATTCCTCTCCGCCAGTCTGACCCTCGCGGTCATGATTTTTCCCTTCATTATTTCCATCTCCCGCGAGTCTTTGATGGCTGTGCCGCGTGAACAGCGTGAAGCGGCGCTAGCCTTGGGAGCTACGAAATGGGAATCGACTTTTCAGGTAGTGCTTCCCTACGCGCGGCTGGGCATCATCGGCTCCATCTTCCTGGCCCTGGCCCGCGCCCTGGGTGAGACCATGGCCGTGACCATGGTGATTGGAAACTCCCCCAAGATCAGCGCGTCTTTGTTCGCACCCGGCTATACCATCGCCGCCGTGATCGCTAACGAGTTTACTGAAGCGACTGGTGACATGTATTTGAGCTCGCTGATCGAGCTTGGCCTGGTGCTGTTCTTGCTCACCATGATTATTAACGCCGGCGCCCAGATCCTGATCGTGGCCACAGCCGGAAAGGGGACCAAGCACTGATGGATCGCCGCCGCCGCAGAAACATCGTTAACAACGTGATGCTCGGCCTGACCGGCGTTTGCACCATCATCACCGTCTCCTCGCTGTTCCTGGTCTTGTCTTACTTGGTCTACCATGGCTTCAGTTCCTTGGACTGGAATTTTTTTACCAAGCTGCCCCTACCTCCTGGCGAAGTGGGCGGGGGGATGGCCAATGCGATCGTCGGCAGTTTGACCATGGTAGGCATCGCCACGCTGATTGGGATTCCGATTGGGTTCATCGGCGGTATTTATCTGGCCGAGTTCGGCGGCAAGACGTTTCCCTTCCTGGTCCGCTACACGGCCGACCTGCTCAACGGCGTTCCGTCCATCGTCATCGGTATTTTCGCCTGGGCCATTATCGTGGTTCCCATGAAGAGCTTTTCGGTCTGGGCAGGCGGTTTCGCTCTCAGCCTGATGCTGATTCCCATCGGCTTGAAAAGCACCGAAACTTTTTTGCGCGCGGTCCCCAATCCGCTCCGGGAAGGTGCATTGGCCCTCGGCGCCAGCAAAACCAAGGCCATCACCTCCGTCATCGTACCGGCTGCCCTGCAAGGGATCGCAACTGGTATGATTCTCGGAATCGCCCGCATCGCCGGCGAAACCGCTCCGCTGCTGTTTACCGCCCTAAACAACCAGTTTTGGGCCAAAGGATTGAAGCAGCCCACTGCTTCACTTCCTGTTATGATTTTTAGCTATGCAATGTCGCCTTATGAAGACTGGCACCGCCAGGCTTGGGCGGCAGGGTTGGTGTTGCTGACCATGGTATTTCTTGCCAATATTGCTGCGCGATGGGTTTTATCTCGAGGAGCATCTGCCCAGAGGGGATAATTCAAGTTATGAGTCCTGCGCCTGAACCGCGCGTCAAGAATATGCCGTCGCCACTCACCATCCCATCCGTTACCGCCGCGGAGGATTCTGGCTCCGTGTCGAAGACTAAGCTGCAAGCGACCGATCTGGACTTTTATTACGGGAACTTCCAGGCCCTGCATGGAATCAACCTCTCCATTCCCGAGAAACGAATCACGGCGTTGATCGGCCCCTCGGGGTGCGGCAAGTCGACCTTCCTGCGCACGCTTAACCGCATCAACGACACCATTAAGACGGCTCACTATGACGGCGAGGTCCTGTTGGACGGCCAGAATGTGCTCGACATGGACGTCACCGGACTCCGCCGCCGCGTGGGCATGGTCTTCCAGCGCCCCAATCCTTTCCCCAAATCGATTTTTGACAACATCGCCTACGGCGTGCGCGTCAACGGACTGGCCGGCAAGCGTCCCTTGGCCGAGATCGTCGAGCACAGCTTGCGGCGGGCGGTGTTGTGGGACGAAGTGAAAGACAAGTTGCAGGAATCCGCCTACTCCTTGTCCGGCGGGCAGCAGCAACGGCTCTGCATTGCCCGCGCCCTCGCGGTCGATCCCGAAGTTCTGCTGTTGGACGAGCCTTGCTCGGCGCTCGATCCTATCGCCACCGCCAAAATCGAAGATTTGCTGTTCAGCCTGCGCGATCAATGTACCCAGGTGATTGTGACGCACAGCATGCAGCAGGCGGCGCGCATTGCCGAGTTCACCGGTTTCTTCCTTTTGGGCAAACTGATCGAGTTCGACAAGACCGAAGTGATCTTCAAACGCCCGGCCCGCAAGGAAACGGAAGATTACATCACCGGCCGTTTCGGCTGAGCGCCGGTTTTCAAGGAGTTGACCCGTGGTCCATTTCAGAGAAGAGCTCGACGAATTACAGAAGCGCCTGCTGGAGATGGCTGGCTTGGTGGAAGCTGCCATTCATGGAAGCGTTCTCGCGTTCGTCGATCGCGACGAACAACAAGCCAAAGAGGTGTTGTGGAAAGAAGCGCAGATCAACCAGCGCGACATCGAAATCGATGAGCTGGCCACCCGTCTGCTAGCCCTCTATCAGCCCATGGCCCGCGACATGCGATTTCTCACCGCCGCCATCAAAATCAACGGCGATCTGGAGCGCATGGGCGATCTCGCAGTCAACATCACGGAACGCGCGCTTTCATTGATGCGTGAGGCGCCCATCCGGCCGCTGGTGGACATTCCACGCATGGCTGCGCTCGCCGAGGCCATGGTGCACAAAAGCATCGACGCGATGGTCTCCCGTGACGAACAACTCGCGCGCAGCGTGCTCACCTCCGACGACGAGGTGGACAGCTTGCAGGAAGCCGCTTACAAAGAGCTGGTGGAGTTTATGCAGGGCGAAAGCACCACCGTGCCGCGGGCCGTGGATGTCATGTTCATCGTCCATGATCTGGAGCGTATTGCCGACCATGCCACGAACATCGCCGAAGACGTGCTCTTTCTGGTAAAAGGAATCGACGTCCGGCACCACGCCGAAGTGCGGCAAGAGCACATCACGCAGCGGTAGCACAGACGTACCCGCTGGCAGGGGCGTCAGCCGGTGCTGTTTTCAAAACCGCTGCGAACCAACCAGGCAGACACCAGCGCGCGCATTAATTCCAAAGTGTTGGCGCCCGGCTGCTTTTGGATACCGACGATGATGGCGGGCAAGCCCATGTGCTTCACGGCCTCACCGATCTGCACGCGCGCTACACCTGTAACTTCCCACTGTGAGGAGTTCAATGGCTTGGACGCGAGCCCCAATCCCATTGGAAGCGGCTTTTGAGGACAATACCGGGCCCGCGGCTTCCGAGATCGAAGCCGCACCCGAGGTTAATGCCGAATCCCGGTCTCACGTCCCAGTCGCCGCCCGCGAACAGTTGATGCACTTCGGGCTGAGCGCGCGGAGGGACGTTCACGCTCTCGATTGCTCCGTAGTACTCAAGCGACGGAGAGAAGCTCTTGCGTTTCCATCTCAAAAGCAAGGCGGGCTCAAAGTTCCATCCGCGCCGCGTACCCGGTCCGTGCAGCGCCCGCTCGAATACCGGATTGAACACAATTTGCCAGCGGGAGAACTCCCGATCCACGATGGGCCGGAGTTCCATGCGACGCGTGTTCTCTTCAAAGCGCGTGTTTTGAAATGAGAATTCTGCGACCAATCCCAGGCGAACCGGCAAGTGCCACGACTCCGGGGCATAGAAGTGTGGCAAGATCCGCCAGCCGGCATACTGGGGCGCGTAGCCCGGTTCCCAGGCATTGAGAAACATGAAGCCCATGGCAAAACTCGGCGACACGCCGATCGTTGGCTCTAGCGTGAGATGCATTTGGTTCCGTGTGGGAAGCAACGTCCCGTCACGGACAGCCGTGCCCTGAGGCTCGAAATTGAGGTGAGCTTCCAGGCTATATTGCTTCCAAGACTGCGGTTCGTATTCGTAGATATGGATTTCAAAAGGGTCTTGCGCCCACGCTTCCGGTACACCAATAACCCAGAACAGCAGCAAACACTGGTATGGCACGGCTAGCGGCCCCGCTCTCGCAAATTTGAGCTGGGAGAAAGATCTGATCACAGCAGCGGCTCAAGCACGGGGAGCTCTCGCACAAAGAGCACCCTGGTAGTACGAACAACACCCCCGCTGAGCACATAAACAGCGAGGCGTCGCCGGCCTTCGGGATTGCTTGCCCATGCATTTGAGAATAGCCGACTTTGGCATTCCGCAAACGGCGACGGCCTGGAGAGTTCGCAAAGGACATTCCGCGTCTCTGCGTGACATGTCTTACCCTGCTATAGTTCACATTTGGGAGACACCCTATGAACCGATATTCCAAATCGATCCTCGTTTGCGCGCTTGCTGGAACTCTACAAGCGCAGACCGCCAACCCCCTCAGCGCTGAGCTGAAGGCCAATTACACCCGCGTCAAGACGAATTTCATCAAGGCCGCCGAGAAGATGCCGGAGGAGCAGTACGGGTTCAAACCGATGCCGGAAATGCAGTCCTTCCGGGAACGCGTGGCCCACATAGCCGGCTCCAGTGCGTGCTTCAGCCTGAAGGGCGAGAACAAATCCGTGGACGCGAAGTCCAAAACCACGAAAGCCGATCTTGTCGCCGCCCTGAACGAGTCTTTTGCGGCCTGCGATGCGGTCATTGACAATCTGACCGACGCGGATGCGCTTTCGGTGGTCACGGGCGGACGCGGCGGTCCTCGTTCCAAGCTTTCGACGCTCTACGGCGTTGT
>Ga0075017_100000753_pt1 | contig 18714 bp, 19 predicted proteins | sample AleBraG_ABR_2012_FD_71475 | JGI IMG/M metagenome (GOLD analysis project Ga0075017, IMG submission 71475) | Freshwater sediment microbial communities in response to fracking from Pennsylvania, USA - Alex Branch Run_MetaG_ABR_2012 | ecosystem: Environmental > Aquatic > Freshwater > Creek >... | reverse complement strand
GTCATGATCGAAAGCAAAGCCGTCCTCGACATACCCAACATGCTTCCCATCCTCATAAATATGATCCGCCAAGCGCTCGCTCCGATGCTTCCACTCGTACCAGGCGCGTAGATCGTCGCGCCGAGGTCAAACCACCCTGGATCGGGCAGTTTGAATTCTTTGCCACTCCTGGTTCAGGTCTTCTCCTCGCGCAAGCCTGGCCCAGTCTTCGGCAAGTTTGCGCCAGGCCTGCCTATCCGCTGAGCCGGCGGCCTCTTGCGCCTTTCGGTCACATTCAGCGGCCTTGCGGCGGAACTTCACTGCTTGGGTCTCCGGCATTCCAATCGCTCCGATAGGCCTTCAGGATGTTCGACGCCGTCTGCAGCGGATGGGTTCACACGTGCGGCGAAATGCTCCGGGGCAGGAACCAGCCATTTGCCTGTCGGCAGTGAATGCCTAGACCGTTTGTATTCTGAATCCCCACCGTGGGGACTAGATTCCGGCCATCTGGTGTGTGGCGGCAACCATCGCGCTCACGACACCGGCCGCACCTGCCGTTGCCGAAGCCGGTTAAACAGCGGCACAAAAGCCCGCCGTACCGGTCTACTCATGTCAATTAGGCTGATGCCGCGCCAAGTTTTGTGGCAAAAGAAGAAAAGTCTCGCCTTCCGTTCATGCACCGACCTTGCGAGTCCCGTATGCCCGCGCCGAAACCGCCCTCTTTTGAAACCCTGAGCTTGCACGCGGGGCAGCACCCGGACCCGGTCACCGGGGCTCGCGCTGTCCCGATCTATCAGACGACGTCCTATGTCTTTCAGGATTCCGAGCACGCCGCTGCACTGTTCAACCTTGAACGCGTCGGCCATATCTACACACGCATATCCAATCCGACCATCGCGGTGCTGGAGGAGCGGCTTGCAGCGCTGGAAGGTGGGGTCGGTGCAGTCTGTACCGCAAGCGGAATGGCTGCGATGCACCTGGCGATCGCGACACTGCTTGGCGCCGGCGATCACATCGTCGCGTCCGCCTCGTTATACGGGGGGACTATCAACCTGCTCGCGCACACCCTGCCTCGCTTCGGCATCACAACAACCTTTGTCAAGCCCCGTGATCTCGAGGCTTTCCGTTTGGCGATCACGCCGAGGACACGGCTGGTAATAGCCGAGACCATTGGCAATCCCGGTCTCGAGGTGCTCGACGTGCCCAGGGTCTCGCAGATCGCGCATGACGCTGGTCTGCCGCTCCTGATCGACAATACCTTCGCTACGCCCTATCTCAGCCGTCCCATCGAGCATGGTGCCGATCTCGTCATGCATTCGACTACCAAATGGCTCGGCGGCCATGGCATCGCGATCGGCGGCGTGATCGTCGATAGCGGGCGTTTCGATTGGCGCTCGTCAGGCAAGTTTCCGACACTGACCGAGCCCTATGCGGGATACCACGGCATCGTTTTTGACGAACAGTTCGGTCCATCGGCATTCATCATGCGCGCCCGTACCGAAGGCTTGCGGGATTTCGGCGCCTGCATGTCGCCGACAAACGCGTTCCAACTGCTTCAGGGGGTCGAAACTCTGCCTGTCCGGATGGAGCGCCACATGCAAAACACCCATGCGGTGCTCGATTTCCTGAACGCCAGCAAGGCGGTCGAATGGGTGCTGCATCCCTCGCTCGACGCTCACCCGGATCATCAGCTTGCCAGGCGGTTGTTGCCGAATGGTGCAGGCTCCATCGTCAGCTTCGGCATCAAAGGCGGACGAGTAGCGGGCCGCAGATTCATCGAATCGCTGCGCTTGATCAGTCATCTTGCCAATGTCGGTGACGCCAAGACGCTGGTCATTCATCCCGCAAGCACCACGCACCAGCAGATGGACGCCAAACAGCTCGCGGCGGCCGGTATCGGCGAGGAACTGGTGCGGTTGTCGGTCGGCATCGAGGGCGCTCAGGATATCATCGATGACCTCGCTCAGGCGCTGCGCGCCTCTCAGAAGGCTTGATCCATGAAACTTTCAGTCAACGGCCTGGAGGCCTTCGTTGCAACCGGCGGCAGGCCGTTCGACCCTTCGTTGCCGACGGTCGTCTTTCTGCACGGCGCAGGCTTCGACCACACCGCCTGGGCCCTGCACGACCGATGGTTTGCTCACCATGGTTTTGCGGTGCTGGCGCCAGACCTGCCCGGCCACGGGCGCTCGCCCGGACCGCCGCTGCCAAGCATCGGCGAGATGGCCGATTGGGCTATCGCACTGCTCGATGCGGCGGACGTGGACCGGGCACAGCTTGTCGGCCACTCCATGGGATCGCTGATAGCGCTTGAAGCAGCCGCGCGACATCCGGAGCGGGTCACGGCGCTGAGCCTGATCGGAACGGCGGCAACGATGACCGTCGGCCCCGATCTTCTCAAGGCCGCGGAAACTAACGACCAGGCGGCAGTCGACATGGTGTCGATCTGGGGCCTGGGTTTCAACGCCGAACTGGGCGGGAGCCTGGCTCCGGGCCTCTGGATGCATGGCGGTGCACAAAACATCCTGCGGCGTTGCCAACCCGGCGTGCTCTCCAACGATCTCTCTGCCTGCAATTGCTATCAGAATGCGCTGGCGGCAGCGGCGACGATTTCGGTTCCGACCACCCTGATCCTCGGCGAGCGCGACATGATGACGCCGGCGCGAGCCGGAAAAACGCTGGCGGCCGCGATTGCGCATTCCCGAACGATCGTCCTGCCGAGCGCTGGCCACATATTGATGACCGAGCGCCCCGACGAGTTGCTTGCGGCGCTGAGGCCTTGAACCGGCACTCACCCGCGTGGTTTTCTCAGGAAGCGGTCCCCTTCTCTGACAAATCGTCCCCTTCGCTGCTCGCACGCTCACCGGGTAACGGCGGCGTACCGTGAGTGTGGAAGCTCTCGATGGTCTTTAGTCCCCATGCTTGACCTTTCTTTCGCTCTTCCTCAGTCCAGGTGATGGGCTTCCAATCCGGGGCCAGGACCAGCCGTGCGCCGGCGTTAGCAACTTCCACGCGATTGCCGCCTGGTTCATAGACGTAAAGGAAAAAAGTCTGCTGGACAGCGTGCTTGTGAGGACCGGTTTCGATAAAGACACCGTTCTCCAGGAAAATGTCGGCGGCCTTCAGGATGTCCTCCCGACTATCCAGCGCATAGGTGAGATGATGAAACCTGCCTTTCACTCCATGCGCTTCCTTCGTGTAGGCAAAATCATAGCTCTTGTTGGTACAGGTGAGCCACATTCCGGCTTCCGTGCCGTCGTTCAGAACGATGCGTTCGGTTAGCCGAAAACCCAGATATTTCTCGAAGAACTCCCGATTTGCTTTGACATCAACGGCAAGACAATTGAAGTGGTCAAGCCGCCGCACACCGACACCGCGCGCCGGATAGCGTTGGGCCTGATTTTTAAGGGCTGGGCGCAGATGCGGAGGGGCATCGTACCATTCCGTCTCATAGTAGATCTCGATGAGATGCCCGTCGGGATCGTGGAATTGATAGGCCGGTCCATGACCCAGCTCTCCCTCATGCCAGCCCACTTCAAAACCTGAACCTTGCAGCGCCTTCACGCGCCGCTCCAGAGCTTGCGGACTGCGAGCTCGAAAGGCCGCATGTCCAAGACCGGAGGTGTGCGATCCGGTCAGCTTCAGCGAGTAACGTTCATAGTCATCCCACGCCCGCAGGTAAACCGAATTGCCTTGTCGCCCACTCTCCGTCATCCCGAGAACATCGACAAAGAATTTGAGGCTCGCTTCGGGTCTTGGAGTGAACACTTCCAAATGCGCCAAGTGGGCCAAATCCATGACCGGTTCTTCGTGCATGACGTACTCCTTTGGTCTCAAGATGTGTTCCGGCCGCGGCGTTGCCGCCGTAATTCGCGGCGACCTTGTGATCCGCCGACGGGGTCACCGAGGCTCCATGCCATGTCGTCTCTTGGATGCATTCGAGTCCTTGGACGTCAGATAGCTGACAAGATCCATCGCCCCACGTTCGTTGAGAGCCTTCGAACCCACGCCGCACGAGAACAGGGTCAAGGATTGGATTTCGCGAGGCAATGGTCCGGCGATCACTATGCCCGGCACATCCAGAAGTTCGCTCTCCTGCTGGAATCCGAGTTCGGCTTCGCCACGCGCCAGCAAAGCTCCGACCGGGATGCCGGCAGGTGCTTGAACAAGCCGCTCTGACATCACTCGATCTATGTCCCACTTCTCGAACAATTTGAGCAAATGGGTGCCGCTTGGCCCTGTCGAATAACAAATGGACCGCGCTTGCATGATTGCGGCCTTCGTGGTCGCTTCGTCGGTCAGAATGGGAAGCGCTGCTCCGGATCGTACCGCTACGGCAATCGCCGACTCAGCGAAGCCTGCGCGACTTCCCGATTTGACATGCCCCTCTGCTTCCAGGCTCCTCATGACATCATCTGCAAGTATGACGATATCGAACTGCTCCCCGGTTCGAACTCGGCGCGTCGCATCTACCCCGCCAACAGATTCGATCGCCACCGACTGACCTGTTTTGCGCTGGTATTGTTCCTTCAGATCCGCCAGAACTCGACGGGTTGCCATTGAAGAAATGCCGACAATATCTTTCGCCATCGCTCAGCCCTGCAGTTCCCCATACGGTCAGTCGTTCAATCGATATATCTGAGCCCGGCTTTAGCCAGCGGCTCTCGCATGCCGTACAAATCGAGACCCAGGACGCCGGAGGCGAGCTTTTCCCGCTTGCCGGCTTCGTTCGCTTCCCGCGCCGCCGCCGCGTCATGGGTCTTTTGAGCCCAGTCGGCGGGAACGACGACGACCCCGTCATCGTCGGCGACGATCGCATCGCCCGGATTGACTGCGACGCCAGCGCAGACGATCGGAATGTTCACCGAACCGATCGTCGCCTTGACCGTGCCCTTCGCACTCACGCATTTGCTCCAGACAGGGAAGCTCATTTCAGTCAATACTTTCACGTCGCGCACGCCAGCGTCGATGATCAGTGCTCGCGCGCCACGCGCCTTGAAGCTGGTCGCGATCAGGTCGCCGAAATAGCCGTCGGTGCATTCGGCGGTGATTGCCGCAACGACGATATCGCCCGGCTGGATTTGCTCGGCGACGACATGCAGCATCCAGTTGTCACCCGGATGCAGCAGTACAGTCACCGCGGTTCCCGACACCTGCGCGCCCGGATAGATCGGTCGCATATAAGGCTTCATCAGGCCGACGCGCCCCATTGCCTCGTGCACGGTGGCGGAACCGAATTGCGCGAGCCGATCCACCGCCGTGCGGTCGGCCCTCTTGATGTTACGCTTAACAATGCCGAGCTCGGTCATGATCTATCGTCCTCCAGCCTTCAGCGCCGCATCGAGGCGCGGATAAACGCGCCGCGCATTACCCTCGTATATCTTCTGACGGGCTTCGGCGTTAAGATTTGCCGTTGCCTCTATGTAGCGCTTCGTATCATCGTAATTGAACCCTGTCTCGGGATCGATTCCGCGTACCGCGCCGACCATTTCGCTCGCGAACATAATGTTGTCGACCGGAATTACCCTGGTGAGCAGATCTATGCCGGGTTGATGATAAACGCAGGTGTCGAAAAATACGTTCTTGAGAAGATGCTCGCGCAACAACGGCTTGTTGAGCGCCTGGGCTAATCCGCGATAGCGGCCCCAATGATAGGGCGCGGCACCGCCTCCATGGGGGATCACGAACCGCAGTGTCGGGAAATCCTTGAACAGATCGCCCTCGATCAGCTGCATCACGGCCGTCGTGTCGGCGTTGATGTAATGTGCGCCCGTCGTATGAAAGCAGGCGTTGCAACTGGTCGAGACGTGTATCATCGCCGGAATGTCGTGTTCGACCATTTTCTCGTAGATCGGATACCAGTGCCGGTCGGTCAACGGCGGGCTTTTCCAATGACCTCCCGAAGGATCAGGGTTGAGATTGATCGCCACGAAGCCATATTCCCGTACGCACCTCTCGAGTTCCCCAACACACGTCTTCGGATCGACGCCTGGCGATTGAGGGAGCATCGCAGCACCGACAAAGCTGTCGGGAAAAAGCTTGCCGACCCGCCAACAAAGCTCGTTGCAGATCGCAGCCCAGATCGACGATACCTCGAAATCGCCGATGTGATGGGCCATGAAGCTGGCACGCGGACTGAATATGGTAAGATCGATGCCCCGTTCCTTCATCAGCCGGAGCTGGTTGTCAATAATGGACTCGCGCAGCTCGTCGTCGCTGATTTTCAAATCCACTGCTTTTGGCTTTACGGATGCATTCTTGATCCCTGCAATCTGTTGATTGCGCCAATTCTCCAGCGCCTTGGGCGCCGTGGTGTAGTGGCCGTGTATGTCGATTATCATTACTATTGCGCTCCAAAAACAAGGACAGTGCATACTATCAGGAATCTGCCCGGCTTGCCGGTGCCGTTTGAAACGTGCTCGAAAAGCCGCAGCCTGATCCCAAGGGCAGGCGTTTCGCGTCTGCTGTCTCTCGCAGTCAATGAGAGACCTCGTGGCGAGGGGGATGGCGGATTCATTTGCGCGAATTCCGCGGCTACCATTGCAAACCGGCCGGTCAAAGCAGAACATCCGCGGGAGCCAATACCGGGAGAAAAGCAATGAAGGTCCTTGCCGCGACACTTGCCTTGCTGGCTTCAGCTCCTGCCGCCGCCCAAGAGTGCCAGACGTGCTCAATGGCCGACGCCTGCACAAAGACATATCTCAAGGCAACATCGGAAGTCCAAAAGGCCACCAAGCAGGCTATCCGAGATTGGAAACAGAATCTCGACAGAAAGGCCTCCGCAGAATTCTCAAGCAAGGGCATAGCCGCACTACAAGACGCCATGGAGTCTCAAGTTCGTTTGGAGCTTGAGCGCCTGAAGGAGTGCCTGGCCAAGATCAGGTAACTGCGTCCGTCGGCGCCAACGCCTCATTGTGCTGCAGGTGATAATGGCAGTTCAGAGCGCGAACGAAGTTGAACGGAATTCACTAGCGACAGGGTCGATTTCGCAGGTGACAGGGAATACGCTGGAATCGATTGTTTGAGGCCAAACCCAGCTCGACCGGTCTGCTGGCGCCAAATAACATAGGAGGTACATGAGAAAGGCAGACCGCAGCGCTAAAAATTGCTGCCAGGTCCTCGCGATCAAGGATAGGTTCATCGCGGGGCATATCGGAACCTGTTGGGGCAAAGCGCAGGCTTTCCTCCGCGCACGGTCATTTCATAGCTAGGTGTTATGGACTAGAGGGAGGTGAAAGTGCCGAGACCATCGAGTGCTTCAGACCTGGTGCTCTTCCCTCAGCAACCCGCCCTGCAACTGATTTATGACACGGCTCCGATCGGCCTCGCTTGCCTGTCGCCAGACTGCCGATACCTGCAGATCAATCAGCGCCTCACCGAGATCTGCGGTATTTCCGTGGAAGAACACCTTGGTCGCTTTGTTCGGGATTGCGTCCCGGCGCTCGCGGACTCCGTCGAGGCGATCGTACGCTCGATCATCGAGACCGGCGAACCGGTGATTGGAGTTGAGGTCGCAGGGCAACGCGCCGACCGGGTCGAGGAGCGCTACTGGGTGACCTATTGGCATCCGCTGCGCGCGCCGAGCGGCGAGATCGTCGCAGTCAATGTCGCGGCCGAAGAGATCACCGAGCGCAAACGGGCCGATCAGCAGATTCGCGGCGCCAGGGACGCGGCAGAAACCGCTCTTCGGCGCCTTCGGGAGACCCAGGATTCCCTGATCGAGGCCGAAAAGCTCGCCGCACTTGGCCGGATGGTGGCGGGCATCGCGCACGAAGTGAACAGCCCCGTCGGCATCAGTCTGACGGTTGCCTCCACGCTGCAGCAAAAGGCGGCGCAATTCGCGGCGGAGGCCGCGCGCGGGGATCTCAGACGTTCGAGCCTTAACGTGTTCCTGGACCTGGTACAGGATGCTACTGCCCAACTCGTGAGCAACTTGAAACGCTCCGCCGAACGGATTCAATCCTTCAAGCAGGTGGCGCTTGATCAGAGTCAGTCGCTTCGGCGTATTTTCGACGCGAGCGAGTTGACCGAGCAGGTTCTGTCGCATTTTACGCGGGAAATGCGCGGGCGCGCCGTCACGCTCAGCCTTTGCTGCGAGCCCGATCTCGTGATGGACAGTTATCCCGGACCGTTCGGGCAGGCCCTGACACATCTCGTCGTCAATGCCATCTCCCATGCATTCCCGCAAGGACGCAACGGAACGATCGATGTCAGGGTAAGGCGGGCGGAGGCGGATCATATCGAGGTGCTGGTGGCAGATGACGGCTGCGGTATGGCGCCGGAAGTCAAGCGGCTCGCGTTCGATCCGTTTTTCACCACCCGCCGGCAGTACGGCGCAACGGGCCTTGGCTTGCACGTCGTGTACAACATCGTCGCGGAACGACTGGGCGGGCGGCTTGTCCTCGACAGCGAGCCCGGTCGAGGAACTACCGTCCAGCTTGTTTTGCCGCGCGCCGCGCCAAGTCCGGACTAGATTCCAATCTGTACTCCAAAGCGAACTGCCTTGGGCGGCAATTCACGCACGTTCGCACCTGAGCTGGCGGCTTTGTCAAAAGCGCCCGCGGAGGGCATTTGTTGTCGTTGCGACTTCCGGCTTCGATCACGCCTTGGCCGCGACCACCTCCACTTCCACGAGCAAACTCGGCCATACGAGTTGAGGAACGACAAGCAACATGGAGGCCGGCCTTGCTGCACCCAAAAAGCGGTTACGCACCTGTGCATACGCCTTCAAATCCTCGGCACGCGTCAAATACTGCGTCACCTTGACGATGTCATCGACCGTCATTGCCGCCGTCGACAAGACGTGAAGCACGTTCTCCCATGCCTGTTCGCTCTGACCGACGATATCGGTCGGGATCTTGCTTGCATCGACAAAACCCGGCGTTCCGGACGTCATCAGCCAACGAAGGTTCGGTCCCGCCTCAATTGCGTCGCTATACAAGCCGATTTGTTTGGCGACTCCGACGTCACGCACGATGTGGCTCATGATTCCCCGTCCTTATCTCGTTCGGCCTGCCCGAGATCGCAACGATCCGGACCACCGCAAATACTCGTTCCTTATCATCTCAAGGACGCGTTGGCTGCCTGCTGGGCGCGCGCTACAAGCCGGGAAAGCGACAGCGCTCGTTAGCAATATGGCTACATTGTGGTTGGTGCGGGCATCTTGTTGATTCCAGAGTGGCTTTGGCTCGGAAGTCCGCATGCCAGACAGACGGCTGCAAAATACTGGCGGTCACGCAAGGGGCACAAACGTCGGGCCATTTTCTGCCTCCCGTGTTAAGGATCGAACGGGACAAATTGGAGAACGTCAGTGCTACAGCCCGATGCGGTGGCGAAACGACATTTTCAACTCGTCCTGATCAAACCGTCTCACTACGACGACGACGGATACGTGATCCGGTGGTGGCGCGCAATGACCCCGTCGAATTCGCTTGCCGCCGTGTACGGCATCGCCGCCGATTGCGCTGAGCGGCGGGTGCTTGGTGCGGACGTAGCCATAGACATCGAAGTAATCGACGAGACCAACACGCGTGTCGACGTCCCGGCACTGCTGTCCCGCTTCAGGTGTCACGACAATTTCGGATGCGTCGCGCTGGTTGGCGTTCAATCAAATCAATATCCCCGCGCCCTCGATATAGCACGCCCATTCCGCGCGGCCGGGATTGCAGTTGCCATGGGGGGCTTCCATGTCTCGGGATGCCTGTCAATGCTGGATGGCCGCGCGGTAGATCTCGACGCTTGCCGGGATATCGGTGTCGCCATATTCGCTGGCGAAGCCGAGGGGCGGTTCGAAGCGGTAATTGCTGATGCGGCCGCCGGACGCCTCGCGCCGGTATACAACTACATGAAGGACTTGCCGGGAATGCAGGGCACCCCCGTGCCGTTCCTCCCGAAGCGATACATCGAGCGTACGCTCGGCTCGAGCGCCAGTTTTGACGCTGGCCGCGGTTGCCCTTATCAATGCTCTTTTTGCACCATCATCAATGTGCAGGGTCGCAAATCGCGCTACCGTTCTGCGGACGATATCGAACACCTCGTACGTCTGAATTGGACGCAGGGCATTCGAAAATTTTTCATCACCGACGATAATTTTGCACGCAATAAAGAATGGGAATCGACCTTCGATCGACTGATTGAGCTCCGTGAAAGGGATGGTATCCCGCTCGGCCTCATGATCCAGGTCGACACGCTTTGTCACAAGATTCCGAACTTCATGGAAAAGGCAAGGCGAGCCGGCGTCAACAAAGTCTTCATCGGGCTCGAGAACATCAACCCCGACAATCTGGCGGCGGCGAAAAAACGGCAGAACAAGATCACCGAGTATCGCAAGATGCTCCTCGCCTGGAAAAGGCAGGGCATCCTGACCATCGCGGGTTATATCCTGGGCTTTCCAGCGGACACACCGGAGACGATCAGGCGTGATATTGCAATCATCAAGGAAGAATTGCCGATTGACCTTCTCGAATTCTTTTGCCTGACACCGCTTCCCGGTTCGGAGGATCACCAGACGCTCTGGAAAAACGGCGTCGCCATGGACTCAGACCTTAACCGATACGATGTGGAACACGTCTGCACTGCCCACCCGACGATGAGTATGAGTGAGTGGCAAGACATCTATCACGAGGCCTGGTCGGTCTACTATACGCCGGAGCACATGAAGACCCTCCTGCGCCGCGCCGTCGCTACTGGTGTTCCCGTCGGCAATTTGGCCAAATACCTGCTTACCTTTTCGACGACGGATCGGCTCGAAAACGTACACCCGCTGCAGGGTGGAATTCTCCGTCTCAAACACCCGTCGGAGCGTCGACCGGGCATGCCGCGCGAGAACGCCTGGCTCTTCTGGCCGCGCTTGGGTTGGGAGACCTTTGTCAAACACGTGATCCTGACGGGTGCGATCGTACGGCTGCTGATTTGGAAAACAGTTATCGCTTCCAGCCCAGGTGCGCACAATTACATGGACCAGGCGCTCACACCGGTCGGCGAAGACGACGACGAGACGCTCGACCTTCTCACAAAGACGACCGGCGCCCGGGCCGCCGTCGCGCACATCAAGAAAATAGCCGAACTGACGGGCATCCGGGTCGCATGAGGCTGACGGTTTGGCTGGTGCTGAATGTCGCGAGGGGCCGTTTGCAGACATGCATGCCCGTCCTGATCAAGGTTGGTGCACGAGGCCTGAGGCAGACATACCTCCGGGAACGGTAATTGAGGGCATGCCAGGAGACGACGGCGGCGGGAAAAATCGGACCGCGCTAGTCTGGATTCGCTCGATAGTTGGGATAAGGTTGCGATACTTGCAAAAAAGTTGAAAACGCCCGCCGGGAGGAAATAATGCTCGACACCACGCTTAATGGGCGCGTCCAGGTCTTTCTTGAAAAATTCGAAGCGGCGCTTGCGGCAGGCGATCTCGACGCCGCCGTGGCGATGTTCGCACCGGAATGCTACTGGCGCGACCTCGTTGCCTTCACGTGGAACATCAAGACCATGGAAGGCCGCGATCAAGTCCGTGAGATGCTCAGCTCTTGCCTTGCGCACACAAAGCCGCGCAATTGGAAAATCGCCGAGGGGGAGAGCGCGACCGAAGCCAACGGCGTAACCGAATGCTGGATCTCGTTTGAGACCGAGGTCGCGCGCGGCTACGGCCTGATCCGCCTCCAGAACGGCCAGATCTGGACGCTTTTGACCACGATGGTCGAGCTGAAAGGCCACGAGGAGAAGGCGGGTTTCACCCGGCCGCTCGGCGCCCGGCACGGCGTCAATCCCGGCGCCAAAACCTGGAAGGAATTGCGCGACGAGGAAACCGAGCAGCTCGGCCTCAAGTCCCAGCCCTACGTGCTCATTATCGGCGGCGGCCAGGGCGGCATCGCGCTCGGCGCGCGATTGCGCCAGCTCGGCGTGCCCACCATCATTGTCGAGAAAAACGGACGTGCAGGCGATTCCTGGCGCACTCGCTATAAGTCGCTCTGTCTGCACGACCCCGTCTGGTACGATCACCTGCCCTACATCGACTTCCCGAAGAACTGGCCGGTGTTCTCGCCAAAAGACAAGATCGGCGACTGGCTGGAGATGTACACCAAGGTCATGGAGCTGAACTACTGGACCGGCACCACGGCCAAACACGCCGACTGGGACGACGCCAACAAGGAATGGAACGTCGTCGTCGAGCGCGATGGCAAAGAGATCACGCTCAAGCCGAAGCAGCTGGTGTTTGCGACCGGCATGTCGGCCAAGCCGAACATGCCGCGATTCAGGGGCATGGACAGCTTTAAGGGGGAGCAGCACCATTCCTCGCGCCACCCAGGACCGGATCGCTACAAGGGCAAGAAGGTAGTGGTGATCGGCTCGAACAATTCCGCGCATGACATCTGCGCCGCGCTGTACGAGGCCGGCATCGACGTGACCATGGTGCAGCGCTCTACAACCCATATCGTGCGCTCGGATTCGCTGATGGAATCGATCGCCGACCTTTACTCCGAGCGTGCCGTCCGCGGCGGCATGACGACGGCAAAGGCCGATCTGGTCTTCGCCTCGCTGCCCTACAAGATCCTGGCCGGGTTTCAGAAGCCGGTCTACGACAAGATCCGCCAGGACGACGCCGATTTCTATGCGGGGTTGGCGAAAGCCGGATTCCAGCTCGACTTCGGCGACGACGATTCCGGGCTGTTCATGAAATATTTGCGTCGCGGCTCGGGCTATTACATCGACGTCGGCGCCTCGCAGCTCATCATCGACGGCAAGGTCAAGCTGGCCGCTGGCCAGGTCGAGGAAATCACGCCCGACGGCGTCAGGCTCGACGACGGCAAGGTACTACCTGCCGATGTGATCGTTTACGCCACCGGCTACAGTTCGATGAACGGCTTTGTTGCCGACCTCATCAGCCGGGAAATGGCCGACAAGGTCGGCAAAGTCTGGGGGCTCGGCTCGAACACGACCAAGGACCCCGGCCCATGGGAAGGCGAACAACGCAACATGTGGAAGCCGACGCAGCAGCAAGGCCTGTGGTTCCACGGCGGCAATTTGCATCAGTCGCGCCATTACTCGCAGTTCCTCTCCCTGCAGTTGAAAGCACGCTACGAGGGCATTGCGACCCCGGTCTATGGCCTGCAAGCAGTCCATCACAAGGCCTGAGGTTTCTCGAAGGTCGTCCATCTCACCAAATGGCGAGCGCTGAATTCACTCGCTCAAATCGAACTGAATGCGAAGTCGACGGGCGATCTCCTCGGCTCGTCGCTGATAACCGATCAAGTCGCCCGGCGCGGCGGTGACAGAAGGTTGCCAGCCAAAGGCATGGTCCTCGCGAACAACAACTTCCAAGCCAACCACACCGATCTTTCGGGTGATCATGTCGGCGAGCTGCGTACCACTGGCGCGTTCTTTGAGCATGGCGAATCTCTACAAACGAGAAGCGCCCCCGAAGATAAACAGATCAGGAAATTCTGAAGGAACCGTCAATGAATATGGTTGATCCGATACCCGAGCTTCTGATGGAGCATGGGAGAAATATTCCGAAATAGAGCACCCCGCTACACTCCTCACACGCTCATTTGGAAAGTCTTCGCCGGTTTCCACGAATTCTTTTCTTGTAAACGCCCAAAGCTTTCTTTGCGACCTGGTTGCTGTTGCCGCCTTTCATCGCGGCAATCGCGGCAGCAACTTGAGCTTCACCAACTGCCTCGACCTTTTCGGCAATCATTCGACCCGCCTCGGATTCAGCCAAGGCACCGCCCGCCGCCAGTCGCATGAACCTGAGCGCGATCACGTGCTGGGCTTCCAACCCCAGCAGCGCAGCTTCCGACGACAGAGCAAACCAGGCGTTCCACGTCCGCATCGCGGTCAGCATTTTCCTTCTCCCGGCTAAATCACCTTATGACCCGCGACGCCGAAGAGCTTTTGCGATAGCGCCGTATCACGTTTCTCAAATCTCCGGAACGGGTACATCGAAGGTGTTGAGAGTGACCGATACCATGCAATAGAGGCCGATGAGGTAGGACAACTCTGCTGTCCCATGCTGTCCAAACTGCTCGAGCGCTGCCCTGTAGGTCAGTTCGGGCAATACACCGCCAGACACCAGTGCGGACGCGAGGTCGTACGCAACGGCCTCCTGCTTCGTGAGGTCCACCGGGCGTTGACCTGCCACGATAGTTGCGAGTTTTTCATCGGACAATCCTTTCCTTTCGGCCACGATCACGTGAGCGTAGAGTTCGTATGCCGCTTTGAAGTGCGCTCCCGTCACGAGGATAGCGATTTCGCGAACGGCAGGCGGCAATGAAGGATTGAATGCCATCGCCTTGGTCAGTTCCCAAACCGGCTTGCCGAATTTTGGCTCCTGCAACCAGGGGTTCCACGGGCCCAACAGGGCACCGTCATCGCGGATGTTCACGAAGCCCTGAAAGCTCTTGCTTATTCCCTCTTTCATGTCTGTCGCCAGCGACTTTTGCTCGTCGCTGAGCTTATCGGGCAAAATGATTGGCAACCGCATCGCTGTTTTCTCCTTCGTGACCAGCCCCGGTCGGATCATCCCGACTTCTTCCATACCGAGCTCGGCGTCCCTCGTTGCGCGTCGCCCTGTCGCGAATGTGTCTTGCGGATGTGCCTCATGGTAGCCTGGTTGGATGACGGGACCGGCTGCGGGAAAAATCCCCTGGAATGATTGCGCAAAAGTAGTTTTAAGTGTGGCTTGCGCGACCGCCAAATCGGCGAAAGATCCATGACAAGTTTGCTTGTCGCCTGACAGAGCTTGCTGCGGATGGGTCGTGCTCCACCGCATGGTCGTCGTCAAGTCTTCGTGAAATGTGAGACGGGCAACACATCGCTCGTGAACGCGCGGCTTACGTTGGAGCCAATTGATGTGGGCGGTTTGCTCGCATCAAGATTCCATAGCCACAGGGCGAGGCGCTTGCCTCCTCCAGGTCTAACCAACGGAGACGACCATGCAAAGAGCAGCCCTTACCATCATCGGCGCGCTGCTGATCTCAGGATCGGCAGTCCAAATGGCAGCGGCTTCCCCGCACCACCGGAGCAAAGCCTACTTCGGCCGTGATATTTCCGAATTTCGAGGAGCCTACAATCAGGCGAACGGGGCGATCAGTGTCGCTCCGCGAGCGCTTGATCGCTTTGATCCGGCGACTCCGCGCAGCGAAGACCCCGCGCTGAACCCGTCCGGAAACTGATGCCTTCAGAATCTTCCAAGTCAACAGGCCAAGGCTGCCCACTCTAAGGCGTGGGTAGCCGAAAAGGCAAATACCCACATCCCACTGCCCTTTAGTGGAGGTCGAGATGCCTCGGCGCTCGGCACTCACCATCTTGTCGATGTGATCCGCTTAGAGCTGGCCGTCTCCGCGGTCTGCACGGCAAGCCCCTTGGGCGGGGACGGCATCAGCATCGACGTCGGGTACATTCCGTCGCGACTTCCGGCACTTCGCGGCCAACGTTGATGTGACAGCGTAGCTGGCGACCCAACTGCGCGCGGCACAGGCGAGTGGTCCGCTATTTCCGCCATCAAGGTGGCGGACGTCTTCAACTCGCACAGGCACGAGGCGACGAAAACGAGCCGTTATTCTCTACTTCCGTTTGTCAGAAGCCAAATTGGGCTGCCAACTTGCCGCTGCACTCTTTTGACTCGGTGCCGCCGCGACGCCCTTGATCTTCTCTTTTTTTGGTTTCTTCTTCTCTCGATTGCTTTTTTGCTCACCTCTAGCCATGACGTTCTCCTCAAGTTGATGTGACAGGCTATCAGGAAGACGCAGTTTATCATTGCCCCAGGAATTGCGCATGGCAAGTCTGCAAATCCCTGTTGGATTGGCTGTCGCAGGGCTGCTCACCCCGAGGCATACGGGCATTGTGCTGGGCACAACGCTGGCGCCTTTTGCTCCGGGCAAGCCGGTGAACCTCCTCCGAACCGATGGACACCTGTAGTAGGCTCGAAGAGCCAGGAGGCGTCGGATGGAAGGACGTCAACTTCGGTCGTTTGCGGATTGGCCCAGATATCGAAAAAGGGTGTCTTTCCACCAATCAGACTCCTCAACTTCCAGCAGCGCAACGTTGATCTGCTTTCTCAGGACGCTGTCGTTGCGTAACGCAATGGCATAGCTTTGCGGCTCGAACGTCACGTCGGTTAATTCGACCGACGAAGAGCCATCCTGACGAATCATCCACGCCAGAATCGGTCGGTCGTACGCCAAAGCGTCGATCGTTCCTTCATGCAATGCTTCGAAACCGTCCTTTGGGGATACCACCGTCCTGTATTTGATGCGCATCCGCGACAGGGCGTCTTCTGTCGAGGTTCCCCGCACAACGCCAACCCGCACCGCCGACAGATCGGCGAGCGTGTTCACCGCACCATGCAATCGCTTCGTGGTCAATGCCGAGGTGATGCCTGCGGTGAAGACAGCAATTGCGATAACTGATACCACCATCCAGACGATCGCTACAATCCGGCCGGGCAGAGTTGCCGGCGCGGTGCCGCCGCTTGAGCGCTGGGTCATTGTGTTTGTCGACCACCAGACGCCCGAACTGATGCCGCGCGCCATTCCGCCGCCGAAACCCTCGTTGGCGCGGCGTTCGAAAAACCAGATCAGCGCGCCCGCCAAAAAGGCCAGACCGAGCAATGCCATTGCGGCTTGCAAAAAACTGAAGGACCCGATCGAGCGGATCACCGGCCCCCAGCTCGTAATCCGGTCGGCCTGCACCGCGACCCCTGTACCAGTGTGGAAATAGGGTGTGCTGAAATCGACCAGTTGTTGGCGTGCCGGTGTCACGGTGATAGCGGCGACGGCGACATCGAAATGGCCGGATTCAAGGTTTTCGAGCAGGGAGGTGACCGATACTACATCGACGAAGTGATATCGCAATTTCAGTCTGTCCGCGACTTGCCGCCATAGATCGATGCTGATGCCGCTCCAGTTGCCCTCGTTGTCCTTCATCGCGAAGGGAGGCGCTTCTTTGGTACCCACGACAAGTTCGCCGACAATGACCTGGTTCTCGGGCGAAGCTGCCTGCGCCGCAGGTACCAGCTCGGACGCGACAGTGATTGCAAGTGTAAGCGCCATCGCCGCCAAAGCGAAACGACGCCTCCGCTTCTTCATGCGCGTGTTCGCTACGTCATGCGTGTTTAGGCACATCGCACGGGAACCCCAAAGCGCAGAACAGCAAGTCCACCTCGATCTAAGCATCGGCGCGATGAAAACCAGCGACGCGGCCGCAATTCGGATCTATCGGCCAACTTGCCAGCGACACATACCGCTCGGCTGCGACGAGGTCGGGCCGTTCACCGTCCGCCTCTGCTGCAAGTATTGGGAGCTTTTTATGGAGCTTTTGCCGAAAAGCGATTGTTCGATGACGCCGTGTATTTTCCGACGCCATCGATATGAACGGCTCCTCCTTCCGCACTCGCCCTAGATCATATGGTTGAGGCAGTCCTGGTAGATGTACTGGCATTCAAAGGCTGGGATCTGGTTCTTTGAAAGACAGTCGCGATAGCGCGCGCGACAGACCTTTGCACGTTTCTGCTTATCGCTATGAGTGGCGGCTAAAGTAAGTGGTTTGTTGTCCGCGTCCTGCGCCCTGACTGTCGGCGCCGGCAACAGGAATGCTGCGAAGAATAAAAAGACAAATGCAAATGACCAGCTTTTGTTTTTCATGATCCGCCTGTTTCGAGTTGGAGATCGAATTCGGTCGAATAAAATTGAAGGCACTTTTCGCATAGTAATCCGGCACGCCTGGAAGGTAGCTGCTTATGTTGGCGTCGGCAATCGGGCGCCCGTGATCGGGGCGCCCGGTCAAGTCGTATCAATTTCACCACAGAGTCTGGTCGCTCGCGTGAGAGTTCGCCTTCTTGACCCCTGCAAGGACGCCGCTGAGATTGTAGCTCTCAGGCGCCCGCAGCGGCGGGGACTTCTCGCCGCATCGCTATCGGTGTCGAAGCGTTTTAGCGGCGAAAAGTGGTATCTAAATAGTGAGCAGGCTCGTGACGCTTCTGTCACAGGCGCATGTGAAGCGCTCCGTTCTGCTGCGTTCGCAGCGGGCCCCGCAAAACCCTTGCTGGAATTAGGTTCACCAAGGCTCCTCAGGCTTCGTAACCACTGACCGTCCAGAGATCCCACCTGCTTATGTCATCACTCAAACTGACCGACCAATCGACCGGGACGTTATCGATCCTCTGCCTCAAGGCCTCTTGTCGCGGTCGGTTGAATAATATGATGGCCGCTCCAACGAAGAACAGCGCTCAGCCCCGCTTCGTTTCCAGGCCAATGGCATCTTCCGGAGCACGAGCGAGTAAGATGCGAGCGGCGTGCCCTTGCATGGCTGGAATTCGGCCGACACTGTGAAAAAAATCTGCGGAGACCCATCGAAATTCCATTTGGCCCTCTGGTCCTCGATTGGCGTGGTGATAGCTTGCGCTTGGTCAACCAAACCGGAGGTCGACGATGGAGCAGATTCTGATCAACCTCATCGCGGGCGCAATCGGAGGCGTGGGTGTCGGCAAAGCATCGCCAAATTTCGATTTGGGTACGGTCGGTAACATTGTCTCCGGCCTCGTTGGTGGCGGGGTGCTCGGCCAGATCGTAACTCTGGCCCTGCCCACGGTCATGGCAGCGGCACAGTCAGGCAATCTGAGCATTGGTGGCATCATTTCTCAATTGGTCGCAGGCGGGGCCGGCGGAGCCATTCTCACGGCAATCGTCGGCGCCATCAAAAACAGAGCCGCCGGCTAACCCGGATTCGGGCCGCCATTATCGG
>Ga0075017_100000752_pt1 | contig 18726 bp, 16 predicted proteins | sample AleBraG_ABR_2012_FD_71475 | JGI IMG/M metagenome (GOLD analysis project Ga0075017, IMG submission 71475) | Freshwater sediment microbial communities in response to fracking from Pennsylvania, USA - Alex Branch Run_MetaG_ABR_2012 | ecosystem: Environmental > Aquatic > Freshwater > Creek >... | reverse complement strand
AGATCGATCTGCTGGTCCCCCATCAAGCGAATCTGAGGATCATCCTGGCCGCTGCGCAGCGGCCAGGATGATCCTCAGATTCGCTTGATGGGGGACCAGCAGATCGATCTGATCCATCGTCAGCCCGGCGTCGGCGACGGCTCTCGTCGCAGAGTCGACCACAACTCGGACGGCTCGACGGAAGACCTCTTGGCCGTCCATGTGGATCGTCCCGCCGTGGTCGCAGGCCAAGAGGTGCTTCAGGCTCCCGTCGCTGCCCAGATTCCAGCTGCGCAGGTCGCTCTCGCCGTCGCTGGCCTCAAGGACAAGGGCACCCGCTCCATCGCCGAGGAGGACGGCCATGGAGCGGTCATCCCAGTCGACAAAGCGCGAGAGCGTCTCGGCACCAACCAGCAGCACCCGGCGGGCCCCGGTGGCGAGCAAGCCGCCAGCAGCGACGAGGCCGTAGACGAAGCCAGAGCACGCAGCGTTGAGGTCCATGGCGCCGCCGGCGATCTCAAGCTCAGCCTGGATGGAGGGCGCGGTACCGGGGACGACCTGATCGGGCGTGGTGGTGGCTAGGACCACCACGTCGATGTCCCTCCCGCTGAGTCCGGCGACCTCGAGTGCTCTGGCCCCGGCCTCAGATCCCAGTCCCGCGGTGCTGCCACCCACCCGACGCTCTCGGATCCCAGTGCGCTCGCGTATCCACGCATCGGAGGTGTCGAGCGTGATCGACAAGTCGTCATTGGTGACGATCTTGTCCGGAAGCGCGACGCCCCAACCGGTCACCTTGAGCCCGCTCACGCTGCTGAGCATAGGAGTTCGCCTGAGGACGACTGGGACCGCGCTCGCCTCAGCCGGCGGGCAGGTCGATGACCGCCAGCGTGCAGCGGGCGTCGCAGATGCTGCGCCCATCCTGATCGCTCAGCTCGATGTGCCAGACCTGGATGCTTCGGCCGATACGCACGGGGGTTGCCGCGGCAAAGAGGGTGCCGGTGGTGGCTGAGCGGAGGTGGCTGGCGTTGAGCTCGATCCCGACGATCCCCTTCCCTTCCCTGACGTTCAGCTGGCCGCCCAGAGAGGCCGCTGATTCGGCGAGCAGACAGGAGACCCCACCGTGCAGGATCCCGAAGGGCTGGTGGACCTTGCTGGCGATCGGCAACGAGAGCACGACTCGATCCGGAGCTGCCTCAACGATCTCGATATCAAGCTGGGCGTGAACGCCGTTGTTGTGGACATGCGCCGGAATACCGGCTTCGTCTCGATCGTCAGGCATCACAGCAAGCCTAGACAGGGCGGTACGCGATATGGCCACCGGTAGCATCATCGAGGTGAAGGGTGAGCTGGTCGATCTGCGAAGCGACACCGTCACCGTTCCGACCGATGAGATGCGCCACGCCATGGCCACTGCCGTCGTCGGAGACGACGGCTTCGGGGAAGACCCGACGGTCAACGCGCTCGAAGAGCGATTCGCCGAGAGGGTCGGCAAAGAAGCTGCGATCTACGTCCCCTCCGGTGTGATGGCCAACCAGATCGCGCTGCGAGTCCTCAGCTCACCGGGAGATCTGATCGTCGCCGGTGCTCGTCAGCACGTCGTTCTCTACGAGCTCGGTGCTGCCGGGCGGAACGCCTCGGTCCAGTTCGCAGCCCTCGATGACACGACCGGCGCCCCCTCACCGGTGGCAGTGGCCGAGGCGGTGGCGGCGGCTGCTCACCACCAGCCGAGCGTGGCGTCGATCTTCTTGGAGAGCCCGCACATGGCATCTGGCGGGCAGATCCTCGGTCCGACGCAGCTTGGAGAGCTTGCCGAGGCGGCTGGAGGTCTGCCGATCCACCTCGACGGGGCGCGACTGTTCAACGCAGAGGTCGCAAGTGGCTTCGATGTCGCTGAACTCGCCGCCGAGGCGACCACGGTGATGAGCTGTCTGTCGAAGGGGCTCTCAGCCCCGGTCGGCTCGCTCCTGGCCGGCCCAGCACCGCTCATCGACCTGGCCCGCATCGAGCGAAAGCGACTCGGAGGCGCAATGCGACAGGCCGGCATCCTCGCTGCCGCAGGTCTCCTCGCGCTTGAACACATGGTCGGTCGTCTTGCCGACGATCATCTCCGGGCGAGACAACTCGCCGATGCCGTCCTTCGGCGCTGGCCTGAGGCCCGAGCTGTCGCCGAGCAGCCGACGAACCTCGTGGTCTTCGAGCACGCCGACACGGCCGCACTGCTCGATCATCTCTCTGGCGAAGGGGTGCTTGCAGACAGCATCGCCCCGGGAGTCATGCGTTTCGTGACCCACCGTGGCGTGGATGACGCAGGTGTCGAGCGAGCGACCGCAGCGATCCTGGCGGCGCCGTGAAGGTTCGCATCGGAATAGGAGCCACCGGCCAGGGCCTCTCCTCCCAGGAGCTCGAAGCGATGTGCGTCTCGCTCATCGAGCATGGGTTCGACTCGATCTGGGTCTCTGAGGTCTTGTCGCAGCCCGGTATGGATCCGCTGGTCTCACTGGGCTGGCTCGCTGGGCGCCTGCCCAAGCTCAAGATCGGCACGACCTTCCTGGTGCCTGGAAGGAACCTGCTGCGACTTGCTCGCCAGCTTGCGACCCTCGATCAGCTCAGCGGAGGTCGCCTCCTGCTAACCGCCGTGCCTGGTCTTCCCCGCGGGGCTGAGCGTCATGCCGTCGGCGTACTGCCTGCTGACCGAGGCTCGGTGATGGATGTGGCTCTCCCTGTTCTCAGATCGCTGCTCTCCGGTGCCGCTACCGACGTTCCCGGTGAGACCGGCGTCATCGAAGACCTGCGCTTGGACCCACTTCCCGTCCAACAGCCCCTTGAGATCTGGCTGGGGGGGAACCTCCCAGCTGCGCTCGAACGCTGCGGCAGACTTGGCGATGGCTGGCTGCCGGCCATGCTGACCCCCGCCGAGGCCGCAGCCGGCAAGACGCGGATCGACGAGGTCGCCAGGTCACAAGGACGGACGATCGACCCGGAGCACTTCGGGGTGAGCATCGCCTATGCGAGCGAGCCTCTGCCGCTGTCGATGCGCGACAGCCTGCGGGCCCGCTCGAGACGGCCTGACGCTGAGCTGCTGATCCCGGTGGGCTTCGATGCGCTTCGCTCGCAGCTCGAGACCTTCCTGGAGGTCGGCTTCTCCAAGTTCGTGCTCCGACAGCTCGGCACGCTGGGCTCCTTCGACATCGAGCTCGGTCGCTTGGCTGCGGCCGTCGGTGAGCTCCAGACATGACCGAGCATCGGGCCGAGCTGCTCTTCGATGGCTCTTGCGGCCTGTGCTGTCGCACTGCGAACGCGGTTGGTCGACGGGCGGGAGATCTTGATGTCGTCGACGCGTCGAAGCTCAGTGCTGGCGAGCTCGCGCAGCGTGGCGTGGAAGAGGCGGCGATTTCACGGAGCGTGGTCGTCATCCTGCCCGATTCGTCGCCACTCGAAGCGAGCGACGCGGTAGGCGCGCTGATGCAGCGATGCGGAGCTGCGTGGCCCGCTTTCGGCACCCTCCTCCGAAGTGCTGCGGGGCAGCGTCTGGGAGACCCGATCTACCACTTCGTTGCGCGTCATCGTCGGCGACGAATTGACGCCAGAGCAGACGAAGCTCTGGCTGTCAGATGGGGAGATAGCCTTCGAAGACCGGTCCTTCTCGATCGAGATGGCCACAGGAGAGTGGAGCCACCCAGGTGACCCTCGACATCGTGAACCTCTCAGGCATCGTTCGTCGTCCGCTGGTCGACGATGCTGGCGACCGCATCGGCCGCATCGAGGACCTCGTCGTTCGCCTCGGGGATAGCCCTCATCCACCGGTGGTCGGCCTCGTCGTGCGGCTGGGCGGTCGAGACCTGTTCCTGCCGGCACGCAAGATCGCTGATCTCGGTGCCGACACCATCCGCTTCGCCGGTAACCGAGTGGACCTTCGGCGCTTTGATCGACGCCAGGGTGAGCTCCTGCTGGCCAAGGACCTCCTCGCCCGACATCTCATCAACCTCGTCGGGGGTCGGCTCATCACCGCCAACGACATCGTCCTCGCCCGAAGCGCTGGGAGCTGGGAGGTCGTCGCCGTCGACCCTGGCCGTCGTCCCCTCTTGCGTCGCCTCCTTCGAGGTCGCGGCGCCGCGGGAGTGTCACGTGGTGGGGTGGTGGACTTCGCCTCGATCGAGCCCTTCGTGTCGCACGTCCCCAGCGCCAAGCTCCGCATCCCCTATCGGAAGCTCGCCAAGCTCCATCCGGCCCAGATCGCCGATCTCGTCGAGGCGGCGAGCCACGAGGAGGGCGAGGAGATCATCGAAGCGGTGGGGGAGGACGTCGAGCTTGAGGCCGACGTCTTCGAAGCGCTGGACATGGCACATCAGCTCGAGTTCCTGAGCTCGCGCAACGATGTCGAAGCGGCGCGGCTTCTCGAGCGGATGGCGCCTGATGATGCCGCCGATCTGATCACCGAGATCGACCAGGATCGCCGCCTCTCGATCCTTGACCTGCTTCCCGAGCCCCAGCAGCACAAGGTGCGCAGCCTGCTGAGCTACAACCCCGAGACGGCCGGGGGGATCATGAGCCCGGACTTCGTGGCGGTGCCGTCGACCGCCTCCGTTGGTCAGGCCCTCGAGGCCGTCCGTGTGTCATCGGCACCCGCTGAAGCGCTCAACGTCGTCTACACCGTCACCCCACGTGGCGAGCTTCGGGGCTCGGCACCGATTGCCTCTCTGGTGCGAGCATCGGCTGAGGTGGCGATGTCGGAGGTCTGTCGCGAGCAGCCCGCTCATGTCCATCCCACCTGGGACCTCCACCGCACTGCCCGCCAGATGTCCGACTTCAACTTGACCGTTGCGCCGGTGGTCGACGCCGACCACGGCCGGCTCCTCGGAGTGGTGACCATCGACGACCTGATCGAGCTCCTCCTGCCGCAGGGCTGGCGTCGTGACTTCGGCATGGCCACGGTCGAGGAGTGAGGACGATGGACCGAGAGCTGTCGCGCTGCATAGGTCCTTTGGCCAAGGAGGAACGCTGAGACCTCCAAGTACCACCCGTCGGGCGTCGAGCCCGACGAGCCGACCGCCCTGCGGTCCCGGCTGGGAGCAGCGCCGCTGACCCCTTCACGGTGACCGAAGGGTCGATGACGATCCGACGAGCACCAGGAAGGAGGTGAGCGATGGCTACCGCCCCGCCAGTAAAGGACAGCGACGACATCACCGGCGCCTTCGGGACGATCTCGCGTCACGACACCGGCTCACGTCGTGGCGCCCGAGCCCGGCTCCTCACCCTCCTCGCCATCCTTGGGCCCGGGATCATCGTGATGGTGGGCGACAACGATGCCGGCGGCGTCTCGACCTACGCCCAGGCTGGCCAAGACTTCGGGCTGTCACTGCTCTGGACGCTGCCGCTCTTGATCCCGGTGCTCATCGTCAACCAGGAGATGGTCGTGCGACTTGGCGCAGTCACCGGCGTTGGCTATGCCCGACTGATCAGGGAGCGCTACGGCCGGGCCTGGGGCTTGGTCTCGGTTTCGACCCTCTTCGTCCTCAACTTCCTGACCATCGCCACCGAGTTCATCGGCGTGAACCTGGCGCTCAGCTACTTCAACGTCAGCCAGTACCTCTCGGTGCCGATCGCCGCCGCAACCTTGATCGCCATGACGACCACGGGGAGCTTCCGACGATGGGAGCGATTCATGTTCCTCTTCATCTTCGCAAACCTGCTAATCATCCCTTTGGCGATCCTGTCTCACCCACCAGCTGGACAGGCCGTACAGCACCTCGTCATCCCTTCGATCCGTGGTGGCGTCAGCTCAAACGCCGTCTTGCTCATCATCGCCATCGTGGGGACGACGGTGGCGCCCTGGCAGCTCTTCTTCCAGCAGTCGAACATCATCGACAAGAAGATCACGCCGCGCTGGATCAACTATGAGCGCGTCGACACGATCTTCGGCTCCTTCGTTGCCGTCTTCATCGCCGTGCTGCTGATGACAGCGGTGGCTGCTGCGTTCATGGGCACGGCGCTCTTCGGGCACTATACGAACGCGCTGGGGGTAGCCAAGGGGCTCGAGATCCACGTCGGTCGATGGGCCGGTGCCTTCTTCGCCATCATCCTCCTCAACGCCTCCGTCATCGGCGCGGCGGCTGTCACGCTTGCATCGACCTACGCCTTCGGCGATGTCTCACGGACGAACCTGTCGCTGAACAAGGGCTGGCGAGAGGCGAAGGGCTTCTACGGCGGCTTCGCTGCCCTGGTGGTGATGGCGGCGGGACTTGTGCTCGTACCGGGAGCGCCGCTTGGCCTGATCACCACCAGTGTCCAAGCCCTGGCGGGTCTCCTCTTGCCGCTCGCCACGGTCTTCTTGCTCCTTCTCTGCAACGACCCCCAGGTGCTCGGACCCTGGGTCAACCGGCCGTGGCTCAACATCGTGGCCACTGTGATCGTCTCGACGCTGGTCGTGCTCTCGCTGATCTTGATGGTGACCACCGTGTTCACCCATGTCGATGTCGTCGTGCTGATCAGCTGGCTCGGGGGGGCGCTCGGGCTTGGACTCCTCGTCGCGGGAGCAATCTGGCTCCTCCGACGCCAGCCCCTTCCCGCGCATCCAGATGCGAGCTCGCGCACCGAATGGCGGATGCCTCCACTCAACCTGCTCAACCGGCCGCCGCTCGTCGGCTGGCGCCGGGTGATCCTTGCGGGACTGGCCATCTACTTGGTGGCCTCGGTCGTCCTTCTCGCCGTGAAGGCGGTGCAGATCGGCTGAGCGGATGCTGGAGTGCCGGAGCCGGCGTTGATCAGCGTCAGCCCTATGCTCGGCGGTGATGGCGGCTCTGGACCTCACCATGCTCTGTGTGCATGCGCATCCTGATGACGAGGCGCTCTTTACCGCCGGCGTCCAAGCCCACTACGCCGCTCAAGGGGTCCGTCAGGTGCTGATCACCTGCACCGAAGGGAACCTCGGCTTCGACCCGCTGGGCCGGGGGCCCCTTGAGGAGGACCACGACAGCAGTGCCACGGTGGCCGCCCGGAGGGCTGAGCTCGAAGCCTCCTGCGCGCTGCTCGGTATCGATCGCCTGGTCCAGCTCGGCTATCACGACTCGGGGATGGACGGCTGGCAGCAGAACGCCTTTCCGGCTGCCTTCATCAATCAGGACACCGGCGAGATCGCAGCACGCATCGTCGAGGTGATCGAGAAGGAGCGCCCGCAGGTCGTCGTGACCTACGCCGACGACGGCTTCTATGGTCACCCTGACCACATCAAGACCCACCTCGCCACGATGGCGGCTGTCGAGGAATGCTCGGGGATCGTCCAGCGCGTCTACTTCGTCGCCATGGCCAAGTCCACGGTGGCCGGTTTCATCGAGCTCGCCCGAGCTTCAGGGATGCTGCTGCCCGAATGGCTGGAGGGTGACCTCATCTTCGGCAGCGATGATGAGCTGGTCCAGACCTCAGTCGACTGCAGCGACGTGGTGGGCGCCAAGCACCGCGCCCTGGCTGCCCACGCCAGCCAGGTGGACAACGCTGACCTCGTCGGGATGGACGACGAGCTCTTCGATGCCGTCTTCTCGGTGGAGACCTTCGTCCGGGGGCTCGATCGCACGGGCAGTCAGCTGCCGGAGAATGACCTCTTCGTCGGGATCACCGGTCGCTGAGGGGACGAGCACCCCTAGCATCGAGCGGGTGAACGACCACCGACCGACCATCCTCCTCGTCCATGCTCACCCTGACGACGAGGCCTCGCTGACCGGCGGGACGATCGCCCGCTATGCCGCCGCCGAGGCACGGGTTGTGCTGGTGACCTGCACCAATGGCGAGCTCGGCGACAGCCCCGAGGGAGCGACGCCAGACGATGACGGCCACGACACCGCGGCTGTGGTCGCCCACCGGATCGAGGAGCTCGAAGCCTCCTGTGAGGTCCTCGGGATCGAGCGCCTCGTCCTGCTCGGCTATCACGACTCGGGGATGATGGGCTGGCCACAGAACGACGCTGCAGGCTCGTTCTGGACGACCTCAGTCGATGTGGCGGGGCAGCGACTCGCCAGCCTCATCGATGAGGAGCGCGCCGATGTTGTGATCACCTACGACGAGAACGGCTTCTACGGGCACCCCGACCACATCCAGGCGAACCGCATCACCCTCGACGCTCTCGAACGGACGGTGGTGCAGCCCAAGCTCTACTACGCCACCATCGGGAAGTCCGCCTTCGAGCGCTTCGGCCAGGCCCTCGCTGAAGCCGGGATCGAGCCTCCTGGCGCCGAAGAAGAGGAGGTGGATCGCGAGTCGATGGGCACGCCGGACGAAGACATCGGTGCCGTCATCGACGTGAGCGCCTTCACCACCCAGAAGCGGGCTGCGCTCGCGGCACATGGGTCCCAGACGGCGGACTCGTTCTTCCTCCAGGTCCCCGAAGAGCTCTTCGGCACCCTCTTCAACCAGGAGTGGTACATCCGGGTCAAGGACCCGACCGGCCAGCAAGGGGTCGAGACGGACCTCCTCAGCGGCATCGCCTGAGGTCCCGACGCCCCCAGCCCGAGGGAGACCCACGAGCCAGGGACATCGTCGACCCCCTAGTAGCGATAGGTCTCCGGCTTGTAGGGGCCGTCAACGTCGAGGCCGAGATAGCCGGCCTGCTCGACAGTGAGCGTCGTGAGCTCGACACCCAGAGAGCCGAGGTGCAGACGGGCCACCTTCTCGTCGAGGTGCTTGGGCAGCACATAGACGGCGCTCTCATAGGAGTGGGTGTTCGCCCAGAGCTCGATCTGGGCCATCACCTGATTGGTGAAGGACGCCGACATCACGAAGCTCGGGTGGCCGGTGGCGTTCCCGAGGTTCAGCAGTCGGCCCTCTGAGAGCACGATGATCGAGTGACCGTCGGGGAAGGTCCACTCATCGACCTGTGGCTTGATCGTCAGTCTGGTGACCCCGTCGAAGTTCGCCAGACCAGCCATGTCGATCTCGTTGTCGAAGTGGCCGATGTTCCCGACGATGCTCTGGTGCTTCATCTTGGCCATGTGCTCGACGCGCACCACATCACGATTGCCGGTTGCGGTGATGATGATGTCGGCCCGGCTGAGCGCGTCCTCCAGGGTCGTGACCTCATAGCCGTCCATGGCTGCCTGGAGCGCGCAGATCGGGTCGATCTCGGTGATGATCACTCTGGCGCCCTGGCCGCGCATCGAGTCTGCGCAGCCCTTGCCCACGTCGCCGTAGCCACAGACCACGGCCACCTTGCCGCCGATGAGCACGTCAGTGGCACGATTGATGCCGTCGATCAAAGAGTGGCGGCAGCCGTACTTGTTGTCGAACTTCGACTTTGTGACCGCGTCGTTGACGTTGATCGCTGGGAAGAGGAGCTCGCCAGATCGCTGCATGTCGTAGAGACGGTGGACGCCAGTGGTGGTCTCCTCTGAGACCCCCTTCAGTCCGTTTGCCATGGCGGTGAAGCGGCCGGGGCTCTCGGCAAGGAGGCGTCCGAGCAACCCCAGGATGACGCCGTACTCCTCTGAGTCGGCGGCGGTCGGTTCCGGGACCACGCCACTCTTCTCGAACTCCACGCCCTTGTGGACGAGGAGAGTGGCATCGCCACCGTCGTCCAGGATCATCGTGGGGCCATCGTGCTCGGGCCAGCGAAGGGCCTGATCGGTGCACCACCAGTACTCCTCGAGGCTCTCGCCCTTCCAGGCAAAGACCGGAACGCCTTGTGGTGCCTCGGGCGTCCCCTTCGGACCGATCACCACGGCCGCCGCAGCGTGGTCCTGGGTCGAGAAGATGTTGCAGCTGGCCCAGCGCACGTCGGCGCCGAGCTCGACCAAGGTCTCGATGAGCACCGCGGTCTGAATGGTCATGTGCAAGCTGCCGGTGATGCGGCTGCCAGCGAGAGGCTTGGACGGCCCGTATTCAGCCCGCATCGCCATCAGGCCCGGCATCTCGTGCTCGGCAAGTCGGATTTCATTTCGGCCGTAGTCGGCGTGGCTGAGATCGGCCACCTTGTAGTCGAACGTCATCAGTCGGTTGCTCCTTCGTCGGGGCGCGGTCGCGCCAGATCTCCGAGTCCGGCGCCGACATCTGTCGAGAGAACGCCAAGCGCCATTCTACGTCCTCTGTCGCCCCTTCGACGCAGCCCCCACCGGCAGGTCAGATGTTGAAGCGGAACTCCACCACGTCACCGTCCTGCATGACATAGTCCTTGCCCTCGAGGCGGACTCGCCCCGCGGCGCGGGCCCCGGCCATCGAGCCCGCTTCGACGAGGTCGTCGAAGCCGACGACCTCTGCCTTGATGAAGCCCCGCTCGAAATCGGTGTGGATGACGCCGGCCGCCTTCGGGGCGGTATCACCAGCGTGAATCGTCCAGGCCCTCGCCTCCATGGGACCCGCCGTGAGATAGGTCTGAAGACCGAGCGTCACGAAGCCAAGTCGAACCAGGCGGTCGAGGCCGCGCTCGGAGAGGCCGTAGGAGTCCAGCAGCTCGGCGGCGTCAGCGTCATCTAAGAGGGCAAGCTCGGCCTCGAGCTGCGCGCAGAGCACGATGCCTGGTGCGGGAGCAACCAACGCCATGAGCTCCGCAGATCGCCCGGGATCACCAAGTGCGTCCTCGTCGACGTTGAAGACGTAGATGAAGGGCTTGGCGGTCAGCAATTGGAGCTCGGCCAGGGCATCGAGATCAAGATCGTGCGCTGCCGAGGCGATGGTCCGACCGGAGTCGAGGACTGCGCGAGCGGCAGAGATCGCCGCAACGGCCAGAGCAACCTCTGGGTCCCGTCTGGCCTCGCGCTCGAGCTTGGGCAAACGGGTATCGATGGTCTGGAGGTCGGCCAAGATGAGTTCGGTGTTGATCGTCTCGATATCGGCTAGCGGATCGACCCGGCCGTCGACGTGGATCACGTCGTCGTCATCGAAGCTTCGGACGACCTGGCAGATGGCGTCAGACTCGCGGATCGCCGCCAAGAACTTGTTGCCCAGTCCCTCGCCTTCGGAAGCACCCCTCACGATTCCGGCGATGTCGACGAAGGTCACCGCGGCGGGAAGGATACGTTCGGAGCCGAAGAGTTCAGCGAGCACCTCGAGGCGCGGGTCGGGGACCGGGACCACGCCGACATTGGGCTCGATCGTGGCAAAGGGATAGTTCGCCGCCAGGACCTCGTTGGCCGTGAGCGCGTTGAACAGGGTGGACTTTCCAACGTTCGGCAGCCCAACGATCCCAATTGACAGTCCCACAGGTCCTCCTCGTCACCGACCATCGGCCAGCGCCCTGAGAGGTTAGGAGACCTCGTGACCCGCCTCGACCAGCAAGGGTCAGTAGATGCTGAAGCCTTCTGGGAGCGCCCCTCGCCCAGTGAGCGCCCGGAGCACCACCACAGCGTCTCCGCGCGAAGCCGTCCGATCGGCCACCATCGCAAGAGCTCCTCGCAGCGCGGTGGCTGGCGGCTCGCTGTCGATTCTGAGCAGCTGCGCGAGGTCGAGGCCGTGCAGGACAAGCTCAGCGGTGCGCGAAGGGAGGAAGTCTCCCAGGGTCATCGTTCCCATCGGACTGTGAAGCGGCGCGTCCATCGACGTCTCCTGCACCAGCTTCGCGACGTCAATGGCGTGGGCCACGATGGCCTTGACGGGATCGTGGCCGAGCGCCACGACCGATGACCGCGCACGCTGGGCTACGGCCGCGGGGGAGAAGTACGGGTCGCCCACTGCCAGAGGTGGAGCCTCGCTTGCCAAGTACTCGCCGACGAGCAGGTGCGCCCGGTCGGCGTGAGCGATGAGGTCGAGCAGCGTCCACTCCGAGCTCTGGCGTTCTGCAAGGTGATCGGCCGACTGGGTGACGAGCGAGACGAACCATCCCGAAGCGTCGAGGTAGGCGAGGGCGCGTGGGTCGGTCTCCACCAGAACATCATCGCGCCGTGCAGGGTGGACAATCAGAGGTGCCTGTCGGGTACCTCGGTGCTAGGTTCAGCCCACGGTTAGGGCGGTTGGCGTCCTGCCGAAGAATGACGAGATCTTTGGGGGGTCAGCATGGAATCCACGTTGAAGCATCGTCCTGCACGTGCGCTGCGCACGCTGGGCGTCGTCGTCGCAGCCGGGGCACTCGTCGCGGCCTGCTCATCGGGCTCGTCGAGCTCGAGCACGACGACGACCAAGGGCTCAAGTGGATCGGGTTCTTCCGGCTCGACGATCAACTCGGCGTTGGCCCTCTCGTACACCGGAGGCAAGGCCGGCAAGGCCGATTCCTCCCTCTCGCCGATCCGTGTCGGCTACGTCAACCAGCAGTACGGCTCGCCGTCCTATCCGGAGAACACCGAGGGTGCGAACCTGGCGGTGAAATACATCAACGAGAACCTCGGGGGCCTGCAGGGCCACCCGCTGCAGCTCGTGTCCTGCTACGTGGCCACCGAAGAGGACGGCCAGAAGTGCGGGACGCAGTTCCTCAACGATCCGACCATCAACTTGGTGGTCACCGGGACGATGGTCGTCGGCAACGCCTCGCTGTACTCGGTGCTCGGTGGCAAGAAGCCGATCATCATCGGTAACGGCCTCACTGCTGCCGACTTCTCTCAGACCGGTGCCGTGACCTACACGCCGGGTTCGCCGGTGACGGTCTCGGGCATGTCGAAGTGGCTGCTCGACGGCGGACTCGGGACGATCCACAGTGTGGCGGTGGTCTCGACCAATGACGCCGGTGCCAAGGCCGCGACGCAGCTGCTCTTCGCACCGCCGCTCCAGAAGGCCGGGATCAAGGTGACCGAGGTCTTCATCTCGCCCACCGCCCAGGGCGCCGACGTGGCATCAGCGGTCAAGGCAGCCGGCGGCGGAACCGCTGATGTCTTCGTGCCCATCGCTCCGGTGCAGGGCTGCATCGCCGTCTACGACGCTCTCAAGAGCCTCGGGATCCACCCGAAGGTGCTGACCACGGGTCTCTGCTTCGGCACTCCTCTGATCCAGCACCTCAACGGCACCTTCCCCAACGGCTGGTACTTCGGTGCCTATGGCGTGAACTACTTCATGCCGCCGATGGCCAGCGTCCCCGCTTCTGAGCAGCTGGCGCTCTACGAGCAGGTCGTCAAGAAGTACAACCCGACGATGGAGTACACCGGCTTCGCTGGACCCACCTTCTCCAACATCTTGACGGTGGCGCACTTCTACAACCAGCTCGGGCCGACGGCGACGCTTCAGCAGCTCACCGATGCAACGAAGAACTTCACCGGACCGGCCTGGGGCATCCCCGGCACGCCGGTTGCCTGCGGGAAGATCTCGCCGGCTCTCTTCCCGACCTTGTGCGTGGGTCAGATGGGTATCGAGCAGTTCCTCAACGGGAAGTGGATCGCCATCGCTGACGCCTACAACAACAAGCTGATCTCGCCCTTCGCTGGCTGAGCAGGCCGGGCATCGCAGCTTGATGACGACGACGTCGGCTCTTCGCCGTCAGGCGACGCCCGGGAGGATTCTGGCCCTTGGGGCCAGCCTCCTGGGCGTCGTCCTGCTCGTCGTCATCCTCGCCAACGCTGACCAGTCGCAGGCCATCGCGCTGGGGATCGGCGGAGGTGCGCTGATCGCAGCCATCGCGCTGTCGGTCACGCTGAACTATCAGGGCTCCGGGGTCGTCAACTTCGCCGCTGGGGCCATGGCGATGTATGGCGGCTACATCTATTACGGGCTTCGGGTCAATGGACAGCTCTTCTTGCCTCCGATACCAAACCCCTTGGCGCTCGTCGAGGGCGGAGTGCACATCTTCGGGGCGAAGAGCTTCTCCCTGCCACACATCCCGGTCTTCATCACGCTTGCTCACACCTCGAAGGGCGTCGCGGCCTACGGGACGGTGATCACGCAACCGGCGATGCCGGTCTGGGCGGCGTTGATCATCTCGATGCTCGTCTGCGCGGTGATGGGATTGATCTTCCACTTCCTGATCTTCCGACCGCTCCGGCACGCCCCGGTGCTGGCGAAGGTCGTCGCCTCCGTCGGGCTCTTCATCATCATGCAGGCCGTCATCGTCCTGCGCTTCACCTCGTCGGCCAAGTCAGTCGAGCCGATCCTTCCGCAACGACCCGTGCACCTGCCGCGTGGGATCTCGTTGCCGAGCGATCAGCTCTTCCTGGTCGGGATCGTGATCGTGGTGGCGGTGGCGCTCTGGGCGATCTTCAAGTTCACTCGCTTCGGCCTCGCCACCCGTGCTGCGGCTGAGAATGAGAAGGGGGCGCTCGTCCTCGGCTACAACCCTGACTTCCTCGCCGGCGTCAACTGGGTCGCCTCGACCTGCCTGGCTGGCTTCTTCGGCATCCTCGCTGCACCGATCAACCAGTCGATCGATCCAATCACCATCACGCTGCTGATCGTTCCGGCCCTCGCTGCGGCTCTGCTGGCCAAGTTCAACGGATTCATCGTGACGCTCATGGCCGGCCTCGGCATCGGGATGGCCACGTCTTGGATCCAGCTCATCTCGAACAAGAGCTGGTTCCCGAAGTCGGGAGGGGCGGCGATCCCGGGGCTGACCAACGCGCTTCCCTTCCTGATCATCATCTTGGTCTTGGCGCTGAGGGGAAAGAGCCTGCCGACCCGAGGGTCGATCGAGACCGTCCGGCTCCCCTTCGCCCCGCGGCCTCGTCGTGCCGTGCCGACCTCGATCCTTCTCGCGCTCGGCACCGGCGTGCTGCTCTTTGTCGTGACCCCGAACTGGCGTCTGGCGATCGTCAACTCGGTCGTTGGCATGGTCATCTGCCTCTCGCTCGTCGTCCTGACCGGCTACGTCGGACAGATCTCACTGATGCAGATGGCCCTCGCCGGCATCAGTGGCTTCACCCTCTCCAAGATCGCTGATGCCCACCACATCCCCTTCCCGATCGGCCCGCTCATCGGAGCGCTGGCGGCGGTGGTGATCGGGCTCTTGGCGGGGATCCCTGCACTGAGGGTGCGAGGGGTGAACCTGGCTGTCGTCACCTTCGCCGCTGCGGTGACCATCGAGAACTTCGTCTTCGCCAACCCAGCCTGGTCTGGGCTCAAGGGCGCCAACATCGCGCCACCATCGCTCTTCGGACTCCACTTTGGACCGAACGACCCCTGGACAAAGGTCTTCGGATCAGGGCAAGGGCTCTTGCCGAACCCATGGTTCGGGGTCTTCTGCTTGGTGGTGGTAGTGATCTTGATCTTGGGAGTCGTCAATATTCGACGCAGCCGGGTCGGCCGACACATGTTGGCCGTGCGCTCAAACGAGCGCGCCGCTGCCGCGGCAGGTGTCTCGGTCTCTGGGACCAAGATCCTGGCCTTCGGCGTGGCGGCGTTCATCGCCGGCATCGGCGGGGCACTCTCTGGCTACCGATTCGGGTCGGTGACCGCGGGGTACTTCGGCGCCATCCCCTCGATGATCTTCCTCGCATTCGCGTATCTGGGTGGCATCTCCTCGGTCTCGGGCGCTGTCGTGGGCGGCATCATCGTGTCCGGTGGGATCTTGACCACAGTCATGACCAACTGGATACACATCTCCGATCAGTACACGTTGCTCTTGGCGGGCCTTGGGCTGATCACGATGGCGATCTTCAACCCTGAAGGTGTCGCTGGCGCCTTCCGTGATTCTGCAGCGGCACTTCGTCGGAGGATGTCGAAGAAGGACGAGACAGTCGACAGCACACCCCCTGAGATCAACGCAGAGCTGGCCAGCTGATGTCGCTGCTCGAGACAGCTGGCCTGACGGTCACCTTCGGAGGCAAGCGCGCCGTCGACTCGCTCAACCTCAGCGTCGATCAGGGCCAGCTCGTCGGGCTCATCGGGCCGAACGGCGCCGGGAAGACCACCACCATCGACGCACTGACCGGCTTCGTTCCCTCGCAAGGTCGGATCAGCTTCGACGGGGACGAGATCAGCTCGCTCTCATCGACCCTCCGGGCGCGCCGGGGCCTCGGTCGGACCTGGCAGAGCTCAGAGCTCTTCGACGACCTCACCGTCATGGAGAACCTCCAGGTGGCGGCGGAGCGACTTCGATTTGGCGGCTTCCTGCGGGACCTGGTCAAGCCTCGCAACGATGATGTTTCAGAGCTGCGCTCGATTCTTGACTCCCTCGACCTTGGCGAGACCGCTGAGCAGCTGCCCACCGAGCTCAGCCACGGACAGCGCAAGCTGGTCGGCGTCGCACGCGCCCTGGCGGCCTCTCCCAAGCTCGTCTGCATGGACGAGCCCGCAGCGGGCCTTGACACCGAGGAGAGCCAAGCGCTCGGCCGTCGCATCCGCTCGGTCGTCGAAGGTGGCAGGTCCGTCTTGCTCATCGATCACGACATGGGTCTGGTGCTCACCATCTGTGACTACCTCTACGTCCTCGACTTCGGCCAGCTCATCGCCGAGGGCACGCCTGCTGAGATCCGCAACAACGACCAAGTGATCACCGCCTACCTCGGCGAGCGCCACGCCACCACTGAGCCACATGGGAGCACCGGTGACTGAGTCGCTGCTGGAGATCGAAGCGCTCGACGCCGGCTACAACGAGATCCCCGTGGTTCGCAGCCTCACCTTGACCGTCGCCCCGGGCGAGGTGGTGGCGCTCCTCGGTCCCAATGGTGCGGGGAAGACGACAACACTGATCACCACCAGCGGCCTCCAGCCGATCATCGGTGGCGACATCCGCATCCACGGCGAATCGATCAAGGGCCGCGCTCCGCACCAGATTGCCCGAGCGGGGGTGGCGCACGTCACCGAAGATCGCTCACTCTTCTTCTCGCTGTCGGTGAAGGACAACCTGCGACTCGGCGCGCGCAAGGGCAAGGCCGACATGGCCACGCCGCTCCGCTACTTTCCTGCGCTCGAGGCGCTCCTCGACCGCCAAGCGGGACTGCTCTCGGGTGGGGAGCAGCAGATGCTGGCCCTGGGTCGAGCGCTGGCGACAGAGCCCAAGCTGTTGATGATCGACGAGATGAGCTTGGGACTGGCCCCGGTGATCGTCGAGCGCCTCCTGCCAATCGTGCGGTCGATCGCCGATGACACTGGCTGTGGGGTCTTGCTCGTCGAACAGCATGTCCAGATGGCGCTCGAGATCGCCGACCGAGGCTACGTCCTCTCGCATGGTGAGCTCTCGCTCTCAGGCACCGCCGAGGAGCTCGAGGCCAACCGCCACCTCCTGGAGTCCAGCTACCTCGGCGACTGAGACGCTGGGGCTCTCCTCAGCGATCACGGGGAAATCACCGAGGCGGGATCGCGGCGTCTGAGGTTCTTCCCCGGCAGCCCTCGAGCGTTCTTCGCTGTCGGATCGCGGCGGCGTCACGCTGAAGCGGAGACCTCCATCACCTCGGAGGAGATGACGGTCACACCAGGATGAATCGTGGATCCACCAGTCACCGAATCAGCCAAGTCTCTGGCCTGCTCGCGAGTTTCGAACACGACGATGCCTAGGCCTGCGCCCCGTTCATGGGCCGTGAGGAACAGGCATGATCGGAATCCTGGCAACATCCGCATCGCTGGCGTGAGCTCGTCTCGCAATCCTCGTCGACCGGCTTCGGGATCCTCGTCGACGTTGTCCACCCTGATCACTGCGGCGTAGTTCACTTTCCCTCCCACGTCTCGGCCCGACCACATTGCCATCTGTTCTCGGAATTGACTCGATCCGACGTCACCTGTCACCGCCTGAGTCGGAGCTTCTTGATACCCAACTCGAACCTGGGAAGCCGGCAAGGACCGGGCAGGTTCGTGCGAGACTTGGCAGCGTGGTTGGTCTGTTCCTCACGATCACCTTTGCCTGCGGTCTCCTCATTGCCATCGCCCACGTTGCAAACAGGAGCTTCGTCGCTCCCGTCTACGACGTGGCAGCCAACCTCACCGCGTTTGCTTCGGCAGTTGTGGCTTCTTGCCTGCTCAGCCATTGGATTCCGGCCGCGCTCTCAGCCGGGGCGTTCGTCTGTTGGCTCGTGCTGGCTCAGCGCACTCGAACCGCCAGGAGGGCGTAGCGCGGTCCAAGGCACGTTGGCTGCGGATCTTGCTCAGCCAAGCCTGGCCCATAGAGGATGATCGCTCTGCCCCAGAACGCCGGATGTGTGCGCCTTTCAACGTCTGCAGCATCCAGATCTGCTCAATCACAGAGTGGTCAACGAAGATCGCCTTGGATGCGGGATGAGGGATCTCTCATACCTCGCTCATGGGCTGTTCACCGATGCCGGGCAGCATTGAACCGTCGCAATCGGAAGGATCATTCCCATGAAGCCACTCGGTTCACTCATCGTTGGCGTTGTCGCCGCCGCAGGTATGACCGCCGCGGCCATCAACGTGGCGAGCACCTCACAGACGGTTGCCACGCCGACATTGCCAGGAGCCGCCCATGGCGCTTCGGCCCAGAAGATCGCCGCGCTCAAGGCTGAGCGGCACCACCTCGCCCAGCGCCTCGCGGCTCGGCAGGCCGCCCAAGCCACGACGACCATGCCTCAGCCTTCTGTCACAGCTCACGCCACGACAGTGCCAGCCACCTGGCAGGTTCGCTCTTCGGCGAGCTGGACGGCGCAGGCCGCTCCTCCTGCAACGACGGCGCCCGTCGTCCCGACAACCAGCCCTGTGACGCCGCCTCCGGTCACCAGCCCGCCAACCACCTACGTCGATGACGGCGGTTCGGATGGCTCGACGACGACGATTCCGGGGATCCCAAGTGACAGTTGATCCTCGCAGCCCACGGCGACGGAGCAGCGGGCTTCCTGCCGTCGCCGTCGCCGTCGCCGCCGCCGGTGTGACCGGCGCCTCGCTCACCTGGGCAGCCCAGGGACTTACGTTGAGCACGGCGTCAACGGCAGCAAAGACCACGCCGACGACCACAGCAGACCCGGCAGTGGC
>Ga0075017_100000751_pt1 | contig 18727 bp, 11 predicted proteins | sample AleBraG_ABR_2012_FD_71475 | JGI IMG/M metagenome (GOLD analysis project Ga0075017, IMG submission 71475) | Freshwater sediment microbial communities in response to fracking from Pennsylvania, USA - Alex Branch Run_MetaG_ABR_2012 | ecosystem: Environmental > Aquatic > Freshwater > Creek >... | reverse complement strand
CCAGGTTTTCGGGCTCCGTTTTTCGCCGGACGGCCGCAGGCTCCGTTTTGAGGTTGTCGATCCGAGAAATGGTTCCAGCGCGTTCTGGGAAATGCACCGCGACGGAACCGATTTGCATCCGCTGCTTCCCGGCTGGAACACTGATCCCCGTGAATGTTGCGGCAACTGGACTCCCGACGGAAAGTACTTCCTGTTTCAGAGCTTTCGAGACGGTCGAGAAGGGTTATGGGCGCTGGCAGAGAAGTCATCCTGGTTTGGTCGAGAGGTCAAGCCCGTACAGTTGACCAACGGCCCGTTGTTTTTTGGCTCTCCGGTAGCGAGCAAAGACGGCAAAAGGATTTTTGCAGTTGGAGTGCAGCCGCGTTGTGAGCTGACGCGTTACGACAACAAGTCTGGCTTCGTACCCTTTCTGGGCGGCATATCGGCAAATGATCTGGCCTTCTCCGCGGATGGCAAGTGGGTCGCCTACGTTTCTGTACCGGAGAGTCAGCTTTGGCGGAGCCGACTGGACGGCAGTGAGCGAGCGCAACTCACGTTCGAGGCCATGGACGCGGGATTGCCGCGGTGGTCGCCGGACGGCAAACGAATCGTGTTCATGGGCAGGACTTTGAAGACAGGCTGGCGCGCATACCTGATTTCCAGCGATGGCACGGGGTTGCGCGAGCTGATTCCCGGCGCCGAGATTGGTTACGATCCCGGTTGGTCGCCCGACGGTAAGTCGATCTTGTTGACTCTGAACGAGGCCGGTTCGCCCAGTAGTTTGCCTGCCGGGCCGGGCATTGTGACCGTGGATGTGGACACAGGAAGGATCTCTCCTCTGCCCGGGGCGAAACAACTTTTCTCTCCGCGCTGGTCCCCTGACGGAAGGTACATTGCGGCCATTACGAGCGACTCGGGAAAGCTGATGCTGTTCGATCGCGTCAACCAGCAATGGCAGGAACTGGCTGCCATGCCGATTGGATATCCCAGCTGGTCGCACGATGGGCAATACATTTACTTCGACACAACCTTGGTGGAGGATGCGAACTTCTTTCGCATCCGGATATCAGACCACAAGTTGGAAAAGCTAGTTAGCCTGAAGGGGATGCGGCAGTATTGGGGAGACTTTGGCTCGTGGACGGGTTTAGCGCCAGACGATTCGCCCATGCTGGTCCGTGACGCGGGCAGCCAGGAAATCTACGCGCTCGACTGGCAAGCGCAATGAAATCGCAATCTAGCGTTTCGTGATCTCTCCCACTGCGCGGTACGCCTGGTTGATGGCCTCATCTGTGTAGGCATAGGCGCCGGCGTCGGAGTTGGCGATGGCGATGCGGCCGAAGGGCTTGCGCGCCTTTTCACAGGGCGTCTCGCCACCTTCCAGCACGAACTTGTCCCAGAGGCTGCTGTATTCGTAAGCATAGCCGTGGGGCCAGCGGTTCGCGGTAATGGCCAGAATGTCGCGCGCGGGATCGAAACCACCTGGACCCAGAATGCGCGCCAGTTGCTCGCGAATCTTGCGCTCGATGGTTTCAAATGTCGTGGTGTAGAGTTCAATGCGGCCCGTGCTATGTTGCTCTCGCGGCGGCAGGCCCGCGTGGCAGGGCGCTTTGCTCATGTGGACTATAGCCGGATCTTCCGGCGTGCGCGGGCAGCGATAGTCGCCGATGCTGACCGGCAGGTCCATGTCGACGTGAGTATGGTAGCCGTTGGGGCTGTAGATCGAGTTTGCGCCCAGCTTGTGAAACGCGGTCGAGTCGCGCAAGAGCACGTTGCTGTAGAGCAGCGGCACCTTCTGTGCCGAGGCTAGCGCTTCCTTCTGCTGATCGGGAAGCTCTTCGCAGATATAGGGAATGACGACGTGCCAGCAGGCAAGGATGGAGCGCTTCGCCCGGGCAGTATAGATCTTGCCGCCGCGCGCGTAGGTGACTTCCACTTCCTTGGCGCTCGCAGCATCCCCCAGGTGCTTGACCCTCACCGCGGTGCTGTTCAAACGAATACGCACCGGAGACCTCGCGTCATCGAGCTTCGCGTAGTTGGCTTTGGCGGTGACTACGTCCGTCGTGGAGTTACCGGGCACGGACTCGGGGATCAGCTTCCGTACCAGCAAGCGCGCGATGCTGGCACTGCCGTCGGGAAAATGAAAGAAGTAACCCCGTTCATTCTTCAGGCCCGAGGCCTCAAGGCCCATTCCGCTAAACCCCGCGTATCCCGTCTCCGCGGCGTCCAGCGCAGAAACAGCTTCAATGCCCACACCAAATTCAGAGAAAGAGACATTCTGGTAGAGGCGGATCACGTCGGCGTGCACGCCCACCAGTTCGGTCAGGAAGCGCGCATAGCTGATGCGCGCCAGGCGATCTTTCTTCTGTGCGGAATTGAGTGCGGGAAGGTAGTCTTTCTTGTCGTTATCCCGGCACAAACGAGACACGTCTTTGCGCGCTTGTTCAGCAATCGGCGCCTCGGCCAGGAAGTGCGCCCAGGCGTTGGACCCAGGGACAGATAGATCGTAAGTCTCTCCACCGGGAAAAGGGTAGGGATCGTCGACAAGTTTGTCTGTGCCAAAAGTCTCCTTGTCGAAGAAGATCTTGGGAACTCGACCCGATGAGCTGTAAAGATTGCGCTCCAGGTATTTCGGGAAGCTGGAGACGTCGACTCCCAATTCTTCAATCACGCTCTTTGCGATCGCGCTGTAAGGTTCGGGGCTTTCGATGGAGTAGGTGCCGCCATAGCCGATTAGCGTGCGATTGCCGGCGCGGAATTCATTGCGCTTGGCGTGGCCGCCGAAATCGTCGTGGTTCTCGAGAATTAGGATGCGCGCCTTCGCGCCGGCAGCTTTGCGGTAGAAGTGGGCGGCGGCCAGGCCGCTGATACCGCCGCCGACAATGATCAGATCGTAGGTTTCGCCGGTGTCTTCGGGCTTGCCGGCTTCGTCCCAGAAAGTGCCGTCGCGCAAGGCGTGGGCGGCGTCGAAAGAGCCGGGGTGGCTGCCGCGCAGGCCGGTGAGTGCGGGTGGATAGTAGTTGGGAGACTTCTCCGGGACGGCTGGGTCAGCTTCCGCGACACCGGCAGCGAAAAAATGCCGGGGCGTCATCGCGGCGCCGGCGGTCACCGCAACGCCGTTGATGAAATCGCGACGCGTGATTCTGCGGTGCATCCCCAGTTCGTGATCCCGCGAATGCGGGTCTCGTGAATTGCGCACGATCGTCTCCGGATTACGCGCCGCCTTCGGCTTTCTTCACGGCCATCTCGGCGCCCTGGAATCCGATTTTGCTATGGGTGCCGTCACAAAAGGGCTTATTGACCGATCCGCCGCAGCGGCAGAGGGAGAACGCGGGCTTGCCGGTGAGATCGTAGGGCGTGCCGTTTGCGTCTACCAATTCGACGGTGCCTTCGGGAGCCTCGACGCGGAATGGGCCGTTGGGCCTGACGGTGATTTTGACTTGAGCCATGAATGCATCCTCCAACCTTACGGGTTTCTAGTAAGCATTAGAAGATATCACGGGGGCGGGGGACTCTGCAGCGGGGCGATCAATGGAGGCGTGTCCCTCGATTAGACTGCGTGATCTGTCGAGATTTTGCGCGTGGCGCCGGGCTTCGCCCAGGCTTGGACAGCCGAGGCGGCTGTCGCCACATGAGCGCTTACGCTGCAACTGTGCGGACTGAGACCAGGCTGCGGTAGAGCTGTAGGTAGTCTTCGATCATGCGCTTGGTGGTGAAGCGCTCGCGGGCGCGGGTGTAGGCAAGCTCTGCGTAGGCGCGGCGCATGGAGCGGTCGTCGTTGAGGAGGCGAATATTTTCGGCGAGGCTGGCGGCATCGTTGGTGCGGAAGTAGAGAGCGGCGTCGCCCCAGATCTCGCGGTGACTGGGAATATCGTTGGCCACGATCGCACATCTGGAGAACGCGGCTTCGAGCGCGGGCATGCCCAGCGGTTCGTAACGCGCGGTGGCGGCGTAGATCGACGCGCGGCTGTAGAGGGCGCGCAGTTGCGCTTCGGTCTGCGGTCCGCGAATTGCAATGGAAGTTTGGTCGGTGGAGAGTTTCACGTCGGCACGGATCGGAATGCGGGGCACGGGTACGGTTTGCTCGGCGCCGACAATGCACACCGGGAGAGGATGCGTGTGCTGGGTGAGCAGGAAGACTTGCTTGCTGGCGTCGACGAGGCGGCCCACGGCCAGAACGCAATCGTCTTTGCTGATGTAGGGATTGAAGAAGATGGGATTGCGGCCCGGGTAAATCACTTCGGCGCGCTGCGGGCGGGCATAGCAAGCCGAAATCCGGTCGAGCATCCAGGCGGAAGGGGCTACAACCGCATCGGCACCGGCAATGCCGCGCAGGACCATGTTGCGGTACCAAGTCATGGGGAGCGCGGGGCGCGGGGCGTGGTTGTGGACGGCGTGAGTCCAGGTCACCAGATCGCCGCCCGCCATGACGATGCGCGGCACGTCGACCTCGAGATTGCCGTAGCAGAACTGATTGAGATGGAGCACGTCGGGGCGCAGCTCGCGAACTAACGCGGCCAGGAACGCAGACGATTCGGGCAAGTCCTCTTCCGCTTCCTGCATCCACTCCAAACGGAAAGCGGTGGGGTGGTATTCGAGGCCGTGCAGGTGGTCCATCCAGGCGGTTTGTTCGGGGAGCGGGATTTCGCCGAAGCTGACCAGCGTGACTCGCACACCGCGCGTGACCAGGCCGGTCACGAGTTCGCGGGTGTAGGTCCATGCTCCCGACAACGTGTCGGCGGTGACCAGGACGTGCACAGAACCTCCGGGGAGAATCGGCGGGATGCCGCTAGGGACGGGGCGCTCCGCCAAGCCCACCTATTCTAGTGCGAACAGACCTCGACGGGAAGCGATTTCGGGAGCTTGCGCCACGGGCGAGACAGCGGACGTCGCTGGTTCTCGTTTTCCGCCGGGCTCCGCCCAAGGCGGGACAGCCGAGGCGGCTGTCCCTCCGTGTGCGGTGCTAGAACGTTAATTTGACGGCTAGCTGGAAAGCGCGCGGGCCGCCGGAGCCGAAGACTCCGCCTGCGCCGCTGGCCGGTCTGCCGAAAGCTGAAGACACGTTCGGATTGTTCTGGTCGGGGACGAGCACGTTGAAGTAGCCAGAGTAGTTGGCGTTGCTCGATCCGAGGATGTTCGTCTTATTGAAGAGGTTGAAGACTTCGCCGATCGCCTGCAGGCTGAAGCGCTCCCCAAGGTGAAACTCGCGGGAAAGACGCAGGTCGAACGAATTGAACGTGTCGTTGAAGTGCGCGTTGGGAGAAACCATGGGAAATGGCGTGCCCAGGCCGCCATTCACCGCACCTGTGGCATTGAGCTGAGTCAGGAAGGCGTTGAGCTCGGCGCCGGTGTGGAATTGGCGGCCGCCGGCGTTGCGTCCGAGTTCAGGGACGCGCGCGCCGCTGCCGTCGCCGAGAAGGATGTCCATGGGGACGCCGGATGAGTAGGTCCACAGCGGCGAGAGGCGCAGGTGGAAGGGCAAGTCTGCCGTGCCTTGCATTACCAGGCGATGGCGCTGGTCGTTGAGGGCGGGGCCGTACTCGCGGTGGAGATTCGTGGGATCGACCGGGGGATAGCCGAACGGAATTTGATCGTAGTTGGCGTAATTCAGGGCTTTCGAGAACGTGTACGCGCTGTGAAACTGGAAATGCTGCGCGAAGCGGTGATCGACCGTGAACCAGAGCGCGTCGTAATGCGTGTTCACCGAGGATTGCAGATCGGTGACGGTCTCAGGGCCGCCGGATACGGGGTTGAAGACGGAGCCCACAGGCACGCCGATGATGAAGTGCGTGCCCAAGTCGTGAATGCCGTCGACCTTCATGACCCAGTTCCTGGCGAAGGAATATTCCACGCCCAGGTTGAACTGCTGCACCATCGGATTGCGCATCTTGTTGTCGATGAGGTTGATGCCTTCCGCGGCGCCCCCGGCGCCAGGAATGATGGGGCCACTAAACGGAGAGTCGGGATACGTGGGAGTTACGCCGGGGATGAAGTTCCCATTGTTGTCGAGGATACTCGCACTTCCCACGGAGACGTTGATGGGCAGGGCGCGACCGTCGAGGCCACGCTCCAGAGAATCGATTTCCAGCGTGACCCGGTCGTAGTGAATGCCGTAGCCGCCATGGACGCTGAACAGGGCGCTCTTGGTGGCCCAGTTGAAACCGAGGCGCGGCCCCCAATTGTTCGCGGCCTTGTGGCGCGTGCCTTGCAGAAAAGGCTGCAGGATGGGATTGATCTGGTTGTAATGGCCCAAATCGTTCACATCTGAGTCGATTTCGTAACGCAGGCCCAGGTTCAGAGTGAGCTGCGGGTGAACTCGCCAATCGTCCTGGAAGTAACCGGCGAGATGGTTGTTATCCGCGTTGGGAATCACGAGCGGAGTGGCCGGAATGGCGCTGCGAATCGCGACGGCAAACAGAAGATCCTGATCGTTGACAACGCCGTCCCCATTGCGGTCTTGATTGGCGAAGTCCTGCACGAACACGACCACACCGGACTGGAACACGCCCAGGTTGAAGTCGGCGCCGACGCGCTGGAACTCGCCGCCGAAATGGAGATTGTGCTGGCCGCGGGTCCAGTCGAGGTTGTCATCGACCTGGGAACGCTTCTGCCGCGTCTGCTGCGGCACGCGGTAGGAGGATCCGTCGGCCAGGCTGGGAAAATCCAATTCTGGTGCCGTGGTAATCGGGCTTGTGGTGTTAATGAAGTTGTTGAAGCTGTAACTGACCCGGTTGAGCAGAGTCGGGCTCAGCACGCGCGTCCACGCACCCAGGAAGGTCTGGAAGTTGTTGCTCAGATTCTGGCGCTCCGAGGCAGAACCGAGGGGCTGGCCCGACAGGAAACTGGCCGCGCCGGTGGCGCCCAGGCGCTCAATCGCATAATGCAGGCTCAAATTGTCGTTGTTGGAAATTCTCCAGTCCCCGCGAACCGTGCCCATGGGATCGGTCAGCGGCTCGGGGGCGAAACTTGTGTCGATCTTGTTTGTCGCGAGGTTGCGAGTGCCGATCAGAACGCCGCCGATTTCGTCGCGATACTCGAAAGCGCCGAACCACCACGCCTTGTCGCGCACCAGCGGGCCGCCTAAGGTGCCAGAATACTCCTGGCGACGGAATTGCGGACTCTGGTCGGTCGGAGCGGAAAAACCATCGGTGGGGTTGAAGACGGGAGTTGCCGCTTGCAAAGACTTATCGCGCTCGTAGATGGACGCAGAGCCGTGCAAAGTGTTGCTGCCGGATTTGGTGACGACGTTGACCACGGAGGAACCGGACCGCCCGAGTTCGGCGGAGGAGCGGTTGGTAGCGACTTCGAATTCCTGGACGGCGTCTTCGGGGACATTGAGCAGCATGCCGCCCACGACGTCGTCGTTATCGTCCATGCCGTCGATGCTGACGTTGCCGCCGCGGCCCGCCTGTCCGGCGGAAGAAATCACGACCGTTCCCTGCTTGGTAGGATCGAAGTTGGGAGCGATCGTGTTACCCGGCATCAGGAGCGCGAGTTCGAGGAAGTTGCGGCCGTTGAGCGGGAGATTGTCGATCTGCTGGGAATTCACGACTCCATCGACCACGGAGGAAACCGTGTTGACCAGAGCCACCGCGTCGGAATCGTCAATGTTGATGACTGTTTTCTGCTCCCGTACGCCCAACCGGACCTTCAGATTTGCTTGCTGACCTACCTCCAGTTGAACGGGAGCCAGGTAGTCGGAAAAGCCTGAGGCCGCCACTCGCAGCTCGTAGGCGCCCGGCGCGAGATTGTTGATGGCGAAGAATCCGGAGGCGTTGGTCGTGGTGAAGCGCTCCAGGCCAGTACTCTTTTGGACCGCGGTGACGCGGGCGTTGCGGACCACGGCGCTTTGCGGATCAGAGACTTCTCCGCTGATCACGCCGGTGCCGAGTTCCTGCGCGAAGCCGCGGCCGGTTGAAAACAAAACGAACGCGACCAGAAAAGAGATTGTAAACTTCAGGAGAGCATGCCGCCTTGAAGCAAAGACCTGCCGTCGCTGCACTTGAGAATTCCTTCTGGCATCGGGAGACACGAATGGGCCGACGCGCGGCCAGAGTCGTGCGCGAGATGCGCTGTTAGATTTCCTGGGACCCCAAGTCCACAGAATGCTGAGCCACAGAACGATTGAGGAGCACACGTTAACGAACTGCGCAGAAGCGCACAATACCGGAAAAATACTATGGCGACGCAGCGGTGTCAGTTCACTTGCAGGCGGAGCCTGAGTTCGCGTGCGAGATTGTCGATGGAGCGGATTCTTTCGACCGCGGGATCAGGCACATCGGGCACCGACATCGCCAGCTCGCAGGAAAGGAGCAGTGCGGTCAGGGTCTCGCGCATTTCGCTGCGCATTTGCTCGACGACGGAACGGCGGGCGGACGACTCCTCGCGTTTGCGGCGATGCAGAGCCGAGCGCACCTCGCGGATCAAGCGCTCCATTCCAGTAACGGCGAAATTGATGTACACGGGGAAAGCGGTGCCCAGATGCTCGATCATCTGATCGCTTTCCTCAGGTTCGGTCTCGAGGAGGAACTGGTCGATGACTGCAGCTGAATAAGTTTGTTCGCGCAGGCGGGTGGCGGCCTCCTGCAGGTTCCGGGCCCAGAGCGTTTCCTCGCCGGTGGCGGCTTGCAAGGATTCGGCGCACTGTTGGCCGCGTGCTGAAGACGTAATGAGTAGAATCATGCCTTTCCAATGGCACGTCTGCGGCCACAGCGTCGCGCGCTGAAAACACGACGCTTAGCGATGCAGCCGGCAGAGCGGCTTCCCGTTGCGGAACGCTTCACCCCACAAGCGATTTCAGAATCGGAGTTCGACCTTGGCATCGCTCAAAGCTGGCATCCGTCGACTGCGTAGTCCTTGAGCTTGCGATAGAGCGTGGTCTTGCCGATGCCCAACAGCCGCGCAGCTTGCAGTTTGTCGCCGTTGAGTTCGGTAATCGCGTTCAGAATGGTCTGCTTTTCGAGTTCCGCCATGGGAATGATCTTCAGGCGTCCGTTACCGTTGCCAATGCCATTCCCGTTCGAAAGCTCAGACACAGGCAGATTGGCGACTTCGCGGGGTAGATCCGTGGTGTGAATCAGGGGGCCGCTGGTGAAGGCGTACGTGCGCTCCAGGCAATTCTCCAGTTCGCGGACGTTTCCGGGCCAGTCGTAGGCCAGCATGGCCTTGAGGGCATCGTCGCTGAGCATTTTTTCCTGCCCGGAAGTTCGCGCCATGCGATCCATGAAGTGCCCGATCAACAACGGGATGTCTTGCCGGCGCTCGCGCAGCGCGGGAATGCGCAGGCTGAGCACGTTGAGACGGAAGTAGAGGTCGCGGCGGAAAGCGCCTTGCGTGACAGCCTGTTCCAGATCGCGGTTGGTGGCGGCCAGAATACGAATGTTGATCGGCACGCGGCGCGTACTGCCAACGGGGCGAATCTCTTTCTCCTGAATGGCGCGCAGCATTTTGGCCTGTAGATCGACGGGGAGCTCTCCGACCTCGTCGAGAAAGATGGTCCCACCTTCGGCCATGGCCATGAGTCCGTCTTTGGACTGGTTGGCGCCGGTGAACGCGCCCTTCACGTAGCCGAACAGTTCGCTCTCGATCAGCGTGGGGACGAGCGATCCGCAGTCGACAGGAATAAATGGCTTGTCGCGGAAGGGGCCAGAGTAGTGGATGGACCGTGCGACCATCTCCTTGCCCGTGCCGCTTTCGCCGAGGATCAAGACGGGATGCACGCTATTGGCGGCTTTGGCGATAATGCGGTACAGCTTCTCCATCTCGGGGGCGCGGCCGACGAGGCCGCCGAATCCCTGCTTGGATTTCACTTTCTCACGCAGCAGGCGGTTCTCCGACTTCAGCTTCAAATGGGTCGCCACACGCTCCAGCAGAAGCTTCAGTTCGTCGACGCTGAACGGCTTGGTCACGTAGTCGTAGGCGCCATTCTTCATGGCTTGTACCGCAGACTGAACGGTGCCGTATCCGGTCACGACGATGACGATGGCCTCGGGACGCCGCTCCTTGATGCGGCGCATGGCCTCCAGTCCTCCGGCGCCGGGCAGGCGCAGATCGAGCAGGACGGCGTCGAAACTCTGCGTGTCGAGCAGGCGGTAGGCGTGCTCGGCGGAGTCGGCCACGTAGGCAGCAAACCCGAGTGACACTGCGACCTCGCGGCAGGCTTCGCGGATCGACCGTTCGTCGTCCACGATCAGAAGGTTAAGAAAGTTGGCTGGCTCAATCTGCGGTGTGGTGGTGATGGGACTCATTGCTGGCGACGTCATGGCATTCATTCCTTTTCTGTTGCTAGAAGTGCCCCCTCGATCTTTTCTGATTCGCTAACCTGCTGGTAATTCAGCGCGGCTTCCGGGACCAGCGGCAGAAGCACGGTCACGCGCGTGCCACAGGCCGGCGCGCTGTCCACGTGGATCAGACCGCCGTTGCTGGTCACGATGTCGTAAACCGTCGCCAGGCCGAGCCCGGTTCCTTTGCCGGCTTTGGTGGTGAAAAAAGCTTCGAACAGGTGAGCGCGAGTCGCAGCGTCCATGCCACCGCCGTTATCGGCAACCTCGAACAGCGCGCAGGGGAGCAAGGTCGCGCTGCCCGATTCAATATCTTCCAGCCCGGGGCGGTGCTCTGAAAGCACCTGCACCTTGCCGTTGCTGGTTGCGACGGTGACCTCGCCGCCGAGCGGCATGGCGTCGCGGGCGTTGAGCACCAGGTTGAGGAGAATCTGCTGGGCCTGCGTGGGGTCCATTTTGATCAAACCGAGATTGGGATCGAGACGGAACTTCAGTTGGATGTTTTCTCCGATCAGGCGAACCAGCAGGTTGCGCATGCCTTCGGCGATCTCGTTGAGGGAAAGCAGGCGCGGTTCGGAGGTCGTGGGCCGGGCCACGGCGAGCAACTGCCGCACCAGGCCCGTCGCCTGCAGACCGGCATTGCGGATTTCTTCGGCATACTTGCGCACTCGGTGATTGGGCTCCAGATGAGCCATGAGCAAATCGCAGTACAACAACACTCCCGTGAGAAGATTGTTAAAGTCGTGGGCCACGCCGCCGGCCAGGCGACCCACGGCTTCCAACTTCTCGGCCTGGCGAAGGCGCTGCGTGGCCTCGCGCTGCTCCCGAGCAACGCTGTCCGGAACAGCGTTCTTCGAAACGTCCTGGGCTAACGCTAGTGCGTAGTCGGGCTTGCCGTCCGTGCCTCTCACGGGCCACACGGTCCATCGCGTGGCCCGGCCGTTCAGCCCCGTTTTGTTGGAGCCGATCTGAAAGCTCTCGCGCTCTCCATCGAAGAGTTCGCGCAGCAGCCGATCGCATTCGGCACGATCTTCGGGATGCATGAGATCTACAAACTGGAACGCCCGCACCGGTCTCGACCTACCCTCGAGCATGCTCTCCAGCGCCGGATTCAGCGCCGTAATCGAACCCTCAGCCTGGCATAGTGCCAGCCCAAGCGGAGAGTTCTCGAAGAGTAGACGCAGTTCCGTTTCCGGATCCGTTTTCGGATCGGGCGGCGGCGACCAAGGAAATTTAGCGGCAGCGTTCATACATCTACTCTGCACGGGACCATTCCCGGAAGGAACCCGGAATCCTATGGCCCGATACCTTCGTTTTCTCAAAATGGGAATGTGGTATGGCTTCTCGAACTATGCTCGTCGGACCCTGATCAACTCTCATTTCGGCTCACTATAGAGAATCAGGTCGGGGTTTCTTTAGGACAAGCGTCACTAAAATGGGAAATTCTTCTGTGGAAAACTCGGCGGGAGAGGTTGTCAGCGATCCGTGGTGATGATTTTTGGGCCTTGGAGGGCGGGAAAATAGCCCTTCACCGCTGAGGACACTGAGGAAGGCGCTGAGTTCGATGAGAAAAACGGCAATCGGAAGGAAACTGAGCCACTCTCAGCGACCGGGAATCGGCTGTTCGCTGGCTAAGTACACCGGTTCGGTGAGCCGGAAAGTCAGCCGGCGGCCCTTTTCCAGATGAATGAGGTTGCCAGGGGCATCGTTTTCGGAGCCCTCGTCGCGGTCGGGATCTCCCTTGACGAAGAGGCTGGAGGTCTGCAGGGGCACGTCCCGGCCTGCGAGATCGATCGAATCGAGGGTCAGACGGACATAGCCACGGTTGCGCTTGACGTTGGAAGAACGGGCTGATTCCACTCGCCCAGAGACGTTAGTGCCGCGCGGGAGCCGCGTATTCCCTTCAATCAGCACGGGTTCATCGACGACAGCGTCAAAAGTTCCGCTGGCTCCCGGATTTTGGGCGGATATGGGGTTCTTCAGGCGCACGGTGAGTAACGTGCCGGCCGGCAGGCCTTGGGGTTCGCGGAAGGGCAGGCCGGCCTCGGTGAGTCGCTTGTCCGCCGCCTGGGAGATGCCGGGATGGGAGTCGGAAGGTGCGCCTTCCTCTCCTTCATGAAACGGCACTTGCTCGGAGTCGGTTGGAGAGGCGGTGGCGTCACTGCGCTGTCCGTCGGGACGGGAACATCCCGCGGCCAGAAGCAGAGCAAACAGCACAGGCCAGATGGTTAGGCCGCGCAACCGGCCAAACCATCTCCAGCTAAACCGGATCCCGCCAAACCGGATCATCAAGACCATCTTCGCCCGCACCTCACCCACAAGGAAGTGGCAAACCGAATACCAACACCGTCTCATCTAATCAATGACTTGGCGATGGCACTTTCGGGGAGGTCTATGTAGATTCTTCCGTTTTCTGGCCAAGTTGTGGAAAAACGGGCTCAACGGGCTGAAAAAAATCGCGGAGAGCGAGTGGTCGCTCTCCGCGAGAGGTTGCGGACTATCCTCTGTCCTGACTATTTCTTCTTCGGAGCCGCCTTCTTCGCCGCCGGCTTCGCGGGTTTCTTCATTTCACTTTCCCGGCCACCGATTAACGTCAAAGCGTCGGCGGCGTTGAACGGGAATTGGCGAGCCGAAGTTTCGGTCTGGCCTGCGGAATTGAGCGTGACGTCCACGCGACGATTGCTGGCCAACTTGATGACCGCAATTCTCGCCAGCTCCCGCTTGCGCTCTTCGGTAGTCAATTCCGAGTTGTTCTCGATGGATGCTCTTACTTCCTCGAGAGCCAGGTTGTGCTGGTTGCCAAAAGCCTTGGTGTCAATGTCGGACTCGGGAACACCCTGCTCGACAAGGAAGCTCTTGACCCGGGCGACGCGACGTTCCGAGAGTGCCTGGTTATAGGGAGCGGACCCGCGGATATCGGCGTGACCTTCGAGGGTGATGTGAGCATCCGGCTTGGCCTCAAGATATTTCTTGAAGTCGGTAGCCAGGGTCACCAGAATCTTCTGCTGACCGGCAAGCAGCCCGCCGGTGGGATTGGCCACCTTCGGATAATCGGTCACGAAGTAGACGCTGTGTATAGCGAGCCGGGCTTCCAATGCCTTGTCCACCTGCGGGGGCGGCGGGTTCTCCACCGTGAATTGAGTTGAGCCTTGTCCCGTCAGCCCGCGCGAGTCGGTGCAGGTCGCGGTGACGGTCACCGGACCGGCCGGAAGACCAGCGGTGTTCAAGGTCGCGGAGCTGCCGCTGCCGGAAACCGAGCCAGCGGTGGAAGTCCAGTTGGCCACGGACACGGGGACGCTGTCGGGGCTGGAGCAATTGGCCGACAGGTTCACGGTTCCACCCGTAACGAGATCCGTCGGGCTGGCCGACAAGGACATGGTCGGCGGGTTCTTCGGCGGCAATGGCTTGATCGTGTAGCTCGCCGAGCAACTCGCCTCGTTGTTCTTCTTCTCCTTCGGGTCGGTTACATGCGCGGTTACCATATAGCTGCCAGGCGCCGCGTTGGTGGTGTCAATGCTGGCGGTGGTGTCTTTTCCGCTTACCTGGCCACCATTGCCGCTCCAGGCGTAGCTCACGGGATGCTTGGGATTGAAATTGCTGGCCGTGGCAGTGGCCGTGATCGGTTCGCCTACCATCACTTCAGTGGGCTGCACCGAGCAGGACGCAGCCGGGGCTACCGGCGGAGCGCCGCCCCAGCTGAACACGAGGCCGGTGCGCATTCTAAAGCCTTCCGCGCTGGGGCGCCGCAGAGACGGAAATTCGGGAGCCGCGTCGGCGGCATAGTTGTGCCGGGCCCAGACGTAATCAAATTCAAACAGTCGCCAGGCGATGGACTTGGTGAGCGGCAGGTCCATTCCACCGCCAAGAATTGCGCCGATGCCGTTGGGGCCCTCGTTCAGGCCGTTCACCGACAGCCGATTCAAGCTGACCAGACCATGGGCAAAGAAGTTGCCGTCGCCGGTGCGCCACATGAATCGCGGCCCAATCGACGCGGTGGTTTCATAATTGCTGCTGCCCCAATTGTGTCCTAAGTCGAACTCAGCTCCCCAATGCGGGTCAAAATTGTAGGTAAATGCTAAGCCGAATCCCTTCCCCATGTCCGGGACCGTGAATGAAGTAGGGTTGTTGGGATCGCCGAACGGCCCTGGGACGGTGATACCGGGATGCAGGAATTGATACCCAACAAACACGTCATACTTCGGGTTGGAATCGCTCTGCGCCAACGCAGAAGCTGAAATCAAAACCAGAGTCGCGATGAGTCCCGCCACAAAAGGGCGGCTTGCGCGCGTTCTGCAACCATGCATCATGGGATCCTCCAATGCGTTCTTGTTCTCCGGGCACCGGTACAACCGGCGCCAACTAAGGGGAAAATATTGAGGCTGCGGATATGAGGCTTCGCCCTGGGAACGGAGAAGTTTACCGCAACCGAAGCTTAAAGCGAAAGTACGGAACGTGGAAAATTGCCAACTTATGCGACGGCGCAATCCTCCTCGTCTCAAATTGACATTTCCGCGGGTAGGTGGGAGCCTGCTGTGGCTCGGCCCATCCAGACCTTGCCGGGCACGAAGCGGCCCGCGTATCGTGGGGGATTCGGTCGACCGCGGGTCTGGCCGCATGCTGCGAAGGTCACGGTCGGGTCAAGGGAACGGGGAGAGTTAGGCCAACGATGAGCCACGAAAGAGTGTTGATCGTCGAGGACGAGGAGAACGAGCGCTCCGGCCTGGCGGAGATTGTGTCTTCGTGGGGCTTCCGGGTGGAGACGGCGCGCGACGGCGCCGAGGGGCTGGACAAGGCAACCGAATGGTCCCCGTCGATCGTCATTACTGATCTCAAGATGCCGCGCATGGGCGGCCTCGAGCTATTGGGAAAACTTGCCGAACAGGCCCAGACCATCGCCGTCATTCTAGTGACCGCCCAGGGAACGATTGACAGCGCCGTGCAGGCCATGCGCATGGGAGCCTACGACTACATCACCAAGCCCATCGATACCAACCGCCTGCGGACGATTCTTGGGAATGCGGCAGCGCTGCTGGGCACACGCGCCGAACTCGAGGCCACGCGGCGCCGGCTGCGGGATGCAGGATCGCTGGGCCGGCTCAACGGCGCTTCGCGCAAGATGCAGGAGATCTTCCGCCTGATTGAGATGGTCGCCCCCAGTACTGCATCCGTGCTCATCACCGGAGCGAGCGGTACAGGCAAAGAGCTGGTAGCGCGCACCATTCATGAACTCAGCCCGCGCAAGGACCGGCCTTTTGTCGCCATCAACTGCGCGGCGATTCCCGAGACGCTGATGGAAAGCGAAATCTTCGGCCACGAAAAAGGCGCATTCACGGGCGCGCTGGAACGCCGCATCGGCTGCTTCGAACTGGCGGAGGGCGGAACGCTCCTTCTGGACGAAATCGGCGAAATGCCGGTCGGAACCCAGGCCAAGCTGCTGCGTGTTTTGGAAGACCGGAAGCTGCGGCGACTGGGGAGCAAGGTGGAAACCCCAGTGGATGTGCGCGTGCTCGCCGCGACCAACAAGGTTCCCGACGAAGCCGTGGCCCGGGGCGAGTTGCGCAGCGATCTGTATTACCGCCTCAACGTGTTCAACATCCACATGCCTCCGCTGCGCGAGCACAAAGAAGACATTCCCAGCCTCGTGCAGTTGTTGTTAGCCGAGATGGGCGCCAAGCACTCCCGCAAAGTAGGCGCGGTAAGTGAAGCGGTGCTAAATCAGTTCAACAACTATTCGTGGCCGGGAAATGTGCGCGAGTTGCGCAACACGATCGAGCGCGCGATCATCGTTTGCGACGCGGGCGTGATTGAGACCAAGCATCTCCCGCCGGGATTCGGACAGGCTCCGCTGCGCGCCGCGGCCAACGATCCGGATGCGGTCCGCCTGGGTGTGGGCACGACGGTGGAAGAGGCGGAGAAAATGCTGATCCTGAAAACGCTGGAGGCCACCAGCAACAACAAGACGCGGGCGGCGGAGATTCTCGGTATCAGCCTGAAGACCCTGCACAACAAATTGAAGGAATACGGGAGCGCCCCCCCGGAGGCAGCCGACGGCAAGGAGGAAGTGACGAGCGGCTAGTAATTCACTGCAGCTATTCTCGCGATAGCCGCTTTCCAGTTCTCAACATGTTGCGACGAAAAGCCATCATCGTCTTCGTCATCACGTTCATGGTGACTGCAATGGTGGCCGCTTTTTCGTTCCTGTATATCTCGCAGATCCTTCGCCTGCGCATTACCAACGCATACGACACGGCGACGAACCTCACCCACCAGTTGGCCTATGCTGCCGCCAACGCTGTGCCCGACTTCGGCAGTACCCGCGTCGACACCAACGATCCTGTCGCCGTTCGCCGCGCTTTGACCGACTTTGTGCAAACCGACGTCAACCTCAACAACCTGATGCAGTCCGACCCCGGCGATTGGACCTTCATCTATGACGTCACCATCGTCGACATCAACGGCAAAGCCCTGCTGCATACAAACGCGGCCATGGTCGGCAAAGTTGTTCCGCCCCGCCCTGACTTTCGGCAGGTCGTGAGCGCCCGCGTCCCCGACCAGGTCCGGCTGGTGTTTAATCCGGCCGCAGTTTACGACGTCACGTATCCGCTTCAACTGAACGGCGAGCCCTTTGGCACAATCCGCATCGGCGTGCAAACCGCCTTTCTCAAGAGCGAGGTGGCCACCCGGATGATGAGGGCCCTGTATCTTTCGATCGCTTCTGTATTTGCGTCCCTGCTTCTGGCGGCGGGGATTTCCAACCTGGCGTTCGGTCCGCTGAAGGAAATCAGCCGCAATCTCGACAGTGTGGGCGCCGGCGACGCCGATGCTCTTTCCGGCGAGGGCGCCAGCGCCGACGAGTACGGCCTGGTCACGCTGAAAATTGCCAATCTAGGCCGGCAGATTCGCGATAGTAAGGAAATTTTTTCCGCGCTGAAGGACAACGTGGATCAGCTCATGTCCAACTTGCAGGACGGGCTGATGCTGTTCGCGCGCGATTCGCGCGTGGTGCTGGTGAGCGCTCCGGTGGAAGCGTTCCTGGGCCGTCCTCGCAGCGAACTTCTTGGACGTACAGTCCATGAGGTATTTGACCGGCATTCCCATCTGGGAACGGCCCTGCTCGACGCGTTCGAGCGCCGACGCCCCCTGTCGCAACGTGAGTTTGAGGCTGCCGGAGGAAAGCAAGTGCAGGTTTCACTCGACTTCGTGCAGGAGAAGAACTCCCAGATCGGCGCGCTTCTGATCATGCGCGATACGGAGTCGGTGCGCCGCATTGGCGACGAGATTGAAATGTCACGCCGCCTCTCCGCCAGTGGACGCCTGACCCGCGGCGTGGCCCATGAGGTGAAGAATCCCATTAACGCGATCGTGCTTCACCTGCAGCTGCTGCGGAACAAATTGTCTCAGCAGGAGCCCGACACCCGGCGGCACATGGACATCATCGACAGCGAAATCCGCCGTCTGGACCGCGTGGTGCAAACGCTCGTCGATTTCACCCGGCCTCGCGACCTTCATCTGGAAGAAGTGGACGTGCGGCGGCTGCTCGACGAAGTCGCCCAACTGGCAGCCCCGGACGCCGAGCAGCATGGCATCACCATCGAACGGCAGAGGGCGGCGCAGCGCCTGCCCGTCAAAGTTGACGTGGATCTTATGAAGCAAGCTCTGCTCAATGTCGTGATCAACGGCGTACAGGCCATGCCCCAGGGCGGGGTGCTCAGCATCTCGGCTCGACGCGAAGGCTCGGCGGTCGTCGCGGAGGTGCGTGACCAGGGCGGCGGAATCCCGCAGGACATGCATGACAAGATCTTCGAGCTTTATTTCACGACCAAGAAAGACGGCAGCGGCATCGGACTGGCGCAGACCTATCAGATTCTGCAATGGCACTACGGCTCGGTGGACTTTGAATCGGCGGAGGGGACGGGAACGATCTTCCGCTTCCACATTCCGCTGGCTGGACCGGCAGCGATGGAAGCCCGTCGCGAGCATCCCGCCGCTGCATCGTAGCTTGGGGATGAACTCATGGCCGACCCCGCTGAGAGAAAAATCCGGACAAGACGGTGGCCGTTCTCGCGGCCCAAAGGCGTAAAATCAAATTGCCACAGCAGTAGGTTGTTCGGGATCCGGGTCATGATTCTGGCCGTAATTTTCCTCGTCTACTTCTACAGAACGTCTACTCCACCATCGATGGCGGCGATTGTGCGCCAGTCTACGCCGCAGTCAGCGCCCACGGATAAACCAGCCCCGACTGCTGGAACGCAAGATCAGGGAACCGCAACTCCAGCCCAGAATCCGGCCACGGTGGCAAGTCCGAAGCCGTCACCTCCGGCGCAAACCTCGTCGGGCCCGAGTCGACCTGCAGTTGCCAAGCGAAAGCGACACAAGAAGAAGGTAGTTGCAGCCGGCTGCGCTAGCGCGACGGCAGTGACGGGTGCAGCCGCGCCGGGAGCCGCTCAGTCAACGGATCCACTTGTCACGGG
>Ga0075017_100000749_pt1 | contig 18741 bp, 15 predicted proteins | sample AleBraG_ABR_2012_FD_71475 | JGI IMG/M metagenome (GOLD analysis project Ga0075017, IMG submission 71475) | Freshwater sediment microbial communities in response to fracking from Pennsylvania, USA - Alex Branch Run_MetaG_ABR_2012 | ecosystem: Environmental > Aquatic > Freshwater > Creek >... | reverse complement strand
CCGGGGCCGTGTTTGCAGAAGCCGTTCACGCATGAGTCGCTGGCGGCCAAAGTGCGGGACGCACTGGCGGCGAGCGCTCACCGTTGATCGCGCAGTGAACTTCCTGCCAGTGGCCGCCATGAACCCTGTCCCTGCGGCTTCTTTTCCGATCCCACTCGCGAATGCCCCTGCACGGCGCCATCATTTCACGGCACGGTGAGCGGTTCGCTGTTGGACCGCATCCTATAAGAGCTGCGCGGCAACGACACCGACGTCACCACCGCCGAAATCCGCTCCCATGTGGAAGAAGCCCGAGCCACCCAATGCTCTTGCCCGTTCGGACCGGCAATGACAGTTAAACCAGGCACGGTCAGGCAGCAGTTCTGCCGAGTTCGCGTAAGACTTCGTAATTTCGATCTTGCGGCGCTCCAGGCACCCAGCGAATCTCGAATTTACGACCATCGGGTTGCTCCATGATGTTCAAGCCGGACGCAGAATCGAGATAAAAAATGGGCACACCGGCAGCCAAAGTCTCTTGCACGGCACGTGCGCCTGCCGCCTTGACCGCTTGGTCGAACTCGTCGCTGAGAATGTCGCTCATGGGAATCTCATCCACCATGTTACCGCCGCGCCATCACCCGTGCAGCCGCCTTATCAGCGCCAGATCCTGAAACGACCGCAGACCGCTCATCAAGCTCACTTTAGTGCCTTCCACATTGCTCCAACGGACTGGAACCTCTACCACCGCAATCCCCAGCTTCTTGGCAATATATAAGTCCTCAACATCGAAACTGAAGCCATCGAGCTTCTGACGCGAGAAGATCGCCTGCGCCGCCTCGCGCCGGAACAGCTTGAATCCGCACTGTGTGTCTCGAAACGGCAGTCCCGTAACCATTCGCATCACCAAATTGAAGAATCGTCCGGAGTATTCCCGAAACGCCGCCTGATGAACTTGGACCAACGAGCGATCGAGAGCGCGCGAGCCGATCGCGACCTGCGCATTGCCGTTGGTCGCCGCTAAGCACAGCCGATCGAACTCCTCAATGGGAGCGGAGAGATCGGCATCGGTATAGAGAACCCACTCGCCCGTCGCTTCCAACATCCCGTGGCGAACCGCGTAACCTTTGCCCCGGTTGCCGGGGTTTTGCAGCAGGTGAACGCCTCGGCCATAGGATGCGGCGAACTTCGCCGTCTTGTCTTTCGACCCGTCATCCACTACCAGAATCTCCACTTCGTCCCAGCTCTTCCCAGCCAGCCAGCGCGTGATCCGTTCTAGCGTGTCTGGCAACCTCTGCTCTTCGTTGAAGGCAGGGATGACAATGGAGAGTGAGTGCAAGGCTCAATTATAATTCGACTGGTAACGCAAGGAGACCGTATTGTCGCTGGAAGATGAACTGTATCAGCAGCGTGTCGCACGCATCGCCGAAATTGAGTCGCTTGGATTTTCCGCCTACGGTCACCGCTTCGATTTCACGCACACGATTCCGGGGATTCTAGCAACCTACAGCGTCCAGACCGGTGAAGAACTGGAAGCCAACAAGATTGCCGTGCGCGTCGCGGGCCGCGTGCTCACCATCCGCCGCATGGGCAAGGCCGGCTTCGCCCACTTACTGCAGGACGGAGAAAAGCTGCAGGTGTATGTCCGGAAAGACGCGGTCTCTGAGAAAGAGTACGCGCTGTACCAACTGCTCGACCCCGGCGACATTGTGGGCGTGGACGGATATTTGTTCCGTACGCGTACCGGCGAGTTGAGCCTGCACGCGGAAAAACTGTACTTTTTGTCCAAAATCCTGCACACGCTTCCGGAGAAATTTCATGGACTGGAGGATGTGGAGACACGCTATCGCCAACGCTACCTGGATCTGATCGCCAATCCGGATTCGCGCAAGGTGTTCGTCACCAGGACCAAGATCATCGCTTCCCTGCGGCAGCAGCTCAACACCCGCGGTTTTCTGGAAGTCGAGACGCCGATGCTGCAGCCGCTCTATGGCGGCGCCACGGCGCGCCCGTTTATCACGCACCACAACACCCTCGATCTGGACCTCTATCTGCGCATCGCCCCGGAGTTGTATTTGAAGCGCCTGGTGGTCGGCGGAATGGATCGCGTGTACGAGATCAATCGCAACTTCCGCAACGAAGGCATTTCCACTCGCCACAATCCGGAGTTCACCATGCTCGAGTTCTATCAGGCCTACACCGACTATCACGCGCTGATGGACCTCACTGAGGAGTTGCTCCGCCAGGCTGCCATCGACGCAACTGGTTCGACCGTGGTCGAGTACCAGGGGCAGCAGATCGACTTCGCAAAATTCCATCGCGTGTCCATGCAGGAGGCCGTCGGCGACCCAACGCTGAAGGGCCTGGATCTGATGCACGCCTTCGAGAACCTGGAGCACACGCTGATCCAGCCGACTTTTGTATACGACTACCCCGTAGAGATCTCGCCACTTTCCAAAAACAAGCCGGACAATCCGGCGCTGGTGGAGCGTTTTGAGTTGTACATCGGCGGAATGGAGTTGGCCAATGCGTTTACCGAATTGAATGACCCGCGCGAGCAGCGCCAGCGGTTCGAGATGCAACTGGCGATGCATGAAAAAGGAGATGAGGAAGCGCATCAGATGGACGAAGACTATATTCGATCGCTCTCTTACGGCATGCCTCCCACGGGCGGCGAAGGCGTGGGCATCGACCGGCTCACCATGATACTGACCAATTCCCGTAGCATTCGCGACGTCATCCTGTTCCCCTTGTTGCGTCCTCTTGAATAACGGATTCTCATTTTTCGTTGCCCGCCGCTATCTGAGCGCCAAGCGCAAGCAGGCCATGATCTCCGTCATCACGGTGATCTCGATCATGGGCGTGGCGGCAGGCGTAATGGCTCTGGTGATCGCGCTCGCCATCAACAACGGCTTTCGCGGCACACTGCAGCGCAGTCTGCTCGGGTCTCGCGGTCACGTGATGCTGCTCGAGAAAGAGCCATCGGCGGGAATCCGGAATTGGGAACAGCTCGCTCCGCGCATGCTGCGCATTCCCCACGTCGCGGCGGCGGCGCCGGGTCTGTACGGCAAAGTGCTGCTGAGCGGTCCCATGCAGTCGGAGGGTGCGGAGCTGAAAGGCATCCCGATCGATCAGCCGCCGGAGCTACTATTGCATCTCAAGCAAGGGTCGTTTGCAGCCTTGCGCCAGACCAAGGGCTTACCGGGAGTGATCCTCGGCGCCCGCCTGGCGCAGAACACCGGCATGCTCTTAAACAGCGTGGTGGACGTGTTGAGCCCGAGAGGCGTGATGACGCCGTTTGGTCTGCACTATTCCCGCTTCCAATTTCGCGTTGTGGGGATCTTCGAATCGGGTTTCTACGATATCGATGCGTTTGGCGCGTTCACATCGCTAACGGAAGCCCAACATGCTTTTTCGCTCGGGGATGTGGTGAACACGATTGAGCTGCGGCTGGACGACATTTATCAAGCACCGGAGGTAGCCAAAGAGGCGGAACGAATTGCCGGACCAGCCCTGGTTGCGACCACCTGGATGGAACAATACCGGCAAGTGTTGAACGCCCTGAATACCGAAAAGGTGGTGACGGCGGTCACCATCGGCCTGATTCAACTGGTGGCCGGCCTGAACATTCTGATTGCTTTGATGATGATGGTGATGGAGAAGAACCGCGACATCGCGATTCTGATGGCGATGGGCGCCAAACAACAGCAGATCCGAAAAATTTTCCAGACGCAAGGCGTAATCATCGGCGTGGTCGGCACCGCTATCGGTCTGGTGCTGGGCTATTCGCTGTCGTTCCTGGCCGATCACTATCGGTGGCTGCGGCTGGATCAAGAGGTTTACGCGGTGGCTTACGTACCGTTTGCGGCCCGCGCGTTGGATGGCTTGTGGATCGCCGCCGCCGCGATTTTTGTCAGCTTTGTGGCGACTATCTACCCGGCCCGAAGCGCGTCTCGCATTGCTCCGGCCGAAGCCCTAAGGTACGAGTAGATCGAGGGCTCGGCTGCCGCGGCCTCGGTGCCATAGGTTCGAGCGTGTTGGAAAACGTGGTCTGATTCCAAGCTCCAGGGGGACACTGCTGCGATAGGTCTCAAGCGAAGAAGTTCGGACCCGAGCCCGCAGTCCCAGGCTCATCGGGGGTCACTCTCCCATCCGAGTCCGGCGGTACAATCAGACCGATGCTACAAATCGCCCCCCGGTCTTCCGTTGCGGACGTCGTGATTATCGGCTCCGGAGCAGGCGGCGGCACCGTAACTCAGGTGCTGACCGAGCTGGGCATTTCGGTCACGCTGCTGGAAGCCGGTCCGATGCTCCATCCGTCCAAGGACTTCAAAGAGCATTGGTGGCCGCACCAGACTCCGGATCGTGGCATGGGCGCCGGTGGCAGCCGGTATTTCGGCAAGAGTCCGTATCCGTTCGGCCTCTACGATGCGGGCTACGGCGATTGGGAGTTGGACGGCGAGCCATATACAGTTGCCCCCGGCGACAAGTTCCGCTGGTATCGTTCGCGCATCGTCGGAGGCCGCACCAATCACTACGGGCGCATTTCGCTGCGTTTCGCCGATTACGATTTCACACCGCACTCGCGAGACGGCGTAGGTACCGATTGGCCCATCACTTACGACGATCTGGCGCCGTACTACGACAAGGCGGAAAGTTTTATCGGCGTCACCGGCAGCAAGGAAGGCATACGCAGCGCCCCGGATGGAATTTTTCAACCCTGCCCTCCTCCCAGAGTTCACGAAGTGCTGGTACAGCGCGCCTGCAAGCAGTTGAACATTCCCTGCATTCCCTCGCGGCTGGCGGTGATCACCCAACCCACCCATGGCCGGCCCGCTTGTCACTATTGCGCCCAGTGCAGCCGCGGATGTCTCACTGGCTCTAATTATTCTGCCAGCCAGACGCAGATCTTTCCGGCGATGAAAACGGGCCGGGTGAACCTGATCGCGAACGCAATGGCGCGCGAACTGATCACCGATTCCTCGGGCAAGGTGATTGCGGTTTCTTATATCGACAAGGTCACGCGGACGGAGAAGCAGATCAAGTGCCGCGCGGCGGTGGTGGCGTGCGGCGCTTGCGAATCGTCCCGTCTACTGCTGAACTCCAAGTCCAGCCGCTATCCGAACGGGCTCGCGAATGGGTCGGGCCAGATCGGCCGCAATCTTACAGACAGTGTTGGATATAGTCTCAGCGCGCGCATTCCGGCGCTGGAGAATCTGCCACGGCATAATTCCGACGGCATGGGCGGCATGCACGTATACGTTCCGTGGTGGCTCTGGGAAAAGAAGGACCTCGGTTTTCCGCGCGGCTATCACATCGAAGTGGGCGGGGGCTTTGGCATGCCCGGGCCGGGGCAGTTTCATGGACTATGCGCGCGGCATGAAGGCTACGGCAAGGACCTGAAGACGTATTTGCGCTCGCAGTACGGCACGTCGGTAAATCTAGCCGGGCGGGGCGAGCATGTGCCCAATCCCAACACCTATTGCGAGATCGACCCGGCGGTGGTGGACAAGTTTGGCATTCCCGTGCTGCGCTTTCACTTTCAATGGACCGATAACGAGTTGAAGCAGGCGACGCACATGCATGAAACGTTCACCGCCATTCTGGAAACCATGGGCGGTACCATCACGCGGGCGGCTCCTAAGCCGGTGGAAGGGGACGGCATCAGCGTCGGCGGCGAGATCATCCATGAGCTCGGCACTGTGCGCATGGGCAACGACCCGCAGACGTCGGCGCTCAACAAGTACTGCCAGGCGCATGAGACGAAGAACCTGTTTGTGGCCGATGCGGCGCCGTTTCTGAGCAATCCGGACAAGAATCCCACCTTGACCATCAACGCTCTGGCTTGGCGAACGGCGGAGTATCTGGCGGAAGAAATGAGGAAGGGTGATGTCTAATAACGACGCCGTCTCGCGACGAGACTTGCTGCGAGTGGCCGGACTTTCGATCCTGGCGGGAGGCACGCTCACCCTGGCGGAAGCGCAGCACGTCCACCAGATTGCCGCGACCGAAGGCGCGTATCGCCCCAAAGCTCTTACTGCCCATGAGTACCGGTCGCTTTCCACACTGGCGGATTTGATTATTCCGGCTGATGAGGTTTCTCCGGGCGCTGTTGCGGCGGGAGCCCCGGCCTGGATCGACCTTCTCGCCAGCCAGAGCTCGGAACTGACCAACATCTATACCGGCGGGATTGCCTGGCTCGACACCGAAATGCACCGCCGCGTCGGGACAAATTTTGTCGACGCAAAACCCTCCGATCAGATTGCGTTGGTCGACTTGATCGCCTACCGCAAGAACGGTACTGGCGAACTCGCGCCCGGAGTCCGATTCTTGGATTGGGCGCGCAAAATGGTGGTGGACGGATTCTATTCCAGCCCGCTTGGGACCAAGGACCTCGGATACCAGGGCAACAGCGCAGTATCGAAGTTTGAAGTCCCACAAGAAGCAATCGATTACGCCTTGCAGCGCAGCCCATTTGGCAAATGAATACTCTGCTAGCCGTAATATGCTTCAACGCGGCTTTACTGGCTGCCGGTAAACCCGATTTCTCCGGGTCCTGGCGCTTAGATTCTCAGAAGAGCGACTTCGGGCCTCTGCCCGTTCCTTCCAAGTACGAGCGCGTCATTGAGCAAATCGGCGCTCAGGTCCACGTAACCACACATCAGGCCACCACTGCGGGCGAACAAGCCGTCGAGACCCGCTTTCGCACCGACGGGAAGTTCGTGGAGAATCACTATAAGACTGGAGCCGCCCGAGTCTCTGGCCGTTGGGACGCCGACCGTCTGGAAGTGGAGACGCGTCGGGAGCTTCAGGGCAAACCACTGACCTCCGTTGAAATCTGGACGCTGTCCCCCGATCGCCGCACTCTGACGGTGAAGAATCACATCGACACGCCCAACGGGCCTTTGGATTTGGTGCTGTGTCTCCGCCGCCAGTGAACCTATGCTAACGTGAGGTTGTATTTCGGCCCGGACCGCCCAGTAACAATGAATCTCGATACGCTCAAACTCGAAATCGAAAACGCAGCGGCAGAAGAAGGGCTGGCTATCTTCCACGGGCATGCGCGAATGTTGGAGCCGGCGGAAGCCGTTTACTGGGATGTAGAGCACTATCCGGACTACAAACTGTTCTTGAAGGCAGCCAAAGCGGCCGGCTCGCAAATTATTGTGCTGCACCATCATTCGCTCACGTCCGATCACGTGGATGACGTCCTCGACGATCTGGAAACGTGCGACATGCCGCGGGAGGAATATCGCACCATCGAGCGGAAATTGCAGGATCTGCGGGTCTATGAAGGGTTCACCTGCTCAATCGAACTCTCCTTCGCTCACGGCGGCCGGATGTACATGATGGATTTCCGTTCCGATTGGTATCGTGAGCTAATAGACATTCAAGGCGATCTGGAAATTCTCAGCGGCGCCGGTCCCGATTTCGACGATGAAGAAGAAGACGACAGCGGCATGGGCGGATATTTCTCGCGCAACTGAGAATCGCGCAATTAGGAAATGAGACCCGGGGCCCGCTGGATTCTGCCCACACCCGATCCCGCTACAGTTGCTGAACTCGCGTCGGCGCTAAAGTTGCGCCCGGTGACCGCCCGCGTTCTGGCCGGACGCGGATTCACGAATCCCGATACTGCCCGGACTTTACTCAAGCCCTCTCTCGCCGCTCTGCACTCGCCTTATTTGTTGGCCGGTATGGAGGCCGCTGTCTGCCGGCTGCGGCGGGCCATCGAACAAAAAGAGAAAATTCTGATTTATGGCGACTACGACGTAGACGGTACAACGTCCATTGTCATTTTGAAAAAAGCCATCGAACTGGCCGGCGGCGCGGCCGATTTTCACGTACCCCATCGCCTGCGCGATGGCTACGGCATGCGAACCGAGGTGATTGAGCGGGCCGCACAAACCGGTGTCAAGCTGGTGATCAGCGTCGACACCGGGATCCGCGCCACGGAAGTGGCGTTGGCGGCGCGCGAGCTCGGAATTGACATGATCATCACCGATCATCATCTGCCCGACAAAGAGTTGCCGCCGGCGGTTGCCGTACTGAATCCCTGCCGGCCGGATTGCAAGTATCCGGAGAAGATTCTTTGCGGCGCAGGCGTAACGTTCAAGCTGGTCCAGGCCTTGCTCGGTTCCCTTGGCTGGCCGCCGGACAAGCTGGAACGCATGTTGAAATCGTTTCTCAAGCTGGTAGCCGTGGCGACGGTGGCCGACGTGGTCCCGCTGACCGGTGAAAACCGCGTGATCGTGAAGTACGGGCTGGAAGGACTGGATCGCGTACACAATCCGGGGCTGCGGGCGCTGCTGGAAGTGTCGGGCCTGCTGAAGGGCCACGCCCCCAGCGCGCACCAAGTGGCGTTTCAGATTGCGCCGCGAATCAATGCCGCCGGACGCATGGCGCACGCCGTGGATGTGATTCGCCTGTTTCTGACCCAGGACCCGGCGGAAGCCAAGACGCTGGCCGAACAACTCCACGCGCTCAATCAGGAGCGCCAGCAGACGGAGGCCGAGATTGTGAGCCGCGTGCTGGAGCAATGCGCGCAGCACCCGGTGACCGATGCGGAGTGCGCGCTGGTGTTTTCCGGTGTTGGCTGGCATCGGGGCGTGGTTGGCATCGTGGCCAGCCGCTTGGTGGAGCGATTCTGTCGTCCGGTTTTCGTGCTGAGTGAAGAGGACGGCGAGTTAAGCGGCTCCGGCCGCAGCATCGCCGCATTTCATCTGGTGGAAGCCTTGGAGTCGATGCCGGAACTGTTCAGCCGCTTTGGTGGACACAAACAAGCCGCCGGGCTGACTTTATCTGGGCGGCACCTGGAGGAATTTCGCGATCGTTTGAACACCTACGCCGCCGCCCGCCTGACGCCCGCGGATTTTGTTCCGCAACTGGCCCTGGATACGACGGCGTGTTTTGACGAATTGGATGATCAAGCCGCCGGAGAGTTGCTGTCGCTGGCGCCATTCGGGTTCGGCAATCCAGCCCCACTGCTCGGCATTTGCGGAGTACAGGTCGGGAGCGGCGCCGCTCTTTTGAAGGAGCGGCATCTCAAAGTGGAGCTCCGGCAGAACGGCCGCCGCCTGATGATGAACGGATGGAACATGAGCGCCCGTCAGCCCGAACTCACCGCCGGCGCAGCAATCGACGCGGTGATGGCGCTCGAACACGATCACTACGCCGAGCGGAACGGTTGGGGCTTCTGGTGCGGCGTGCTCAAGGATTTCCGCACCACTCAGTAGGGCCGTCTCCGCGGAGGGTCCGCGGAGGGGACAGCCCGCATGTTTCCGGTTTCTGTGAAGCTCGTGAACTCTGTTCCCTGGCTGGCCGTCGGCGCCGAAAAGGGGAAACATGCGGGCTGTCCCCGCCCGCGGCCGACGCCCACATCCGCCTTCGGAGACGGGACACTACTAGAATAGAATCATATGGCCGCCCAGCCGGTGACTCACATGACGCCCGAGGAATATCTGGCGTTCGAGCGCGCCTCCGACACCAAGCACGAGTACTACCACGGAGACCTGTTCGCGATGGCGGGAGCCTCATACGCACACGGATTGATCATTGGGCGTCTGACGCGAGAACTTGGGAATCTGCTGAGAGCCCGTGACTGCGCGGTCGTACCCAACGACTTGCGAGTCCGAGTTTCGCCGCCGGGCCTGTACGCCTACCCGGACATCGTAGTCGTTTGTGGCCAACCGCAATTCGCCGATGACCAGAAAGACACACTGCTCAACCCCGTCGTACTCATAGAAGTTCTTTCGCCTTCGACGGAAGCGCACGATCGCGGATACAAATTCGCCGAATACCGCAAGCTGGAATCGCTGCAAGAGTACGTTCTGGTGTCCCAGCAAGAAGCCCGCGTCGAGGTTTTCTCCCGCCGCCTTGCCGGTCAGTGGCTGATGACTGAGTTCCTCGGACCGGGCTCCGAATGCCACTTGGATAGACTGGACTGCAAAGTCGCCCTGGCCGAGATCTATGCTGGGCTAATCTAAACCACTCATAATAAAAGCATTATTCGCTTCAGGTTGCGGTGGCCCGCAACACTTGCTACACTAACCGTTTATGGCAAAAGTGTGTATTTTGTGCGGGCGTGGCCCGCAGTTCGGCAACCGGGTCAGTCACGCTCACAATCTGACCAAGCGGCGCTGGAACGTCAATCTGCAAAGCGTCCGCGCAGTCGTCAATGGCGGCAGCAAGCGAATCAAGGTATGCACGTCTTGCATCCGCGACGGCAAAGTTCAAAAAGTGGCCTAGGCGAAATTTCCAAATCCGAATGTGAATCGGCCGGGCGGATCGCCCGGCTTTTTTGTGTCCAGACGTACACTAAGAATGTGCTCCGGTTTGCAATCACCCTCTTTCTATCGGCCCTGCCTCTGTTCGCCGCTCTTCCTTCCGCTGCCGATATCAGCCGCCTTCTCCGCGAGGATTCCATCGACCCCAACGAGTGCTACCGGGTCACGGAGTTGGAGTATTCCAAGGAAGATCTAAAAATCTACTTCACCGAAGGTTTCCTGGCATTTGCCAAGCCGGTGAACGGCATCCGGCCGGCCGCTGTTTTCACCTCCGAAGTGGAGGCCGGAGACGCGGAGTTGCTCCTACTGCCGCCCACGCGCGGCGAGCGGCTCTCGCTTGCCAACTTCACCCAGTCTCCCAACCTGGAGGAACATTTCAACGCTGCAATCTTGCTGTTTACGGACTCCAGCGGCGAGGAACTGCTGGCAAAGATCCACACGAACGGCGGCAAGAAGAACGCTGAAATGGGCGCATTGCTCAGCGACCAATACACCAGCACATTTCGCAACTTCACTTCCAGTTTTGAAGCACGCCTGGTGCTGGATCTACTTTCGCCCAATCGCCGTGATGGCTTCTTCTTCATGGGCGTTAGGGGTATCAGTCTGGGAACGTTCGACGTCAGTTACGATCCTACGGCGGCTTCCCAAATTGTGGTTGGGCAGTTGAAAAATGAAGCTGGCCACGCCTACGATACCTGGACCAGCTTCTCCGCACGCACTCTGAGAGCCTCCGGCAAAGACCCCGAATCGCCTTTTCAACTGGACAATTACCGCATCGAATCCACCATTACTCCGGATCTAACGGTCCAGGTGATCACCCGAGCCACGCTCACTCCGAGACGTACCATGGGTCGCGCGGTGCCGCTGGCCATCTCGCCGCAGATGAAGATCACGTCCGCCCAGATCGATGGTCAGGCGGTGGAATTCTACGCGCCGGAGTCGCTGCGGTCGAATCTGCTGCGCGACAGCGGAGACCAAGCCGTGCTGCTGATCCCTGCGGAACCCCTGGATGCCTCGCGGCCGCATGAGATTGAGGTGCGCCATCAGGGCCATGTAATTTCCAAGGCTGGGGACCGGATCTTTCTCGTCAATTCCCGAGGCACATGGTATCCACGCGCCGGGGCGGAATTCGCTCGTTACGATTTGACGTTTCGCTATCCCAGGAATCTCGTGCTCGTGGCCACCGGCGAACCCGTCGAGGAACACGCCGACGGCGAATGGCGTGTCTCCCGGAGAAAGTCCGCAAGGCCCATTCGCTTTGCCGGTTTCAATCTCGGAGACTTTGAACGCACGATTGTCACCCAGGGTCCCTATCAGATCGAGGTGTGCGCCAACCGTCGCTTGGAAACCGCGTTGGAGCGCAAAACGCATGACGAGATCGGGCCTTGGGAACGCCAGCGCCCAGTGATACCCACGCCACTGAACAATGCAGGCTTCCCTGCTCCTCCAGCCGATCCGGCCAGCCGAATGACGAACGTCGGCAGGCACGTCGCCGCCGCGTTGGAATTCATGACGGCGCTCTTTGGGCCTCCGCCGATTCAGCATCTGACGGTATCGCCAATTCCCGGTACTTTCGGCCAGGGTTTCCCGGGGTTGATTTATCTATCCACGCTCGCCTACCTCGATCCCTCTCAGCGCCCGGCAAGCCTGCGCGCGGATTATGACAACACGTTTTTTGCCGATCTTCTCGATGCCCATGAAGTTGGTCATCAATGGTGGGGCAATTTGGTGCTTCCAGCGGGCTACCAGGACGACTGGCTGATGGAGTCGTTGGCCAACTACTCGGCCCTGCTGCTGCTGGAGAAGAAAAAGGGCTCCAGGGCGCTCGACACAGTTTTGGACGACTACAAGAAGCATTTGTTGGCCAAGAATGCGGAAGGGAACACCTTCGAATCCATCGGACCGATCACCTGGGGCTACCGGCTCCAATCGGGTGGGTCCATGGAAGCCTGGCGCCGCATTACCTACGAAAAGGGCGCCTGGATTATTCATATGCTGCGCCGCCAGATGGGCGATGCCCAGTTTTCCGCCTTGCTGCGGGAAGTGTGCAAGCGCTATCAGTTTCATACTTTGAGCACGGAACAGTTCCGCATCATGGCGGAGAAGTTTGCGCCCAAAAAAGCGGATCTGAAAAGCTTCTTCGATACCTGGGTCTACGGAACCGGCGTTCCGGCGATAAAACTCGATTACGCCGTGAATGGGCTGCAGGTAACCGGAACGCTGACCGAAAGCGGCGTTCCAGAGGAGTTTGCGGCCTCGGTTCCCGTGGAAGTGCAAACCGGCAAGCAAAAGTCCGTATACTGGTTGACGGCGGGCAGTGAGCCCGTGCCGTTTTCGATAGCCCTAAAACAGCCCGCCACCAAAGTCACCCTGCTGACGGCTGACTGTCTGATAATCCATAGATGACCGACGCTCCGCATACCTGTCTACAATTGAACCCGGAGGTTCGTGAGCAACTATGGCGGCAGGTCGCCCAGGTGATCGAGCAGTATGCGCGCTGGGTCCCAAGCTTGCCGGTAGCGCCCGAACTGTCTCCTGGGAAAATTCGCGCCATGCTGGCATCCTGCGATTTTGAACATGGCATGGATCCCACAGCGGCGGTCGATTTTGTAGCCCGCGGGTTGACCGATTTCCAGGTGCATACATCGCACCCGCGTTACTTCGGCTTGTTCAATCCGGCGCCCACGACCATGGGCATTGCCGCCGATACATTGGTGGCGGCCTTCAATCCCCAAATGGCCGCCTGGAGCCACAGTCCGTTTGCCGCCGAAGTGGAAGCGCATCTTGTGCGTGCTTTTGGAGCTCTGTTCGGCTATCCGGACGCCGACGGGACATTCTGCTCCGGAGGGGCGGAGGCGAACCATACGGCCCTGCTCACAGCGTTAGCGCAAGCTTTTCCTGTTTATTTGAGCGAAGGCGTGCGAGACCTCGCGCAGCAACCGGTGTTTTACGTTTCCGCGGAGTGCCATCATTCGTTTCTCAAAGCAGCCCGGCTCACGGGCATCGGTTCGGCCGCTCTGCGAATGGTGCCCACAGACAATAAACTCAAAATGCAAGAGCCAGCGTTGCGCGCCATGATCCGGCAAGACCGGAAAGAAGGTTTGGCGCCGTTCCTGGTGGTGGCGACCGCTGGCACTACCAATGCCGGCGCAATCGACCCATTGACCGGCTTGGGCGCGATCGCCGCCGAAGAGAAGCTCTGGTATCACGTGGATGCGGCCTGGGGCGGAGCGGCAGCGCTGGTGCCTGAATTGCGCCCACTATTGGACGGCATCCATCTGGCCGATTCCATCACGTTCGATGCGCACAAATGGCTCAGCATCCCGATGGGCGCGGGCCTATATCTTACCCGCCATCGTGATATTTTGGAGAACACTTTTCGTACGCAAAACGCCTACATGCCACGCGACGCGGCCGGACTCGATATTGTGGATCCATACCAGCACAGCATGCAGTGGTCGCGCCGGTTTACCGGCCTCAAAGTGTTTCTATCCCTGCTCACCGCGGGCTGGGATGGCTATGCGGCGGCAATCCGTCACCAGACTGCGATGGGCCGGCTTTTGCGCGAAGAACTGCTCGCCTCCGCTTGGCGCATTGAAAACGACACGCCCTTGCCCGTGGTCTGCTTCTCGGCGCCAGGTGGGGACGCGCAAAGTATAGTCCGGCAAATCGTCGGATCCGGGCAAGCCTGGATCTCGACCACTGTGATCGCGGGCCGCACGGTTCTGCGCGCCTGCGTCACTCACTACGGAACACAGCCAGAGGACGTACGCGCGCTGGTCTCCGCTTTGAATGGGGTCGCTGTGCCGGTCTAACCATGCCCATCGCCACCAAGAGACGGAACATCGAGAAGACGGCCGCGCCCATCATGGAAGTGGAGCCGTCGCCGGCAGTTCTCCAGGAAGAGGAAGCGCCCAAGCCGAAAGTGACGGCGCTCATCTTTTCTTACGACAACGCGCCCGGCCTCCGCCGCTGCCTGGCGGCCTTGGAGAACTCCAACGACCGCGAGCTTTTGGAGATCCTGGTGGTGGATTGCGGATCGCACGACGAGAGCCCAGGCATGGACAGCGAGTTCCCAAACATCACCATGCTGCGCTTGCCCCGCTATTTTGGCCGCACCAAAGCCTTGAATATCGGAACGCGCACGGCAACCACGGAGAACCTGTTCTTTCTCACGCCCGAGGTGGAGCCGATGCCAACCACCATTCCGAGTCTCTTGAGCTGGCTGGACGAGAATTCCGATGTCATGGCGGCGGCGCCTTTGCTCCTCAACACCGAGGGTGAACCCGCGGAGCAGTTTTACGATCTGCCCCACCCGGGAACCGGCGACGCCATCAAACCGGTGGCCGTAGACAAGACTGCCGAGAGCCAAACGGTGGAGTTTGCCAGCTTTCAGGCGCTGCTGGTACGCAAGTACTTTATTCGGGGAATCAATTTCCTGGACGAGCGTTATGGCGATTTCGGCGCCGACGCGGAACTGGGCTGGCAGATCCGCCGGGCTGCCCGCATATTGGTCGCATTGCCCAGGGTAACGGCGCTCCATACGCCAACCCGCCCGGCTTACTCCCCGTCAGCCAAAAACACGATCGAAGCCGATCGTATTCATGGCCTGGCTACGTTCTTCGGCAAGCACTACGGGTTTTTCAGTGGACTCTTCTTCCGCATCAAGTGTATTCTCAAAGCTTTTTTCACCGGCAGGTTGAACCTGGCCGCCGCTCTGCTCTCCGGCGCCAAGATCGACGGATCGCAAAGCACCATCCTCTAACCAAGTATCAGAAACGCGGATGGGGACACTGCGGGCTCCAGCCGAACTCCTCTCTCAAAACGATCGCAGCGGTGTCCCCTTGGCTCGTTTTGCGGGACTGTTACGCGCTACACTGATCAGCGATGAGATTCGCCGCTGTCTTTGCTCTTGCCCTGGCCACGCTTGCCGCTCAGCCCCGCCCTGCGCCGGATCCGCAACTGGTAGCGGCGCGCAATGAAACCGAGAAAAAACTGGAGTCCATCGCCATCATCGAACGCAAGCTGATGGTGCCGATGAGCGACGGCAAGCGAATGGCCACCGATGTTTATCGCCCCAAAGACACGTCCAAGAAATATCCGGTCATCTTTGTGCGGACTCCCTATAACTTCAACTACTGGGATGTGCGTCTGGGTGCGCCTCGGGATATGAAGGCCGAACTGGACGCGGTAAAACGCGGCTACGCTTATGTCGAAATGAACGAGCGCGGTCACTTCTTTTCTGAAGGCAACTACGACATACTGGGTGCGCCGCTGTCCGATGGCTCCGACGCCATTACCTGGATCGCCTCGCAGCCCTGGTCGAACGGCAAAGTCGGCGCCATTGGCTGTTCTTCCACCGCCGAGTGGCAGATGGGAGTGGCGGCGCTCAATAATCCCGCGTTCACCACCATGATCCCGCAAGGATTCGGCGCTGGCGTCGGACGCGTGGGCCCGTACTACGAGCAAGGCAACTGGTATCGCGGTGGCGCGGTGCAGATGCTTTTCATCGCCTGGCTGTACGGAGAACAGAATCAGGTGCGGCCTATGTTCCCGTCCAATACTTCTCAGGAAGACCTGGTTCGTGCCTCCAAGTCGTTTGACTTGGCCCAACAGCTACCGCCTGTCGACTGGTCAAAAGCACTTTGGCATCTTCCGGAGATCGACATCCTCAAAGCGGCGGATGGACCGCACGGCATTTTTGCCGACCGGATGGAGGTTTCCACCGGCGGCGCCATGATCAAGCGCACTCCCAACGATCCGGCGTGGTACCGCGGCGGTCTTTGGCACAACGACAAGCCAATCAACATCCCTGGGTTCTGGTTTATGTCCTGGTACGACGTTTCCATCGGGCCGAACCTGGCTGCTTATAACCATGTACGCAAGACCGCCCGGCCGGAGATCGCCGACCAGCAATACGCTGTCATCGCTCCCACGCTTCACTGCAGCTACACGCGTGCCATGGAAGACACCATCGTCGGCGAGCGCAGCATGGGCGACGCTCGCTTGGGGTATGACGAACTCACATTCGGGTGGTTCGACCACTTTCTTAAAGGCGAAGACAATCACTTTCTCCAGAAGACACCGAAGGTCCGCTACTTTACGATGGGCATGAATAAATGGCAGGCGTCCGACACCTGGCCACCCACCGGCGCTCAACCCATCACTTTCTTTCTCACCAGCGGAGGCAAAGCGAACAGCCTGTACGGCGATGGCGCTCTTACGGCAGCCGCTGTGAGCCAGGATGCCGCGGATTCTTTTGTCTACGATCCTTCCAATCCGGTGTCTTCCTACGGAGGCAACGTCTGCTGCACCGGCAATGCAGTCGCCGGTGGCGCCTTCGATCAACGCAAGATGGAAGCGCGCGCCGACATTCTGGTCTATTCCACTGAGCCTCTGAAAGAGGGTATGGAAGTGAGTGGACCGATCGAAGTCACTCTCTATGTCTCGTCAGACGTGAAAGACACCGACTTTACGGCCAAAGTTTTAGACGTGTACCCCGACGGGACGGCCTACAATCTCGATGAGACCATCCAGCGATTGCGATATCGTGAGGGCTTTGACAAACCGCTTGTTTGGATGGAATCCGGCAAAGTGTACAAGGTCACGCTGCCTCCCATGACCACCAGCAATTTCTTCGCGCCCGGCCACCGCATCCGCATTGAGATCTCCAGTAGCAATTTCCCCCGCTTCGACCGGAACCTCAACACCGGCGGAAATAACTACGACGAGGTGAAGGGCGTGGTTGCGCACAACAGCGTACACCACTCGCAGCAGTATCCGTCGCAGGTAAAACTGTCTGTGGTCAGACGCTGAATCGTCCTACCTGGACTTCGCTTCACCCCATCGCAGTCGTGTCCCGCTGGCGAGACCCGACGCCAACGGGGACACTGCGGGCTCGGGTCCGTACTCCTTCGCTCAACCCCAATCGCAGCAGTGTCCCCACTGGCGAGACCCTAACGCGGATTGGGACACTGCGGGCTCAGGTCCGTACTCCTTCGCTCAACCCCGATCACAGCAGTGTCCCCACTGGCGAGACCCTAACACGAATGGGGACACTGCGGGCTCGGGTCCCTACTCCTTCGCTTGAGACCTATCACAGCAGTGCCCCACTGGCGAGACCCTACACGAATGGGGACACTGCGGGCTCGGGTCCCTACTCCTTCGCTTGAGACCTATCACAGCAGTGCCCCACTGGCGAGACCCTACACGAATGGGGACACTGCGGGCTCAGGTCCGTACTCCTTCGCTTAAGACCTATCACAGCAGTGTCCCCACTGGCGAGACCCTACGCGGATGGGGACACTGCGGGCTCAGGTCCGTACTCCTTCGCTTAAGACCTATCACAGCAGTGTCCCCATTGGCGAGACCCGGCGCGGATGGGGACACTGCGGGCTCAGGTCCGCACTCCTTCGCTTAACACCTATCACAGCAGTGCCCCCACTGGCGAGACCCTACACGAATGGGGACACTGCGGGCTCAGGTCCGTACTCCTCTCTCAAAATGATCGCAGCAGTGTCCCCGCCGGCGATTAGCCTCTGCCGCGGGATGCCATAATGCCCCAGCCGCGAGCCGCTGCACCCGTGGTACGCTCATAAACAGACCGAGCGGTCTGTCTCGATCATGAGCAAGGGCGCCGACACCCGTGAAGATATCCTCCTTCGCGCTGCCCGTGTATTCAACACCAAGGGCTACGCCGGAGCGGCCCTCAGCGACATCATGCAGGCCACCGGCCTCCAAAAAGGCGGGATCTACAACCACTTCGAGAGCAAAGAAGAGCTGGCGCTGGAAGCGTTCGACTTTGCATTGGCGCTGACGGGCGAACGCATGCAACGCGCGCTCACGGGCAAGACCAACGCGCGGGAGCGCCTGCTTGCGCTACTCGCATTTTTTGAGGACTACAGCCACAACCCGCCCATCCCCGGTGGCTGCCCCATCATGAACACGGCGATTGAAAATGATGACGGCAATCCCGAACTGCGCAAGCGGGCTCGCGCGGCCATGGAAAACTGGCGCCAGTTCATCATTCGCACAGTGAAGCGCGGAGTGGAACGAGGGGAGTTGCGCCCGAAAGCCGATCCGGAGCAGACCGCCACTATTTTTATCGCAACCATTGAGGGCTCGATCATGATGTCGAAGCTGTATCGCGACACCATGCATCTCGATCGCGCGCTGGTCCACTTGAGGCAATACGTCGAGGAGGCTTTATGAGCGAAGCGTACGTCAAAACGGCCTGCATTCTGTGCAGCGTCAACTGCGGCTTGGAAGTGAAACTGGAAGGCGAACGGATCGTTCACGTCCGGGGCGACAAACAACATCCGGTTTCGGCCGGATACTTGTGCCAGAAGGCACAGCAACTGGATCACTACCAGAACCACGCCGATCGCCTGGACAGTCCTTTGCGCCGCCGTCCCGACGGCAGCTTCGAAAAAGTGGACTGGGCCACGGCCATTCGTGAGATTGCCGCGTCGTTGGTCCG
>Ga0075017_100000747_pt1 | contig 18747 bp, 15 predicted proteins | sample AleBraG_ABR_2012_FD_71475 | JGI IMG/M metagenome (GOLD analysis project Ga0075017, IMG submission 71475) | Freshwater sediment microbial communities in response to fracking from Pennsylvania, USA - Alex Branch Run_MetaG_ABR_2012 | ecosystem: Environmental > Aquatic > Freshwater > Creek >... | reverse complement strand
GGCGCGACCGGGTGGTCGTACCAGGCGCACCGGCGCAGGACGAACGCGTCGTCCGGCATCGGCACGATCTCGAGGCCCAGGAAGCTCAGGCGCCGGGCGAGTCGCCGGAGCCGGGCGTGGAGGAACGACTCGTCGTCGACGTCCGGTGCGGCGAGCACTGCGGTGTCGACCGGCTGTTCGAAGTTGTCGACGAGGATCTCGACCACCGGCGCGTCCGCGGCGGGCACCTCCACCGATCCATCGCCGAGGTGCAGGACGCAGTCGGCGTCGAACGTGGGCGCGCCCGCCCGGGCGCGTCGCCGCTCGGCCATCTGCCCGAGAGTCACGAGGCACGCATGGATCTCGTCGTCGCGTGCGCCCGAGGGCAGCCAGTGCTGGAGGGGCTCCAGCGGTGGTGGCGTCACCTCCGGCGGGACCAGGACGAGCCGCGGAATGCCGACCACTGCCAGCTGGGCGGCATGGTCGCGGTCGCGCGGCCACGTCAACACGGCGATGCCGTGGCGCGAACCGAGCAGGGCCTTGAAGTCGTCCTCGACCGAGTTGGGCACCGACGGACCGAACCAGACGGTGGAAGGGACGACGGCCAGAGCTGACCGCATGGCGGGATCGCCGTTCATGGAGTACCTCCGTTGGCCGACTGCGAGCTCCATTCATAGGACGGTTCCGGTCGTCGCGGTGTCGCGACGGCGCCAAGAAATGCCCGAACGCGTCAAGAACGCGTCGAGGCGCGCGCGGAGCTCCGTGGGAGCTGCCCGGAAGTGCGCGTCGGCGACGTCGAGCGCGACCTCGAGTCGCGCGTCAAGACCGCGCTAAGCGAGCACGGTTCGCGCTAACTGATCGCTAAGTCCGTTCCCTTTCGAGCGGCGATCCCGTACACCGACGGCTGCGACCTGCTTCCGAGTACCTCAGAGGAGGGTTCATGGAAGACCTCATCTACGTGGCCGTGGTCATCGGCTTCTTCGCACTGGCTGCCTTGTTCACCATCGGCTGCGACCGGCTCATCGGTCCCGACGACGTCGCCCTCGAGGAGGACGGCGGCGCGCTCCAGGTCGCGCTCGAACACGAACGGGAGGCAGCGTGACAACCGCAATCTTCGGCTGGGCGATCTCCGGTGACAGTGTCGTCGCGATCGTCATCTCCGCGCTCGTCGCGGCGTACCTCGTGTACGCGCTGATCAAGCCCGAGAACCTCTGATGGCGGCCGCGAACTGGCTGGAGATCCTCGCGGTCGTCGTGCTGCTGTGCATCAGCACGCCGATCCTCGGCAACTACATGGCCAAGGTGTACGGGAACAAGAAGGCGCCGGGCGATCGGTTCTTCCTCCCCGTCGAACGTTTCGTGTACCGGATCTGCGGTGTGGATCCGGACAGCGAGCAACGGTGGCGCACCTACGTCATGTCGATGCTGCTCTACACGGCGGTCGGGATCCTGCTGCTCTACGCCGTGCTCCGGTTGCAGGGCCATCTCCCGTTCAACGCGGACAACCAGCAGGGGTTGCCGACGAACCTCTCGTTCAACACGGCGATCAGCTTCGGGACGAACACCGACTGGCAGAACTACCTCGGCGAGGCGACGATGAGTCACTTCAGCCAGATGTTCGGCCTGATGGTGAAGCAGTTCGTGTCGGCGGCCGTCGGCATGGCGCTCGCCGCTGCGTTCATCCGTGCCCTCGTGCGTCGCCGGCAGACGACCCTCGGCAACTTCTGGGTGGACACGGTCCGCTCGATCACGCGGATCCTGCTCCCGCTCTCGTTCGTGTTCGCGTTCGTGTTCCTGAGCCAGGGCACGATCCAGAACTTCGAGGCGAACAAGACGGTCCACACGATCGCGACGCAGTCCGTCGACGCGAACGGCCACGCGGTGAAGACGCAGACGCTCCCGGGCGGACCGGTCTCCAGCTTCGTGCCGATCGAGGGTCTCGGCGACAACGGTGGCGGGTTCTTCAACGCGAACGGCGCGCACACCTATCAGCTGCCGAATCCGATCAGCAGCGTGCTCTACATCTGGCTGCTCCTGATGATCCCCTTCGCCTTCCCGTGGACGTTCGGCAAGATGATCGGATCGCTGCGACAAGGCTTCGTGGTGCTGACGGCGATGGCGGCGTTGTTCTCCATCGGCCTGGTCATCGCCGCAGGCTTCGAGGGCGCCGGCAATCCGAAGCTCGGCACGGGAGTCAGCCAGGCCGCGACGTCGTCGCAACCCGGAGGAAACCTCGAGGGCAAGGACACGCGTCTGGGCGTCGGGTTGTCGGCCCTCAACGCGAACGCGATCACGGCAACGTCGACGGGCACGACGAACGCGGCCCACGAGTCGTTCACCCCGATCGGCGGGGCCGTCCCGCTCTTCCAGATCATGCTCGGCGAGGTCGATCCCGGCGGGACGGGCACCGGCCTGTACGGGATGTTGATCATGGTCTTCATCTCCGTCTTCATCGCCGGCCTCATGGTGGGCCGAACGCCCGAGTACCTCGGCAAGAAGGTGCAGGCGAAGGAGGTGAAGCTCACCGCGATCTACATCCTCGTCCTGCCGTTCAGCGTGCTCCTGATCACCGCGATCTCGAGCGGGATACCGGCCGGGCTGCAGTCGCTGTGGTCTTCCGGGACGCACGGGCTGACCGAGCTCACCTACGCCTTCACGTCCATGGCCCACAACAACGGTTCGGCGTTCGGCGGCCTGTCGGGCAACACCACCTGGTACACGGTGACCGGTGGGATCGTGATGCTCGTCGGGCGGTTCGCGTTGATCATCCCGGCGCTCGCCATCGCCGGCTCACTCGTCCGCAAGCGTGCGCTCCCCGAGACCTCGGGCACGCTGCGCACCGACACGCCGCTGTTCACCGCGCTGCTGATGGTGGTCACGATCATCGTGACCGGCCTCACCTACTTCCCCGTGCTCGCGCTGGGTCCGCTGGCCGAGCACTTCGTCGGACACTTCTAAGGAGCCAGGATGCCGACCGAAACCGTCGCGGTTCCTCCCGCGCCGACACCGCAGGGTGAGCTTCCTCACCGTCACACTCCCAAGCAACGCGCGTTCGACCTCGCGATCATTCGCAGCGCGCTCCTGCAGACGTTCACCAAGCTCGATCCGCGTCACATGATCAAGGCGCCGGTGCTGTTCGTCGTGTACATCGGCAGCATCTGGTCGTCGGTGCTCCTGGTGCGCGACTGGTCGAACAACAGCTCGTCGGAGAACGTGTTCTCGTTGCTCGTCGTCGTGTTCGTCTGGTTCGTCGTGCTCTTCGGCAACTTCGCCGAGGCGCTCGCCGAGGGCCGGGGCAAAGCGCAGGCCGACAGCTTGCGCAAGACCCGCTCCCAGACCGTGGCGCACGTGCTCCTGGCCGACGGCAGCATCGTCGACACACCGTCGACGGAGCTCGTCGTCGGGGCCCGCTGCGTGGTCGATGCCGGTGAGCTGATCCCGGGTGACGGCGACGTCGTCGAGGGCATGGCGCTCGTCGACGAATCCGCGATCACCGGGGAGTCGGCGCCCGTCATCCGCGAGTCGGGCGGCGACCGCTCGTCGGTCACCGGCGGCACGCGCGTCCTGTCGGACCGCATCGTGCTCGAGGTGCGGTCGGCGCCGGGCGAGAGCTTCATCGACCGCATGATCTCGCTGGTCGAGGGGTCCGACCGGCAGAAGACACCCAACGAGATCGCGTTGCAGATCCTGCTCGTGGGCCTCACGCTCGTCTTCGTGATCGCGGTCGGGACGTTGCAACCGTTCGCGTTCTACTCGGGCGCGCCGCAGTCGCTGATCGTCCTGATCGCGTTGGTGGTCGCCTTGTCGCCGACCACGATCGGTGCGCTGCTCTCGGCGATCGGCATTGCCGGCATGGACCGGATGGTGCAGCACAACGTCCTCGCCATGTCCGGGCGCGCCGTCGAAGCGTCGGGCGATGTGTCGACACTCCTCCTCGACAAGACCGGCACGATCACCTACGGCAACCGCATGGCGTCGGAGTTCCTCCCGGTGGGCGGCGCGGACGACCGGGCGCTCGCCGAGGTGGTGTTGCTGAGCTCGCTCGCCGACGAGACGCCCGAGGGACGCTCGATCGTGGAGTTCGCCGAGACGCACTACGGCCTCGCCCCGGTCGACATGCCCGGCGCCGAGCTGGTGCCGTTCACCGCCCAGACGCGCATGTCGGGCATCGAGTGGCAGGGACGCTCCATCCGCAAGGGCGCGGCCGACTCGGTGCGCGCCTGGGTGGAGGAGCAAGGGGGCCAGGTTCCCCCCGACCTGGCCCCCACGGTCGAGCGCATCGCGACGAGCGGTGGCACGCCGTTGGTGGTCGCCGAGGGCTCGGTCGTCCTGGGGGTGATCCACCTCAAGGACACGGTCAAGCCGAACATCGCCGAGAAGTTCGCGGAGATGCGCGCCCTCGGGATCCGCACCGTGATGATCACCGGTGACAACCCGCTCACCGCGGCGGCCATCGCCGCGGAGGCGGGGGTCGACGACTACATGGCCGAAGCCACGCCCGAGGACAAGATGGACCGCATCCGCGCCGAGCAGGCCGGCGGCCGCCTCGTCGCGATGACCGGTGACGGCACCAACGATGCGCCCGCATTGGCGATCGCCGACGTCGGCGTGGCCATGAACACCGGTACCCAGGCCGCGAAGGAAGCCGGGAACATGGTGGACCTCGACAGCGACCCCACCAAGCTGATGGACATCGTCGAGGTCGGTAAGCAGCTGCTGATCACCCGGGGCTCGCTGACGACGTTCTCGATCACGAACGACGTGGCCAAGTACTTCGTGATCATCCCCGCGATGTTCTACGCGGTGTTCCCGGAGCTGAGCAGCCTCGACATCCTGAACCTGCACAATCCCCACGCCGCGATCGTCTCGGCGATGATCTTCAACGCGATCATCATCCTGTTCCTGATCCCCCTGGCGCTCCGGGGCGTGAAGTTCAAGGCGATGGGTGCGACCGAGCAGCTCCGGCGCAACCTCCTCATCTACGGCGTGGGCGGCTTCATCACGCCGTTCATCCTCATCAAACTCATCGACATGTTGATCGTCGGCCCGTTGGGGGTGCACTGATGTTCCGCCGCATGTTGTTCACCTCGGTGCTGCTGACCGTCGTCGGTGCGGTGGCGCTCGGGCTCGTGTACCCGCTCGTCGTGACCGGGATCGGCTCGGTGGTGTTCTCGAACCGCGCCGACGGATCGATCATCACGAAGAACGGCGTCGCCGTCGGCTCGTCGCTCATCGGGCAGAACTTCCTCGACACCAAGGGGAACCCCGACAAGAAGTACTTCCAGTCCCGGCCATCCGCGGCGGGCGCCGGGTACGACGCCCTCCTGTCGGGCGCCTCCAACCTCGGCCCCGGTGACCCCCGCCTCGTCGGCTACATCCCCGGGCTCAACACCGTGGACAAGCACGGCAACCCGTCGAAGACGAACCCCTACGCCACGAAGGACGACCCGTACTGCGTCCCGGTGCAGGCCACCGACAAGGCGGGCAACGCGAAGGTCGACAAGCAGGGCAATGCCGTCTACGAGAAGAACGACGACGGCTCGTACGTCTGCAACCCGAACACCGTGCCCGAGCGCGTCCTCGCCTACCGCACGCTCAACGGGCTGTCGGACTCGGTGAAGGTCCCCGTCGACGCGGTCACCGCTTCGGCGTCGGGCCTCGACCCCGACATCTCGCAGGCCAACGCGCTGCTGCAGGTCGCGCGGGTCGCCAAGGCCCGTGGCCTCCCGGTCGCAACGGTGAAGCAATTGGTGGAGGATCACACCAACGGGCGCCAACTCGGCATCCTCGGGGAGCAGACCGTGAACGTGCTCGACCTGAACCTCGCGCTGAACGGGCAACGCGGCTAGGGACCAGACGATGGCTCGCGGCAAGCTGCGCATCTACCTGGGAGCGGCACCCGGCGTCGGCAAGACCTACGCCATGCTCGACGAGGGATGGCGACGCCGGAGTCGCGGGACCGACGTCGTCGTCGGGTACGTGGAGTCGCACGGTCGTCCCAAGACGACCGCGCAGCTCCGCGACCTGGAGGTCATCCCGCGCCGTCGGATCGAATACCGCGGGCAGGTCCTCGAGGAGATGGACGTCGAGGCCATCCTCGCCCGCGCCCCGAGTGTCGTGCTCGTCGACGAGCTCGCGCACACCAATGTCCCGGGTGCGGGCAACGAGAAGCGCTGGCAGGACGTCGAGCGCCTGCGCGACGCGGGCATCGAGGTGATCTCGACCGTCAACGTGCAGCACCTCGCGAGCGTGAACGACGTCGTCGAGCAGATCACCGGCATCAAGCAGCACGAGACGGTGCCCGACGCGGTCGTGCGCGCCTCGGACCAGATCGAGCTGGTCGACATGAGCCCCGACGCGCTGCGGCGGCGCATGGCCCACGGGAACATCTACCCGCCGGAGAAGGTCGACACGGCGCTCGCGCACTATTTCCGGGCCGGGAACCTCAGTGCGCTGCGCGAGCTCGCGCTCCTCTGGATGGCCGACCGGGTCGACGACGAGTTGCAGCGATACCGCGAACGGCACGGCATCAGTCAGACCTGGGAGACGAAGGAGCGCGTCGTGGTCGCCATCAGCGGCGCCCCCGACGGAGACCGACTGCTCCGGCGCGGTGCCCGCATGGCGGCGCGCCTCAACAGCGAGCTGGTCGGTGTGTACGTGCGGCCGACCGGCGGATTCTCGCAACCTCGGGCCGACGCGCTCGACGAGCACCGGAAGCTGCTGCACGAGCTCGGTGGGCGCTACGCCGAGGTCACCGGTGTCGACATCGCCGAGGCGCTGGCGAGCTTCGCGCGCGCGGAGCACGCCACCCAGCTGATCGTGGGTGCGAGCGCGCGCTCGCGGTGGACCGAACTGGTGCGCGGCTCGGTCGTGAACCGCATCCTGCGTGAAGCGGACACGCTCGATGTGCACGTGATCTCGGCGTCCGGGGCGGCCACCAGCGGCCTGCCCCGGGCGCCGAGGCCCCGTCGGCTCGCCGCCGTGCCCCGGCGGCGTCTCCAGCTCGGCTTCGGGCTCGCGACGATCGGCATGACCGCTCTCGGGATCGCACTCGTGTCGCTGCGCTCGTCGATCGGTCTCCCGGGGGCGCTGCTGTTCCTCCTGCTGGGTGTGGTAGCGGTCGCGGTCGTCGGCGGCGTGTGGCCCGCGGCGGTCGCGGTGGTCATCGGTGGTCTCATCGGCGACTACTACTTCACGCGGCCGTACCACAGCTTCTACATCGCCTCGCTGGTCGACATCGTCGCGGTGCTTGCGTTCGCCGCGGTCGCGGCCGTCGTCAGCGTGCTCGTCGATCGCCTGGCGCGTCGTGGTCAACAGGTCGCTCGTGCGCAGGCGGAGGCCGAGGCGCTCGCGCGCCTCGCCGGGAGCAGCGTGCTGGAGGCCGAGCCGCTGCATGACCTCGTCGCCGATCTCCGGCGCACCTTCGAGCTCGAAGCCGTCGCCGTCCTCGCACCCGCCGGCGGAGGAGGTTGGCGGGTCGTCACCGCGGCCGGTGCGGCGGCACCCGACAGTCCCCACGACGCGCTGCTCACCGCGGACCTGGCCGACGGCGCCGTCCTGGTGCTCCAGGGTTCGACGCTCGGGGCGGAGGACCGGCGACTCCTCCTGGCCTTCGTCGCGCAGCTGCGCCTCGCCCAGGAGCGCGCCCAGCTCCGCGCCCGGGCCGGGCAGGCCAAGGAGCTGGAGGACGCCAACAGTCTGCGCACCGCCCTGCTCGCGGCGGTGTCGCACGACCTGCGGACGCCGCTGGCCGCGATCAAGGCCGCGGCGACCAGTCTCCTGGCCGAGGACGTCGAGTGGGAGCCGGTGGCGACGCAGAGCTTCGCGAAGGTGATCGACTCCGAAGCCGACCGGCTCACGCAGCTCGTGAGCAACCTGTTGGACATGAGCCGCCTGCAGACGGGTTCACTGCAGGCACTCCTGCGGCCGGCGCGCCTCGAGGACATCATGTACGCAACGGTCGAGACCCTCGGCCCGGCCGGCTCGGGCGTGGTGCTCGACGTGGAGGAGGGGCTCCCGCCGGTGGCCACCGACCCCGGCCTGCTCGAGCGTGCCCTCGGCAACGTCATCGGGAACGCGCTCGCCTGGTCGCCGGAAGGGGTCGCCGTCCGGGTCGAGGCGGCCGAGTTCGGGGATCGGGTGCACCTCCGGGTCGTCGACCAGGGACCGGGCATCCCGCTCGACCAGCGCGAGGCGGTGTTCCTGCCCTTCCAGCGGCTCGGCGACGGCGCCGGCGGCACTCCGAACGGCGTCGGTCTCGGGCTTGCGGTCGCGCGCGGCTTCGCGTCCGCGATCGGCGCCGAGGTCGGCCTCGAGGACACGCCGGGCGGCGGCACCACCGTCGTCTTCGCGATTCCCAAGGCCGAGTCGTGACCTGCATCCTGGTCTCCGACCCCGACCCGAGGTCGCGTCGTCGGGCGACGAGCTGCCTCCGACTCGCCGGCTTCGAGGTCAAGACCGCCCGCGATCGCCAACAGATGGTCTCCCTGCTCCGGCGTCGTCAGCTCGGGGGCGTCGTCATCGATCCGGGTGCCGACGACCCGGTCGAGGTCATCAAGGACCTGCGGAGCCGCGACGACCTGCCCATCATCGTGGTGTCCGATCAGGGTGAGGAGCACGGCAAGGTCGAGCTGCTCGACGCGGGCGCCGACGACTACCTGACGAAGCCGTTCGGCGCCGAGGAGCTGGCGGCAAGGGTGAGAGCGGTGCTCCGTCGCGTCCAGCCGACCGACGAGAGGCCTCCTGTCGTCACCGACGACTTCACGATCTGTCTCGCGGATCGCCGCTTCATCAGGAACGACGGCACGGAGGTCGCGCTCACGCCGACGGAATGGACGCTCGTCGAGGTCCTGGTGAGCCACGCGACGCACCTCGTCGCGCAGGCCGATGTCCTTCGGACGGTGTGGGGCCCGGACGCCGAGGACAAGTCGGCGCACCTCCGCGTGCACATGAGCAACATCCGGCACAAGCTCGAGCCCGACCCCGGCCATCCCCGGTACTTCCTGACGATGGCCGGTCTCGGCCTGCGGTTCGATCCCGGAGGCTGAGCGCGCACGGTCGTCGAGACGTCGTCCCGCGGCGTCACGCAGCGGGCGGCTTGGCCAACGCGACTCCGAGTTGGTCGGCCAGTGCGACCGCGGTCGCCCGGGCGTCGGCGGGCAGGCTGATCCCGGTCGTGGGCTGCGCGAACTCGAGCACGAAGCGGCCCCTCGCCACGTTGCCCGAGAAGACGGGGAGCTCGACGAGACGTGACGGCGTGGGATCGAGTGCGGCCGACTCGGGGTCCTGCGACGGGATCATGACCCTCCCGTGGCGCAGCCGCGGCATCGTGGTGGGGAACGGCGGCGGTTCGAACCAGCAGTTCTCGAGCTCGAACAGGGTGCAGAGCTCCTGGCGCACCTCCTCGATGAGGCGGCCCGGCGGCTCGCCGCCCGCGCCCACCTCGGCGATCCGCCGCATGCGCTGCATCTCGCGCCGGCTGGTGGCTGCGACGCGTCGGCTGCGGCGTGCCCGCAGCACCAACTCGCCGGCGACGACTCCGACGCCGAGCAGGAGCAGCGTCGTCACGATGTCGTCGCGGGTGTCGATCCGCAGCGAGTAGTAGGGCCGCGTGTAGAAGTAGTCGAACGCCACGGCGGCGGTGAATGCGGCGACGATGCCGCCCGTGCGGCCGCCGAGGATCGCAGCGACGAGCACGACCAACACGAGGACGAGCGCCACGTCCGCGGCGAGCATCTCGCCGCGGAGTGGAATCAGCAGCGCGGCCACCAAGGGGGCGCCGACCACCGCGGTCGCCCATCCCGCCCAGCTCATCCGTTCGCGTTCCACGACTCAGTCTGTCTCGCGTGGCGTTGCGCTCCAAGAGCCGTTCGCCGTCGTCTTGACGGGCTCTTGATGCCGATGCGGAATTCTTTGCGCCGCTCGAGCGCGCAGATGCCTCGCATCGGTCTATCAATTGAGGATGTGAGCAAGGTGCTGGTCGTCGATGACGAGAAGGCGATTCTCCACACGATGGCGGTGAACCTCCGCGCACGCGGCTACGACGTCGACCTGGCCACCACGGCGACCCAGGCGCTGGCGTCCGCGGCGCGTCGCCACCCCGACGTGGTGATCCTCGACCTCGGCCTCCCCGACATGGACGGCCTCGACGTGATCCGCGGGCTGCGCGGCTGGTCGTCGACGCCGATCATCATCCTGTCGGCGCGCACGAGTGAGGCGCAGAAGGTCGCCGCGCTCGACGCCGGCGCGAACGACTACGTCACCAAGCCGTTCGGCATCGACGAGCTCATGGCTCGACTCCGGGTGGCGTTGCGGATCCCGGACGTTCCCGAGCAGGGCCCCGTCGTCGAGACCGAGGACTTCACCATCGATCTCGCCGCCAAGCGCGTGCAGAAGCACGGGGTCGACGTCCGGCTGACGTCGACGGAGTGGCGCATCGTCGAGCTGCTCGCGCGACACGCCGGTTGCCTCGTGACCCAACGGCAGATGCTCGAGCAGGTCTGGGGCCTCGACGGCGAGAAGACCAACTACGTGCGCGTGTTCATGGTCGCGATCCGCCGGAAGCTCGAACCCGATCCTGCGCACCCTCGGTACTTCCTGACGGAGACCGGTTCCGGCATCCGGTTCGACCCCGAAGGTCGCGGTCGCAAATTGGTCGTGGACCCGTGATCGTGGAGAAGCGCGTGGCCTCCGCCGGCCAGCTGCACGTGTTCCTCGGTGCCGCGCCCGGCGTCGGGAAGACGCACGCCATGCTCCGAGAGGGCCAGCGCCTCGCGGCTGACGGCATCGACGTCCTGGTCGGCCTCGTCGAGACCCACGACCGCGCCGACGTCGCGGAGCTCCTGGAGGGCCTCGACCGCCTGCCCGCGCGCCACCTGGAGTATCGGGGGGCGACGTTCGAGGAACTCGATCTCGACGCGATCCTCGAACGGCGTCCCGGCGTGGTCCTGGTCGACGAGCTCGCACACACCAACGCGCCGGGCACCGAGCACGACAAGCGCTGGCAGGATGTCGCGACCCTCCTCGAACAGGGGATCGACGTCGTGTCAACCCTCAACGTGCAACACCTCGACAGCGTGAACCTCGAGGTCGAGGCGATCACCGGATTCGAGGAACGCGAGACCGTCCCCGACGTCGTCGTCGAGGCGGCAAGCCAGATCGAGCTCGTCGACGTCACGACCGCCGAGCTCGCGGACCGGCTCGCCGCGGGCCGCATCTACTCACCAGGCCGCACGGGCGTCGCTCGAGACGTGTCCTTGCGGCCCGAGCGCGTCGACGCCCTCCGAGGGCTTGCCCGACGTTGGTTGGTGGAACATCGAGCGGGTCCGAGCCCACGCTTCGGCGGGCTGCGGCGAGGAGGCGTTGTCGTCGCCTCCCTGACCGGCACCCCGGATGCGGAACGGGTGATCCGCTCCGCCGCCGATCTCGCCGCGTCTCGCCGCGCCGCACTCGTCGGCGTGCACGTGCGCGAGCCGACGGGCCTGGTGGAGGTCCGTCCCGCCTGGCTCGAGCGCCAACGTCAGCTGTTGGCCGAGTGCGACGGGCGGTACGCGGAAGTGAGTGGTATCGACGTCGTGCGTTCGGTGCTCGAGTTCGCCCGCTCCGAGGGCGCAGTCGACGTGGTCGTCGGAGCGACACGACGGTCTCGCACCGACGAATGGCTGCACGGTCCCATCGTCTCGCGTTTCGCGAAGCAGGCCGGTCCGATCGAGATCCACGTGGTGCCGAGCTCGTCGCCGACACCGCCGCTCGCCCGAGTGCACCGTCGGTTGCCATCGTTGCGGCTCCGAGTCGCCATCCCGGCGCGGCGCCGGACCATCGGCTGGTGCATCGCCGCCCTGCTCCCTCCGATCGTGCTGCTGGGCCTGCTCCCGTTGCGCTCGTCACTCGGAGTTGCGGGTGCGCTGTTCGCGGTCCTGGTCCTCGTCGTGTTCGCGGCCGCCGTCGGCGGACGGGGTCCCGCGCTCCTTGCCACGGCGCTCGGAGTCCTCATTGCCGATTTCCTGTTCACCGTTCCGTACTACAGCCTCCGGGTGAACCGCCTCCTCGATCTCGCCGCGCTCGTCGCGTTCGCGTGCGCGGCGGTCGTCGTGGGGACACTTGTCGACCTGCAGGCCCGTCAGGGCGTCCGGATCGCGGCAGCCGACGCGGTCGCCGAGAGCCTCGCGCGCCTCACGGCGGAGCAGGTCGGCCTCGGCGCGCCGATCACCGCCGAATCGCTCGGCGCGCTCCGGCGGACGTTCGACCTCGAAGGCCTCGCGGTCCTCGAGCTCCAGGAACACGGCTGGGACGTGGTGGCCTGCGCGGGCACACGGTTCCCGCGCAGCCCGTCGGAAGCCCACCACGTCGTCGAGCTCGATGCCATGAAGCGCCTGGCCCTCGGACGACCACTGGGGAGTGACGATGCACGCTTGCTCCGTGCCTTCGTGACCGAACTGCGTCTCGTGAGGGAAGCCGGTCAGCTCCAACACCTCGCGGAACTCACGTACCCTCGACGGACCGCGAAGCCCGCTCCGAGGGTTCACGCCCACTGAGCTCTGGGCCAGGGGTGCTGGCGCGGCCCAGAACAGCGCGGAGACCTGGCAACTCTGGAGTGTGGGGAACCGGCGATTGGACGCTTGCGAGAGACCTGCAGTTCCAATTCGTCCGAAGTGAGATTTCGGTCCCGCTCGGTGCGGGGCGTTCTGCGCGCCGGTCCGTTTCGACTGCACGGGAACCAACGGCCTCGGCGGAGTGGGTTCCTTCGCGGCCATGACGTGGGGCTCGTCCTCCACACTTGAGCGCGACTCACCTGCGCCCGCGGGCGGTCATCGGCTGGAGTGCCACCCCTGGGTGACGTGCTGGTCGAGGAGGTGCGCGTCCGCGAGGGCCTCGGCGAGGTGCTCGAGCGCCGGGAGCGCGAGCGCGATCGAAGCGCGTTCCTGGGGCCGGAGCGTTTCGAGGGCTCGGTCGAGCATCTCGACGCCCTTGTTCTGCCAGGCGGCCGCGCGGAGACAGCCGCGCGGTGTCAGGCGCAGTTCGTCGGTGGCTGTGCCGCGGCGCTGCTGCACCGTCACGATCTCCAAGGCTGCCAGCTGTTCGACGAGCGTTGCCGCGAAGGCGGGGTCCTCGTGGAGCTCACGTGCGGCGTCGCCCGGGGCGATGCCGGGGTGCATCCGCACGACGCGGAGCAGTCTCGCCTGCGAGGGTGAGAGTGGTGGTTCGGGCCAGCTGCGCGTCAAGGCGCGTTGCAGGACCGGGCGAAGCTCGGCGATGACGCGCTGCAGTGGTGCTCCGAGCGACGGTCGTTCGGCGCCCACGTCCGTGGTGCCCATGGTGTTCCCCTTCCCCGAATGGCAGCGAGCCTGCGTCGCCTCGGGGGGCGGAGGCGACGCAGGCTCGTGATCACGTCCCTTGCATCGCCGAGGGTCTGGCGCGACCAGGCGGGAACTCCGCGGTGGACCTGCGCGCTGCGTCGGCTCCTCCTGACGCGGTCGGCTCCGGGGGACGGGCGTGGTGTCGGTGCTCCGTCATGGTGCGATCGAGGGAGAATCGCTGTTCGAGCGCCTCGGGCTCGTGCACGAGTGACCAGGCCGCGAACGCGAGGAGCTCCGCGTCGTCCGCGGGATCCGACCGCGAAGGGTCGGTGCGGGTCAGGACCCGAGCGAATCTCTCCTGTGCCTCCGGTGAGAGTGACATCGTCACCCCTCTCTGTCGGACGGCTGCGTCCGGCCGGTGGATCTCCCGAGTGGCTCGGGAGCTCTTGTGCTCACCCTGACAGATCGCTGCTGAGCGGAATGTGAGGAAGGCGGGACCCGTCTTCACGGTCCGCTCATGTCGGTCGGAGCGCGTGCCGGTCGGTGGTGACGTTGCCCGTGCGAGACCTGATTGGCGGCGACGAGGTCAACTCGCTCGTCGGATGCCCGGTGACCCCGTCAGGAGGTGCGAGCGGCCGGAAGGCGCAGATCGATTGCCACCGCCCGGGACATCGACTCCCTCGTGGAGGAGTGGCTCTCCACTGGTGTGGTCCGCCCGGAGAACCGTGCCGAGTGGAACGCGAACGCCACAGTTGTGGAAGGCCTGAACCGTCCGTCAACCGCTCGCCGTGGGTCGCTGATCTGACAGACCCGCGAATTGGCGACGTGCGATCAGTTTTCCGAGCTCCCAGACGAAGAACAGCGCCACTGCGGGTATGAGTGCAAGTGCCCATTGCTTGTCCGAGAGCTGCACGGTGCCGAACACGCGGCGCAGCGCGTCCATCTGCGTGATGAGTACCGCGAGCGCGACTTCCGCGAGGGCCGTCCAATTCAGCTGCCGGTTGTCGAAGGTCGCTTGGGTGAACGTCGAGGCGGTGACGCTGCGGGCGTGGAAGGCTGACGTGACGAGGAGCAGCGAGAACGCGGTCAGTCCCATCGACGCACCGACTGCCACGCTGCCGTAGTGCGACTTGCCGTATGCGATCAGTGCGAGCGTGCACACCGCGAAGAACAGACCCACGAGACCGGCAGTGATCAGGAGTCCCTTCGTCATGATCGACGCATCGCGCAACCGTGGCTTCAGGCGCATGAGGCCCGGCGACGCCTGGTCGAATCCGATTGCGACGCCGAGGGGCGCGTTGACCAGGAAGTTGATGTAGAGGACCTGGGGTGCAGAGAACGGCTGCCCGGCGGCGATGTTGAGGATGCTCGCGCCGAGGAACGTGATGATGTAGGCCACGAGCTCGAGCATGACGAAGCGGATGAACTTGTTGAGGTTGTCGTAGACCTCCCGCCCCTTCTCGACTGCGTGCATGATGGTGGCGAAGTTGTCATCCGACAGGATCATCTTGCCGGCGTTCTTGGCAACCTGAGTGCCGGTTCCCATGGCGATGCCGATGTCGGCGGCCTTGATGGCCGGGGCATCGTTCACGCCGTCTCCGGTCATGGCGACGACCTCGCCCTTGTGCCTGAGGGTCTCGACGAGCAGCACCTTGTGCTCGGGTGCAACTCGTCCGACCACTCCGATGTCGTCGATGCGCGCGAGCCGCTCGTCGGCGCTCAACGCGGCGAACTCGGACCCGAGCATCGCTTCGCCCGGAATCCCGAGCTGCTTCGCGATGGCGGCGCCCGTCGTGACGTCGTCACCGGTGACCATCCGCACCCGAATCTGCGCGCTCTGTGCGTCGCGCACGGCTGCCTTGGATGCGTCGCGGGGAGGATCGACCATGGCCACGAGAGAGGACATCTCGAGGTCGGTCACGTGTCCGAGGAGATCGCCGTCGGCATCGAACGAAGCGGCGTCGAGATCGCGGAAGGCCGCCGCCATCACGCGCCAGCCTTCGCCCTCCATACGGGTGACGGCATCGTCGGCTTTCTGCTGCAGGGTGGCGTCCCACGGAACGCTCGCGCCTCCCGCGAAGGCGGTGGTGACACGGCCCATCACGGCTGGCGCCGCTCCCTTGACGAAGCACCGCACAACGCGGTTCCCGGCTGGGTCGGTGGCCGAGTTGAACGTCGCCATCAGCTTGTAGGTGGGGTCGAACGGCAACGTGGCGACACGCGGGAGCTGGTCCCGGCTGGCTTCGATGTCCAGCCCGGCCTTGTGGGCCAAGACGAGCAGGGCACCTTCGGTGGGGTCACCGACGACCTTGCCGTCGACGAGCTTCGCGTCGCTGGCGATGATGTACGGGAGCACAGCGGCGTCGATGGAGCCCGAGGTGCCCGCCGCGTGCTGGACCTTGCCGTCGAGGCTGTACCCGGTCCCCGAGATGGTGTAGCGGTCCACCGCGTCGACGAGTTCGACGGCGGTCATCTGGTTCATCGTTAGCGTGCCGGTCTTGTCGGAGTTGATCGCCGACACCGATCCGAGAGTCTCCACCGACATGAGGTCCTTGACGATGGCGCTCTGCGCCGCGAGCTCCTTGGCGCCCTGCGACAGGATCACCTGGAGGACGGTCGGCAAAGCCGTCGGGATCGCCGCGATGGCGAGGGCGACCGCCGTCACGAACAGCGTGTCGGCCGACTCGCCCCGGTCGAGCCCGAGCACGAACATGACGATCATCGTGGCCAGCGCCGCCGCACCGATCCACAGCGTCATCGTGTTCAGCTGCTTCGTCAGCGGCGTCTGCTCCTTGGCAGTGCCCTTCAGCAGGCCGGCAATCCGGCCCACCTGGGCGTCTGCACCCCGCGCCGTCACGATCATGACGCCACTGCCGTGCGTGACCGGCGTGTTCATGAACGCCATGTTCGTCTGGTCGCCCGCGCCGACCTCCGCATCGGCGAGCGCGTCCGTAACCTTCGACGCCGGAGTGCTCTCGCCCGTGAGCGCCGACTCGTCGATGTCGAGCGAGCTCGCCTGGACGATTCGACCGTCGGCCGCGACGTTGTCACCGGCCGTGATCACCACCACGTCGCCGACGACGACCTCCTCCGCCGGGATCGTCGACTCGACACCACCCCGACGCACACGCGCGGTCTGCTTCGTCAATGACTTCAGGGCGTTCATCGCACTCTCGGCCTTGCCCGCTTGCCGAAGTCCGACCGTGGCATTGACCACCGTCAGCACGAGCAGCACGGCGCCCGTGCTCCACTCGCCGATGGCGAACGACAGGGCCGCGGCGATGACCAGGATGATCTGCATGTAGGCGGCGTACTCGCCGAGGAATCGCCGCCATCCCGGAACGCTCTTCTCGGCAGGAAGCGCATTGGGTCCGTCCTGCACCAGCAACTCAGCAGCCTTCGCCGCGCCGAGGCCGCTGGCCGGGTCGACCGTCAGTCGCTTCGCGACCTCGTCACCACTGAGCGCGTACCACCTGGTCGACGCGTCGGCCGTTGTCATCGTCGTAGCCATTGGTTTCCCTGCTCTCAGAACTTCTCGGGGACGAGGTGGAGCGGCAGGTCGAGCTCTACGTACCCGTCGTCGCGCGGCTGTTCGGGGAGCTTCACCTCCGCGCGCGGGACCGGCTCGTAGGGGATCCGGTCGAGCAGGTGCGAGATGATGTTCAGCCGGCCGCGCTTCTTGTCGTCGTTCTGCGCGACGAACCACGGCGCCCAGGACGTATCCGTCTTGGAGAGCATCGTGTCGCGAGCCCTGCAGTAGTCGTAGCGGCGGCTAAACGACTTCAGGTCGGTCGGCGACAGCTTCCAGATCTTGCGGGGGTCGTCGATCCGACTCTCGAGCCGACGCGCCTGCTCCTCCACACTGACATCGAGCCAGTACTTGATCAGGATCATCCCCGAGTCGACCATCGCCTTCTCGACCGCCGGCACCATGTCCAAGAACCGCTCCGTCTGCTCAGGCGTGCAGAACCCCAACACCCGCTCGACGCCGGCGCGGTTGTACCAACTGCGGTCGAAAATCACGACCTCTCCGGCCGCCGGGAAGTGAGCGATGTAGCGCTGGACGTACATCTGCGACTTCTCGCGCTCGGTCGGCGTGGGCAAGGCGACGTGCTTGAACACCCGCGGGCTCGTCCGCTCGGTGATCCGCCTGATCGTGCCGCCCTTGCCTGCGGAATCCAGACCCTCGAACACGATGCAGATCTTCGCTCCGGTGGCCTTGACCCACTCCTGCATCGTCACCAGCTCTCCCTGCAGGATCCGCATTTCGGCTTCGTACTCCTTCGCCTTCATCTTCGGCCGGGGGCCCGCGGTCACCGCACCTGCGCCCGCGCCCTCGGCCGTCACGTTGCCCGAAGCTGCTGCGGACACCGCCGATGATGACCCGACATCGGGCTGGGGCTCCGCCTTCTTCTGAACCCGCTTCTTGTCGCTCTTCTTGTGCTTCTTCGCCATGTCGTGCTCCTCCGCTCGATCGGTCCAGAAGGGCCGCGATTGCGCCGAACGCCGGGGCGACGCACGCGCGCGAACGCGTCCATCACCCCACCCTCGTCCCGACCACGACGATCCTCAGGGAGCGCCCGCGGGTCGACTGCAGGGCCGACGCACCAGACGCGCGCGGGTGACACGCTCCGCGAGTACAAGACGAAACGTGTGCACTCTGGCGTCCTTCGTCTGCCTCAGCGATTCGACGACCGCCGCTTCGATCGCGTCGCAGAGAAGCTCGGGATGATCCGCCGCGATGCGCCGCACCAGTTGATCGATCGCGACCGGGTCGACAACCGCCGAGAGGGAAGGTCCGCGACAGGCGGACTCCTCGTCCATTCGGCGGTCGACGCCCACTGTGCTCACCCGTGCAGACCTCCTCAGATCGAGCCGCCCCGAGGCGCTCGCGTAGGCGCCACGACATCGATGAGACCGCGGTCATGTGTACATCCAGGCCGGAGTGCACACAAGAGGCGAAGGTCATGCAGGATCGACGGGCGGTGCGCTCGTCGCACGCCCCTTCAACGGGTCAGCGCGGCGATGGGGCGGTTCGCTTCGGCTCCTCACCCGCTGGTAGTGAGCAGCAGTCAGCTCGGTCGGTCAGGGGCACCGATGACCCCGGTCCGAGACTGCTGGCTCGCCGAAGGCGCAGATCGATTGCCGTCGCCGAGAGCTTCGACACACGTACTCGACGAGTGATTTGGACACCGCGCTCTCACCTCTCGCGTTTTCTCGCACCTCGCGGTCCCCACATCCGGCGTGCGGCTGGGCAGCGGCGCTGGGCGTTGCTCCGTCCCGAGGCGAAGCGATCGGCGCGTCATCGCGGACGACGTCAGGGTTGTCACGTCAGACGGCGGGGCTTACGCTCCCAGGCATGTGCGTGATCGTGTACCTCGTGGTGCGAGGCGTTGCTTTCCTTGTCTCCCGACTGTCCGAACGCCGGGGCCGCAAGCCTCCGCGCGACGCCCGGGACGACGAGTGGGTCCTCG
>Ga0075017_100000746_pt1 | contig 18755 bp, 19 predicted proteins | sample AleBraG_ABR_2012_FD_71475 | JGI IMG/M metagenome (GOLD analysis project Ga0075017, IMG submission 71475) | Freshwater sediment microbial communities in response to fracking from Pennsylvania, USA - Alex Branch Run_MetaG_ABR_2012 | ecosystem: Environmental > Aquatic > Freshwater > Creek >... | reverse complement strand
ACGTGCGAATGAGCAGCAAAGTCGCGGCCCAGCTCAACGACGGCGCGAACGCGATCGAGGCGAGGAGCACGTTGCTCGGCAGGTGGGTGCCGACCATCGTCGCAACGAGGCCGAATCGCTTGGCGAGCACCGGCGCCACCATCACCGACGCCGCTTGCAGGACCGAGACCGCGAAGAAGAGCCAGCCGAGGCTGGCCAGCGTCGCACCGTAGCGAGTGGTCAAGTAGTAGGACAAGAACCCCGTCGTCACCAAACCGCCACCGGCCGCGTCCACCGAGAACAGGATCGACATCTGTCGCACCACGCGTCGCGACGGACCCAGTCGAACCCTGGTTCGTCGTGACGGTCCGCTCTGGTCGCGCGACGTAGCGTCCACTTCCACCGACGACGTCAGCCTCGATGCACAGCACAGCCCCACCAGCCCCACCGGCACGAGCGCCATGAACAGCCACGCGTGCGGCTTGTCACTACTCGTCAGACCCGCGACGACGGCACCAAGGGAACCCAGTGCACCGAACGACGCACCGAACGCGTTGTACCACCCGTAGACCCGGCCGGTGCCCGCATCCTCGTGGGCCAGCATCACCTGCTCCAGTGTGGTGGCGGCACCGTTGTCGACGACGTCGGTCGACAGCGTGCCGGTCACGGCCACGATGAAGAGTACCCAGAGAGGAGGATTCGTCGCGACAACGCCGCCGGCGACGGCGACGCCGATGAAGAACAGTCCGTAGGAACGGCGCCGACCGAACCGATCACCGTACACGCCGACGACGAGCGAGGCCGCGGCGCTGCCACCGATGAGCACGGCCAACAGTACGCCCGCGCGAATTGAGCTCACCCCCCGTGAAGCCAGCAACGAGCCGAGCACGACGGCCGTGAATCCGTAGCCGAGCCCCCGCACCGCCTGACCCGCGACCAGTAACCGGGCGTTGTGACTTAGCGGGGTCCCCACGGGCCTAGTCTCCACGATTCGCTAGCGCTCCGTTTCATCGGTCGCGTCCCGGCGGGGGCACGTTGACAACGGGCGACAAGATCTGGCAACGACGTGGGCGACAGGTCGCTCGACCTCGTAGTTCGGTCACCGTCACGACGTCAACCGCGCTCGTGTACGAGTATTCAAGGGAGGCGGCGTCCGGATTCGAACCGGAGTACGGGGCTTTGCAGGCCCCTGCCTAACCACTCGGCCACGCCGCCAGAAGTGACCATCCTACTCGGCGGTCGGGAGCGAACTAGCGCTTGAGCACGTAACGCCACGCCAAGTACGCCAGTCCGACGACGACGGCAACCTCAATGACGAAGGTCAAGGTCGACACCACGAAACCAACGATTGAGAGCGCGACGATGATCACGGCGACCACCAAGAGCGCCACCACCACTGCTCGAGCCACGTTCATGTACTCTCCTTGACCGCCCCATCTTACGGCGAGTCAGTGTCGCGCCGGTCGGGCATTAACGTGGTGACGTGAAGACGCGCACCCGACTCGCCAGCGCGCTGGGTACCCTGATCGTCGCCGTCACACTCGTGCCGACCCTCACGGCACAGGCCACGAGCGCGATTCGAGTGACGAGTACCGTCAACGGTGCGATCAGCGCGACGATGCCGGTGGTGCGCTTGCACTTCAGCACCGCGGTCAACGCGAAGTCGATGCCGGCACTGACGGTGCGCCCAACGCTCGCCACCACGTGGCAACAGATCGGCCCGCGCGACGTGCAGGCGGTCATCACCGGCACGTTCCGCCCGCTCGTCAACTACCGCGTCGGCGCGCCCACGTCGGTGCGTTGCGCCACGCGATGCACGTTCACGCGACTGCGCACGGTCACCGTCACCGGGGCGACCAGCGTCACGTGGGAAGAGCAACTCCTCGCGACGCTGCACTACTTGCCACTCACGTTCACCCCGTCGAGTCCCGCGAACGACCCGGCCGCGCCCGCGAGCGGGACGTTCTCGTGGACCTACACGAATCTGCCGCTGCGACTGAGTTCACTCTGGCTCCAGGGTGCGAGCAACGTACTGGTCACCGGCGCGCTGATGCACTTTCAAAGCGACCACCAACTGCCCACCACCGGTGTCGCTGACCTGACGACCTGGGACGCGCTGATGAGCGCCGTGGAACAGCACCAGGTGAATCCGAGTCCCTACAGTTACGTGGACGTCTCCGAGACCCTCCCCCAGACGCTCATCCTGTACGTCGCCAACAAGGCCACCTTTCACGCGCTCGTCAACACGGGCATCTCGGTCTCGCCCACCGCACTAGGAACGTACCCCGTGTACCTTCGCTACACCACCCAGACCATGTCGGGTACCAACCCCGACGGTTCGCACTACAGCGACCCGGGTATCCCGTGGGTCTCGTACTTCAACGGCGGCGACGCGCTGCACGGTTTCATCCGCTCGACCTACGGCTGGCCGCAGAGCCTCGGGTGCGTCGAGATGCCGTTCAATGACGCCAAGACCATCTGGCCCTACACACCGATCGGGACCCTCGTCACCGTTCGCTAGGCGTCGCCCCCGGGTCGTGGCGCATCCTTCGTCGCCTCGGGCCCGAAGGCGTGTCGTCCGCGTTGGGTGACGACGTCGATGCCGTGCTCGCGCAGCTCCGCCGCGGTGGCGACCGCGGTGCGCCCGAAGCGCTGGCGCACGTCGTCGACCGCGTCACGTAGCGCTTCGTGACTGATTTGGCGTTCCCTCGACACGAGCTGCGCGCGCTCGCGCGGATTACTCGACTCCACGTCGAGACCGAACGTCAATTGCATCTGATTGTCGCTGCGCTCGAGGAACGTGGAGGCGTGCACCGCGAGCAGGCGCACGCACTGGGGATAGTCGATCGTGCCGAGCAGCGCCTCGGCCACGGCCGCGATGGCGACTTCGTCGTCCACGCCAAAGGACAACGTCTGCGCGCGAGAGACACTCGTCAGGTCGTCGTAGCGCACGATCACCGTGATGGTGCGAGCGACCCGGCCGTTCGCGCGAAGGGCCCGCGCCACGACCGCCGCGTGCGCGCGCGACGCGACCACGACCTCCTCGAGTCCGCTGAGCGAGCGAGCGAAGGTCTGATCGTGACCGATCGACTTGGCCGGTCGGTCGGTCACCACTTCGCGCAGGTCCTCCCCCTGGGCGTAGGCCACGAGCGTGGCGGCCATGGCGGCCCCGACGTGGTTCGCGAGCGTGTGCTCGTCGACCTTGGCGAGGTCCCGTACGCGGGCGAGCCCGAGCTTCTCCAATTTCGACGCGGTCGCCGGACCGACGCCCCACAGTGAACGCACCCCCATCTCCTCGAGCCACTCTCGCTCCAGGGCCGCACTCACCCAGACCACGCCCGGACCCGGCACCAGTCGTCCCGCGTCGACGTGCGGCTTGGATTTCTTCGAGGCCAGTTTGGCGAACAGCTTGTTGCGCCCGAGTCCCACGCCGCAGTCGAGACGTAGCTCGCCCATGATCCTCGCGCGTAGCGCCGCGGCGGCGGCCAAGGGTCGCACGTCCAGTCGACGAAGACTGCGCAGATCGGCGAACACCTCGTCCAGTCCGAGCGACTCGAAATCTGGCGTCAGGTCGCGCACGACACGGTGGAACTCTCGCGAGTAACTCTCGTAGCGGTCGAACCGACCGGGCAACATCACGAGCTCGGGACACAGACGCAACGCCACCACGCTCGGCATGGCACTGCGCACGCCGAAGCGGCGCGCCTCGTAGCTCGCGCTCGCCACCACGCCGCGCTCGCCACCACCGCCGACGGCCACCGGTCGACCCTTCAGACTCGGATCATCGAGGATCTCCACCGACGCGAAGAACGCGTCGAGGTCCACGTGCAGGATCGGCGCCTCGTCGACCGAGGGATTCTCAGAAGGCGAGTTCAACGCTGCGAAAGGCCTCACCGAACGCGGCGCCGACCGGACGACCGGCCTGCTCAGCGCGCTCGTAGACCACGTCACGGATCGCGTCGGCGTCGCCCGCGAGCTGACTCGAGTGCGCGAGCACCGCCTTCACCTTGGTGTCGATGGTTCGCGACACGTCGGCGACGACGTCGGGCTCGTGCGTGCCACTCAGGAGCAGTTGGCGAACCTGATGCGCCGGACCTCGTTCGGGAAAGTACAGTGGCATCGCCGCCGCGGGTGCGACCGCATCGAGCAGCGCCCACCCCGTCTCTCGATGGTCGCGGTGGTTCACGTACACGCCGCCGAAGAACGTGGCGGTTGGATCAGGCCCCAGCACCACGTCGGGGCGATGCTGGCGCACGAGACCCACGAGCGTCGAGCGAAGTTCCTCGTCGTTGACGACGCCCCCGTCGGGACGTTCCAGCTCCACGACCGACGCAGCACCCAGCAGGTCGGCGGCCAGTTGCAACTCTTCGCGTCGCACCTCGCGAAGTGACGCCGCGTCGGCCTTCGGTGTATGCGAACCCTTCGCCCCGTCACAGACCACGACCAGGTGGACCGCGCAACCCTCGCTCGCCCACAGCGACAGGATCCCCCCGGCGGCCACGTCGGCGTCGTCGGGATGCGCGTAGATCGCCATCGCGCAGGTGGGCTGCAGTTGCAAGAGACGCACGACTAGCCCCGAAGTTTGGGAGCGGTGGTCTTGACGAGCATGCCGATCTCGCGTGCGAAGTCCTCGGTGCCCTCAAATCCCTTGTACACCGACGCGAATCGCACGTAGGCGACGTCGTCCACGAGACGAAGTGCCTCGAGCGTGGACATGCCCACTTCTTCACTCGTCACGTCGCGATTGAGCAGGCGCACCGATTCGTCGATCGCGAGGACGAGCGACTCCATTGCTTCCTCGTCGACCGGCCGGTTCTTGCACGCCGAGCGAACGCCGCTCAAGATCTTTGACCGGTCGAACAGTTCGCGATCACCCGATCGCTTGATCACGTAGACGCCCACCTCTTCGATGCGTTCGAACGTCGTATATCGCTGACTGCAGGCCGCACATTCGCGACGGCGCCGGATTGCGACCCCGTCTGAGGCCAGACGGGAGTCCACGACGCGGTCATCGTCTGCCGCACAGAATGGACAGCGCATGACCTCACGATACACCGAAACACCCCAAAAATTAAGGAATCAGGACGTGCTCGCCGGCGACGACCGTCGACGAACCGAGTTCGTGCACGAGTGCCGCGCGCGCGATCGACGGATCGATCGGATTCATTGACTGAGCGATCGAGCCGACCGTGTCGCCGGGTTGCACGACGTACACCATGCCTGACGCGAGCACCGAGCTGGTCGCCAGATCCGTGGGCAGTCCCGCGCCCGTGACGCCACCGAAGGCGTGCCCGGGCCACGCCAAGACCACGAGGCCCACCACGAGCGCCGTCGCCACCACGGTTCTACGACGTCGGCGCATCATTCGCGCACGGGCCGCTCGGCGTTGCGTCAGCGTGCGCCCAGTGCGCAGTGGAAGCAGTCGGGGGTCGCTCGTCACGAGATGCAGGTGTGGACGGTCCGACGCACCAGGATTCTCTTCGAACTCGATGATCTCTACTGCCGCCATGACCGACTCCTCACTTGCTACGAACACTTGTTCGTCATCTTAAAGCGAACACCTGTTCGTCGCAAGCCCTCTTTTCTCAACTTTTCCCAGCACTGCGCGACGTAATGATTTCCTGCAGTTTTCGCCCCACGCGACCGAATTCGCCCTTAGGAAGCGGCCTTGACGGAGTCGAGGAGAGGGCTCGCGCGACGTCACTGAGTTGTCGGACCATTCGGATGCGGTGGGTGGCGACGAGGCGAGCGCAGTCCTCGCTGAGCGACTCGTCGGGGTGATCGTGTGAATCCGTGACCTGTCCGTCGGTCACCCACACGATCGCCTCACGGGCGCGACGGTGCTCGACCGCCCAGCGCAAGATCGGTCCGTCGACGCCGTTGCCCACGTTGCCCGACGGACACACTGGCGCGACCACGCCGCGCGAGGCCAAGACCCACGCGTTGGCCGTCGCACCCACGTCGCCGGGCCGGTGGCTGTAGCCGACGACCAAGGCATCGGGTGCGCGCCGTACCAGTGCGGAGAGATCCTCTTCATCTATGTCCATCGATCCGGATTGGTCGATCACCACTACCCCACCGTGGCGAGAGGTTCGGCGCGCGAACGCTCGCCGCTGGTCGTCGGTGAGCAGTCGACTCGGGTAGCGCATCGCGGCCCCGGTCGTGGCCGCCACGTCACGACGGATGCCGGGCGAGCGGAGTCGTTGACGTTCGAGCGGTGCGTCGGCGAAGCACAAAGCGGCGAATCGGCCCGTCGGCGGCCGTCGACCACCCGGTTCGAGCGAGCGCCGGAACTGACGAAGTTCGTCCGCGTCGCGGGGCACGCGTGCCGACATGGTCTGGCTGAGGAGTCGAGCGATCACTTCGGTCAGCTGCGCGTAGCCCTGGGGGACGCCGCGTCCGTCCACGTTCGTGGCACCGAGTGCCGGCGTCGAATAGGCCGCGACCATCGCCAGACACCGCTTCTTCACCGCACGCAGTGCCGGTAGCCACGACGGATCGCCGGCTCGAATGCCACTCAAGAACTCGCGCTCGCCACCCGTGCCCACCACCGCCAACAGGAAGCAGACGGCCTCGTCCCACGCGCCCACCTCGGCGAGTCGTCGACCACCGGCCTTTTCTGTTCCGTCGTGCAGGAGTGTCACGTCGAATCCGGTTCGGGCGAGCAGCGTGTTGACTCGAAACTCCTCGGCGCATTCGAGTGCCCGCGGTGCGACACCGGCGAACAGGGTCGCCCACGCCAACGCGTGCGGACTGACTCTCGCGTGCATCAATTCGTGCGCGCGCACCACGCGCGAGCGCGGATCGGCGCCCAGCGGCACCTCGAGAATTCGTTCGGTGAGGTTGCAACTGGCACCACCACGAAGGGTCGAGCCTCGCTGGACCGACCAAGGACGCGCGACGAAACCGTCGTGACGGCCCGTCACCAACTCGGGAAAGACCACGACCTCGCTCACGCCAACGCACCGATCGTCAACGCGTCGAGCACACCGCGTGCGCGTTCCTCACCAAAGACGAGTTGCGCGGCTCGCGGCGCGCCACAGGATTGGCGCAATTTGTCGAACGCGTAGAAACTGCGAAGCGACACCCGCCGCATCGGCTCGCCCAGCGAGCCGGCGAGCGCCGGCGCTCGAAGGTCGCGACTGAGCGACTGCACGGCGCCCGGGTGGGGGCGGTCGACGCGGATGCACACGGCAAAACGGTCCCGCAACGCGGCCGGCAGATCATCGAGTTCCTCCAGGTTCGTCGTCATGACGACCGAGAAATCAGGCCCCGGCGCGACCCACTCACCGGTGTCGGGATTGCGCCAGCGGGCCGAGTCCGCCGAATCGGTCACGGCGAGCAGCGTGCTCAGTGCGTCGCCGGACGCCCGATCAACCTCGTCGACGACGAGTCGGGCGCCCCGCCCACTCTCGCCGCGCCACGACCGGATCGCGGGTCCCTCGCGCCACGTCCATCGCCCGTCGCCCACGGGCATCCACGTGCCCGTGATCTCACCGGTGGTCAGATCCTCGGTGCAGACCAGCCGTTCGGCGACCGTCGTGCCAACCCCGTAACGAAGCGCGGTGTAGGTCTTGCCCGTGCCCGGCGGACCGTAGAGCAAGACCCGGTCGATACCGGCCGCGAACACGTCCGCCAGATCACGCCAGCACTGACCCAGCTCGTCGTTGACTCCACCTGACTCCATGACATCTCCCTCTTCTCGCGACCCAACGGTCGCCCGGGAGCGAGGTGCGCGTCTAGGGCTCCGGTGGAACGAGCGGTATCGGCGTGGCGCCGGTCAACCGACGCAGTTCGTCGTACGTGGTCGCGAACACGCAGTTCGGCGTGCCGCACGCCGCCCACACCACTTCGTAGTTCGCGAGCGTCTTATCGAGAAAGACACGCAGTGCCGACGGCCAACCGACGGGTGACACGCCCCCGATGGGCTGCCCCGTGGCGTCGCGTACTTCGTCGGCGGTCGCCCGGCGAGCGAGCGACCCGCCGGCGAATGCGCCCAGCGCACCGAGGTCGACGCGAAACGCGCCACTCTTGATCACCACGACCGCCTCGTCATCGACACTGAACACGAGACAACTCGCGATCGCACCGACGTCGCAGTCGAGCGCGGCGGCCGCGTCAGCCGCGGTCTTGGTCGATGCGGCGAACTCTCGAAAGGGACCCGCGACACCGCTGGCGATGAGCACGTCGGCGACACGCTGCGCACTCGGGTGCAATCCCGACGTGCTACTCACGGCGAACTAGGCGCCCTCGACCGACTCACCGAGATACACCGCACGCACGCGCTCGTCGTGCAGAAGGTTCTTCGCGGAGTCGGTGAACACGATTCGTCCGTTCTCCATCACGTAGCCTCGATCGGCCAGTCGCAGTGCTTGCGCGGCGTTCTGCTCCACGAGGAACACGGTCGTGCCTTCGCTACGAATATCACCGATGATGCGAAAGATGGTTTCCACGATCATCGGGGCGAGACCCATGGACGGCTCATCGAGCAATAGAAGTCGCGGGCGGGCCATCAACGCACGCGCGATCGCCAGCATCTGCTGTTCGCCGCCGGAGAGATTGGCACCCATCTGCTTACGCCGATCCTTCAAAATCGGGAAGATGCCGTACATCTTTTCCATGTCGTCGCTGATGCTGCCGCTACGCCCGAAAGCGCCCATCTCCAGATTCTCTTCCACTGACATCTGGGGAAAGATCCGCCGGCCCTCCGGCACGTGACTGATGCCGAGCGAGCTGAATTGGTGAGCCTTCACCTTGGTGACGTCTTCACCCTCGAACATGATCTGACCGCCCGACGGGGCGTGCAGGCCCGACAACATTCGAAGTGTCGTGGTCTTGCCGGCACCATTCGCGCCCAGCAGCGTGACGATCTCTCCTTGAGCGACTTCGAAGGAGATCCCGTGCAGTGCCGTGATGGCGCCGTAGCGAACGACCGCGTCCTTGACTTCAAGCATCAGGCCAGTTTCTCCGTATCTTCATCCGTGGTACCGAGGTACGCCTCGATCACCGACGGGTTGGCGCGGATCTCCGCGGGCGTCCCTTGGGCGATGACGCTGCCGAAGTTGAGCACGTAGAGGCGCTCCGCCAGGGCCATCACGAGCTTCATGTCGTGCTCGATCAGCAAGATCGAGACGCCCATCTCGTCGCGCACCTTGCGAATGAGATCGGTCAACTGGATCTTCTCCGCGGGGTTCGTTCCGGCCGCCGGCTCGTCCAACAACAACACCTGTGGATTCGTCGCCAAGCCTCGTGCGATCTCGAGGCGTCGACGGTCACCGTAGGAGAGCGACGCGGAAATCGTGTTGGTCCGGTGGCTCAACCCCACGAAATTGAGTAGGTCGTTCGTGCGCGCGTCCGATTCACGCTCGCCACGTCGAGTGGCGGGTCCCTTCAACATCGCACCCACCACGCCAAGCCCCCGATGCGACTCAGCACCAATCTTCACGTTCTCAAACGCCGTCAGGGCGCTGAACATGCGCGACGCCTGAAACGTTCTGGCAACCCCCGCGACGCTCACGCGATACGCCTTCTTTCCAATGATGGAAATCGGCTTCGCGTCTCGCCCCAGGAATTTGATGGTTCCTTCTTGCGGCTGGTACACACCAGTCAGTGAGTTGAAGAGCGATGTCTTGCCAGCACCGTTGGGACCGATGACCGCGAGAATCTCGCCGCGATTCTGAAAGAGGCTCACGTCATTGAGCGACACGACCCCACCGAAGCGGAGTGTGATGTGTTCGACGTCGAAAATCTTGTCAGCGCTCTTCGTCTCGCTCTCGGTGCTCGGGATGTCGACGCTCACGGCGTGTCTCCCGTCAGCACTTCATCCATGTGACCTTCTCCGGCCTTGCCAAGATTTATCTCGCGTTTCCGTCGTCGCGATGGCAGCAGTCCCGCCGGGCGGAAGATCATCATCACCACGAGGAGCGCGCCGAGATAGATGTAGAGATCCTGGGGCTGGTAACCCGACGGTGGCGAGTGCAGCAAGAAACTGTAGGCCGTTTGGATTATCAGGGCGCCGATGACCACACCCGCGATGGATCCCATGCCACCGAAGATGACGAGTACCAAGATGTTGATGGAGAACTGAAGCGTGAAGCTCGTGGGAAAGATCTGATTCAATTGACTGGCCGTTACGACCCCAGCGAATCCAGCGGTTGACGCACCAATGGCGAAGGCCATGACCTTGTACTTGAGTGGATTGATACCGACCGACTCCGCAGCGACCTCATCTTCTCGAATTGCGGTCCATGCCCGTCCGACTCGAGAATGTTCCAGCAACGAGAACACGACGAGGAAGATAACCACGAAGGTAAGAGTCAAGTAGTAATAGGGAACCGGTGCTAGCCCCCAGATGTAGTGAATCGGTCCCAAGTGGATGGAGGGGTGCGGAATCGGATTTGAGCCTTGCGATCCACCGGTGATGCCGTAGAGGTTGTTCGCGAAGATTGTGATGATCTCTCCGAAACCAAGCGTCACGATTGCCAGGTAGTCGCCACGAAGCCGCAGCGTCGGCGCACCAAGAATGATGCCCGCAATCATGGCGATGCCAATGGCGATAGGAATCGCGAAGAAGGGATTGAAGTGGATGTTAAAGGGTGGTGGTGTGGGCAGGGCTCCCGTCACCCAGGCCGTCGTGTACGCACCGATAGCGTAGAAGGCCACGAATCCCAAGTCCAACAGTCCAGCGAATCCGACCACCACGTTCAAACCAATCGCGAGCAGCACGTAGACGGCGATCTGTTCGACCATGGCTGCCTGCCAGAACGGGTCCGTTTCGAGGTGCGGCATCAAGATTGCGAGCACCAGTAAACCGAGACCAACGCCCCAACGCACCGGCGACTTTTGGCTGATTTCCTTGGGGACTCGAAGGGCCGTCGACACCGCGGTCTTGACTGTCGGGCCCCTGTCCATCCACAACGTCCACACGCAGAACATCACGATGGCGATGGCGAAAAATACGACCCAGCGCTGCGTTCGAAAGAGTCCGAAGAAGGACCACGATTCGAGGAATGAACCTCGAATCCCCTCGGTGGGCGCTGTCGAACTCCCCGGCGGACCGGTCATCAGTCCGAGCAAGCCAATCGCGACGAGGCACATCGCGAATCGACGAACGTACGGTCCGCGCCAAAGGTTCTGTATCACGCCGCCCTCCCCAACCGCTCGCCCAAGATGCCCGTCGGACGGAACAGCAAGACGGCAACCAAGATGCCGAATGCCACGACGTCGATATAGGCGGCCTGAACAAAGACGACCGACAGACTCTCGACGATACCGAGCAACAGGCCACCAATCATCGCGCCGCGAAGGTTGCCAATCCCGCCGAGGACGGCGGCGGTGAACGCCTTGAGCGCCGGCACGAATCCCATGGTGTAGACCACACCAGTACCCAGGCCAAAGAGGAAACCAGCCGCGCCACCCAGCGCACCGCCGACAACGAATGTCAGTGCGATAGTCCGATCGATGTTGACACCCATCAACGAGGCAGTCTCTGCATCTTGAGCGACCGCTCGGATGCTGCGACCTAATTTGGTCTTGGCCACGATGCGGTCCAGCGAGAACAACATGACCACGCCGGCGATGAGAATGACGAGGTAGTACATCTTGACGGGAGCGCCGTAAATCGTAAAGACCGTGGTATTCACGTACGGCTGCGGCATTGAAATTGAATAGCGGCCAAACTCCTTGCCCGCCATATTGAACAAGAAGTACGACGCACCAATCGCGCTGATGAGATAGGCCAATTTAGGTGCATTTCGTCGTCGAAGTGGCCGATACGCAACACGCTCGAGCGCCGTCGCAACGAGCGCACCGACCGTTCCACCAACGAGGATCCCAACCACGATCAGGCCAATAGTTGCGGCACCGCTCGGAACCGTCGTTCCGATCAAAGCCTTCATCACGAAGTAGCCCGCGAAGCCACCCGACATGAAAATTTCGGAGTGCGCGAAGTTGATGAGGCGAAGCACGCCGTAGACCAGGGTGTAGCCAACGGCGACCATGCCGTAGAGAAAACCATTGGCTACGCCACCAACGAAGAGACTCCAGAATTCGAGGCGAAGGGTCGCGAAGTGACTCGCTAGATAGTGACCAAACGCGCCCAATGCATCCCCTTTGTGGTTGGCAACGAGTGTAACCAAAAAGTGGAAGCCGGGGGCACGAGGCCCCCGGCTTCCACCAAGTCGGATTTGAGACTATTTACTCAAGGCCCAACTGAACAATCGAACCGCTCTTGACCTGGTTCACAAAGATGGCCGATCCAGCAATGTTGCCATTGGACTGGAACTTCACGACCTTCGTCATGCCCTTGTAGCTCAACTTGTGCAGTGCCGAAACAATGCCGGCACGAGTCACCTTCTTGAGCGACTTCATGGCGTTGATGATCGCGTTGGCCGCGTCGTAGGACTCAGGCGCGTAGGTAGCGTTCGCCGCACTGAAGTGCGAAAGCGCCTTGTACGCGGAGTTGAACTTCGAGTTGGTCGAGCTCGCGCACGCGCAAGTCAGCAACACGTTGTTCGCAGCCGACGCGGGCGTCGTGCCCTGAATCAAAGCCGGCGACAGTGATCCGTCACCCGACATCACGGTGCCGGAGTATCCAGCGGAGCTCAAGGCGCCGAGGAACAGACCGAGGTCACAGTAGTAACCACCGTAGAACAAGGCAGCAGCCTTGCTGGCCACAGCCTGCGTCGCGGCAGCCGAGTACTCGGTCGCCGATGCAGTCCCGTTCTGGCACTGTGAGGTACCGGGAACGGTCGCCTTGGTCACAGAGGCACCGTCAGTCGTCGCTTGCGCGGCAACTGCGGAGGCCAGACCAGCACCGTATGACGTACCATCGTCAACTACGTAGATGGACTTGAAACTCTTCGTCTTGACGAGGTAGTCCGCGTCAGCAGGACCCTGGACGCCGTCGTCAGCCACGACGCGGAAGAAGTTGTTCCATCCACTGGTCGCGAGCGAGACGCGGGTCGCCGAAGGGCTCACCGTAGCGATGTGCGCAGCACTGTAGAAGGGCTCCGCAGCAGCAGTGGCACCGGAGAAGGCCGGGCCGACCACGGCGACGAGCTTCTTGTTGGCAACCGCAGCCTGAGCCTGTGTCGGCGAAATGGTGGGGTCACCCTGATCGTCGTACGTGCGAAGCTGAAGCTTGAACTTCAATTTGTGATTGGCGTTGGCTTGGTTAATGGCCAACTGCACAGCAAAGACCATGTTCAGTCCGAGCTGCTGGTTACCACCAGAAAGTGGGCCTTCATATCCAATGATGTACGTCGGTTTCGCCGCAGCACCTGATGCTGACGCGATACCGACTGCCGGCACCGCCATCAACAGCAGGGCACTCGACGCGACCGCAGCCACCGTCTTGTTCAAACGAAGCTTCATAACTTCGTCCTCCTCAACTGTGTTGATTCACTTCCCACCCGCCGATACCCTCATTGTCACCGAGATGACACCAAGAATCCCCGCGGCTGGGAGATGTTTAGGTCAATTTGACCATCGGAGAAGAGTAGCAGCCCTTATATAGATTTAACAGTGCACCCCAGTAATTCACTGCCCCGTGTGACAAATAGTTTCGGACCCGAACGGAATAAAGCGAACGGGTGTTTGCTCTAATGGTGCGATTGGGCTAGCCTACGAACAACTGTTCGTCCCAAGAAAGGTTCCCATGGCTGAGGTCCTCACACCGATGCGCCGACAGATTTTGGAGTTCATCATCACGTGCCAGCGCGAACGAAATTTTCCTCCCACGATTCGAGAAATCGGTGACCACGTGGGACTCAAGTCGCCGGCGACCGTCGCCAATCACATTGACGTCCTCAAGACGGCGGGCTTCATTGAGAAGAACCCGCAACAGCCACGAACGCTTACCGTTCGTCTCGACGTGGAAAACCCGATTCCCGATCAACACATTCGCCATATCCCCTTCGTCGGCGATGTGGCCGCTGGTACCGGCGTGCTGGCCACGGAGAACAGCCACGAGCTGATGTCCATTCCCGAGCAGTTCGCGGGTCGCGGTGACAGTTTCGTCTTGCAGGTCAGAGGTAACTCGATGATTGACGCGGGAATCCTTCCCGGCGACTTCGTCGTCGTGCAGCGCCAGCAAAGCGCCAACACTGGCGAGATCGTGGTCGCGGGCATACCGGGCGACGAAGCGACGGTCAAGCGCTACTTTCCCCAAGGAGCGCGAACGGTTCTTAAGCCCGAGAACAGTGAACTCGAGCCGATGGAGTTCCGATCAAGTGACGTCACCATATTTGGTCGCGTGATCTCGGTGCTGCGTAGTTATTGACGCGTCAGCGCTCGCCCGGAGCTAGGACGCCACCTCTAGCGCAGCCACTCTACGAGCACCCTGGCGAATTCATCGAGCTCGCTCAACGTGACGTATTCGTCACTTCGGTGCGCGAGTAACGGATCACCCGCGCCAAAATTGGTAGCCGCGATACCGATTTCGGCGAAGGTCGCCACGTCGGTCCAACCCGCTTTTCCCCGTACCGCCGTGTTGGTCAGCGCGACGAGTTGACGAAGTCGTTCGTTCGTAAGTGAAGGTGGCGCGGCCGGAGCCCAATCGAGCACCTCAACGGCGTCACCTTCTTCGAGCACGGGTCCCAGAAAGCTGCTGAGCCAATCGACTGCCTCGTCGAGCGTTCGGTCGGGTGCGACGCGATGATTGAGCGTGCATCGAGCCAGATCGGGTACCACATTCGCCGCGACGCCACCTTCCACCGCGACCGCCTGGAGCTGCTCCACGTACTGCACCCCGTCGAGTTGAGTCTGTCGAGGCTCATAACTCGCCACCAACGTCAGTAAGGAGCCCAATCGGTGCAGCGCGTTGCGGCCAGTGAACGGACGAGCCGTGTGCGCACGTCGTCCGTGCAGGGTCACACCGACGCGCAATGTCCCTTGACATCCCGCTTCGACCGCACCACCCGTGGGTTCGGCGAGGATGGCGACGTCGGCTTCGAGCAGGTCCGGTCGTAGTTCGGCGATCTCACGAAGCCCCGACTCGGCGCGAGCGATCTCCTCGCGGGCGTAGAAGATCCAGGTGACCTCCACCGAGCGAGGCGTTGGCTGTGCGGCCACTTCCAACATCACCGAGAGTGAACCCTTCATGTCGCAGGCTCCGACACCACGCAGTTGATCGTCGACGATGACCGCACTCGACGCGTCACCGGGCACCGTGTCGAGGTGTCCCGCGACGAGCAATCGTGTCGTGTGAAACCCGTTGGTGCGCGCGATGACGTTATCGCCGACGCGTTCCACCTCGAGGGTGGGATTATTCCGCAGTCGTTCTTCGACGATCGCGGCCAACGTCGCCTCGTTGCGACTCACCGAATCGATCGCCACGAGGGCGAACGCCTCGTCGAGGCGGCTCACGTGGCGACGCCGTGGTCGCGCAAGATCGCGTTGAGCGCCACCTTGTTGTGCCGCTCCCCCTCGTCCATCCGACGAATGATCAACACGCACGGCAGGAAGAATTCCCCACCCGGGTACTCGCGACGTCGACTCGCCGAGACGGCGACGCAGTAGTCGGGCACGTAGCCGCGCGACACCTCGTCGCCCGTTTCCGCGTCGATCACCGGAATCGAAGGATTGAGGATCGTGCCCGCGCCGAGGATGGATCCGCGGCCGACTCGGGCACCTTCGACGACCATGCACCGACTCCCGATGAACGCGTCATCTTCAATGACGACCGGCACCGCGTTGGCCGGCTCCAGGACGCCGCCGATGCCGACGCCGCCGGCGAGGTGGACGTTCGATCCGATCTGGGCGCAACTGCCCACGGTCGCCCAGGTGTCCACCATCGTGCCCGGTCCGACCCACGCGCCGATGTTGACGTAGCTGGGCATCAAGATGACACCGGGACTGAGGTAACTGCCGCGTCGAGCCGACGCACCGGGTACGACGCGCACGCCGCGCCGGGCGTAATCGTGCTTCAGTTCCAACTTGTCCAGGTACTCGAACGGTCCGGCTTCGAGTGATTCGAGCCCGTGCAGGCGAAAGAGCAAGAGGATGGCTTGTTTGATCCACTCGTGCACGATCACCTCGCCGCTGGGGGCGATTTCGGCGACGCGCAGTTGACCGTCGTCGAGTTTGGTGATCACCAGTTCCACGTCCCGGCGCGCCTCGAGGTTGGCGGGCGTCATGTCCGCGATCTCTTCGAACCACTTGGCGATTCGCGACTCCAACGCACTCATCGCAACATCGTACCGTTGTGGTTCTCAGCGACCGCGCAGTCGCGATGCGGCGAGTTCCAATCGTTCGTCGGGTTGCACGACGGCGACGCGCACGAATCGATCACCGTCACCGTAGAGTTCGCCGGGACTCGAGACGATGCCCGACGTCTCCGCGAGCAGGGCCGCGAGTTCCCAGCCGTCCAGACCGTCGCGCGAACACCAGAGGTAGAACGCGCCCTCGGGCATGGGCGCGTGCACGTCGAATGTCGCCAACGCCTCGGACAACAGCTCGAGACGCGCTCGGTAGATCGCACGCTGGGCGTCGACGTGCTCGTCGTCACCGTAGGCGAGCGCGACGGCGGATTGCACCGGCCCGGGCACCATGAAGCCCGCGTGCTGTCGTACCAGTCGAAGAAAGGCCACGACGTCACCGTCACCGGCGTAGAAGCCGGCACGCAGTCCCGCGAGGTTCGATCGCTTGGATATCGAGTGCACCGCGAGGACGCCCTCGGTGCCGTGCTCCAGAATGGACCGCGGCCGGCCGGCCCAGGTGAACTCCGCGTAGCACTCGTCGCTCGCGACTAGGACGCCGTGGCGACGACCCCAGAGCGCGAGTCCCTCCAGGTCGTCGAGCGCGCCAGTGGGATTGGCCGGTGAGTTGCACCACAACACGAGTGCTCGCTCGATGTCGGCGGGGTTGATCGACGCGAGGTCGAGTTGACCGTCCTTCACGGTGACCGCCACCGCGCGCAGCCCCGCCAGGGTGGCGCCCATGGCGTAGGTAGGGTAACTGATCGCCGGGTAGAGCACGGTGTCGCGCTCGGGTGATCGAAGGTGCAGGTACCCGGCGAGGGTACCCACGAACTCCTTGGTTCCCACACACGCCGCGAGCTGATCGACCGACAGGCGCACGCCAAATCGCCGTTCGATCCATGACGCGCCGGCGTCGCGGTACTGCGGTGAGCCGGCCGACGTCGGGTAGCCCCGCGCGCCAACGCCACGCGCGAGCTCGGCGAGCACGAACGCGGGCGGCGCGTCGATGGGCGTTCCGATGGAGCAGTCGATCGCTCCGCCTTCGTGCACCTTGGCGAGTTCTTTCAGTCCGTCGAGTCGCTCGTAGGGATAGGCCGGTGGCACGAAACTCACGCCGGGATCCTCCATTCACTGAATCGGGCGACCCCGACGGGATCGAGCACCACGCGCAAGACGACGCCCACGTCGGTGATCGACGTGTCGATGACTTCGCCCTCACGATGCGCGGCGGCCACCAGATCGCCGCGGTCGAGCGGCAGTTGCAAGGTGACGACGCGGTCGTTCGTGCGCAGGCGATCGCCGATGGTCGCGATCACCTCGTCCAGATGCTCCTTGGTCAACGCGGAGACCCACACACTGCCTTCGTACAACCGCGAGAGCTCGCGCGCACGCGACTCGGGGACGTCGGCCTTGTTAAAGACCAGGAGTTCCGGCACGTCCTGGGCGTCGATCTCGGCGAGCACCTCGCGCACCGCGGCGATCTGACTCTCGGCGTCGTCACTGGCGCCGTCGACCACGTGCACCAACAGGTCCGCGAGCTGCACGGATTTGAGTGTGCTCATGAACGCCTTGATCAATTCGTGCGGCAGATTCGAGATGAAGCCCACCGTGTCGGTGAAGAGCACCGTCTCACCGCCGGGCAGCTGACGCTGCCGGGTGCGTGGGTCGAGCGTGGCGAAGAGTCGGTCCTCCGTGACGACACCGGCGTCGGTGAGGGCGTTCAACATCGACGACTTGCCGGCGTTGGTGTAGCCCACGAGCGTGACCTCACGGTGTCGCCCGCGCGAACGACCTTGTCGTTGCACGCCGCGGGTCCGGTCGATCTGTTTGAGTTCATTGCGAATGTGGTGGATCCGGTGCACCAGTCGACGTCGATCGACTTCGAGTTGGGTCTCGCCCGGTCCGCGCGTCCCGATGCCACCGGCCTGCTGGGAGAGTGATCCCCCCTCACGACGAAGGCGCGGCAACCGGTACTGCAACAGCGCCAACTCCACCTGGGCCTTGCCCTCGGGGGTGCGGGCGTTCTGGGCGAAGATGTCCAGTATTACCGCCGTGCGGTCAATGGCGGTGCGTCCGAGGATCTTCTCGAGGTTTCGCTGCTGGGCCGGCGACAGGTTGTGCTCGAAGACGACCGTGTCGGAGTCAACGGCGAGGCAGATCTCGCGCAGCTCCTGCACCTTGCCCGAACCGAGGAACGTGGCGGGATCGGGGGCGTCGCGGCGCTGCACGACGCGCGCGGCCACGTCAGCGCCCGCCGTGTCGACGAGCAGCGCGAGTTCGTCGAGTTGCTTGTCCAACTCGTCCGCGCTGACACCGGGAAACTGCACGCCCACGAGCACGATGCGCTCGCGAAACGATCGATCAATGAGCGTCGTGGGAATATACGTCAAACGTCGAGCCACTCCACGTCGGCGACGAACTGCACAGGTCCACTCAGCGTGGCGACGGATCCATCCAGCTGGACGCGTAGCGGTCCGCCGGGATTGTCGACCACGACGTCGTGGTCCACGAGTCCTTCACGCTGAAAGATCGCCACCGCCGCGCACGACCCGGTGCCGCACGCCATCGTCCAACCGA